>Ga0334892_1001468_pt1 | contig 20026 bp, 16 predicted proteins | sample GraSluR3_MG_4_FD_207213 | JGI IMG/M metagenome (GOLD analysis project Ga0334892, IMG submission 207213) | Sludge microbial communities from methane-producing bioreactor in Wageningen University, Netherlands - Granular Sludge_15_04-R3 | ecosystem: Engineered > Bioreactor > Anaerobic >...
CGCCGCACAATCGCCACCTTCTGTTCAGCCGTAAAATGCTTTCGCTTCGACATCGAGCTTCTCCTGTCGGGATGTGCTAAACTCTAGCACATACGCAAAGCTCAACGTCCTTCGGGAGCAAAACACATCGAGAAAGTGGCTGCGGCCGCATCATAGCGCCGCCCAGTGGCCTTCGCGGTATTCGCGCCGGGTGAGCTGGTCGGCCTCGTCGTCGTCCACGAACCGTTCGGTGGCGGGATCGAAGGTGAGGCTTCGGCCCAGGCGGGCGCAGACGTTGGCCAGGTGGGCCAAGGTGGCCGAGCGCTGCCCCACTTCGCCGTCGGCGTTGAGCGGGGCGTTCGACTTGATCGCGTCGAGGAAGTTCCGCTGGTGCTCGACCGGCGGGAGCCGGAACTTCTTCTCGTCGACCGGCTTGTTCCGCTCGGCGAAGAGCTGGTAGCCGTCGTCCTTGCCGACGATCATCATGCCCTTGGTGCCGTAGAAGATGTCGCCGTTTTCCATGCCGTGCTCGCGGAAGGGCGTCCAGATCCGCTGCTCGTAGATCAGCAGGCGCTTGTGGCCGATTTGGCCGTCGCCCGGGTACTCGTAGGTAATCGCGTAGGTGTCGGGGAACTGCTGGTCGTCGTCGAAGAACATCTTCGAGCCGTAGCCGCCGACGTTCGTGGGATGGCACTCGACGCCCAGGCCCCAGACGCCGACGTCGAGGTCGTGCACCCCGTCGTTGCCGACGTCGCCCGTGCCGAAGTCATACCACCAGTGCCAATGGTAATGGAGCCGGTTCGACTGGTAGGGGACCATCGGCGCCGGGCCGACCCAGAGGTCGTAGTCGAGGTGTTCGGGCGGATCGGAGGGCTGGGCGTGGCCGATGTTGGCGCGAAGCTGGCTGTTGATGACGCGCACGGCCAGCACGTCGCCGATCGCGCCGTCGCGGAGCCGCTCGATCGCCTCGCGCACGCCGGGGCTCGAGCGGGTCTGCGTGCCCACTTGCAGCAGCCGGTCGTTCTTGCGAGCGGCCTCGACCATCAGCCGGCCCTCGCGGATGTTGTGGGCGGCGGGCTTCTCGACGTACACGTGCTTGCCCGCCTCGCAGGCGAGGATCGCCGCCGGGGCGTGCCAGTGGTCGGGCGTGGCGATCACCACGGCGTCGACCGCCTTGTCGTCGAGGATCGCGCGCAGATCGACGACCGCCTTGTCGGGCTGGAATCGCTCCTTGGCCTGCCCGAGCCGCTGGCGATCGACGTCGCACACGTAGGCCAGCCGGGCGTCGCCTTGCCGCGCAAAGGCATCGCAGAGCGACCGGCCGCGGCTCAGGCCGATCACCCCGAGGTTCACTCGCTCGTTGGCGCCGTAGGCCCGCGACGAGGCCGCGGCCAGCGTGGCTCCGGCCAGGCCGAGCCCGCTTCGTCTCAAGAACGTCCTGCGCGTGCTGCGCGGCATGGCCCGTCTCCCGCGTTGGTTGGCTGGAATCGGAAGCTCTCGAACGACCGGGAGTATAGTCGCGCCGCGACGGCCCTGCAAGCAAACGGCGCCGGTCGCACCATTCACGCCCCGAACGTCCGCCGGATCGCCTCGAGGCAGGCCGTGCCCGTTCGCTCCTCGGGAAGCAGGTAGCATCCCTCGGTCCATTCGGTCCACCCCTCGCCTTTCCAGGCGCTGCCGTGATCGTAGTTGTGCCAGTGCGGATAGTACACGACCACCACGTCGGGACGCCTTTTCTCGATTTTCTGGTCCGCTCCGGCTTCTTGAGCCGCCGCGGCGCGCCGGGCCTCGCCCAGAAGCGTCGCGCCCGCGGCCAGCCCCAGGGCAGTCGTTTTCGAACGGTCGAGGAATTCGCGGCGATTGAGGCGGGCCATGGCGGAGCGTTCCTTCCCGATCGAGGCGGGTTGCGGCAGTGGTTCGTGTTGGTCGGCGTCGAGTCGCCGCCAGTCTCGCCCGTCGTGCGCCGGCGTGCAAACGTCGGCATCGCGGGCCAGCGCGCACGCATCGCTCGTTTTCTTGCCCCGCGCCCGCGCCGCGGCCATAATGGAGACCCGTCATGCCCGATCGACAACCCACCTTCGAAGAGGACACCATGCGACCCCGTGCACGCGACCGACGTTCTTGCCGGAATCCTCTCACGCCCGTCCCAACGTGCCCCACAACATGCGCGCCCGGCGGGCCGAAGCTGCAAACGAAGATTCTGGCGGCTTGGCTGGGGCTGCTCATCGCCGCCGCATGGGCCGGCGGGGCCGAGCCGGGCGCGAATCTGGTCGCCAATCCGTCGTTCGACGAGGCGTCGAACGACGCCTCGTTTCCCGACGCCTGGTCGGGGGCCCGCGCGGTGTACGGGCTCGATCGCGACGTCGCGCGAACCGGCCGGGCGTCGCTGAAGTACGCCAACGACGACGCGGGCCGGTACGTGCTCTGCTCGCAGCCCGTCGAGCTTCGGCCCGGACGCAAGTATCGCTTCAGCGCGTGGGTGAAGACGCGCGAGATCGCCGGCCCGGAGTCGGGCGCCACCCTCTGCATCGAATGGCGCGGCGCCGACGGCAACTGGCTGGGTGGATCCTATCCCAGCGGCGTCAAGGGCACGCGCGACTGGACCCGGGTCGTGGGCGTCACCCGCGTGCCCGACGAGGCCACGTCGTTCACCCTGGCCTGCTACGTGCGCAAGGGGATGACCGGCACGGCCTGGTTCGACGATGTCGAGGTGGTGCAAATCGTCGATCCGCCCATGCGCACCGTCCTGCGATCGCCGGTCTATCGGGGGCGAATCGCCGCCGGCGGCCCCAAGCTTGGACAGGTGCGCGTGCGGCTCGACCTCGTCGACTACGACCACCGGCCGAGCGACCTGCGGATTCGGGCTTCGCTGCACACCCCGGCCGAGGCGAAAGCCCGCTGGCAGACCGAAGTCCGGCCCGGCAGCGACGCGGCCGAGCCGATCGACCTGAGCTTTCCCACGAGCGATCTCGCCGCAGGAAGATACGAGTTGAACGTCGAGCTGTTGGCGCCCGACGGCAGCGAACTCCAGCGCGCGGCCCACGAGCTGGTTCGCGTGCCCGACGACTTCCGGCCGCGATGCACGATCGACGAGCACCGCCGGCTTCTGGTCGACGGCGAGCCGTTCTTCCCGATCGGCATGTACTGGAGCAGCATCCACGAAGAGGACCTCAAGCTCTACGCCCGGAGCAAGTTCAACTGCCTCATGCCGTACGGCTCGCCCACGCGCGAGCAGATGGACCTGGCCGAGCGCCTCGGCCTCAAGGTCATCTATTCGATCAAGGATTGGTACGCCGGGTCGCGATATTGTCCCCCGTCGATCAAGACGGTCGACGACGAGGAACCCATGGTGCGGGCCCGAGTCGGCGCGTTTCGCGATCATCCGGCCCTGCTGGCCTGGTACTTGAACGACGAGCTGCCCCAGCACTTCATGCCCCAGTTGGACGCGCACCAGCGATGGGTCGCCGAGGAAGATCCCGATCATCCCACCTGGGTCGTGTTGTACCAGTACCGCGAGGTGTCGGCCTACTTGAACACGTTCGACGTGATCGGGACCGACCCCTATCCGATCGGTCGGGCGCCGGCCTCGTGGGCCGCCGAATGGACGGCCGAGACCTTCCGGCAGGTCGAAGGGGCGCGCCCCCTGTGGCAGGTGCCCCAGCTTCACAACTGGGCGAACTATCGCAAGGACGATTCCGACGCCGGCAAGTACCGCACGCCCACCTTCGACGAGAAGCGGAGCATGGCCTGGCAGTGCATCTGCGAGGGGGCGACCGGCCTGGTCTTCTACTCGTGGTACGACGTGAAGCGGAATCCCGACGTCTCGTTCGACGAGCAGTGGGAAGGCCTGAAGCGAATCGCCGCCGAAATCGACCGGCTGGCGCCGGTGCTGCTTTCGGTCGAACCGGTGCCCGAGGTCCGAACGCTCTGCGGATCGGACACGCGGCCGGCATGGCTCCGCTGCCTGGTTCGCCGCCACGGCGGCAAGCTCTATGTGATTGCGGCCAACGACGGCGACGGTGAGGGCCAAGTCACGTTCGCTCTGCCGGCCGTCCCCCATCGCATCCGCGAGCTGAGCGACGATCGGCCGATCAACGTCGAAGGGCCCTCGTTCGCCGACGAACTGGGTCGGCTCGCGGTCAAGATCTACGAGATCGTGCCCGTGACTCCGTAAGACGGGCGAGACGCCCGCGCTGGAAAACTCGCGTCGACGATTGCGACGGGGCGCCAACGGGGCGTTTGACCGCGACCGGCGGGCCGTCGGGCGGCGCCGTGTCGTGTCGCTCCATCGGCCCGATCCGCGTCCTCCGTGGTTCCCTTCCCGGTCCTACGGCTCGAACGGATTGGTCGGCTTGGGGGCGCGGCGCTGCTCGTCGACGAAGGTGCGGTCGGCCTCGCTGAGGCGGGCCAGCGGAACCTTGACCTCCTTGCCGTCGCTTTTGCGCAGCAGCCGGACGCTCTCGCCCTCGTCGCCGAGGTATTTCGCCTCGATCGTGAACGTGCCCGTGTCGTCCGACCAGATGCGATACCCGGGGCTCGGCGCGGCGGCCCGCGGCGTTCCGGGGAGCAGGGTCGGATCGACGTCGGGTTGATCGACCTCGGGCGGGGCCAGGCGCACGTCGGCGCGCGGGCAGGTGTTTTTCCAGGGCCACTTCTGGAACTGCACCTCCACCCGGCCGTCGTCGAGCAATTGCACGACCTTGGCCGCGTGCCACTGGCCGTGCCGCCGAGCCGCCACGATGAGGCCGGCGGGCAACGGCGTGTCGTCGAGCACGGGCGGGCCCAACTGTTTCACCGGTCGGCCCTCGTTGTACTCGCGGTTCAGATCGTACTTGATCTTGTACTCGGGCGAGAACTTCGCGAGGGCCTTTTCGGCGTTCTCGCGGACCGACGAATGGGCATGCTCGAGCAACGGCTCGATGGCCCGAGCGATTTCCTCGTCGGACCGCTCCGTCTTGTCGCCGAGCGTCTTGAGGGCCGCCTCGATCCGGGCGACGTCATCCGATCGAAGCGTCTCGAGCACCTCGACGCGCTCGTCGCCTTCGATGGGCGCTTCGGCGGCGGCTTTCTGGGCGGCGGCCTTTCGCTCGACCTCTTCGCGCAGCTTCTTCGCCGCCGCGACACGCTCCTGCTCGATCTTGTTCCACTCGTCGGCCGAGAGACGGCGATAGCGGATCGTGACGGGATAGACCCTCGTCGTGTTTCCCTCGCGGACCTCGAGCTTCTGCTGGAAATCGAGCGATTCGGAGACGCCCAGATGCCGGTTGAAGGTCCACTTGCCCGTCCCGTTGATCTCGTAGCTCTCGTCTCCGACCGACGAACGGAGGCGATAGGTCTTGTCGAAGACGACCAGCGCCCCGTCGACCCGCTCGGTCGAGTAGGTGACCACCTCGGACCCGGCCGTCCGCTCCTCGGGACGGTTCCCAGAGAATGGGCCGAAACGGCCGAACAGCGGATGGCCGCTCGGGCCGCCTCCGTCGGTGATCGCGATCCCCAGGTTCACGGTCCAGGAGTCTTGGGGCTCCTCGGACAAGGGCTCGAACGTCATGAGCGAGAGGTTTCCCAGCAGGTAGGGAAGCTGGGAGTCGCCCTTCATGCTCTTCACTTCGCCCCGCGGAGTCACGATCAGCTCGTTGGTCGTGGTCGTCGTTCCCGTGAACCGGGTGGTCGCGAAGGGGCTCATGGGCGGGCGCGGGAATGCCCCGGGGCCGAACGGGGCGAGCCCGCGCGGCCCGACCCCGCCGCCACCCTCCCTGGGCTTCGACTTGCGCGAACTCTTCAGCCCGCCGTGGTACGTGACCTTCAACTGCTCGCCGGTCACCTCGTCGAACTTGAACGAGATCACGCCCTTGAGCTCCTCGACGTAGTCGTCGGTCTCTCCCGTGATCGTCACGTCGTAGGCGTACGTCTGGCCCTCTTGACCGCGGTACCGCAGCAATTCGGGCGACGCGGCGTGCGCCGACGACGCGGCCAGCCAGACTGCCGTCGTCAGCCAGAACGCGGCAAGAAACCGGAGGAATCGACCGCAGGGAAACATGCTTTCTCTCCTGTGTATCCGTGGGACTACTCAACGATCCGCAACGAATTGACGCTGGATCCGCTCTCCGAAGGCGAAGCCTCGATGCGCCGATAGACGGCATCCAGCGCCCGCCTGACGGCGATCTGCTCGTTCTCGTCTCGCTCGAACAGCGCCCTGTGCAGCACCAGCGCGCTCGCCCGGGTGCCCACCTTCTCGAGCACGGCGTAGACGGCCCGTCGAGTCGGCTCGTCGGCGCCGGCGAGCACCTCGAGCACGGCCGGCTCGACCGCCGGGCCCAGGCCGCGCAGCGACGCGACGGCCGCGGCGCGACGCGCGTCGTCGGCCACGAGATCGGCCAGCAACGCATCGACCTGCGCGGCTCGCTGGGCGGGCGGGTCCGCCTGGCCGCCGGCGCCCCCGCCCCGCCGATCGGCCTCGGCAATCGCCGGCTCGGGCCCCTGCGCGGCGAGCGACGTGGCGATCGGCTCCAGGCGGGGTTCGCTCCGCGCGGACGCGCGGGCCACCCCGGCCGACGACGGGCGCGGACCGGCGGGAATGAGAACCGCCCCGACCGCCACCACAACCGCCACGGACCGCCAGCCGAGTCGGCCGGCGACGGGCAGGTGCGGGTCGAGGATGCGGGCAAGCCGCTTCTTCAGCGGCGACTTCGAGTCGAGCACTCCCAGGGCCAGCGGCGGCTCGGCGTAGCCCAGGATTTCGGCCACCTTGAAAATCGCCGCGCCGTAGGGCTTGCGACGTCCCTCCAGGGCCGACACGGTGCGCTCGTCGCAGGCATCCTCGCGAAGCTGCCGGATCCGCCGGTTCGCCCACCACACCAGGGGATGGAAAAAATAGACCGCCCCCAACAGCCCTTGCAGCAGATTGACGGCCCCGTCCCACCGCTTGACGTGGTACAACTCGTGGATCAAAACCGCCCGTAACTCGCTCGCGTCGAGCCGCTCGAGCACGGCCGATGGCAGCAGCAGCACGGGCCGCCACACGCCGACGACCAGGGGAGTCGCGCACGACTCGGAGTTCCGCAACCCCACGCTGCGCCGTACCCCAACGCGGTGGCAACTATCCGCCAAAAGACGCAGCACCGCCGGATCGACGATCGGTCGGGCGCGCGAAACCCACACGCGGACCTCGAGGGCCGCGGTCAACAGCATCCCACAGCGCGCCGTCACGATCCCCAGCCAGCCGATCATCAACACGACGCTCCACGATACGGCACCCGGCCCGGCAGGCGACGCCGCAACCGCCGCGGCCGGTTTCTCGGGCGCTCGGGCTTCCTGAGAAGAGCGATTCAGAGCACCACCGGCCGGGGCATCCGTCGACGCGGCCACCTGCCAGGGTCGCAGCCACCATCCCCAGCCGGTCGGGAAGGCCAAGCCGGGCGGAGCGAGCAGGCGGACCACGATCAGAAGCCAGAGAACGTAGCGAAACCGCGCCGAGCTTCCTCGTAGCAACACGCCGATCGCGGCCAACGCCACCACCAGCAACGCGACCTGCCAGGAGATGTCGAACATCCACGAGGCCCAGGAACGGGCCGCCTGTTGCAGATAGTCGACGGGCGCCGCGTTCATGGGCGGTTTCCTTGGGCATCGTCCGAATAGCGGTCGAGCATGTCGCGTAACTCGTCGATCTCCTGGGGCGAGAGCCGGCGGCTTTCGACCAGCCGATCGATCAGCGGAGCCAGCGAGCCGTCGAGCACCCGGTCGAACACGTCGTCGACCACCCGCGCCACCACCGACTTGCGCGGTACCTTGGGCGAGTATTCGTAGACGTTCCCTACCCGGCGCGACTTGACGAATCCTTTCGTCACGAGCCGATCGAGCATGGTCTTGACCGTGCTGTAGGCCCAGCCGCGATCGCGTTCGAGCTCGCGCTGGAGATCGCCGGCCGTGCCCTGTCCCCGCGACCAGAGACGCTCCATGACGACCCACTCCGATCGGCCCAGCTCCGCGGACGTATTCTTCACCGTCGTCTCCAACTTGTCGAGAACTCTTTACAATTGTAGTGGGACCGTCCGGGCCGTCAAGCGTTTTTTTTCGACAACAAGATCCTAGCCGGAGGGGGGGTGGCCACCCCGCGAACTGAAAAACTCGTCGAACATGACGTAAGGCATCTTCGGATCCACGTCGACCGCCTTCCAGTCGCCATAATCGAAGGCGATCAGGCCGCCGTCGGGCGTGCCCCAATGCTCGAGCAGCAAGCGGGCCTCCTCGCGAATCTCGGCTTCGATGCCGCGGGGCATGGTCGTCTGGATGTCGACCGTGGCGGCAAAGCACACCTGGCCGCGGAACTGCCTGCCGAACTCCACGAGCCCGTAGTTGCGCGACTGCTGCATGTTGAGGACGTCGACCCCCAGTTCGATGAAGGTGGGCACGAACGGGTTGATCCGGCCGCAACTGTGCAGGATCACGTGCCAGCCGCAGTCATGAATCGCGTCGAAGATCTTCCGATAGCGGGGCGTGAAGAACGCGTCGAGGATCTTCTTGCTCACGAAGGTGCCGTCCTGGGTGCCCCAATCGTCGGCCACGAACAGCCCGTCGATCGCATCGCCGAACCGCCGGCGCAGCTCCTGGCATTGCTCGATCTTGAAATCGACGATCATGTCGAGCACGCGTTCGACCCGTTCGGGATCGAGGTAGAAGTCTTCCATCGTCGCCGCGAACCCGCGGAGCTTGTGCAGGCGCGAGAAGAGCAGGTTGTGGGCGGTGAGCACCACGTAGCGCCCGTTCGCCGCGTCGATCATGGGACCGAGGCGCTCGTAATAGAAGGGGTTGCGCGGATTGGGCGGGCGGTAGCTCTCCAGCGCCGACCAGTCGGCCAGCGGGTGGGCCGTCACTTGGCCGATGTTCTCAAGGCCGGTCGTGCTCCACCCGCACCCCCAGTCGTCGGGACCCGGGTTGTCGAAGAACCAGCCCGCCTCGGCCCGGTCCATCTCCCAGAGGTTGTGCACGTCGTCGGGAAAGCCGGCCATCTTGTGGTTCCAGTGCTGCCAGAACGGCAGGCGCGGCGGCCTCTGGAACTCGATGGCCCGACGAACGATCTCGCGCGATTCCATGACGCCTGTTGCTCCCACCACGAACCACCCACCACCGGCCGCTAACCGTCCACCGCGACTCGCTCCCCACCCCGTTCGATCGACCGGTCGATGGCCAGGCACAGCGCGTGGGTGCGGTAGGCGTCGGCCACGTTGCAGTGCGACTCGCGATCGTCGCGGATGCAGTCGACGAAGTGGTCGATCTCGGCGTCGAACGGATGGTGATGCACGTCGCCCGAGTCGGGCAGGATCGAAGGAAAGGTCGTCCAGCTCGTCTGGCCGGGAAAGAGCTTCTTGGACCAGACGCGGTTGTCGCGGATCGTACCCTCGGTGCCCGCCAGGTCCATGTTGAATTGGTAGGGCATCTGGCAGTCGAACAGGGCCGCGGTCTTGCCGAGGATTCCGCTTCGGAACTTCATCACGGCAACCACGTTGGCGTCGTACTCGAACAGGCCCTTCTGGTTGTTCGAGAAGGCCGACACCTCGACGACCTCGTCGCCGGCGAGCCACCGCAGGGCGTCGACGGCGTGGCACCCGCCCAAAAGCATGGCGCTGCCGCCGGTCTTTTTCCGGCTGTGGAGATCCCAGGCATGATGCGCAGGGCCCAAGCCGTGCCAGTAGTCCATCTCGAGATAGAACAACTCGCCGATCGCCCCGCCGGCAACGAGCGACTTGATCGTCTCGACGGCCGGGTTCCAGCGAAGCACGAAGCTGGCCAGGCTCTTGACGCCGGCCTCGGCCACGGCGTCGCGCAGGGCGCGGTTCTCGTCCGTCGACAGGGCCATGGGCTTCTCGACGAGCACGTGCTTGCCCGCCCGGGCGGCCGCGATGCCCTGCTCGGCGTGGACGTAGCTCGGCCCGCACACGTCGACCACGTCGACCCGCTCGTCGCCGAGCACCGCGTCGTAGTCGTCGCGCAGGGCGCAGTCGAGTCGGTGCCGCTCGGCCAGGGCCCGGGCCCGCTCGACGTGCAGATCGCTGATCGAGACGACCTCGACGTGGGGATTCTTGAGCCAACTGGCGGTATGGGCGCCGGCCACCCAGCCCGCCCCGTGAATGGCCACCCCGAGCCTGCCGTTTCGCATGCGGTCTCTCCTGCAAGCTGCGCGCATTCCTCTTCCGCGGAGAAGGGGGTCAATATACGCCGCGGACGACGGCCGTGCAACCGGCGACTTCTGGGCAGCATCGGGAGACGGCAGACGTGCGGCGCGACCCGCACGCAGGGGTTCGTCTCGGGCGGATCCTACCACCGGATTCTCGGTTTTCCCATCCCTCTCGACGGGGCACGCGCTCTCCCACGCCGCGCAAGCTGTCGGCGCCGGCGAATTTTGCTACGATGTGCGGGAGGAGATCCGTTCGGGCACACCTTGATCGAGGAGTTGGAAGATGTTGCGAGTTACTCTCGGGGAAAGCGAGCTTTCGGTCTCGCCCGTCGCGTTCGGCACCTGGCAGCTCAGCCCGCGATTCTGGGGCGAGCAGTCGAAGGACGAGGCGATGGCGGCGATGAAGGCGGCGTTCGATCGGGGGGTCAATTTTTTCGATACGGCCGACGCCTACGGCGACGGGTATGCCGAGAGCGTGCTGGGCGAGGCGATTCGCGACCTCCCGCGCGACGAGTTGGTCATCGCCACAAAGGTGTTCAACCACTTCAAGCCCGACGCCTCGCGCTACCCGGACCTCTCGCCCGACCACGTCGTCGACCGCTGCGAAGCGTCGCTCGAGCGCCTGGGCATCGAGACGATCGACCTGTACCTGCTGCACTTCTACGACCAACTGACGCCGCTGGCCGACGTGGCCGAGGTGCTCGAACGCCTGTGCGACGAGGGCAAGGTGCGCGCGATCGGGGTGAGCAACCACACGGTCGAGCAGTTTCGGGCCCAGCGCCACTTCGGGCCGTACACGGTGTGCCAGCCGCCCTACAGCCTCATTGATCCGGCCATCGAGGACGACTTGCTGCCCTACTGCCAGGCGGAGGATATCGGCGTCATGGTCTACTCGCCGCTGCACAAGGGGCTGTTAACCGGAAAGTACACCGGGACCGAGACGTTCCACGACTTCCGGCAGCATCATCCCGACTTCCAGGGCGAGCGATTCCAGGCGCTCTGCGCCGGGGTTCAGAGCCTCAAGCCCATGGCCGAGGGCTACGGAATGTCGATCGGTCAGCTCGTGGTGGCGGCGACCCTGATGCATCCGGCGATCGACGTGGCCGTGTGCGGCATCAAGACGCGCGCGCAGATCGAAGAGTTGGCCGGGGCCATGGGCAAGACGATTTCGCGGGAAGACTACTTCGAGGTGCGCAAGGCGCTGGCGTCGGAAGCCGCGCCGAAACTGCCCGATGCCCGGGGCGCGCAGAAGTAAAAGAATCGGCCCGGCACGCCGAGGGCCGTCCATTCGCTTGACGCTGCCCGCATTGCCGATTAGGCTGACACTTGGGCGTCAGGGAGGCATCGTAGTCAGGACGGGGGCAGCGCTCTTCTCACGGGGGCGGTTCGGCCAGCCCCGAGGGTTGCCGCGACGGCGGTCACGCGTCGCGCGGTCGTCCCGGGCGGGCCGGAGATTCACGAGGCGACGGATCGACTCCAACCTACCGATTCGAGTTGCGTTTCGTGTCAGACCACATGATGGGCCTCACGATCATCGGCCAGGCACCCTTGGCCAGAGACGCGCAGGGGCGGCTTGTATCGCGCATTGCCACGATCTTTCCGCCGACGAAGACGCTGGTCACCTTGCCGGGAATCCACGCGACCCAGAGGCTGGCCTACCTCGATTGGGTCAACCGACGGCGGGCCGACCAGGGGTTGCCCCCCCTCTCCCGCGAGGAAGAAGACGCCGAGACGGCGGCCTCGGTCGACCTGATCATGGAAGACGACGCGATTCTCATTCGCCCCGACCCGGCGAACATGCCGCTGGCTTTCCAGGCCGACGAACTGCTTCAACGGCTCGTCGCCAAGGACCAGGTCCGATTTCTGTACGTGTGGAACGCTCGGGTGCGCGACGCGATCAAGCGCCGCGGCGAGTGCTGGCGGATCGCCCCGCTGCCCATCTCCGACGACGACATGCGGGAGATGATCGACGCCTCGCGGATCGCCATTGGCGGCCGCGAGATCTACTACTACAACAAGATCGTGGGCACGCGCTTTCTCACCTTTCAGGAGTTCTCGTCCCTGGTGGTCCTCGACCACGAAGAGCTGGCGCGGCATCTGACCGAAATCCAGCAGTTCTCGGCCCGAAAAAACCGCCAGGGAAGCCCCGAGGTCGCCTTCTTCATGGCCGACGAGTCGTTCTCCACGGCCGATTTCGCCCCGTACGACTTCGCGGCGACAGGTCCCGAGGAGCTCAAGGCGATTCATCTCGAGCTCACCCGGCGTTTTCGCAATGCCGTGCCGCCCGAGTACCGCTGGAACGAGATCGAAACCGTCGAGTGGCGGAACGCCATGTGCTCGGCCCTGATGGGCCACGACGAGGAGGTGGTGTTCGAAGAGAGCCTGCTCGGCCTGGGCCCCGAGTTCTTCATGCAAATCCAGTGGTTGCCGGGCGGGCGCATCGAAGAGGGCGAATTGATCTTCGATTCGATCTTCGATTGCACCGGCGAGCCGAGCGGCGACCTTCCGTTGGCCGGCCTGTGCGACGAAAAGCCGCGCGGATTCATCTACAACCTGGTGCGGGAATACGGCGATCTCGAATACATCAACATCGGGCGGGTCGTGGCGTCGCTGTCGCGCCGGCCCAAGTCGGCCGGGCGGCGCGACGTCTACCTCGTCGAACTCAAGCAACGGGGCCGCGACAAGGAGATCGTCCACATCATCCGCATGCAGAAGTGGGGGGTGCGCGAACATCTCGACGAGGGCTACGACCTCCTTCGCGCCATCATCGATACCGAAGAGTACACCGAGTACGTGCTCGACCGCCGCCTGGGTTGCCGCCAACTGGGGATGAACCTGCCCACCACGGTCACCGCGCGCAAGATCATGGAGAGGTATTCGGGCAGGCAAGAGCACCTCCGGGGCATCACGATCTGGTCGCCCTACTTCGAGCGCGATTACATCGGCGGGATCGCTACCGACAAGATCCCCGATCACCACTTCGAAAACGGCGAGTTCGCCGTCGCCTTCGCCCGGCTGTTGGGGCAGGCCGCGGCCCCCAACATCGTCGTGGGACGATGCGATCTCGAAGGTCGCGTGCTCTTCGACGACGGCGACGAGGTCGTGCTCGTCGACCGGCACGGCATCCCCCGGGAGATCGTGGTCTCCGACCAGACGGGAACGTTCGCCAACTTCCGGAGCGACCTGCGCGAGTTCGCCCCGGAGTATGCCCGCCCCATCATCCGGCGGATTCATCACGTGCCCGACGCGCACGAGTTCGCCGCGGTCTACCTCGACGCCTTCCGCGACCGCTTTTTCGCCATCCAGCGCGAGTACCGCCGGCGCAAGCGGGGTTTCGACAATCTCTTTCGCCACCGCGAACTCGACGAGGGAGGCAGCTTCGCCTACCGCTGGCAGTGCGTGCTCAGACGCCTCGACCAGGCGGACCCGAACGAGCTGGCGGAAGTGATTCGCACCGACCTGCTCGTCAAGTGATGGGAGCGTCGAATTTCCAGATCGTGCTCTACCAGCCCGAGATTCCCCACAACGCCGGGGCCGTGGGGCGGACCTGCGTGGCCCTGGGGGCCAAGCTCTGGCTCGTCCGCCCGCTCGGGTTCCGCATCGACGACCGCCGCGTCCGGCGCGCCGGCCTCGACTACTGGCCCCACCTCGAATGGCAGACAGTCGACGACTGGAACGCCCTGCGGGGGCACCTCGGTGACCGCCGGTTCTGGTTCCTCTCGAAGACCGCCCGCACCGCCTACACCGACGCCCGGTTCGCCCCGGGCGACGTGTTCGTGTTCGGCAGCGAGTCGCAAGGGCTGCCTCGCTCGATGCTCGACGCCGCCCCCGACCGCTGCCTGCGCATCCCCATCCGGCCCGAAGCCCGAAGCCTCAATCTCTCGGTCAGCGTCGGGATCGTCGCGTTCGAGGCCCGGCGGCAGATCGCCGAGGGCGGGGGCGCACCGCAACCCGAGCCGCAACGATCGGCCCACGAACCAGCGTCGCAAGAGCAGTAGCCGACGTTCGGCCGGCTTGCGACGCTTCGTTGCCGTTCGGGCTTGAGGCGATCGGAAGACGAGCCGAATCGCGAACCCGAACGGAACGCATCGCCCCGTCGATCGGGACAAGCCTCCGCTTTGCCACCTTCTGCTTCGCGTTTTCACTCCGAGATGCTAAGATGACGCGCGAGGCGATTCCGCCCCGATCCGAGGACGGCCGGTCGATGAAGCGCCTGAACGTGATGGTCGCATTCGGAACGCGCCCCGAGGCAATCAAGATGGCCCCGGTCGTCGAGGCGCTGCGCCGGCACCCCGACCGGTTGCGGCCCGTGGTAACGCTCAGCGGCCAGCACCGCGAGATGTTGGATCAGGTGCTCAGCGTCTTCGACATCGTGCCCGACCACGACCTCGACGTCATGGCCCCGGGGCAGTCACTCGCCGAGGTCGCGGCGGCCGTGATCTGCGGGCTCGATCGCCTGTTGGCCGAGGAGGCGGTCGACCTGCTGCTCGTTCAAGGCGACACGACCACGACCTTCGCCGCCGGCCTGGCGGCGTTCTATCGCCGGATCCCGGTGGGGCACATCGAGGCCGGCCTGAGAACGCACGATCCGAGCCGCCCCTTCCCCGAGGAGATGAACCGGCGCCTCACCGCGCGGCTCAGCGCGGTCCATTTCGCGCCGACCGAGCGGGCCAAGGCCAATCTGCTCGCCGAAGGCGTGGCGGAGCCGTCCGTCGTGGTCACGGGAAACACGGTGATCGACGCGATGCTCGCCGTCATGACGAAGCACCCGATCGGGCACGATGCCTCGGCCGGCGACGCGAAGACGATCCTCGTCACGGCCCATCGGCGCGAGAGCCTCGGCAAGCCGCTCGAAGCGATCTGCCTGGCCCTGCTCGATCTGGTCGACCGGCACGACGACATGCGGATCGTGTTTCCCGTGCACGGGAACCCGCGGGTGCGGGAGATCGTATGCGGCCGTCTGTCGGGCCGCGACCGGATCGCGTTGGTTCCTCCCCTGGACTACCCCGAGCTTTGCCGCCAAATGGCCGGCGCGCACCTGATCCTCACCGATTCGGGAGGCATCCAGGAAGAGGCGCCCACCTTGGGCAAGCCGGTGCTGGTGCTCCGAAACGAGACCGAGCGCCAAGAGGGCGTCGACGCCGGCACGTGCCGCCTGGTCGGAACCGACCGGCAGCGCATCGTCGAGGCCGTCGACCGCCTGCTGGGCGATCCCGCCGAGTATTCGGCGATGGCCCGGGCGGTCAACCCCTACGGCGACGGGAAGGCGGCCGAGCGGATCGTGCGGTACGTGCTGGAGCACTTCTGACCGCGGCACGGGCGCACGGCGCCCGCATCGCGACGACGGGAAACGTCGCCCGCGCAAGCGGCGCTTGCAAATCGCCCCCCCGGCAGGGATGATATCGGCGTGGTCCCGGCGTTCGCCAGTTCGCGCGCTGGGCCGGCATCGACGAACCATCGAAGGGGCCGCAATTTCGAACCACCCCGAAAGGAGCACCAAACCATGTCAAACGACCGGAAGAAGAGCGAAGTGTCGCGACGCACGTTCATGGCGGGGGCCGGGGCGGCCGCGGCGTCGCTTTCGGCGGTCAGCCCGAAGCTCGCCCGCGCCTACGCCGCCAACGCCAAGGTCGATCTGGGCATCATCGGGTGCGGCGGCCGGGGCACCTGGATCACCGAACTGTTCCAGCAGCACGGCGGCTACAACGTGGTGGCGTGCAGCGATTACTTCCAGGACCGCGTCGACGCCCTGGGCGACAAGTTCGGAATCCCCGCCGAGCGCCGCTACACCGGCCTGGCCGGCTACCGCCGGATGCTCGAGCGCAAGCTCGATGCCGTGGCGATCGAGTCGCCCCCCTACTTCCACCCCGAGCAGGCCGCCGCCGCGGTCGAAGCCGGGTGCCACGTCTTCCTGGCCAAGCCGATCGCCGTCGACGTGCCCGGCTGCAAGACGGTCGGCCAGAGCGGCAACAAGGCCACCGAGAAGGGGCTCTGCTTCCTGGTCGACTTCCAGACCCGGGCCGACGAGTTCTTCATCGAGGCCCTCAAGCGGGTGCACGCCGGGGCCCTGGGCAAGCTGGCCTTCGGCGAATCGACCTACCACGCCAATGTCCCCTGGGCCAGGCAGATCGAGTACGCCCGGCAGAACACGCCCGAAAGCAACCTGCGCGCCTGGGGCCTCAGCCGCGTCCTCTCGGGCGACATCATCACCGAGCAGAACATCCACACCCTCGACGTGGCCAGTTGGATCATGAACCGGGCGCCGGTCTGCGCCTACGGCACGGGCGGGCAGATGGTGCGCGACTACGGCACCTGCTGGGATACGTTCAGCGTCGTGTTCCAATACCCCGACAACGTGGGCGTCACGTTCAGCTCGCGCCAGTTCAACGGGCACGGCACCCAGCCCGAGGGCATCCGCAACCGCATGTTCGGGTCCGACGGCGTGCTCGAAACGTGCTACGGCGGCGACGTGCTCATCCGGGGCAAGAACTTCTACCGGGGCGGCAAGTCGCCGGGCATCTATCGCGACGGGGCGGTCGCCAATATCGCCACGTTCCACGCGAGCATCCAGAAGGGCGAGTGCGGCAACCCGACCGTGCCCGAAAGCGTGCGGAGCAACATGCTGACGATCCTCGGCCGCACGGCCGCCTACGAGGGCCGCGTCGTCACCTGGGAGGAGATCGACCGCAGCGACGAGAAGCTCGTGGCCGATTTCTCGGGGCTGAAGGACTAGACGCGCCCCGAGCGCTTTCCGCCGTCACGTGCGGATCGACGAGACCGACCACGTCACGCCCGGCACCATCAAATCCATCTGCTCGATGATGGTGCGGAAGTGCCGGGCGCGCATCTCCCGGCCGATGTTCATGATGCTCGTCGTGTCGGCCAGGTGGGGGCTCGTCGTCTGGTACTCGTCGCCGCGCGCAAGGACGGCCGTGTTGCCGATGGCGTGCCCGAACTCGTGGGGCACCGCGTCGAAGTTGTCGCGGCAGACCCGGGTGGCGGCCGGCTGGGCCGTGCAGGCGCGGTAGGGGACGAGGTCGCCCGTGTTCAGCGTAATCCGCCGGCTCGTCCAGAACACCTCGCCGACGCCGTCCGTCCCCGGCGCGACCTTGGTGACGGTCACGGTCCACTGCGGGTCTCTCAGAACCCATCGCACGTCGAGGTTCATCGGCCACGTGCCGCCCGAGGCGATCGCATGCCTTCCGCTGGCTCGCATGCGCACGCGATTCGACCACGACCGCCAGACGAGGCGGTCGACCTGCGCATGGAACGCGCGGCGCTGCGGGGTCGTCCAGGCCGGCTGTCCCGGGGCGACGTTCCAATCGTAAAGCCAGCGCTGCTGGAAGAAGATGCGGTGCTCGTGGACCACGATGTCGATCGTGCCCCAACCGATGTCGCGAACGATGTGTGGCATGGGTGGTTCCTAAGATCAAGTGTTTCGGGTGTCTGCCTGCGTGAGGGGTCTGATCGCTCAGGAGGCCCTGGGCGCAGGTGACTTCACTTCACACGAGCGACGTCCGTTCCCTGGTTGCGCAACGCCTGGCTGACCTCGATCCACGAATGGGTCACGTCGCGGTTATGGCGGTCTTTGCGATAGTGATCCGCCGCGAGGCCCACTTCCGCCAGCCATGAGGAGGTGTCGTCGCTCCTTGGAAGCGGATCGCCCGGATTATGCAGGTCCAGGTGCGCCTCGACCTACGCCGAGGCGTTGTTCATCCCACGAAAGTGCAGTTGGCAGCCGCGAAACCGGCTGCGAAGGCCCCATTGCCATCCCTCCTCGCCGCGAAGGCTGGCCAGCCACCAGTCGCCGAAGCCGTGTTTCATGAGTCGAGTCTTCAGATCCCGACCGCCGGGCGAGGCGCGAAAGCGGATGCTGGCGCCCATCCCCACCCAATCCAACGCCTGCACGTACTGCCAGACGTTGTCCTGCTTCATGGCCGCATAGAGGCATAGGAGCGTGTTGCGCTGCGACCGGTTTTCGCGCACGTCGAACCACCACTCCGGAAAGAGCCTCCGGCATTGCCTGGAAGAAAGCGACCCGGCGTTCGCCTGCAATCGCTTTTCACACCAGGCGATGAACTGACGGTTCTTTTCGAACCAGCCCCACTCCTTCGAATTGTAGATGGGGCCGTAGAGGTCTTGCCGAACGACGGCCTTCAGACTCTGCCACGGATCTTTCTCTGACATGACGTGACTTCCCTCAAGAACGGCCCGGGGATCGTCATCATCCGGCTATTTCATGCCGGACGGGCGTCGTGCAAAACCCTGCTTTCCGAAGACCTCCGCGTAAACCGCATCTCCATCCACCTCGCGCCAGCCTCGGCGCGTGCAGGCTTCGAAGTATCGGCGTTTTTCCGATCTGCTCATGGCCCAGAAGCGCTTCTGCGCCAGGCCGAACCAGTTGACCTCGTAGGCCGCGATAACGCCCGCGTCGCGCACGGATTCGACCAGCGTCAGCGCGCTTTGCAGTTGGCCCGGATCGCCGCCGTCGAGGAAGCTCTGCAAGTGGCGAAAGGCTCGCCAGAGCGTGTTTGCCCGCTGACCGTGCGGAGGGGCCACGATGGGAAAATCGAAGGTCGTGGCGCCGACGTCGCGGAAGTATTCGAGCATGCGACCGGGGTCGGGGGAGTGGGCCTGCCGCGATTCGGCCGTCGGCCCCTCGAACAGGTTGTAGCGCTGCCAGCAGATTCGCATCTCGAGGTCGTCGCGGTCGGCGAGTTCGGCGCTTCCGATCCTGCCGCCGAGAACCGCGTCGACGGTTCGCTGCCGGCTCTGCCGGTCGCCGTAGCCGATGAGACCCAGGTAGCGCACGAGTTCCTCGCGCCGCTGCGCGGCGACCATCCGATTCCAGGTGGCGCGAAGCGTCGACCAGTCGATCATGTGGTGCAGCACCATGCCGGGTGTCTGGCGCCAGCCCGGCGGCTGGTTGGGGCGACGGCCTCGCGGCAAGGTTCCATCGGGGTGGAAAGACATGGCTGGCTCCTGCGCTGGAGGCTTGGGGTTTCGTTTTTCATCGTGCCGAATGAAACCACCTCCCACGTTCCACTTCACCACCGCGTTGCGTCGGCTCGATCGCACCTCCGGGCCTGGTTCCTTGGGCGTGCCGCGCGACTAGAAGTGTGCGATCTGCGCGGTGCGACCCGGCTGGGCGCCGGCCCCTTCGTACTTGGCGATGAACTTCTCGTACGACTCGCCGTAGTCGGCTCCCATCCAGGGATCGAGGATCAGCATCATGGTCGATCGCATGTTCCCGTCGCCCTGAACGCCGTAAAGCATGCGCACGTGGCCGCCCGCGAGCGAGTTGTTCAGCCCGTGGATGGCCAGCGGACCGTGCGACTTGAGCATCTCGGCCCACTCGGAGATGGGAAAGCACATGAGAGGCTCGACGCGCATTCCGGCGTCGCGGTAAAACGTCGCGGTTTCCTGCCACCCCAGGCCGCGGTTCTGGTCGAACTTCGCAAGCCATTTCGCTCCCACGCCGGCCACGAGCTGGCGCGCGTCGACGCTCTGCTGCCGCTTCCACGAGACCATCATGGCGTAGGTGTAGGCCCAGCAGAGCTTGTTGTGGCCGAGCTGCAGTTGATCTCGCGCCGCCACGAGTCCCGGCACCACGTATCGACTTCGGGCGGGTAGCGCAGGCAGGTGCGGGCCGGCGCCGGGCAGATCGGCATCCAGCGCCCGCATCGTGTTCCTGCCGACCACGCCGTCGCTCGTGAGGCCCTTGCCCGTCTGGTACCTCTTCACCGCGCGCCGCGTTTCGCTGCCGTAGATGCCGTCGGGCGAGCCGTACTTCTTGAGGGAGACCGTCATCGGGTCGATGCCCAGTTCGATCATCGACTGCTGAATCAATCGCACGGCGTGGCTCCGCTCGCCGTA
>Ga0334892_1001471_pt1 | contig 19972 bp, 22 predicted proteins | sample GraSluR3_MG_4_FD_207213 | JGI IMG/M metagenome (GOLD analysis project Ga0334892, IMG submission 207213) | Sludge microbial communities from methane-producing bioreactor in Wageningen University, Netherlands - Granular Sludge_15_04-R3 | ecosystem: Engineered > Bioreactor > Anaerobic >...
TACCGATGATAATTTTAAGTGTCTTGGACCCAAGGTCAATGCCGATATATTTCATCATTATTTTGTATTCTGCAGATAGTTGGTCTTCTTACTGAGAAGCTATTTCAAGTGGTTGAAAGCTTTTATCAAGCCTTCAAAATTATTCTTGTTGTAGTTAACAGCTTTAGATACGGGGTATAATTCTATATAGTCATCCGGGTAGGGTATCAGTAAATTCTTTAACTCATCCTGTCCTTCCGAAGATAACCACTCGTTCATCTTTTCCGGGTCAATGATTACTGGCATTCTGTTATGGATCGGGAGTATTTTCTCATTAGCTTCTGTAGTAATAATCGCGAAATTAGCCGGTTCGGAGGATTTCTCATCTCTGTTACTATTCCAGATACCGGCAAAGAAGAAGAGTGGAAGGTCTTTGACGTAGATAAAGAATGGTTGTCGATCAGCTTTGCGCCATTCATAAAAGCCATTGACCGGGATCAAACATCTCCTTTTCCGAAAGGAGTTGCGAAAGATCGGTTTCTGGTCGATAGTTTCCGATTTTACATTAATTGGAGCAAATGCTTTAACTTGAGATTTCGATTTATAAACAAAATCAGGAATAAATCCCCATTTCTGAGAAGTAACAACAGGGCTACCCTCTTTGTTGATTATGACCGGCATCTCCATGCTCGGAGCAATATTGTAATGGGGTGACCAGCTTATATTGCTATCTATCAGGTTTGCATACTTCATTATAACTTCGATATTGGAAAAGAGGGCAAATCTTCCACACATTATACGTCTCTCCTAAGCTTTGACCCGTAAAAGTTCATTCCAGGAAGTTGTATAACGGGGTGATAACATCTCTCTTCTCATCTGCCACTCCTGTTTAATTCCGGCAGCACTGAACGTGATAGCATCAGGACCCCATTTCCGGTTGATTCTCTCAATGCAGTGCATTATCTGAGCTCTTCTGTCTTCCGGATAGGAGGTCTCAAATAGATCCAAAGGTGCCTCTTCTTCCGGTATGATATCGGTCAGCATTATTCCAACCTTTTTGTATCTGTAACCATTACGATATATCTCTTTCAGGATAGTTGCTGCTGTTTTAATGAAATCGGGAGTATAAGCTGAATACCCGGAGAGCTTTATCTCGCGGTAATTGGCATATTGAGGTTCATTTTTAAATGGATTAGTTGTAATGAAGAGCAGGATTCTGCGGGCTAAAGATCTCTGTTGCTGCAATTTGTTTACTGCAGTGATACAGTAGGATGCTGCTGCTTCCCGAATCTCTTCATACTTCATTACGGGTTTACCAAAAGATTTGGAGGAGATGATACCCTTTTTCGGTTCATTGACGAGTTCCATATCGAGGCAGGAGTTACCTCTTAGCTCCTCTACTGTCTTAAGCCCGACGATAGTCATCTTTGCTCTGATCCAGTCATCAGGTTTCTGCATCAACTCCCAGGCTGTTTCGATACCGTTTTTTTTCAACATTTTACTATAACGATACCCTATACCCCAGATATCTTCTACTTTCGTACTTTTCAGAACCCTCTCTCTTAATTCAGGTTCAAACAGGGAGAAGACGCCTCCGGTTTCTTTTGTTTTCTTGGCTATCTTATTCGCAATTTTTGTAAGAGTCTTTGTCGGAGCAATTCCAACCGAGACCGGTATCCCCGTGCATTGTCGTATCCTATTTCTTATCTCATGTCCGTACTCTCTAACATCTTCAAGATACATCCCGGTGAGAGAGAGGAATGCTTCATCGATAGAATAGATTTCGATCTCAGGACTGAAGCTGGCAAGTATGGACATAACCCTGAAAGACATATCTCCATATAGTGCATAATTGGAAGAGAAGATAGTGATCCTTTTTCTTTTTACCAGAGGTTTAATCTTGAAATAGGGTGTTCCTCTCTCAATCCCCAGTGCTTTCAGTTCAGGCGAAAGAGCGACAATACAGCCGTCATTATTCGAGAGGATTCCAACCGGCTTACCGTAAAGCTCTGGCTTGAATGCTCTTTCACAGGAGACATAGAAGTGGTTACAATCTATCAGAGCGAATGATTCATTGCTCTTCTTCTTAAAGTTTATGGATGACATAGGTTGCAACACCCCAGATTGTCATATCCATCCAATCCTCGATAACCAGAGGAGGATAGTCTTTGTTATCCGGAACCAGGTGGTATTTATCATTCATGATCTTCAGCCGTTTCACTGTCAATTCCCCGTTCAGATTAGCTATAACAATTCTGTTATTCGTTGGTTCAAGAGAGCGGTCTACAATAATTATATCATCCGGGTATATTCCCGAATTAATCATTGATTCACCTTCAACTCTGACAAAATATGTTGATGCTGGGTGGGGAATAAGGTATTCATTGAGATCGAGTGAATCTTCAATGTATTCCTGTGCCGGTGATGGGAAGCCGGCAGGTATCTTCATACCAATAAGGGGACGAAGAATCTTCTTTTTCCCATCATATCTATATATTGACTTGATACTGGAGTCAGTTTTGATATCCTTTTCATTTCTTTTCATCTCTCGTATCTCTCCTTAAGTTCCACTATATTTAATGCCAAGAAGAGTAATTCCGTCAAGAAGAAGTTTAAGGATCCAGTAACTGTCAGGATCTCATTCCGGGGAGTAAGATTTCTGTTCCTATCTAACAGGCACAAAGCAGATTCAGAGTAATAATTTAGCGATACCCCTGTGACAGGTTTATTCCTCCAGATTAAACTCAAGAAATTAGAGCTGCTGGGATAGTAAATATTTCGTTGACATTTTATTAGTTTACTGTAAAAGAAATAGGATATAAACCCGACTGAGGAGGGCAAATGATTATCAGTGGAGTCAGATTTCCTGGTTCATTCAGGATGTTTATGCGGTTGTACCGATTATTCCACAAAATAGTTTTCTCTTTTACGTATAACAGGTTTCATAAAACTCCAGTCAGGGTTGAGTTATGAAAGTAGGCCTCACATACGATTTAAGGGATGATTACTTACTGGAGGGGTTTACAGAGGAAGAGACTGCCGAGATGGATAGTATCTCGACTATTGAATCCCTGGAAGAAGCGATAACCAATCTTGGTTATGAAGTCGAGAGACTGGGAAACATCAAAAAGTTGATTTCGAAACTGGCAACAGGGGAGAGGTGGGATCTAGTATTTAATATATCAGAGGGTGTATATGGTATGGGGAGGGAAGCCCAAGTTCCTGCAGTATTGGATGCTTACCGTATTCCCTATACTTTCTCTGATACTATCGTTCTGTCTGTAGCTTTGCAGAAAGCACTTACAAAAAGGATAGTCAGCGATCTGGAAGTTCCGACACCTGATTTCTTCTCTGTTCGTACTGAAGAGAGTATAGCACAGATAAATCTTCCCTTCCCACTGTTTGCCAAGCCGGTAGCTGAAGGGACAGGACGAGGAGTGACAGATCGTTCGATAATCACCAACAAGAAAGAACTTGAAACGGTTTGTCTTGAGCTGTTGAGGATATATAAACAGCCAGTTCTGGTAGAGAGATATCTTCCAGGTAGAGAGTATACAGTAGGGATAATCGGAACGGGAAATAGATCTGAAGCTGTGGGGGTAATCGAGGTTGTGATAAAAGGTAGTTCTGATACTGAAGTTTACGGGTTTAAGGCCAAAGAACTATGTGAGCAGTTAGTCGATTATGTCCCGGCCAGAGGAGCCAGGGCAGAAAGGGCAAAAGAGCTCGCTTTGATCGTTCACAAAGGGATTAATTGCCGCGATTCGTCCCGGGTAGATTTTAAAGAGGATGAGCGGGGAGAGTTACAGTTCCTGGAGATAAATCCTCTTGCCGGTTTGCATCCATCACACTCTGATCTTCCCATAATTTGCAGCTTTTTTGGAATCAGTTATGAGGAGTTGATTTACAGAATCATAGAATCTGCCAGAGAGAGAATAAAACCTGACAATCGGTAATGAGGTAAATATGACCAAAACAGCAGATAAGAGGAAGAGTCTTAGAGAATTCGGTTTAACAATTGGAAGATTCAAGACCGGTAAATACAATGCGATAACCGACGTTTATGGAGTGAGAGTAGGACACACTACGATAACAGAAGATCATGTCAGGGTACCGGGTACTACTGAACTCAGTTCGGTACGTACCGGTGTAACAGTAGTTTTACCAGCCTATGATTCCTTATTAGACAGGCTCTTTGTAGCAGGAGGATTCATTCTTAATGGTATTGGTGAGATGACAGGTTTCACGCAGGTTATGGAATGGGGATGGCTGGAAACACCAATTCTACTGACCAACACGATGTCCATCGGTCAGGTTCATAGTGGGGTTATTTCACATCTCATAGCCAAGTATCCCGGCATAGGGAGGGATTCTGATGTAATAATACCGGTAATTGGCGAAACTGATGACTCTTTTCTTAATGATGTTAGAATAAGCCGGATAAGTGAAGATGATGTAATCCAGGCTTTTAGCACAGCAAAGAGTGGATATGTAAAACAGGGTTCTGTCGGTGCTGGAACAGGAATGACTACTTTCGATTTTGCTGGAGGGATAGGGAGTTCTTCCCGTGTACTGCCAAAGGATGAAGGTGGATATACAATCGGAGTGTTGGTTCTCTCGAATTTTGGTAAAATGCGTAATTTAACGATTGATGGAGCAGTGGTAGGCCGTGAGCTTGATCTCATTTATCCTCAGGAAGGCCGCAGAGAGTACAGTTACGGTTCTGTAATAGTAGTGGTGGCTACCGATGCACCTCTATTAAACAGCCAGTTGAATAGGTTATCAAAAAGAGCAGCTCTCGGTCTGGGCAGGGTCGGTTCTTATGCCGCATCAACCAGTGGAGAGATAATTATATCCTTCTCTGTCGGGAACAAGTTGATTCGTAAAGGGAGAGACAAATCCAAACATCAGAGTATAAGATTTATCAATGATGCTCATATCAATCCACTCTACGAAGCGGTTATAGAAGCTACTGAAGAGGCAGTGTTGAACGCAATATTCTATTCAAATGGGGTGAAGGGACGATTGGGACATTATTGTCCTCCGGTACCAGTAGATGAAGTGGTCAGGATTATCCAGCGTTGAGTTTTCAGAAAATTTAGAGAAAAAAGGGCAGAAGTAATTCTGCCCTTTCTTACAAGTATAATTTTGACTTTATTTCAGAAGAAGCATCTTGCCTGTAGCTTCTGTTTCCTCTCCTTTCAGCAGGTAGAAATAAATGCCTGATGGAACTGTAATCCCTCTCTCATCTTTGCCGTCCCATACGATTCTATGGTTTCCGGCAGTTCTCTCTTCATCTATCAAATTTGTAACTCTCTGGCCTTTGATGTTCATGATCGAGAGATTTATATGCTGTTCATTTGGTAGATCGAAGCTGATAGTAGTTTCAGGATTGAAAGGATTGGGGTAATTATAGATCAACTGTTCCAGTGGGTGTAAGTTTTCTTCATCTATGTTCGAGATTTCGGTTGTCGATACCAGTATTCTTCGTTCATCTTCCCAACCAGAATCATCAGAATAATGATATTGATACAGGATCTCTTCTAAATAACCATTGTTATCGTAAGAGTAGTTAACTCTTTCCCACTGATCCCAGGGTGGTTCGAGAAAATCGTGGTAGTACTCTCTGGTAATCGTTGCTAACTGGTTATCAGAATGATAAGTGTAAAAGTATCTGCTGCTTGGTGTCCACTCATCATCCCATTCATATCCATATTCTTCTTCTATCATCGGCTGCGGTAGCCAGGTAGGCTGTTCTAGGGTAAATTCGAGAATCAGAAGATTGAGAAAGTCTTGCATTTCTGAATATCCACTCTGATCTTCTGGGTGATAATACCATTCTTCAAGTTCGAACAAGAACCATTCCTCTCCGTCATAGGAACCTTCAATTGTAGCCTCGGAACGTCTCAAATTTTCATCAAGAGTGACATCAATCATTTCATAGTAATCTTCATCATAAGATGAGAACATAAGATTATCGATCAGATCATTTTCATCGTAGTAGCAGTCAATGCCCATCATAAGAAACATCTCATCTTCGTTTTCATCGTATTCGTAACCAAGAGCTTCAACTAATTGATGATTTTCATTGAAGGTCTGATTGATAACCATAAGATCCAATTCTATAGGCTCTTCTATAAGTCTCATCTTCATCTGCTCGAGCAGGTCATAATCATTCCAGGTAAACTCCATCCTGATTGGTAGTTCGTACCATTCCCGGTTCATATCAAGCCACATATAATGGTCGATGGCAGTCAGTCTCCCATGATCGTCATAATTGAATCTCTCTTTTGAATAATTTATCCATTCTCTTGTATCGGGATCCAATTCTTGAAAAATTCTCTCATATATAACAGTTTCCATGTTACGAGAGACTGGATTGTTTAATATAAAAGTGCTTGAACTGAATCTCTCTCTTAACCTGGTTGAAATATCTCTCAAATGATCTTGAATATGCGTATCAATGTCAGCAACCAAAGATGTGCAGCTGATTATGATGATACCTAAGATTATGACGAAAGGGATTTTTTTTGAACTCATGAAATAGACCTCCTTATTCATTTAAGTCACATTCATAATAAAGATTCACAGCTAAAAAGTCAAGAGAAAAGCGGCAGGTAGTTTTATTTTCAGCATGACGTCTAGTTTGCCAGTTCATTAAAAACCAACTCCTTTTTAAATCCCAGGTAGTAAGATGCTCTATATCAGTAGCTTATATTACCTATTTCAGAAGTAACATCTTGCCGGAAATAGAAAAGGTTTTACCTGACAGATGATAAAAATAGATACCGGAAGGAAGGGGCTCACCTACATCGTCTTTCCCATCCCAGTTGTATCTATGTTCTCCGGCTGCTCTATATTCATTGATGAGAGTTCTTACTCTCTGACCTTTAATATTGATGATAGACAGATTGATCGGTTCGCTGTAGTTGAGTTGAAATTGAATGGTTGTTTCAGGATTGAAGGGGTTGGGATAATTTGTGATATCTATACTTGATGGTTGCAGTATCTCATCTTCTACATCAGTATGCTCGTCCATATATAATAAAACTCTGTATTGATCATCCCATCCACCATAATAATAATACTGATGGAGTAATTCCTCGAGAAATCCCTGAGTATTGTAGAGATATAGATAACGATCCATTGGTTCCCACTGGTTATCAGTCACATAACTTTCCAGAGCTATGGTTTCGATGTTATTGTCTTGATAATATGTATATGCTTCTCTCTCCTTAAGTATCCAGGAGGAAGCAGACCATATGTAGAAATACTGGGCATCAAACATGGGAGCCGGCAGCCAGGTAACATTATCGAGAGCGATATTTAACCCAAGAAAGTTGAAAAAACTCTGAACTTCCGTATAACCACTCTGGTCATCTGGATGATACTCTATGAGAGTTCGTTCATTCAGCATCCAGTCTTCACCACCGAGAGATACTTCATCGATCAATTCCAGCATACGGCCATTATCATCATAAAATAAGTAGATATTCATCCAGAAGGAGCCATCCGGAGTATTCTCTGTCATAACTATAGCTTCTATCCGGTCATCATCATCATAGAGAAACTGATAAATCATTTCATACACCAATTCCTGAAAATAATCATCATACTCTTCCCAGATGATCTCAGTAACCTGGCCACTGTTATTGAAGGTCTGAGTGATGATCATAGAGTCGTATTCCAGGGAGTCTTCTTCATATCTAAGCTTTATCTCGTCTATAAGATCATTATTCCAGGTTATATATGTCCTGTAAAAAGAATCATACCATTGTTCGGAAAACTCATCCCAGTAATAGAGTGGAACATTGGTAAGTTTAGCGTTATTATCATAATAGAAGAGCTCTCTATCCCAATTGATCCAGATTTCTGAATCCCATTCCAGATATTGAAAAACCCTTTCTGTAATTACCAGTTCTCTTGACGGTGGATTCAACAACTTCAATAACGCTTTGCTACCACCCTGTACGATCTCTCTTTTTTCTGCTCTTCTCTGGTGGAGATATTCTTCACTACGTTCGTCGATACTGCCAGACAGAGCAGTTGACACTAGCATTACAAACAGTAAAAACACAATCAAACAAAACTGCTTATTGTGAGACATTCATAACCTCCGCGTAGATCTAGTATTTACAAGCAGTAATAATACTGCCTGTAATAAATGCTTTCTTTCTGAGGGGTTGTCTTGTCAGTGCTTTCCAGGTATTACTCTCTCTTTCGCCTCTCGAGTTTTGATACTATATAACCGCTGAGAAAACCGAGTAGAAATATCACCAGAAAGATGATAATCTGTGACATATAAATGGTCCAGAAGAAAATCTCCACCTCTATAGGGATGGAATTCTGGACTATAAGAATTACAAATATGATGGCCAGTATTATCAGGACAATGACTTTACGATTCATAACTACCCTCCTGCCTATTTATCAAATAGGTCAATTTAGACTATTCTCCAATAATCTTGATTAATATCCTTTTGTTTCTTTTACCATCAAATTCACCATAGAAGATCTGTTCCCATGTTCCCAGATCCATTTTCCCATCTGTAACGGCAATAACAACTTCTCTACCCATAATACTTCTTTTAAGATGGGCATCAGCATTGTCTTCGTATCCATTATGTCTGTATTGGGAATGAGGTTTTTCGGGAGCGAGTCTTTCAAGCCAGACCAGAAAATCATGATGCAGGCCAGGTTCATCATCATTGATGAAGACGCTGGAAGTGATATGCATAGAGTTACATAGGAGCAACCCCTCTTTGATTTCACTCTCCCTGAGTGCCTTATCCAGATCAGGAGTTATATTGATTAGTGCTCGACGAGTAGGTGTATGAAATGTGAGTTCTTTGCGATAGGACTTCATATTCAGAACTACTCCTCCATCTTTACGAGATTATCGAAATATGCAAACAATTTTCTGGTAAATTCCTGTCGGATATCTCGTTCTATTGATCTGTAAGCTCTGGCAACAGCTTCCTGATGGTTAATATGTCCCTCTCTACCACGTTGTGAGTGACTTACGACACTCTGACTACCGGTATCCTTCATATCAAGATTAAGATGCCAGCGAACAAATTTCTCCGGTCTCTGAAGATCTACTTCTTCGATAAGAATCTCTCCCGTGATCTCGATAGTTCCATGATCGGTAACCAAAAATCCCTGTTCATTCAGAATATCTGTCAGAACTTTTTCAATCCTTCCATCGCTGTCATTATCTAATGATACCATGAATTTGAGATTATTGGCCATCTCTCTTGTCTCTAATTGTAATTCATTATGGTTGTAATCGAGTTGAATCATTGCCTTGTAGTCAGGAGCAATTATCTGCAACTGATCGAGAAGATTCTCATTTGCTATGCTGATCACCAGAGCGGCACTTGCATAGGAGTATCTCTCCAGTGGACTACTTGTATTTTCAATACTATTGAGTAAGAGCTTGATTTGTTCATTGTGTTTGTCTATTTTAGCCATATAAATATCAGCTGTCTTATGACGATCTATATAAGCCAGGACGTGAACTCTACCCAGGTTATCTGTATAACTGTCAGCATACTGAATATTGTATAGAGTCTGTGCTGCTGTAGTGGAAACCGATCGATCAATGTCTGTGATCATTTCACTCTGTTGAGATTCTTCAGATACGAGTTCTCTATAGCGTTCTTGAAAAAGTTGTTCTGCTTCGATTCTGGTTTCGAATATATGCGCTAGATTAGCAGCTGCCGCCGATTCTGCCTGGCTGCGGCTGTCACCCTCTCCGATGGCAACGAGATACATCCCCTCGGGGTATCTGGACTGTGGATTGATTAGCCATTCAGGTCTGTTATCTTCGCTGGCATCTCTCCGGGCGGAAAGCGCTGAGATATAACAGGTCGTGACAATAAGTAACAACAACATCAAAGTTGTATATCTTTTCATTATACACCTCTATATTATAGTAATCGCTTAACTATCGTCTAATTAAGGTAAAAACTATTAATCAGGTTCAGATGATTCTTTATTACATTATAACTATCATATCTGTCAACAAAAACAACCGAGCCATATCGATTTAGGTACTCTATTCTTACATCATAGACACCGGGCTCTAATTCGATTTCACCTACCAGAGCTTTGCCTGGAAAGAATCGGGCAATTCTGAGATCAGCGTTTTCCGAGAGGTCGACTGCAATATCGGTGGCAATTCTAAAAATAAGGCTTCCAATATCACCAGTTTTATCATCCATATCTGCTTTTGCCTTTTCAGCGATAAGACCTTTAACGACAGACCGAGTTATAGCTTTGAGATAGATCAGGGGAGCTTTGACATTGAAGGTCTCTACAGCAATATTTGAGATATCTTCGATCTTTTCTAATTCAGTCACCAGCGAATCATCTACAAAGACTCTGACCCGTGATACCTGACTGCTTCTCTTCTGCATTATCGGGAGAGAAAACTTAAAATGGTAATCCTTATCGAGTCCCGGCCAGAATATAGTTTGAGCAAAAGCCTCCGGCTCATTACCAGAGACAATCAGATAATTATCGAATGTAGTAATCCTTCTCTCAACCCCCTTCTTTTCAGGTGCCCTGCCGGCAAAACTGATGAAGTTTACCTTCGCCTTATCTCCAATCTTGAGATGGGATGAGAGGTCAGGTTTAGGGAAGTTGTATATCTGTCTCTGCTGTTGCCAGCCATCATTTATGTAATTATAATCGATTCTGGCATCATCGAGTTGTCCTTCTGTTCTATAGATCAACATACTGAGATAGCGGCCCAGAATCGAATTATGAAATCGTGAAGAACCAGGTTCGAAATCGATCTCCACTTCATCAGCCTGCTGTAGAGATTTGGCAAAGTCTCTGTATTTGTCCTCCAGAACATTGAGTTTTTCATTTACGCGGCGGATTTCTACGAACGCCTTATCGAACTCATCCAATTTGATGAAGTTGATTGCTTTAAAGATATTGATGTAGATATCTTCATAATCCTCTCCGGAATATTCCAGGACATTATCATTGAGTAGTATCGAAGCAGTAGCACGGGAGATACTTCTTGTAAAGAGATAGTCAATGGCATCTTCAGCCTCGGTCAGATATTCATTACTCTTTTCGTAATCGTGGTTATAATGGTGAAGCATTCCCAGATCAAGATAGAAAAGCACCCTGTCTTTAGTTTTATAGTGTCTGTTTTTATAGGAAGCGAGTTGATCTGCTGCAGAAGCAAAATTCTGTTCCTGGATCTTTTCTTCAATCGCCCGAAAATGCGCAGTTTGTGTGGCTAATGAGGAGCAGCTGTTTAGAAAGAGAATAACCGCTACAATCAGAATAAATAGCGTAAATATCTCTTTTTCAACTCTCAAACTGCCTCACTCCCTGATTCGATGATATTTAAAGAAGTTTGATATAGAGATGATTATCTTCTTTCGAGAAGAATCATCCGATTTTTTATCCGATGTACTTCTCTCTGTAATATTTGCTGTGGACAATAGAGTGGATAAATATTGCTGTTACCAGGAAGTCCGGGAGCGTGTTATGTATTTACGGATTTCTTTGTTGCCTATCCAGGCCTTTTCATTATTTTCGATGTTAACCAGTTCCAGATCAACCTGATAGTATTTAACCTGTTCTTTCCCTTCCGTATCTACAATAGAACTTATTGTGCCCTGTAACATGAAATTAGCTCCGGTTTCTGCTGCCAGACGAGCTGCTGTCTCCTCAGATGCATGAATCTGCTGGTCGAGTCGTTCCTCTCTGATCTCCTGTCGGGCTTCTGAGGCTGCAACGAAACGAACTTTGCCACTGTTGATCAGTTCTCGTTCCATATTGCGGATGAAGGTTCCGGTATCGATATGCTCAGAACTGAGATTTCGAACCGTTCCAACAATAACAGTCGGTTGAGAATCATTTCGTTCTATAAAATTTACGAGCCAGGGCCTGGCGAGTACATCATTAATCATCTGTTCTGCTACGAGTCGGGAATCTGTGTCATTCCATCTTCCGCTCAGGTCTATTGCCTCATCGGTTGATATACGGGTAACGGTTTTGCGCGGAGCACAACCGACCATAACAATAATAGCAATCAATAGGATAATCGTAATACTGGAAAGTCTTTTCATACAGAATCCTCCTTCTATATTGGGGTAACCTCGAAGGCTACCCCAATATTTCACTAAATTATTACATTTCTACTTTCAACTATTATCTGACTGATTAAGTCTAACTGAAAAAAAGACTATTTAACCAGTTCTATACCTCTCTTTATAGCTTCAAGATTGGCCTTTAGCAGATCAGCACTCCTGTTGGCCATAAAGTCTTTCAAAGCGGCTTCCAGCGTCTCATAACTGACCAGCTTAGTTTTGCCGATTATTAATCCTATGGCAATCATATTAAGGACTTTCTGGGTACCTATCTCTTTGGCTATCATTGACATCGGAGCATAAAGAAATTCGACGTCATCTCGATCCAGTTTGTGAGGACACATATCCTCATTGACTATGATGATACCCTCTTTTCGGGTTAATGGCCCGAATTTATCGAGAGAGGGCTGATTGAGTGCCACTAAGATATCAGGATGAGTAACGAGTGGTGAAGCAATCTCATCATCGGAGATAACTACTGAAACGTTAGCAGTTCCACCACGCATTTCCGGGCCGTATGAGGGCAGCCAGGAAACATTTTTTCCCTCTTCCATACCAGCTTGAGCCAGGAATTTCCCTATTGTCAGGGCACCCTGACCACCGAATCCGGAGCATATCATTTCTGTCTTCATCTTTTATACCCCCTCTTCTTTTGATCTATCACGGAAGCAGTCGATTTTAAAGAACGGCAACATATTTTCTCGTGCCCAATCGCGTGCTTTCATCGGGTCCAGGCCCCAGTTTGTGGGGCAGGTTGAAATAAATTCGATGAAAGTAAATCCTCTGCCTTCTTTGTTAAATCTCATAGCATTTGTGACAGCTTTCTTAGCTTTGATGATTTCCTGTGGTGAGAGGAGTGATACTCTTTCGATATAATAAGGGGCTTCAAGTGTATTCAGCAATTCACATGCTCTGATTGGGTAACCGATATCTTTTTCGTCACGACCGTAAGGTGAGGTTGAGGTTTTCATTCCAGGCAGAGTAGTAGGGGCCATCTGGCCACCAGTCATTCCATAGATAGCGTTATTCACGAAGAAAACAGTGATCTTCTCTCCTCTGTTAGCAGCATGTACGATCTCGGCAGTTCCGATTGCTGCCAGGTCGCCGTCCCCCTGATAAGAGAAGACATACATGTCGGGCCGTGCTCTCTTCATACCGGTAGCGACTGCAGGTGCTCTGCCATGAGCAGCCTCTGCCATATCACAATCGAAGAATTTATAAGCGAAGACCGAGCACCCGACGGGAGCAACCCCCATAGTTTTATTACGCATATCGAGCTCATCCATCGCCTCGGCAATCAATCTGTGAGCAACTCCGTGTAAACACCCGGGACAATAATGAAATTGGACATCTGTCAATGATTTTGGTCTTTGGGCTATAACTTCCATTTCTCCTCCTTATAAATTCTCTTCGATCTTGGCCATTACTTCTTCCGGAGTGAACACTAATCCACCAACTTTGCCAAGGAATTCAACTGGTACCTTTCCGTTAACAGCCAGTTTTACATCTTCGACCATCTGTCCAAGATTCAGTTCGAAAACGATAACCTTCTTCACCTTAGCGGTTATTGCGTCGGATATTGCTTTGTAAGGATAAGGCCATACAGTTTGTGGACGAATCAGTCCTATACTATGTCCCTTCTTCTCCAGTTCACTTATTGCCGATTTAACTATACGAGATGCAGTACCGAAAGCAACACAGAGGACCTCATTGTCCGAATTCAGATTGAAGGAATCGTAACGAATTTCATTGGCTTCAATTTTCTTGTACTTTTCACCGAGTTTCAGAACATGTTTTTCCAGGACATTGGGATCGATCTCCAGAGAATTTATCTCGTGATGATGTCTTTCAGGACCATCAACATTGGGATGCATACACCAATCGTATTGTTTTTCATGTTGTCTGGCTACCACTTCATCGGTTTTGGCCTCTTTGAAACTCACTGGTTCCATCATCTGGCCCAGAAGGCCATCTGAGAGGATCATGACTGGGTTACGATATTTCTCGGCAAGATCGAATGCATCAGAAGCCATATCCGCAAATTCCTGAACACTGTTGGGTGCCAGAACAATCAACTTGTAATCTCCGTGTCCACCACCCTTCGTTGCCTGAAAATAGTCACCCTGTGCAGGCTGTATATCTCCCAGGCCGGGTCCACCACGTTGCACATTTACTATAACGGCCGGTAATTCAGCACCGGCAATATAGGAGATACCTTCCTGTTTGAGTGATATACCGGGTGATGAGGAGGAGGTCATGACTCTTTTGCCACATCCAGCTGCACCATAGACCATATTGATGGCTGCAACTTCACTCTCGGCCTGAATAAAAGTACCATCAACCTTGGGCATCATACGAGCCATATACTCTATCAATTCACTTTGAGGGGTAATAGGATAAGCAAAATACAAACGACATCCAGCTCTGATAGCCGCTTCTGCTACTGCTTCATTACCTTTCATCAATACCTTTTGAGACATTTTTCCTCCTTATTATTTCTCTATGGTTATTGCTACGTCAGGGCAGGTTGTATAACATAACTTACAAGCGATGCACGCTTCCTGATCAAAACACTCTGCATAGTGATACCCCTTGTCGTTGATACTTTCCGAAAAACGGATGATTTTCTTGGGGCAGGCTACTATACAGAGACCACAGCCTTTGCAATAATAAGGATCCACTGTCATTCTTGGCATAACTAACTCCTTATCTTTTATTTAACAACTCATCGAGAAAATCCATTGGAGAGCAAAACTGTCAACTCTTAAATTTCCATAGAATCAGGGGACAAGCCTTCTATTCTTGCTCTATTGTGAACTCCTGGAGCTTAATTGTTGATTACCGACGAGTCTTTATATATAACCTCAGTTTTATCATTGAGTATCATGGGAGTCGGCACGTTCCGGCTCGTGTCGTCCCTAATGTTTTCACTCTATAAATAATGCCTCAGATTATTACTTTACCTGTTAATTTTGATAGAGGAAATCCTGAGTCATCGGGGAGAGAAGAAAGCCCTGTTATTTACTGATCACTATGGTCTTTACCCTGATACTGATAATCATTGCAAGTAGTATCAAGAGAGCACCTGCAAGAACAGAAGCAGTCAGTTCTTCTTTCAAGATAAGCCAGCCACCGATAAGGGCAAAGACACTTTCGAGGCATAATATAATAGCCGATCTTGTTGGATCTACCTTTTTTTGAGCAAATATCTGGAGTGTGTAAGCGATACCAACAGATATAAGACCACTGTAGATCAGGGCAATTCCTGTCACACCGATATTCACGAAAATTTCCTGGTGAAAGTACTCGACAGGGCGAATAGACAGATTATAGATCAGGCCTGTCACAAGGCTTAAAACTGCACATATAGCGAATTGGGCAAAGGCCAGATAGAGAGTATCGTATTTTCTGGTTAATTTATCAATCAATTGCATATGCAATGCCCAGCAGACAGCACCGAGCAGGATAAGAGAATTGCTGAAGGTTACCTGAATATCTGTATTATCATTAATCAGGTATAGTCCTGTAACAGCCAGAATTATAGCGTAGATCGTCTGACGTTGAAGTTGCTGTTTGCGGAAAATACCAAGCAGGGGAACAAAGAGCACATAGAGGCCAGTAATGAAACCAGCATTTCCTGCTGTTGACCATATCAAACCGGTCTGCTGCAAAGTAGCTCCAAGAAATAGAACTATTCCGAGGAGCCAGGGGATCTTTTTATGTCTTGCTATTGTTCTGTACCCGAAAAATCCTACAAAAACCGCACCCAGGCTAAAACGGATACCGTTGAAGATAAAGGGATCAAGAAATTCCATACCCTGGCGTTGAGCAACGAAAGCAAATCCCCAGATAGCGGAGGTTACAAAGAGTGCCAGGAGGCTGATATCTTTTTTCATCAAACTATCTCAAGAAATTTTTGCTTTGCTTAATTAAGTAGAACATAGACTGATAACATCAGACAAGAACTAGCAAACCGATCGATGTGAGTAATATATATTCCTTGCATCCTACTCTCAATAACCCTTGTGGGAAATTTGCTTATTGGACGCCTCTTTTAACAGTATAAAGGCTACAGATTGCCGGAGTGTTCTATTATACCCTTTTTTTAGATGATCAAAAGCTGTGAGACGTCTGATATCCTTTCTTGAACCGTCTGCACCTCTGGCTAAAAGAGTCTGAATAACTTCCGGATTACAGTTTGAGAGTGCTGCATAAATCAAAGGGGTTCGCTTTTTTTTCGAGGTATGATTGACATCAGCACCTGCATCAATAAGATTCTCTAGAATCTCTGGGTTGCTATTGTATCTCGCTGCCATGATAAGGGCAGTCTTATTGTCTTGATCAACATCATCAACCCTTGCTCCTGCCCTGATGATAGCCTTGATGACTTCCGGATCAATGTTGCCGCTTGCCAGATACATGAGAGGTGTTCGGCCGAGTTTATCTTTCTCATTAGGATCGAAACCGGCAGAAAGCAATTTTGTCAGTTCCTCTACTGTTAAAGTTAAAAAATCGATATTGCTATCATAAAAGCTCATCCTCGCTTTCTTGAAAATAGTGTTTAGTGAGGATAAGCTTCTTGACAGCTTCCTTTTCAAACTCATCACTATAACTCCTGAACCTTAAAAAAATCAACAGTGTTGCATTATGTCAAGAGATTATCAGCGAGTGCTTCTCCTCTTGCTTTTTGTTCTGCATATGTATCCCTGAATATTGTCATATCTATTTAATGTTCTGATTATAGATATCTGTAACGAATCTGACACTCATTCTGCAAGCATCATCGATAGTGGAAGAAATTTTCAGCAAGCAAGCTAAAGCAGTAGAAAATGAACAACCTGTCCCGTGCCGATAACGGAAAGATATCTTCCTGTATTCGAAAGGTCTGATTCTGTATCTATCGATCAGAAACTCTCGTATCGTGTTATCATCGGACCGGCTATGGCCCCCGGTAATGTAGAATGTAGAGTTAACTTTCTGACAGATTTTTTGTACTGCTTGCCAGGTTTTTGAATCAGTTGAAAATGAATATGACGATGTATCATCGACCATTTGAACAGCAGAGCTTTCGTGAAGCTCGTATCTCCTGTTTGCTAGAATTAATTTCAACTCATCAAAATTGGGTGTAATAACATCTACTACAGGCAGAAATATACTGCAAACCTGTCCGATTTCATTGGTACCGACAAACGGTTTACCCTCTGTGGGAGAAAAGACAGGATCCCAGACAATAACAGCTTCTGGAAAGAGAGCGAGCGAGTCAGCAATTATTCTGGCCTGACGACTATTGCCCAGAGCCCCTATCTTTATGCAATTAACAGGATATTCTGAACAGATTTCCAGCTGTTCTCGTAATACATCGTCGGTAACAGGATAGATATCTTTAACTTTACTGTCATTCTGAACGGTTATTGCGGTTATAACCAACAATGAATTATAGCCAAAATGATCGGCAATTTTGCAGTCTTTAACAACTCCTGCTTCACCAGTTGGGTCGGTAGCTGCTATAGTGAGGAAAAAGTCCTCACTATCCCTGATATTCTTCACTTTGTGTCCTTCTGCGTTTTTTTTCTTCCATCGATCTTGATAGCACAGAGTTCACCACACATGGAGCAATAGTTAGAATCGGTTTGTGATGAGTCTTTCTTTCTCTCCCTGGCGAAATCGGGATCAATAGCATATTGAAATATTCTTTCCCAATCGAGTTGATGTCTTGCCCTGGATATTTCTCTGTCAATCTTACTACTCTCTTCTTTCCGTTTTACTAAATCTCCAGTATGAGCAGCTATCTTTGCTGATATAACACCCAGTTTGACATCTTCCAGATTGGGAAGACAGAGGTGTTCTGCAGGTGTTACATAACAGAGAAAATCGGCGCCATTAGCAGCAGCGATTGCACCACCTATAGCTCCGGTAATATGGTCATATCCTGGTGCAATATCGGTTGTTAATGGTCCCAAAACGTAAAATGGAGCATTATGGCAGAGTTTTTTCTCTAATTGAACATTCATTTCGATCTCATCGAGAGGGAGATGGCCCGGCCCTTCAACCATAACCTGAACCCCTCTATGATCCGCTAATTTTACCAGCTCTCCGAGAACAAGAAGTTCCGAGATCTGGCCAGGATCGCTGGCATCAGCTCCCGCACCCGGCCTGAAGCCATCGCCGAGGCTGAGTGTCACATCATATTCTTCGGCGATAGAGAGCAGACGGTCAAAGTCCTCGTATAAAGGATTCTCCCTTCCCGTCTCTTCAATCCATCTCTTTAGCAGTGAACCACCCCTGCTTACAACTCCAATTACTCTTTCAGAATCTTCCAGATGACGGATCGATTCCCTTGTAACACCGCAGTGCACAGTTATGAAATCGACACCGGCTATTGCCTGTTTCTCTATTTCATTGAAGAGCATGTCTGTTGTCATCTCACCTATATCTTTTCCTTCACGGAGGAGTTCACAGATTACAGAATATATCGGAACAGTGCCGAACATAATGGAAGATTTGGAGATTAAGGTTTTTCGTATTCTGTCCAGGTTTCCCCCTGTAGAAAGGTCCATAATACTTTCAGCTCCATACTTGATTGCGAGTTCCAGCTTCTGTAACTCCTCTTCGAGGTTACATCTGATTTCCGATGTGCCGATATTAGCATTGATTTTGGTCTTCAACCCTTTACCTATGGCCACGGCAGAAAATCGGTGATTTCTGTTTTTTGGAATGACTATCGTTCCCTCTCTCAGGCCATTCATTATATGTTCAGGTGTTACATTATCGTAATCTGCAGCCTGTATCATTTCGGTAGTGATTTCTTTCTTCCTGGCGAGTTGCTTTTGTGTCATAATTTACCTCCAGTATTGTTTGCATATCGTTTTAATGATTTTGATTCTTTCCCGTATATCCCTGTGTTGCATAAAATATCTTACTAATGCGACATTCCTAGCCCCTGCCTTCAATACCGCTTCTATATTCGTTTCATCGATACCACCAATTGCCACTACCGGTATATCGGCCTTCGAGATAGCTTTTGATAGGAGAGCGGTTCCAACAGGAGGATCCGGTTTCTCTTTTGTAGGAGTAGGATAGACAGGCCCGAACCCTATATAATCAGGATTCTCCTTAAGTGACAGCTCTACCTGCTTTAGGTTATGTGTTGATAATCCTCTCAATGATGCTTCCGGATAGAATCGCTCGCTCAGTTTTAAGGGGATGTCGTCCTGCCCTAAATGATATCCAGCTGCACCTATTATTGCTGCCAGATCGGACCGGTCATTTAAGACCAGACTTGTTGTTGTTCCTCTGACAATCTGTTGGATCTCTCTGCCAATTCTGATTATCTCGCTATCAGAGAGGTGTTTCTCTCGCAATTGAATAATCCTTACACCCTCTTCAACACAGGTCTCCACTATTTTTCGATATGGGAGAAGAGGTCGGGAGATTATTATATAGAGTCCGAAATCAGTCATTATTCAGAGCTCAAGTTCTTTTGCTATCAGTTCTGCTGCCTTCAACCCGGATAGAAGCATACCACCAAAGATAGGGCCCATTCGACTCTTACCATGCACATTGTTGGCAGACATTCCCGAGACATAGAGGCCGGGATAGACTGGCCCAGTATTTGCAACCGTTGCCTGTTCTCCAGTTTCTACATCGAGGGACTTTTCTCCGATTATCGAACCTGTTCCTGTCTGTAATACAATACCGTTCTTATTGGTTAGATATCCTACAAGTTCCGAAGGGTGGCCGGTACTATCGAGGGTGACTTTAGATGATATCATAAGGGGATCGATATGTAAATGCAGATGAGATACCGGAGACCAGTTAATTACCAGCCCAGCTACCCGATCTTTTTTTACGATAAGATCCTCGACTGCAACACA
>Ga0334892_1001473_pt1 | contig 19933 bp, 17 predicted proteins | sample GraSluR3_MG_4_FD_207213 | JGI IMG/M metagenome (GOLD analysis project Ga0334892, IMG submission 207213) | Sludge microbial communities from methane-producing bioreactor in Wageningen University, Netherlands - Granular Sludge_15_04-R3 | ecosystem: Engineered > Bioreactor > Anaerobic >...
ACGAGGTCCTGGCTGTGGGGGATGCGGAATTCCAGCGCAAGTGCCTGGGTAAAATGAACGATGTGGCGCAGGAAGGCCGGACGGTGTTGTTTGTCAGCCACAATATGTCCGCTGTCCTCAGGTTGACTCAGGAGGCTATCCTTCTGGATGAGGGACGGATTGTGATGCGCGGCCCCACGCCTGAGGCGGTTGATCATTACCTGAATATGGGCTTGACCAAGCAAGGCGAGCGCGTTTGGTCATCTGCTGAGGTCGCCAACAGTGAGGCGCCATTTCAGCCGATTGCGTTAAAAGTGCGCAATCCTATGGGGCAGGTTGTAGATACCGTCCAGTCTGTGGAGGGTTTCTCCATCGAGATGGAATATCAACTGAGTGATCCGATCAGCGGGTTGCGGGTGGGGTTGTATATGATGACTACCCGGGGTGAGTATGTCTTTACCAGCTTTGATACCGATGATCCGACTCTATTCGAAACCCATGTCCAGCGGCCAGCCGGGCACTATGTCAGCAGATGCCAGATTCCTCCACACCTGATGAATGAAGGCCGGTATGTTCTGGGCGTCAATGCCAGCGCTTACCGGATCAAGCGTTTTTTCCAGGATGATAAGGCCCTGACCTTTAATGTTGATGCGACCGGGGCTCCGGGCATGCATTGGCCGGAGAAGCGCCTGGGTACTGTACGCCCAAATCTGGACTGGACCATAGAAACCCTTGAGTCATAACCATGAATAGACGAATCATCAAGCGAATCCTGGGCGAATTGCCTTTTACCGTTGAGCTGTACTGGCAGTTGGTTCAGCGCAATGAGCCCTGGAAGGCGCACTTTGATCTGGGAAATTTGGATGAAATCCTGCCGGAAGCAGCCCGGCAGACTGAATCTTTTGCAGCTTCTGCCCCGCCTGGAAAACGGATCTTCCTGTTTACCTCCCTCCATTACTGGATTGAGTTCTCAGCGCTGATGGGTTTGGCGCTGGCGGGCAAAGGACACGAGGTGACCTTATCCTTCTTGCCCTATGCAAGCTGGGATAAGCCGATAGAAAAATTTGACCTGCGACGGCAGAACCTTTATGCCCGTCAGGTGCTTGGCAAGGCCGGTTCTCTCATGAGGGTGCAGTCCCTGCTGGATGTCCACCCGCTTTCGCAGACTCTCCCTGAAGAGCTGGAAGACGCTGTGGTTGAGGTCAGCACGTTTGATACGCAGTACACCCTGCAGGTGGAGGACATTACACGAGAGGAAACGGTCTATAAACTCCGTTATGTGCGAAACCGGGAAGCCGCTTTGAATGCACGCGCCTGGCTGATGGCACATAAGCCGGATGTGGTGCTTGTCCCCAACGGCACCATTCAGGAAATGGGTATTGTGTACCGAGTGGCGCGCTATCTGGAAATTCCGACGGTGACTTTTGAGTTTGGTGATAAGAGGGAACACATTTGGGTGGCGCAAAATTCCGAGATCATGCAGCAAGAAACGGACGATCTTTGGAAAGTACTTGGGGATAGACCTTTGCGTGATGATCAATTGCAGCGTTTAAAGGAAATGTATGCCGCTCGGATAAATGCAAAGACCTGGCAAAATTTCACCCGCCGCTGGCAGACTGCTCCAAGCGGAGGCGGTGAAGCCACCCGTCAAAAACTCGACCTGGATGACCGGCCGGTCATTTTGCTGGCGACCAACGTCCTCGGTGACAGCCTGACACTCAACCGCCAGGTCTTCAGCCAGAGCATGGCGGAATGGATCGAACGGGCGGTGGCTGCTTTTGCGGCCCGCCAGGATGTGCAGCTCGTGATTCGAGTGCATCCAGGGGAGGTCCTGAAACAAGACGCCTCGATGGTTGATGTGATTAACACTGCCCTGGGAGAGATCCCGGCGCACATTCATCTGATAAAGCCGGATGAGAAGATCAACACCTATGATATTATGGATATCACCGACCTGGGGCTGGTTTATACGACAACTGTTGGGCTTGAGATGGCCATGCGTGGAATCCCGGTGGTGCTTGCTGGACAGACACATTATCGAGGCCGGGGATTCACGCATGATCCGGACACCTGGGATGCTTATTTCGCGATCTTGGACCGCCTCCTTGGTGATCTTAATTCCGCTCAGCTCTCTGATAAAGCAGTTGAACTTGCCTGGCGTTATGCCTATTTGTTCTTCTTTGAATTTCCTCAACCCTTTCCTTGGCATCTGCTGGATTTGCACGATGATATTGAAGAGCGGCCGCTTGCGTTTGTCCTGGGAGAAGAGGGGAAAAATCGTTATGATAAAACCTTCGCTTATTTGTCAGGGGAACCTCTGACTTGGTGAGAGCCTCAGAGAAATTTGGGATAAAGGGACGCGTGATGAACATCCTCCTGACCCTGGATTGCAGCCTTGATTGTGCTTATTGCTTCGCCCGGGCATGCCGGACGGAAGCCGCCCTTCAGGAGATGCCAGTCTCAGAATTGGAACAGATCACCTCGACCCTGGACCCCTGCAACGATCCTGTGCGGCTGATGGGGGGCGAGCCGACCTTGCATTCGCAATACCCGGAAATTATGAAGGCGTTAAAAAAAGCACAGGGTTTCAGCGTTACGGTGTTCACCAATGGGTTGCAGTCCATTCTTCGCCAAACCTTGCCTGCCTTGCCGGATTCGATCCTGCTTAATTTGAATGATTGGCAGACTTATTCTGAGATCCAAAAAGTGACGATCCAGGAGAATGCCGCAGCCCTTGGCGACCGGATCTCGCTCGCTTTTACAATCACCGCTCCGGATTTTGACCTCTCCGCGCACCGGAGGTTGATCCTCGATCATGGCTTACGACCGGTGATCCGGCTGGGGCTTGCCCAACCGGTGGTTGGCGGGGATAATGGTTATCTGCCGGATGGCGATCTCCCTGCGGCGCATCAGGCTGTGGTCGCCTGGGCGGATCTGCTGGCGAGGGATGGGATCCGGATCTGTCTTGATTGCGGATTTATGCGCTGTCATTTCAACGATACTGAGATGGAGACGCTTATTCGAGCCGGGGCTGTGCTGAACTTCCAGTGCCGGCCGACTTTGGATATCGGGCCGGGATTACGGGTTTGGCGGTGCTTTGCTTTTTCCAGCGGGCCGGGCGTTGACTGGCGAGACTATCAGGATGGCGGGTTGTTACGAGATCTGTTTCAGGCCCGGGATCAGGAATGCCGCCTTGGGCGTGGCAGCTGCGAGTATGCTTCAGGCGGCTGGTGTCAGGGTGGCTGTCTGGCCAGGAGCATGACCCATCAGGGAAAGGCTTCTGTAGAGGCCGAGGGTTTATTTCTAAGGAATGTTGGTGTGAATACTTTATGAACGATCAAAATATCAAAAAAAATGTCCGGGAATTCTATGACCGGGTGGGATGGCAGCTTCTCAGTGATGCGTTTTACCAGAATGCGCAATATGAAGACCTGCGCCCGGTTTCCCGGGACTATATCCATAAATGCCACCTGCGCATCAACCGGCATCTGGCGCCTGAGGGAGTCTATTTGCTGGACGCAGGATCAGGCCCGGTTCAATATCCAGAGTACATGACGTATTCTGAAGGATACCGGGCGAGAGTCTGCATGGACATTTCCATCGTCGCCCTTACGGAAGCGCGGAAACGCCTGGGTGAAAAAGGGCTATATGTGGTTGGTGATATTGCCCATTTACCTTTTAAATCGGATGTCTTTGACGGCATTGTTTCGCTGCATACCGTTCATCACGTCCCGATGGAGGATAAGATTCCTGCGTATGAAGAGCTTTATCGGACTTTGAACCCAGGAAAAACGATGTGCATTGTCAATGGCTGGACCAATGCACCATTAATGGCGCGTTTGCAAGGGTTCATGGGATTTATGCGCCGGTTGCGTGGTTGGTGGCTGCGCAGGGTCAAAAAGAGCAAAGCGGATGAACAGAAGATTCAGTCTTTAATTGAGACCCCGATAGAAATAGAGCAAAGTGAAAAACTCCCTCCTGCGGGCACCTTTGTGCAAAAGCTCACTGCGGAATGGTTGACCGAAGCCCTGGAAGGACGGATGGGTTATGAGATCCTCGTCTGGCGGAGTGTGAGTGTGGCGTTTCTCAGATCCGTTATCTATCCTGACTGGTGCGGGCGGTTCTGGCTCAAGATTCTTTATGGAATGGAGGAGATTTTTCCTCGCTGGTTGGGCAGGATCGGGCAATATCCTTTGGTCGTTGTCACAAAAACCGAAGTCCCTGAGGCAGGAGCCGGGGCATCACCTCAAGTATAATTTGGATAAAGTTTCCAGGAGAATGGTATGGATTGGACCAGTAAGAACGTGCTTGTGACCGGAGGGACAGGTTCCTTTGGTAGGAAATTTGTTGAAGTGATGATGAAGGAATATCATCCCGCCCGCATGATCATCTACAGCCGGGACGAATTGAAGCAACATGAGATGCGCATGGCTGGCTTTGACCATCCGAACCTGCGCTATTTCATCGGGGATGTCCGGGATCTCTCACGGCTTAAACGGGCGTTTAATGGCGTTGACATTGTGGTGCATGCGGCGGCCCTTAAACAGGTTCCCGCCTGCGAATATAACCCAATGGAAGCGATCAAGACCAACATCCTGGGCAGCAGCAATGTTGTAGATGCTGCCTTGGACACAGGTGTGGGGAAAGTCCTTGCGCTCAGCACGGACAAAGCTGTCAATCCAATCAACCTCTATGGTGCAACGAAGCTCGCTGCGGAGAAGTTGATGGTGCAGAGCAATGCCTATGCCGGCGGGATGGAAACCCGTATCAGCTGTGTCCGCTACGGTAATGTGGTGGGATCCCGGGGCAGCGTGGTGCCGTTATTCATCCAGCAGCGGGGGAATGGCGAGGTCACCCTGACTGATGAACGGATGACACGCTTCTGGATTTCACTTGATCAGGGTGTCCGCTTTGTGATCCGCTGTATTGAAGAGATGCATGGCGGGGAGGTCTTTGTGCCAAAGATCCCCAGTATGAAGATGGTGGATCTTGCGCGCGCGATCGCCCCAAAAGCGGAAATCAAGATTATCGGGATCCGGCCGGGTGAGAAATTGCACGAGGTGCTGATTTCTGAAGATGAGGCCAGGGCTACCGTGGAACTCGAGGATATGTATGTGGTCCAATCTGCTGCGGCACTGTGGTTCAGTAAACACTGGACGGACCGGGGGAAAACTCTGCCGGATGGGTATCATTACGCCAGTGACAACAATACGGAATGGCTGACTGTGGAAGAAATCCGGGAAATCGTGTCGCCTATTGAAGCAGAACTGGAGAAGGGCCAGGGTTAGGAATGCGGCTGCTCATCACCGGAGCAAGCGGTCTGCTGGGAGTCAACCTCAGCCTGGTGGCAGCCCGACAGGGTCACGCTGTGACCGGGCTGGCCCATTCCCGGATGCTGCATGGCGTACCGTTTGAGGTTCAGGTGGTTGATTTGCTTGATCCGGAGCAATCAAAAGTCGTCATTGAAAAAGCGCAGCCGGATGCTCTGATCCATTGTGCGGCGGTGGCCGATGTCAATACCGCTGAAATGAAGCCTGACCTGGCTCAAAAGTTGAACGCTGAAGTTCCCGGCCTTCTGGCAGCAGAGGCAGCCCGACAGAACATCCCTTTTATGCATATTTCGACCGATGCAGTGTTTAATGGACGGAGAGGTGATTATAAAGAGGACGATCCGCCGGATCCGCTCAGCGTCTATGCCCGGACGAAACTCGCCGGAGAGAAGGCTGTGCAGGCGGTCAATTCAGCAGCCCTAGTTATCCGCACGGTTTTTTATGGGTGGAGTCTTTCCGGTCGGCGCAGTCTGGCCGAATTTTTTGTGAACCGTCTTAAAGCTGGTGAACATCTTCAAGGATTTGCAGACACTTATTTTTGCCCGCTTTATGTGGAGGACCTGGCAGAGCTTCTGCTGGGGATGTTCTCCAAAAGGTTGTCAGGGACTTTTCATCTCGTTTCATCAGAAGGTATAAGCAAATATGATTTTGGTGTCCGGATCGCCTGCAGGTTCGGATATGACCCGGCGCTGATCACACCGGTCAACGCCAGAGAACTTGATCGGGGTGCCAGGCGTTCATTGAACCTGACCCTCAATTCAGATAAGGCGGCCAATGCCCTGGGACATCCCCTGCCCACAATTGACGATGGCCTTGAACGGTTCTATCAACGCTGGCAGGAAGGGTATCCCGAAAGATTACAAGGTTGTTCTCAATCCATCTCATCAGATGAAATCTGAAATGGAGTAAAACATGACACTGAAAATTGGCGATCACTTGATAGGGATTACGTTTCCAACCTATTTTATTGCGGATATCGGTGCGAACCATGATGGCAGTCTGGAACGGGCGAAACGCCTGATCCGCCTGGCGAAGGAAGCCGGCGCGGACGCAGCGAAATTCCAGAATTTCCAAGCTCTGAAAATCGTCTCGGATTATGGTTTCACCCATATGAACGCCCAGGTCTCTCACCAGGCGAAATGGGAGAAGTCGGTGTCAGAAGTCTATGCCTCTGCATCGGTCCCCTTCGAGTGGACCCCGATCCTCAAAGAGGCCTGCGATGAGGTAGGGATTGATTATTTCTCGTCTCCTTATGACTTTGAGGCGATTGACATGCTTGATCCTTATGTCCCGGCCTATAAAATCGGTTCGGGGGATATCACCTGGATTGAAGCTTGCGAGCGGATGGCCAGTAAGGGCAAGCCGGTGCTTCTGGCAACGGGGGCGTCGGATATTGGCGAGGTCCAGCGGGCGGTGCATGCCATCCTGGCGATCAACCCTCAGTTGGTGTTGATGCAGTGTAATACCAACTACACTGCTGAGGATGGTAATTTCGATAATATTCATCTCAATGTCCTCAAAACCTATCATGATATGTTCCCCGATCTGGTCCTCGGGCTTTCGGATCATACTCACGGGCATGCCACGGTACTGGGCGCGGTTGCCTTAGGTGCACGGGTGATTGAGAAACACTTCACCGATGATAATGACAGGGTCGGGCCGGACCATCCCTTTGCGATGAACCCTGAGACCTGGGCAGCGATGGTCAGAGCCACGCGGCAGCTTGAGCGGGCGATGGGAGCCGGGGATAAGGTCGTTGCCGATAACGAGCAGGAGACGGTTGTGATCCAGCGCCGCTGTTTGCGCGCCGCCCATGAGATCAATCCCGGTGTTATCCTGACCCGTGAAATGATTGACGTCCTGCGGCCGGCAGCGCCCGGCGCAATTATGCCGTATGAGATTGAAGATGTGATTGGTTTGAAAGCGCTGGAACGCATCCCCGCAGGGAAAGAACTCCGCTGGTCCTGCTTTGGGAATCCCTGAGTCAGTCCTCAATAATCCAGAAAAAGGTGTGACCTGATGCGAGTTCTTTATTTTACGGACCGTGACAGCCCGCATGACCGGCGGTTTTTGCGCGCCCTGGCGGGGTCGCCGTATCAGGTTTATTCTCTGAGACAATACGAATGCCATCCGGATACCCCTCCCGGGATTACTGAGTTGGTCTGGCCTGAAGGACAGCCGGATTGGTCCTGCTGGCACGGATGGCAGGGCGGAAAAGAGCAATTTCTGAAGATTGTGGATCAGGTCAGACCTGGTCTGGTGCATGCTGGCCCGGTTCAAGGCCCGGCTCTGCTGGCAGCGCTGGCCGGTTATCACCCCCTGGTGACGATGTCCTGGGGATCAGACCTGTTGCTGCGCGCCAAACGCAGCCCCTGGATGAGAGGTGCCACCCGCTATACCCTTGAACGGACAGATGTCTTTGTGGGAGACTGCCAGACAGTGGCGGATGAAGCAGCGGCCTATGGGATGGCGCGGAAGAGGGTGGTGCTATTCCCCTGGGGTGTGGATTTGAAATATTTTTCCCCGGAGACGAGCAGGGTGGCTGGGAAAGCATTAAGGGAGGAGCTGGGCTGGCAGGATCAGTTTGTGATCCTGTGCAACCGGTTTTGGTCATCAATCTATGGTGTAACCGAACTTGCTGAAGCATTTGTGCAAACGGCCAGTGAAAATTCAAAGCTGCGGTTGTTACTGGTGGGAGATGGGCCCCAGGCGGATAAGATCTACCGGATTCTTGGCCCGGTGAGAAGCCGGGTGCATTTTCCGGGCTGGGTGGGCCGGGACAAATTACCCGGGTTTTGTGGCGCAGCGGATCTTTTTGTCAGTCCCTCCCATAGCGATGGCTCTTCAGTGTCATTGTTGGAGGCTCTTGCCTGCGGTCTGCCTGTGTTGGTGTCGGATATTCCCGGCAACCAGGAATGGGTTGCACCTGGGAAGACAGGTGATTTATTTCAGACTGGAGCCCCCCAATCTCTCAGGGACAAAATCCTGGAAATGGCGGCAGCGCCTCAACTGGCAACTTTCAGCCGGAACGCCCGTGAACTTGCGGAGGATCGTGCGGATTGGGATCAAAACTTCCAAAGGCTGTTGGAGGCGTATGCAAGAGCCTCTGAATAAGATCGAATGTCAAATTGGATTGATTGAAGTTTGTTTATGATATCGGAGTAGTCAGTTATGAAGCTGAAACCACGTGACCCCGGTGTTGTTGCCATCATTCAGGCGCGGATGGGTTCCAGCCGGCTGCCGGGCAAGGTTTTGGAAGATATCGGCGGTAGCGCAATGCTTGCACGGGTTGTTGTGCGCGCTCGCAGGGCACAGCGGCTTGGGCGAGTTGTGGTGGCTACCACAACCGACCATAGCGACATGCCTGTTTTTAATTTCTGCCGCGCTCAGGGTTTTGCCTGTTTCCGGGGCGACCCGCTGGATGTGCTGGATCGTTATTATCAAGCGGCCTGTCATTTTGAGGCAAAAGTGATTGTGCGTCTGACCGCCGATTGCCCCGTGATTGACCCTGCTGAGATTGACCGGACGGCGGCGGCTTTTTTTGAGGCGCAGGTTGATTTTGCAGCAAACCGGCTTCCCTCGCCCTGGAAAAGGACCACGCCGATTGGCATGGATACGGAAGTTGTATCTTTTAACGCGCTTGCCCGTGCCTGGCGGGAAGCCGAGGCGAAATATGCCCGCGAGCATGTGATGCCCTATCTCTATGAGGAAACGGGACGTTTTAAGACCCTTTTGGTGGACCGCACCCCGGATCTGGGACACCTGCGTCTGACAGTGGATACGCCTGAAGACCTTGACCTCATCCGGCAGATTTATGGGCATTTTGATAATATTGATGATTTCAGCCTGGATGATATGGTTGTATTGTTTTGTGAAAACCCCGATCTGATCAAGATTAATGCTGATGTTGTGCATAAGTCATTTAAAGATGTGGACTCTCGGGCTATTGATTGATTTGATTCGCTTTAATAACCCAGTGTGTTGCTGAGACCCGCCGGATTGAGAAATCAGGGTGAGGTGTTATAATTCTTCAACGCTCTAGCCGGATGAACCTTATGAACTGTCTTTTATGTGGATCGGATCAGCAGGATGTTTTCGAACGGGTGGAATCCTTTGGGATTCCCCTGGTTTATTATCAGTGCCATCGGTGCGGGCTGGTGTTCCAGTCTGCCGAGGAAAGCAAAGCCGCTGATCCTGAATTCTACACATCCGTCTATCGGGAAATATACCAAGCCACTGAAACGCCTACCTCCAAAGATCTCTGGGTGCAGGAGCAGCGCGCCAAGCACCTGATGGCATTCCTCCATGCTCAGAATGTTCATCGCCCGGATCGTGCTCTGGATATTGGCGCTTCGGCAGGCGTTCTGCTAAAGGCTTTCAAGCGGGAATATGCCTGTGATGTTGTTGGCGTTGAGCCGGGTGATGCCTATCGAACCTTTGCTGAACAGCAGGGGCTTCAAATGTTTACTTCTAAAGAGGAACTGATCACCTCAAGACCTGAGCGGTTTGATCTGATAAGCCTGAGCCACGTCCTGGAGCACCTTCCGGACCCGGCTGGGGATTTGAGGTCCTACCGGATGGATTTGTTGTCAGAATCGGGGTTCCTGTTGATTGAGGTGCCCAATTTTTATGCGCATGACAGTTATGAGCTGGCCCACCTCGCCTGTTACACACCGCATACGCTTCGAGAAATTCTGCTGAAGACCGGGTATGAAGTTATTGGTTTCAAAAAGCACGGCGTACCGCGTTCGGCCTGTCTGAACCTTTATCTGACCATCCTGGCAAGGCCTGCAAAGTCAGATCTGCATCGAGAAGCAGTCCGGCCGGAAAGATATGTACGTCAAAAGCGGGATCTGGGATTGCTTTATCGGAGAGGCCTTCAAAAACTCTTCCCACACAAAGCCTGGCTGCCGCTGCCATCCCGAGAGGAATCCTGAGCTGATGCCTCTTCTGACCCTTTTTACCGCGCCAAAGGCCTTTGATGATCCGCATATCCGCGTGATCCAGCGCAACACCCTCAAGAACTGGCTGGCTCTGGGGGATGAGATTGAGGTCGTGGTGGTTGGAGATGAGCCGGGAATTGCCGAGGTCTGTCAGGAGTTGAAGATCAAGCATCTGCCCGATGTCCGATGTAACGACAAGGGTACTCCTCTGATCAGTTCAATTTTCGAGCTTGCCAGAACGGTGAACCCATCTCCGTATCTTGCCTATAGTAACGCTGATATCCTCTTTTTGCCGGATTTATTATCCTCAACCCGTCTGATTGCGGAGGAAAAAGACAGGTTTCTGGTTGTGGGTCAGCGTTATGACCTGGACCTGACGGAGGAGATTGATTTTTCAGGGGATTGGACTGGCTCGCTTTCTCAGTTAGTCAATGAGCGTGGAAAATTGCACGGCCAGACCGGTAGTGATTTTTTTATTTATCCAAGGGGATGCTTTCAGGAGATTCCTGATTTTGCGGTCGGGAGGGCCGGCTGGGATAACTGGATGCTGTTTTGGGCACGTTGGCAGCGCTGGCCCTTGATTGATGCGAGCGGTGCGATCACTGTGGTCCATCAGAACCATGATTACCGCCACCTGCCCGGCGGGATCCGACATTATGAGCAGCCGGAAACAGATGTTAATATCAAGCTGGCCGGAGGCAGGCGGACGATCTTCAGGCTGACAGATGCCCGGCATGAGTTAAAAGATTCACAAGTGAGCCGAAAACCCATGGCCTGGCGAGCTTTCTGGCGCGAGGTTGAAATCTTTCCGCTGGTATGGATGCATTCGAAATTCCTGGGCTGGATTTCATTTGCGATCTTCCACCCTGGCAGAGCCTTCGGAGAAATCAGGGGCTGGCTGGCTTATAAACTGGCGGGAAAGAAACGGAAATAATCATGCCCCGAATTGGGATCAATCCCTCTAGAGGACAGACATTGGATTTTGCGCCTGCTCGGACAACAGTGGCCGTATTGGTTTACGCACCTCACCAGGCTGGGTATTTCCAAAACCGACTGGACGTGACTCGGATGACCATTGAGAGTATTCTGGCGAACACACAGGAGCCCTTTGATTTACTGGTCTTTGACAACGGCAGCTGCCCTGAGATGGTGGCCTATCTCGAATCCCTTTACGATAACGACAGGATTGATTACCTGATCCTGTCCAGGGAAAACATCGGCAAGTTGAATGCGTTAAACATCATCTCCAATGCCGCGCCGGGAGAGATCATTGCCTATTCGGATGACGATGTCTTTCACCTGCCAGGTTGGCTGGGCCAGCACCTTGAAGTGATTGACACTTTTCCCAATGTAGGCGCGGTAACCGGTTTTTATATCCGGCAGCGGGTGGCGATGAGTTCTGAAAGCACGCTCGCATTTACTGACCAGCCAGAGGTTGAAACTACGCGCGGCTTATTGATGCCGCGCAAGTGGGAAGAAGAATACCTGATCAACAGCGGCCGGACCTGGGAAAGATATGAATCTGAGGTCGCCGGTATTGAAGACATCATCGTTAAGTATCGAGGGCTGGAGGCCTGGGTCTCGGCGCATCATTTCCAGATGGTCTGCCCCAAACATGTCATTCAGGAGATCCTGGAGGGCATGCTGCCTGAGGGATGGAGCGATGAGATCATGGGCAGGATGGTGGAGATGGATGATCGGATGGATGCCAGGGGCTACCTCCGTTTTTGCACCCGGCAGCAGACTGTCCGATTGATGGGAAATGCCATCTCAGAGGAGGTTGCCGAGCTCGCCAGGCAAGCCGGCTTAACAGTTCAGGCTGCAATAGCAGACCCTTCAAGTGGAAAATTGATGCGTCGTCTGGCAAAAGTGGGATGGATTCGCTATTTACTGCAGGGGATTGTCAACCGGATTTACAGATGGTTAAACAATTAAGATTTGAAGGTATCTGATGAGCGATTTAAAGTTAATTTCTTGTTATTTGAGAAATCTGAAAAAGTGAAATGCGTAATGAAATAGTTGCGGAGATCGAATAATGGAAGTAGTAAAACCTATCAAAGAATATCCTTGGTTTGTGATTTTAGTAGCAGTGATTTCACCTTTGATTTTGTATAGTAATAATTTGGGTGAAGTCACTTTAGCTTCGTTGTGGGTGCCGATAATTCTCTCTGTAATGGTGGGTTTGGGGATTTTTGTCCTTAGCTATGTCATTATTCGAGACTATCATAAGGCAGGATTTGTTACTGGCGTGATCGAGATAGTGCTGTTTTCGTATGGGCACATTTATAACCTATTGAAACCTGTTCAGATTGCTGGAATATCAATTGGACGTCATCGTTACCTTTTAGTTCCAATATTTTTAATTGCCTGTATCTCAATATATCAAATAATTAAGAGTCAAAGCGATTATCGGAATATTACAAAAATATTCAATCTGGTCTTCAGTATATACTTTGTATTTCAGGTTGTGATTATTGGTATTTATGAGTTGCGATCATTCATATCCCAAACCCGTGCCCATGAAGGATCAGAGATAATTGAGGTTGATGATAACGATAAGAATCAGCGTGATATTTATCTCATAGTGTTAGATGCATATTCGCGGTCTGATTGGCTTAAGGAGTGGAGTGGTTTTGATAATACGGAGTTCTTGGATGCTTTAGAAGATATGGGTTTCTATGTCGTAGAATGCAGTCGCTCTAATTATTCCTATACAATTCAGTCTATGACCTCAGAGTTGAATATGGATTATTTACAGAATTTGAGTGTCCCTTATACAAATATGGAAATGAGTGCCAGGTTAAAGAATAGTGATGTGAGAAATACTTTAAAAAATCTTGGGTATGAATTCGTATTTTTTGAAACGGGGTACCCATGGATTGAGATGACGGATGCTGACCAATATATTGCTGCTGATGAAATATCCTTATTCAATGACGATTTCCAATTTCTTTTTCTTAAAACTACTTTACTCCTGGTTCCATATGATGCGTATAGAGTAATTGCAACCAGGCAAATTGATATTCGCGCGGAACAACAGGCTTCCAGAGTATGGTCCGTATTAAGTCACCTTAAGCAACCTTTACAGAGTACAAATCCGGTATTTGTCTATGCACACATAGTGAGTCCACATTCCCCCAGGATATTTAATGTTGACGGGTCGATAAACTATAAATGGGAACAGGAGGCTCAACAGACAACACAAACCACGTATCAGTACCTTAACAATGAGGTATTGGAGATCGTAGCAGATATTTTAAAAGGATCAGACCCTGAGCCGATTATTATTATCCAGGCAGACCATGGTGATGGGGATTTGGGTTATCGGAATTTGATTTTGAATGCCTATTATCTTCCTCAAGGTGGTTCGAATCATTTATATTCAACAATTTCACCTGTAAACACGTTCAGAGTGATTTTTAATCACTATTTTCAAAAGGATTATCCTCTCTTGGAGGATCTTAGTTACTATAGTCATGAGGATTCGCGTTTTGACTTTGAGCTCATTTTAGACCCTTATGAGGAATGTCGATCATTGAAGGAACAATGATATAGTTTGTTTATAAAAGCAGAATAGGTCTAAAACTTAAGATAACATTTGGGTGAATATTGAAAAGAATAATTTTGCGTTCAAGTTCCACAATGAAAAAACATTTAGATCTCCCCTGGTTTGTCATTTTGCTGGGATTGATTTTTCCTTTGATATTGTACGCGAATAACCTGGGTGAAGTTGCAATTTCTGCACTTTGGAAACCATTGTTGTTCTCGATACTGGTAGTCGTATTCCTTTATGGCGGGCTTTTTATTGCTTTTCGCGAACATAACAAATCGGCTATCATGACCGGGATCCTGAGCTTAGGGATTTTCACCTATGGACATCTCTATAACCTGTTGAAATCAGTCCAGGTTTATGGTCATCTTATTGGACGCTATCGTTATCTCCTCCCATTGTACGGATTAATCTTTTTGGGTTTGATCATTTGCGTCATCAAAAACACAGGTGACCTTAAAAATCTCATACGCATATTAAACACTGTTGGAGTATTCCTTTTTCTGATACAGCTCTTAAGAGTTGGCATATTTGAGATCAAATCCCAAGTTGGCAGCCATCAGATTCAACAGGAAACCCATGCAGCTCAAAGCATTGGTAATGTTGAGGAGCCTCGAGATATTTATCTTATTGTTCTCGATGCTTATGCACGCTCAGATTGGCTCCAAGATCATCTTGAGATTGATAACTCTGAGTTTATCGATGAATTGGAGGAAATGGGTTTCTATGTTGCTGAGTGCAGTAGATCCAATTATTCATTCACCAATTTGTCAATGACGGCAATGCTTAATCTCGACTATGTTGATCAATTATTTGAGAATGTATCAAGCGAAATTGACAGCAAAAATCGGCTGAAACAGAGTATGGTCCGTCAGATGTTATCTGATTCGGGGTATGATCTGGTCGCCTTCCACAATAATTTTCCCTGGTTGACGATCAATGATGCAGATATTTATATTGATTCTAAGAGTGTTTCTCCGATAGAATCGTTTGATATGTTATTCTTAAAAACGACGATCCTTACCGTTCCTTATGATTTTTTCCGCTCAAAAGCCGAAGATTATCGCTGGTCTCCTGATAACGCTGAAACAACTCAGTATGCGAAAAATATCCAATTCATTCTTGATTATTTACGGATGCCTGTCATATACGATAATCCAGTCTTTGTTTATGCCCACATCATCAGCCCGCATTATCCTTATATTTTTAATGAAGATGGTTCTATCAATTATGATTGGGAATTGGATAAACTAGAATCTCAGCGATCCACCTATAAGTATCTCAACAGTCAAATGCTTGAAATTATTCCTGAGATCATGGCTAATTCGGACCCTGAGCCGATCATCATTTTACAGTCTGATCACGCTGTTGGGGAGGGTGGGTACAAGAACTTGATCTTGAATGCCTATTACCTGCCAGATGGAGGAGAGTCTACGCTTTATCCAACAATCACACCGGTCAATTCCTTCCGAGTCATTATGGATTATTATTTCCAAACGGATTTTGGCCTTTTAGAAGATAGAAGTTATTACAGCGTTGAACCAACCCGGTATAATTTTGAACTGGTTGAAGACCCGTATCTTCACTGTCGGGAGTTAATCGAGGATTAGTCTTTTATGCCTAAAAAAGTTTCACAATCAGCATCATTTCGTGACCCCAGCGGGTTTCTGTTTCATCAGGATGGGATTTTGTTTCGCCAGGTCAATCAGGAATACCGCAAACATTATGATCATCTGATCCAGTCCGGTTTCTATCAAGCCCTGGTCGATCAGAACCTGATGGTCAGCCACAACGAAATTGAGGATGTGGCACCGCCCTTGCCGGAGATTGCCTATAAGGTTATCAAACCTGAAATGGTGGGTTTTATCTCTTATCCTTATGAATGGAGTTTTCATCAATTGCGGAGCGCAGCGTTGACAACTCTTCGCCTGGCAAGGATGGCACTGGATCATGGGATGATCCTTAAGGATGCAAGCGCTTATAACCTTCAGTTTCATCAAGGCCGATGGCAGCTGATCGACACCCTGTCTTTTGAAATCTATAAGGAAGGGGAGCCCTGGGTCGCTTACAAGCAGTTTTGCCAGCATTTCCTGGCACCTCTGGCACTCATGGCTTATCGTGACCAGCGTTTGAACCTGATGAGCCGCCTGTTTATTGATGGTATTCCCCTCGATATTTCCGCGATGTTACTTCCTTTAAGGACAAAATTACGGTTTGGATTGCTGACCCACATTCATCTCCATGCCCGCACCCAGAAACGGTATGCCGGAAAAGAGGTGAGTCAGGACGAGGTCAAAGGCAAGATCAGTCATCAATCTCTGGTTGGTTTATTGGATAGTCTGCGGAACGCGGTCAAGGATTTGTCTGTTCGTACAAGCAGAACAGAGTGGGCGGATTATTATCAGGACACGAATTATTCGGAAGCTGCCTTTAACGAGAAGAAAGCCATTGTAAAGGCCTTTATTCAGAAGGTTCAACCGTCTTCTGTCTGGGATTTGGGCGCCAATACAGGCGAATTCAGCCGGCTTGCATGTGAGCAGGGCATCTTCACCGTTGCTTTTGATGTGGATCCTGGTGCCGTGTCAAAGAACTATATCCAGGTGCGGAAGAATCGTGAGATGAACCACCTGCCGTTGGTCATGGACTTGACCAACCCGTCCCCCGGGTTGGGATGGGGGCATGAGGAACGTGAGGCATTGATGGCACGCGGTCCGGTTTCGATGGTCCTGGCGCTTGCTCTGATCCATCATCTTGCGATTTCGAATAACCTACCTTTGCCCAGACTGGCCCATTTCTTCCACGATATCTGTCAGTATCTTGTGATTGAGTTTGTGCCGAAGTCGGATTCCCAGGTCCAGCGGCTTCTGCGTTCTCGTAAGGATATCTTTGACCAATACACTGTGGAAGGGTTTGAATCAGCCTTTAAGCAATATTTTGATATCATTGAGCACCAACAGGTATCTGGATCTGAGCGGATTTTGTATCTGATGAAGATAAAAACAGAAATATAGAATGACTTCAATAATCAAGTGAGGTAATAAATGAAAATCAGTATCTTTTTACGTCCCCTGATGTATCTGGACCCAGGATCGGGGAGTTTCATCATTCAAATGCTCCTGGCCGGTTTATTAGGTGTAGGTGTTGCTGTCCGGATCTACTGGAAAAAGATCGTCGCCTTCTTCAACAAGGGCAAGGGGGGCGACGTTCAGGATCAAATCGACCAGCTGGATGAGTACGACGAAGACATCGAAGAATGATTCTCTTAGCTTTCGGGAAAGTGCTAACATTGTTAAGTTAATCACCACAGGTTACTTTGGAAGGCCGGCATGAAAATTCTGATTGCAGGATTAGGGTCGATTGGCAGGCGCCATTTATGGAATCTGGTGGCCTTAGGTGAAGACGATATCGTTCTCTATCGAACCCATCAAAGTACTTTGCCAGAGGATGAATTGGCAAAATATCCGGTCGAGACAGATCTCGATGCTGCGCTGGCGGAATCTCCGGATGCGGTAATTGTCTCCAACCCCACAGCCTTGCATTTGGATGTGGCCATCCCGGCAGCTCAGGCAGGGTGTCATCTGTTCCTGGAAAAACCGGTAGCTGATCAGATGGATGAGCGCGTCAGAACATTGCAGCAGGTCGTTGAAAAGAACGATCTGCGCACGCTGGTGGGTTTTCAATTCCGTTTCCATCCGGTCTTTTCCCGCATCAGGGATGTGGTCCAGTCCGGCGAATTAGGGTTTCCGTTATCAATCCGGGTGCATTGGGGAGAATATCTCCCGGGCTGGCACCCCTGGGAGGATTATCGTCAGAGCTATGCGGCCCGCAAAGAGTTGGGCGGCGGTGTGGTTAATACCCTTTGTCATCCTCTGGATTATGTACGCTGGCTGATAGGTGAAGTGGAATCACTTTTTGCTGTGGCCGGACATGTTTCCGATCTTGAAATTGATGTGGAGGATCTGGCTGAGATTATTCTCCGGTTTGAGAATGGCTGCATCGGTTCCATTCACCTGGATTATTTCCAGCGACCCCCAGCCCATTGGCTGGAGATCAACTTCGAAAGAGGGCATCTTTGTTGGGAAAATTCATCGGGTGCAGCGAAGGTATACAAGGTCCTTGGCGAGCGGTGGGAGACCCTTTCCCCGCCAATGGGTTTTGAGCGTAACGATTTATTTGTCGCTGAGATGGCGCACTTCCTGGCTCTGATCAGGGGAGAAACACCTTCACGATCCGATCTCGATAACGGACTTCGGGTGATGCAAATCACAGAAGCCGTTCATCAATCCGCGAATGCCGGTTGTATGATTGATCTTTAGATGAACATTTTCCTGATGCTATTGACATTGATAAAGACGCTGAGATTTACAACATGAATGAAAAAAGCTGGCTGTCAAGAATTCCGTTTCATCACATCTTGTGGGGAATTGTCCCTCTCCTGATTTACCTGAATGTGAACATCTCTCAAGTGACCCTTGATGCGGTCTGGCGTCCTTTGGTGATCTCCCTGTTATTTTCATTGCTGGTGTTTGGTGTCATTCTGCTTTTTCTTCGTGATCTTCGTAAAGCTGCTCTATTATCATCTTTATTGCTCTTTCTATTTTTTACGTATGGCCATGTCTATACGCTGTTGAAAGAAGTTACAATTTTTAATGTCTTTGTCGGCCGGCACCGTTTCATGTTTCCGCTTTGGTGCTTGATCCTTGCCATTGGTGTTTTTTCGATACTTAAGAAGATAGGTTCTTTTGGGGCTTGGACCATGATTCTGAACATAGTGATGCTCTTTTTGACGATAGTGCAATGTCTTCAAATCGGGATTCATTATTACAATCGCAGCAGGACGGAAGTGCAGGCTCAAAGTCAAATTCAGTTGGGTTATGATGACCCCCAGCCAATGCCTGACATCTACATTATCATCCTGGATGCTTATGGAAGGGATGACTTGTTGCTTGACCGGTATGGGTTTGATAACTCAAACTTCATCAATGCATTGGAGGATACAGGTTTTACATTTGTTCCATGTGCAAGAAGTAATTATCAGCAAACTGTGCTTTTCATCCCCTCTTTACTGAATATGGGCTATATCCATGATTTGGTGGGGGATGAAGTGACCAGCCACACCGTGCGATATGTGCATGTCAACAACCACGTCCGCCGTTCTCTGGAGGATATCGGATATCGGTATGTGACCTACGATAGTGAATTCCCCTGGTTGGAAATTGAGGATTCGGATGTGTTTTTTGATTTTGGAACCATCACCCGCTTCAGTTTTTTACAACCGTTTGAAGTTAACTTTCTGGAGACCACCTGGGGACTTGTTCTTGCAGACTGGTTGTCTATCCGGACCCAGCATTTACTTGAGAGTCTCAATTTGGAACCTGTTAATGCCTTGAAGGCAACGCGCGAGCTTGCAAATTTGAATGCATTGGATCAAACGATCGGTATTGAAGGGCCCAAACTGGTCTATGCGCATTTTATGATAACCCACTCACCATTTTTCTTTGATGAAGAAGGCAACATTCTTGATTCCGCGGATTTGTCCGGTTCAGCATACATTGATTCAATCAAATTCATGAATTCACAGATTTTGCCTATTATCAATAAAATCATGGATCAGGCTGATGGCGACGTGATCATTGTTTTGCAGAGCGATCACAGCTATGAGTATGACAATCGCTGGCTTATCCTCAATGCGATCTATTTTCCTGAAGCCCGGGGCGACCTAGTGCTTTACCCTGGGATGACACCTGTGAACACGTTTCGGCTTATTTTCAACGAGGCCTATGGTACGAATCTGCCGCTGCTTGAGGATCAGCATTATGAAAGTGCGAATGACTGGTTTACGCATTGGCCGGTTGAAATCCCTGATCCCTATTGTTCCGTTGATTTACCCTGACAGCATTTATCAATATTATTAATGACCTGATATGCCGTTTGGATGATTTGATGTTTCGTCCATTTTGTACTCGATTCCTTTGGGCCTAGATTTGTTATGCATATCTCCGGCTCCCTGTCAAGTCAAAAGAAAAACTAAGTGAACAGGTTGGATGGTTCAAAAGAAAAACTAACTGAAGTGCCCATCTCCTTTCGTAAAGTGTTATAGATATTCACAGGGGCGGATGAAGGTTTGACCT
>Ga0334892_1001476_pt1 | contig 19907 bp, 4 predicted proteins | sample GraSluR3_MG_4_FD_207213 | JGI IMG/M metagenome (GOLD analysis project Ga0334892, IMG submission 207213) | Sludge microbial communities from methane-producing bioreactor in Wageningen University, Netherlands - Granular Sludge_15_04-R3 | ecosystem: Engineered > Bioreactor > Anaerobic > Unclassified...
ACATTGCTATCGCTTTTATGGTAGTAGTCTCGTCCAGATATATTGGATCAGCATAGACTGTAGAATTTTCGTCCGGATCGTTCCCATCCAGTGTGTAATATATAATAGCATCATCAGTATCACAGTAGAGCGTAACCTCTACCTCTACCTCGTAAGACCCCGGTTCGGGAGAGAATTCCGGATTGGCAACGACACCTTCTATCGTGTGATTGACTGTATTGGAAGGATTGGACTCCCCTTCACTGTATACAGCTGTAACATAATATTGATAATTGCCTGGAGCCAGGTCTGAATCCTCATAATAAGTATCTGTCAACGGTTCGTCATTGAGCATGCTGAATGACTCATCACCAATAGCTCTATATACATTGTATCCGATTAACTCTCTCAGTCTTATTTCTCTTCTTTCCGGTCTTGATCTAATCGAGGTTATTTCACGGGAGAAACGGGTTGATCTGTTTCTATGATCTACTGTCGTCGGTTTCAGAGAATACTCTGCAGGAATATTTTTTTCATTTGAGTTATACCAGTCCGGTAAACTGTTTTCACCTGACATTGTTAATGGTTCTTCCCAGCTCAGTTCGATAGAATCGATACTGCTCTCCAAAACCAGGTTTTGTGGTGGGTTAAGAATTGCATAGTCAGTTGTAGCTGTCTCACTCGGGATCCAATCATCAGCAAATCCACGAGCTCTGACAGTTGTCGAGACATTGATAGTGAACGGCTCTATATACAGTTCACTGGTTTCGTTGGGGATAGAGCCATCTGTTGTATAATAGATATTCCAGATATCTTCCGGGAGCTCGATCTCAATAAGCAGAGGTTCATAATATGTTCCCCCCTCAGGTGAGATCTCAGGCGTTGGTATAATCTGAGTCATAAAATAATCAGCTGAAGCAGTATCACTCGGTAGAAGTTCGTCACAATAACCTTTTGCTTTGATAGTTATGTCCGACCCGAGGGTGAGTTCTATCGGGAGTTCGTAGAGGATGGACGATTCATCTGGTTCTGAGCCATCGAGTGTGTAATAGATGACGGCATCTTCTGTATCTGTAGTGATCTCGACAGTAAGATCGGTATTGTAGTAACCACCGGGTGGTGTGAACTCAGGGGTAGCTACCCTGTTAGCCAGCTGAATGTATGCTATATTAGACGGCTGAGATTCTCCTTCTGTGAAGAGAGCAGTTACATAATAATAGTAGTCTGTGAGCGGTTCAACATCGGGGTCATAATATTCTGTAACTTCAATCAGTTCATCATTGATCTGATTACCGTTACGATATATATTGTAACCCAGTAGAGTGCGGTTATCTCTATTGTTCTCACGACTCATCTCCGCAGTCGCAGATCTGGTTCGTTGTTCGCTTCTCAGGTCTGGCAAAGTGGGTGGATTCCATTCCAGGTGAATCTGAGAATTTGAATACTCGGCAGTCAGGTTTTCCGGCCTTACCACTTCTGTATCACCTGAACTGGTTATCAGGACAATCATAGCCTGTGGTTTATTCGAAGATGTGGTTGTTGTAGTAGCATTTGTCTGATCAGAACCATCAGAACGAACAAACCGATATCCATTTGGAACACTGTAGATTCTTAACTGTCCTGATGAATTCCAGGAGGGTACCTGAGCGAAGGCAGTATCGACGAGGATATTGTCTTCACCGTTCCAGAGGAATGGAGTGTCTAATTCTATCATGTCCCAGTCGCCAGCTGTTGGCATATAGCTGTTGGTAAAATAGACGGTCTCGAAAGGTCCGTTGTCGTGCGAGGAGGCGTTAGTCGCAGTCGTGTGTTTCATTCTTATAATGAAGTTAGGTAAGGCATATTGAGGTGGTGAAGTAACGTAGAATCCAAAATCAGTAATAGCACCACCATTATTAATACCAGCTGCACTGAGTTCGTCGGCAGTATAGACCATCTGACCCCTCAAACTACGATACCAGATATTGATCGGAGCACCGTCAGTAGTACTGTTTGTAGCAGTACCCGATCCAAGTTGAGCTGTTGCCAGACCTCCGACATTAGTATATGCTTCACCGGAGAATATATAATTTCCGGTCTCTAGAACATAATCGAAGGCGATCTCCGTTCCAACACTGATGGTTTCGTCTACTGTTATGTTGATCTCAGGATAGAGTACATCACCAGCAAAGAGGCCGAGAAACTCAGTATTAGATATACTATTAATCGTTACAAGCGGAGTGTCTGTTGTGATATTAAAATCAATTTCTGGAGAACTGGCACTACCTGCATTCATAATCGGAAGATAGAGAGTTAGAGTTTCACCCGGATCTATCACTCCGTTGTTATTACCTCCCGGTGCCGGGTCGTAGATCAATGGTGTAAGGACATCCAGCTCTGGTGCCTGGATATAGAAGTTAAATGTATGTGTCCAGGTCATATTGTCATCTGCTGTAGCAGTAAGGATGAATTGAGCACGATGCATATCGGGCACATTATCAGCGATTTCAACGGTAAAGGCATTATTTACTGTAATCGTCTCCTCTTCACCCATAGTTCCGAAGAAGGCATAATCATCGAGGATAGTGATATACTGGTCGTTTGAGGTGATCTCTGCCGCTACGTTCTGAGCTATCTCACCACCCAGATTGATAAGTGTCATACTGATATCAATGATATCACCGAATTCCGGAATGTTATTATCGACACCGACAATACTGAAGTTATCGATGGCGATATAGGCGTTTTCATAATCAATACCACCAGTAGTAAAGAGTATTGCCGTTTCATTGCCGAGAGGCCTGGCCGCTGTTGGGTATTGATTTCCAAAAGTATATTCCAGACCTACAGTTCCTGTGTGATCTTCCAATCCCACTGTGCAGTAATTACCCCATTCCGGTCCTGTCATATTATTCATGTTATTGAATACTTTATACTGGATCTTAATATCTCCGTTACCAGTGGGAGTGAGATAGACAGACGGATCATAGAGTATAATCTGGAAGGTCTCCTCAGCGCTACCAACTCTGTTAACAGCATTTTGCCACTGGATAACAAAGATACTGCTACTTTCATCATAATAGGTATAAACAGCTCCTGAAGCGAGAGATAGGTTATCCCAGAAAGCTGCCACTATAGGGCTGGGGCCCATTGGACCTGGCAATCTGTAATTACGGAAGGTTGCCTGTTCAGTGATACCAAAACTTATCCAGCCGTTTGCACAGATACTGATCTCATCATAATCGATATCATAAAACCGGAAAGTGAAGGGGAGATCCATAGTTGTTACCTGCTGTACATTGGAATGATCAGACTGTAAGCCGGTATTAACTCCACTTCCACCGAGAGAGGGAGCAATTTCTATCCAATCGTATACAGGTGCTTCCAGATATGTGTCATCTCCATCATCGAAACAGATATAGCCGAATGAATCTGGCCCGAGTGGGTCATCAACCGTAACAGTTCCGACTGATAGATTAAATGGCACTGTCTGGGCAAATCCGTCACTATTGTAGAGATCGATCTCAAGATTGAAAACTGTTCCGGGAATCACAGTGCCGGATACAGCGACTTCAAAATTTTCCAGACTGTTCGTCGCATTTTCACCTGCGGCAATGTTGCCGAAATAGGCAGTAGGTTCGAGAATAGTAAAACCGAAAGCTTCACCGCTCAGAGTACCATAGACATCATCAACGTCCAGATTGCCATAGTTGTGGAGGGTAACATACATCTCGGCATTTTGAGCTGGTTCAATAACATTACCTACACTGAAGGATATATCTTCAACAACGAGATGCCCATTGTTAATTATCAGAACGAATCTACTCAGCCAGTTATTAGATATACCTTCGCTGATTTCAAGGTCGAAATAAGCTCTGTAACCGGAAGGGGTATCGGGTGAGAAGCTGACCTGATAAGTTGTAACATTATCTCCCGTTCCAGCAGCTGGAATATCTGGATATGTAGAAACTGCCTGAGTGACCTCGATAAATTCACTATCAATGGAGAGGGTTCCGCTAACGTTGGTTGCTGTAGAACTCATGTAGTTTTTCAGAGTAAGATCGATGCCTGCACTATTACCCGCATTTGTCTCTCCGTTGATATCAATTCCGTCCAGAGCAACAGAGGGATCACCGTCAAATGAAAAAGTACCGAGATGGGGGATATAATCGGGTTTAGTAACAGTTACCTTGACTGTTCCAGTTGCACCGGAATCGAAAATATGGGTAATATGCCCATTCTCATCCGTATAGTCTGTTTCGAATAACACTTCATTGCTTCCGTCAACTTGACGAATAGTTACCCAGGCATTTTCTATCGGCTGGCTGTCATCGTCAGTTACAGTGATGTCAATATAGTTTGCACCGATCGGTAAGGATTCATCATAAGCAACATTCATAATTTTCGGCAGTCCTGCCCATATATCAGCTGAAGGGTCACCCATCAGACTCGCTTTTTGGGAATGGATAGGTGGTTTTGTGGGGTGAACAATATCCCAGTTCTGGTGCAGGAAGAGCTTGCCCCTGGCCAGAGTTTCTCCCATTGTCCGGATATTCTCGGCAAATATACCATACATGAAACTTCCTACATAAGCGTTGTTAAAAGCAGTTCTTGTTGAGCCGGTGGTCATTCCTATAGCTGCTATGGCACCCTTGGGAGTAACAGGGGTTCCCATATTTACTACTGATTCTGTGTTGCTGCTATTAGAAAAAGATAATGTAGCACAGGAGATAAAGAAGCAATTGGGGAGCATCAGACCATTATTGAGAGATGAGGCATTTGCAGTCCAGCCAGACATGCCTATATAGCCCCTGTAGGGGAAGAAGCTGATTCCCTGATTGAAAGCATTGTTAATGACGGTAGTCGCTGATCCTGTATAATGTGTAGTGAACTGAAAATTCTCATTGTAATACTCTATCAATTCTTTCACAAATCTCATGGTGATAGAGGGGGAGATTCCTGAGGGGGTGGTAGCATCACCGACCAGGAGTGCATGCTCATACCAGTCAGTGTTGGTCAAATAAGGTTCTTTTTCATAGTTTCGTAACTTGTTCCAGATCGTTACGAGTTGTTCGGAAGTAGCGATTGGAAATCTACCCACGAAAGCATCGGAGATATCATCGTTACCCTCTAAGAGACCGTAAGGGTGGTCTCCATCAGCGCTGTATTCATAGAACTTTGGAATGGAAAAGCTACCAGACCCACCACCAATAAGAATAATGTATTCCGGTGGATTTTCCCACGTATCATAAGCATTCTGGATATAGTTCTTTATAGCATAACTCGACCCGAGAGCAGAAGTGTTTGTAGCCGTGATTTCAAATCCTTTATCCCTCTTCCAGTCAACAAATTGGTTTACTGTAGGTTCTAACAGAGGACTGTGATGATATATGACGATGATGCTTCTTGCCTGGTACTCCAGATCAGGGTTGCGGAACTGGTCGTAATTGAGGAAAGCAGCTCGATAGATATTTTCGAAACTCCTGGATATTCTATCAGACCTTCTGTTCAGTTCATTCTCACCTGGCTGGAGTCGATTGTAACTCACTCGTACCTTCACATTATGATGTATTGTTAACTCACGCTTACCGGGATTATAGGAAAAGGGGAAAATGGCTATCGAGACTGCCCGGAAATCTCTCATTATTATCGGTGATCCTATATCGACTAGTTTTGCCGGATAGGAAATATCTTTCTTATAGAATTCACGATCATAGAGAAAACCGGTCTCTTCGGAAATTACCAGATCTGGACCTTGAGAAGGGAACAAAAGGATATCAGATTCCTGACTGGTTTTGTCAATTCCGAGTACCTCGATAGAGACATCTCCATAATCGGGTATCATCAGCATTGCTGTTAAGATCGGTAGCTCCGGTAATCCCTCAGTGAAGATATAACCCGCTTCAGGATGATAAAGCCGTTGATAGGTAATACCATCGTGCTCTTGCGTAGTGAATTCATAATCTGTGAGATCGAATTCGATCTCTGTAAATTCGCTTCCGGTTGCTGTTACTCTGAACATCTCGTGTGATGCATCAAGAGCAGTCCCGGTTAATGCCAGCAGCAAAAATAATGATAATTTGCAGGCCAATAATAATTTTTGATCTCTTTTCATATCAAATTCCTCATAATCGAATTAGTATATTACTCTTGATTATAAAGCAATATCAGTTCCATAAGTTATTGTAAGGATGATAATTATAGGTCTTGCCCGAAGAGGTAGCTTCTCTCAATCCTGAACGGTTTTTGCCCGACTTAAAAGTCTCTGCCTGAGCGGATAATGGTGAATTGTCAATGGCTGACAGAGGGATAACAATGGGTGAAGGGAGGATCAGTCAAGTGTCAGGTATCGATTTCTACATATCTGATATCGATTCTGTAGTTATTCTGCTTAACGACAGGGATGTTAGAGACGATTTGTCTGTATCTTTCCAGTTGTTCAGAGTCTTTGATAGAGCCTGTTTTATAGTCTATAAGGAGTATCTCTTTATTCTCTTTATCAATCTGCATTCTATCTATTCTGTATTCTCTTTTTTTATGATCAAAAACCGTCAACTCATTGAATACTTTATCCCATCTTCGGCTGAATACATGACCTTCAGAGGCGATAAACTTTCCTATTTTTGTGATAATAGTTGCTATTCTATCCAATGGTATGAGATTTCCATACCGGGAGACTGTTTTTTTTCGGGCATATTCCAGTTCTTCTTTACTAGCGTATTTTATGAAAGAAAGGTAGTAGTGGGCCAGGTCACCATATAGAATTTGTTGATTGGTCAGGTAAACAGTCTTGTGGTTCAGTTTTTCAACCTCTTTGTACTTCGCTTTTTCAAGGAGTTTGCTACGTTGTAGAGAGACCAGTCTATCATATTCAACCTGATCCACTTCAGGTAATTTCGTTGTTGTTTCAAGCGAGGGAAGAGAACCGATCTCACTTTTTAAGAGGGCTTTATCGAGTTCCTCGCTATCCTGTAAGGTCTGTTGATCGATATTGAGGTAATGGAGGAGAGTTTCGAGATAAAGTTTTTTGATCAGTTGCACACTCATTTTCTCTTCATCGGAAGTGGTGCTGGCAGCTGCCAGAACACCCTCCTTTCTCTCATATACCGAAAAAATCGAGAGGGATGACCTCGCGCGAGTCAGGGCCACGTATATGTTATTGAGTTCTTCCAGTGCTACTCTGTCATTCTTCTGCTGTTTCAGCGAATAATCGAACATTTCAAGAATTGACGAGTAGTTGTATGAAATTCTGAACTCTTCCAGATTGGTGTAACTGTTGTTAAAACGGTAAAGATAGTCCAGGTCTCCGGAGAAATTACCCCTTGACCCGCTGGTATCATAATAGAAAAAGACATGATCGAATTCCAGCCCTTTAGCCTTATGGATCGTCATTAGTTGCAATGAGTCTATATTCTCTATGCATGCCTGGCGGAATTGTTCATTTTTCTCATTATCTGCCAGAAAAGTGAGCAGTCCGTTGACATTTTTAGGATATTCAGAGCTGATCTGTATGAAAAAACTGGCTACAGTTTCGAGGAAGAGATGAAGGTTCTTGATATTATGATCCTCCGGGAAGAGACCGGTCACATTAAATTCTCGTATGAGGGACATAATAAATCCGATGAGGTCTGCAGGAGAATACTCATCTAATACACGGAGAGTTTTTTTTATGCTCGTATGATGGTTGAACTCTTCACGCAGTAGTTGGATAATGCTCTTTTCCTCGGTCGTTGCTCTGTTGTGGAGCAGGGCTATTTCTTTCAGTTCTCTGGCTGGCAGGAGACAGTAATCAGAGCGGAGAAAGCGGAGAAGGTGAAGTATATTCTGCTCCGCAATAAAACGGAGAATATGAATCATCGGTTTTATTACCTGATGCTGTAGAAAAGAAAAGGAGGATTCAAGATAGTAGTCAATCCCGTATTCTTCCAGAGCAGAGGCAATGTCTTGCAGATGATTATTGTTACGTGCGAGTATGACACTTCTGGCCGGATTTATATTTCTCTTCTCATAAAGAGGTAAAACGTCTGTTTCCACGAAAGCCCGGCAGGGGTTAGAGGTATCAATATTATCACTATCCGTCTGACTTTTGCTTTTATTCATAAAAGAGATACTGAGATAACCATCATCTTCTTTTGAATGAGATGATATATCTTTGTCATAATTCCAGTGCTGTCCATATTCTTTCAGCCTGGTTGCCAGGTTCCTGAATATCAGGTTGATGAATCCGGTCATAAATCTTGTACTTCGGTAAGTCATATCGAGTGATGTAGAATCTTTACTCTGAATAATAGCAGGCATATTCAGAAGCAATTCTCTCTCTCCACTACGCCAGCCGTATATCGACTGTTTTTCGTCACCAACTATTATAACCCCACCATACTCTCTGCTACCGGAACCGCTTATGATCTCACTGATGATAGGGTAGAGCAGTTTATGCTGAATGATACCGGTGTCCTGAAACTCGTCAATTAGAATGAATCTTGTTCTCGTTGAAAGATACTCGTAAAAACGATTGGATACTGATCCATCGAGAGGGTCGATCAAAGAGAGTTCGGGTTCGTACATATACTTGAAAGTATAATAGGCAATATCGGCGTGGGTAAAGATCTTATCACGCATCTTCAGCCTGTCATATTCGGTTAGTATATGCTCAGCCAGTTTCAGGATCTCTTTCTCCTCAGGCAGCAGATATTTCTGAAAAATGTAAAGGCAGAAGAACTGCCTGATAATTTCAATTTCGCTGTTGATCCGCTCCTTGAATTCGCTATCACTTTTCCTGATCTTTTGATTATTCCAGAAACGGAGGTCTTTACAAAGAGTTTTCCACTTTTCGAACAAGACTCTTTCATCTTTCAGTAATTCGATCAATTCACTGATAAAATCGACTATACTGTCAGCGTTTACTAGTCTCTTGTAGGGCTCGCGGAATAAACTTTTTATCAAAGTAGGATCTTCTGAACTCTCATTATATCCAGCAACGAGGTAATTCTTGATTTCTTCGGCTAACATTTCAAATCTCTCCCGAAAAGCAGTGAGATTTTTAGCTGCCAATTGCTCCCTTTCAGCCTCATCGTCTGTCACTTTTAGCTCACGTATTAGTTGTAAAAGCCAGCGATTTTCAATTATGGAAAGGATAAGTTTATCGAAATGCTCCAGCGAATTATTTTTTGCAGTTCGAAAGATCCTAATGAAAGACTCGGAATCTTTACTGTCACTAAAAATGTGATTATAGAGTAGAGGGAGATATCTGCTATTCACTTCATTATCAATGCTGAATGATGTTATTCCGATGTATGGTGCGATGACGGTTTTGAAGATTGAGTTGATAAAAGAATCTATCGTACTGATCTGGAGTTTGTGTTTATTAACCAGCATCTGCTCATATACCTTACGAAGATATACCAGCTCGGTTTCGCCTAACTTCAATCCGAACAGTTTCTCCAGGTTATCCTCCAGTACTCTCCCTTTATCATTGTCGCTGAGCAGATTCTCAAGATGTTCAATAATTGCGGTCCTGATTTCGTATGTTGCTTTTCGGGTAAAGGTGATGACGAGTATCTCATCGAATCCGATTTCGTAATCACGGTACTGTAACAATAGATTGATGTATTCCAGTGATAATCTATATGTCTTCCCCGTTCCTGCACTTGCCGTAATGATTTTTTTGACTGGAGCTCTCATTTTGTCTCCTCTTTATGGTTCCAGATTCCTTTCGTATCAATATGTTTTCTCAGCAGGTCTGTTCTGATAATTTCGGGATACAAGATGTATTCAGGCCTGGCTGTTAAGCCGAACCATCCCTGTAATCTGATTTTATCAAGAAGAATTTCGGTGTCATTGATGAATTCTTCAATCAACTTCTCTTTGCTTTTTTTCTGGAAAAGTTTCGACATCTCGATCAATTCACGCTTTTTTAATGAATATATGTAAGATCTGGTCTGTTTATCCTGAATAATGCTCCATCCTCTCTCTCTCTTATATATACTGCCCGGTGTTGTCAGATAACAAAAGACCAGTTCATAGATAACCAGCTGCCGGAGTAGTGACCTTTTATTGTTCAAAGACCCGGTCTTATAATCAAATATATGGATGTAAGGTTTTCTCTGGAAATCATCGGTGTACCTTATAATTAAATCGGCCCGGCCGTGCAGATAAACTTCCCATTCGCTGTTACTGTAAAGGGGTAGGATCTTGTCCGTGGTTCTCACTTCATGTTCTATCTCCAGTCTTCCCTGACGTCCCTCTATTATCCTGCCGAGCATTGCGAAAAAAGCCACAACACCCTCCTCGACTACAGGTAGAAAGATTTCTTTGAAGTATCGGTAGTTATATGTATGCGGAATTCTGTAATAGAAGTAGTCAGTATTCAGGAAATTATCTCTGTTCTTTTCCATTATACCTCCCGCTGCTGCAGGAAGGTTATCGAAGTATTCGGAGAGGTCATCCCCTTCCGGTAACGGCAATATCTGCCAGATCCTCTCGACTATATGATGGGCAATAGAACCTACGAGAATCGGGGAGAAGGGGGCTAACTGGTACTCTTCTTCTACTCCGGCTATATACTTTAGATAATAGGTGAAAGGTGAATCGTTCAATTTTGAGAACGAGGAATGACTGAGAATCAAGTTATTGTCTTTCAGATCCTGTTCTTTGTCGAATGGGATTGTGTAGAACTCCGGATTACTCAAGATATCACGGTTGATTCTGTATCCTTTATCAGGATCACTCACTGTTGTATAGTAGGCATTGTAACCCTGATCGGGCAGAGGTTTCGCCTCTTCTGCGATACGGATAGTTTTCTCATTCTGAAAGATTAGTTTCAACTCCTCGATAAAAGAACTGACCTCTATATTCTGATTCCTGTTTTGCTGGGCGAAGATATAAACATTACGAGAATTCAGAATCAAGCGGAAAAAGTAATATTTTTCCCAATATCTGATATCTTCGTAGGTTTTCAAACCGAGTTTTCTTCGTTGAGATTCTGTAAAGAGAAAAGGTGTCGATTGTGCTGCAGGTAAAACCCCTTCCGATGCGTTGAGGATTGCTACTTGTTCGAAACAGAGATTTCTGCTGTCGAGCAAAGAGCTGATCTCTTTACGGTTATGTAATGATCCCTTCTGATCCTCTTCGCGGTAATACCAGGTGACTCTACGAGGTCGGAGATATAGAATCAGCAGTTTCAGAATACTGCTGCAGAGTGTGAACCTGTTCTGATCTCTCTCTTCACTCCAGAATGTACTGTTGTCTATCAATTCAAGATTGTCCAGCCTGTTGAAATCTGAAAGAGTAGTATATAGAATCTCGGCAGTATTACTGTATTCGAGTTCATCTGATGATATTGTTTTCTGCAGATTCCATCCGTCCTCACTATCGATCAGATGAATGAGAGCCATGATTGAATCTACTCCGGCCAGCCTTTCAAGTAGAGTTCTAATCAAGCTAAGAGCACCAGTAAGGAGATCCCACTCTGCTTGCTTAAGAAATCTCTCCTGTCGGTAATACTGATCCATATCTTGCTGCAGGTCAATATAACTGAGATTCTGGCGGATCAGCTTCTCGATAACCTGTATCAATAACTCCTGCCGATTCTTCTCAGGTAAAATATAGGAGATGAATGCCTGTTCCGAGAGCTCTTTTAATAAAACATCGAGTGGAATTAGTTCCCTTTTCCTGTTCGGCTCATAGAGAATATTCTCCAGCAGTTCTGTCAGGCAGACTATGAATATTGCCGGCTGACTGTTGAGCAGTGGTGTAGTGGAAATTCCACCAAATTGGGCTGGAGAAAAAAAACGAGAATACGAGCACTGATAAAGCCGATTGTCGAATGCTTTGTCCAAATTTCCTCTCTCTAACATAGTTTCCATATACTTTCCATACATGGTGAAATCATTCGGTGCTCTGTAAATCTCTATGCTCTCAGTAAGACGATCTTGTAGATCCGCTATGGGGAAAGATGGACACTCTAATAACCTGTTCTTCTTTGTGTCGATAAAGCTATCGTTCAGTTGATAACAGACCGTAACTTCAAACCCTGCTCTGGACATAGAATTCAATAACCGGTTCTCTAATTGAGTATAATAATGCTGATTGACAAAAACGAATTTATTGTAGCTCTTGTAATACTCGAATGTCAAATTAGAAATAGTAAATAGAAAAATCTTATCTGTCCAATCTCTTTCCTGGAGCAGCTTTTCATAATTTGATCTTATATCTAACATTAAATTATAAAGATCTGCCTGCCAGTCAAGAATCTCGTCACCTGACTTCAGCAGAGTGCCAAGACAAAGCGCAGGATTAATCTCCTCTTCAGTTAACTCCTCCCAGAAGGTAAAAAAGTCGCTGGCAAAACTTATAAATTGAAAATAGTTGCTGATCTTCAGCCTCTTTTTCTGCTCTTCGGTCAGAGAGTGGTATAATGCAAGATTTCTACGTTCCTCCCGCAGAAGAAGAGAGGGCCTTACAAAAAGATTTTCCTTCAACTCTTCCAGGGTTTGAAACTCGGTGGTAGAAAACTGCCAGCCCTTCTGAAACAGAAACATACCACTTTTCTTCGAGTTCTCGGTGGGAAAGATATATACGGTCCCGTCGGAAGGAAAATCTTCCAGGACCTTCATTATAAGATTATCAGCAAAACCATAGAATCGATAATCGATCATTGAATACTCCACGTTCTCTATTCCATTTGTGTTACTAATATTATTAGAAAGAACAAAGAGACAAGGAAAAAGTGGAGTGAGTAGTCTCGATCTATATTCCTCACGTTGCTGACTGAATACCCCGAAGGTTTACTCTCTAACCTTTAGGTAGCCCAGGAGTCTGATGTATCCGACTCCTGTACTTCTCAATGATTTATTTTACTAATCAATCGTTTATATGTTATTTATAATCATTATACACTAAACATCTCACTATAAATAGCGAGGGTAATAATTGTTTACTTGACAGCAATAGTTTAACGGATAAACTAGTTTTATATTAAGAAGCATCTATGTTATGATAACGAACGTGACTCTCGCTAAAACAGAATTCTGCTCAGGATGTTGAAGAAGAGGAAGTGTTATATGATTAACAATAACAGAAGGGCCGGAATACCCCCCCCCACATGTAACTTATTTATATGCAAGGAGTTAGCCTATGCCCAATCCTCTGATAAACTTTTTATCTATTCTCCCACTAGCCTGTCGAGTCACAACAAATTCATTCCCTCTCTGTCTCTCTGCATTGTTAGACAGAGGGACAATAAACGGGTAAATGTATTTCTATGAATACCAAAGTAAAGGCGTGTGAATTGATGAAATAACCAATCAAAGTAATATGGAGGAATTTATGAACTCTATGCATAGATATTTTATCATGCTGATAATCTTTTTATCAGCAATGGTTGCTGTTATCAGTCCCCTTTCTGCCCAGTTCGCCGGCGGAGACGGGACAGCGCAAGAGCCCTGGCAGATAGCAACACCAGAGCATCTAGATAATGTAAGGTTTTACCCGGAGGATCATTTTATACAGATAGCTGATATAGATTTGCTTAACTGGGGAAATTGGGAGTCAATTGGAACCTTTGCTTCTTTCGCCGGTTCATTCGACGGTAATAGTTTTTTAATCAACAATCTTACCGTAAATACAGATTATAACTGTGGATTATTTGCCCATACAACGGGAGCTACACTAAAGAATATTACCCTGGAGGATGTATATATCACAGGTATAATGTATGTAGGTGGACTTGTTGGCACTACCTGTAACAGTTACATAGAAAACTGTTCTGTCGAAGGCTACATTGCTGGCGGTATTCTTGTAGGTGGTCTTGTTGGCATGAACAGCGAAAAAAGTATAATATTCAATTGCCATTCGAATATCGAAGTATTAGGAACAGGAAGTTATCCGAATTCTCATGGTGGTCTTGTGGGTATAAATGTAGAATATGGCGAAGTTAATAATAGTTCATCTAAAGGAAATGTCATTGGTGGATCAAGTGTGGGAGGGTTAATTGGCAAAAATCAGGGTCCTCTAGTCTCCGGATCTGTTTGCAGTTATGTAAATAGTAGTTATTCATCTGTAAATGTTGCAGGCAATAATAATGTTGGCGGTCTTGTGGGAAGTAATCATGATCAAGGTATAATCAATAATTGTTATGCAACCGGAACGGTAGAAAGCTATTATGCGAAAGCAGGGGGGTTAGTCGGTCTAAACAATCTCAATAGTGAAATCATTAACTCCTATTCCAGCGCTTCTGTAACAGGTAGCCAGAATGTTGGTGGTCTTGTCGGTTTGGAATCTTATGGAGGAGTAACGATAAACAGCTACTGGGATATCGATATATTTGCTTACGATAACGGTATTGGAATAGGTAAAACTACATTCGAAATGATGCAATATGATACCTATACTACCTGGGATTTTATTGAGACCTGGAAGTTGGTTGATTTGAATCCTTATATCCGTAAGCACTACCCCTCTCTCCAGTGGCAGGAAAGTCATAAACATAATCGAATCTCAAATGCTCATGCCCATGTGTTCAAGGAACGAAATTGGCATTGGCGGTCTTTCCCGAGACTCGAAGAGCAAGATGATCATGAATATACAATACAATTACTCTCTCAACTGGAAGGTATTGTTACTGAAGTTGAAGCACAGGATAGTCTGGGGATAACCATTTCCATGAGATGGAATGGAATAGAGTGGGTTGGATTTCCTATTGCGTTCAATAGTGTTAAAGGATATAAGCTATTCTTTATATCCGATGCTTCCGAACATCTATTATACTGTACAGGTCAAAGTGTAGATTATGATACCTGGATCACCCTGGAACCACCGGGAAATAACGACCGCGAAAACTGGATAGGTTATTTTCATCCCTTTACTCAATCGGTATTTGATGCCTTTGGTGAATCAGTTATGGACCAGTTAAGGACTATTAAGACAGATGAGTGGAGCATGCACTATCTGGATGGATTGGATGAGTGGGTAATAATGCCCAATGAACCATGCTATACGCCGGGTATGGTATCTTATGGCAAGATGTATTCTGTCATTACAAGAGTCAATGAACCTGTAACTTTCAGGTGGAATATTCCCAACGAATATATCCCGGATCCTCGCGAATCAGTACCTAAAACAGAGTATTTCAGTTTCGAAGAAGCTTCAGACTATGAGTCCTTTTTTATCGAGAACATCGATAACGATGACGATGTTATGGAAGTAGCAGTGTATGCGGGAGACGAATGTGTTGGTGCTTCCGTCTTTACAGGCAATTATCCTTTAGAGATATTGGCATATACTAATATATCGCATCAGGGTGAGGCGATCAGCTTTGCCATCTACCGTGAAGGGCAGCGGGGAATGGGAGAAAAGATCCGCGTCCCCGAGGTCAAAGACCTGGAAAGCGGTGAGTTTTCACCCCGCATCCTCGAACCGGGCAGACAGAAGTTCTCTATCGTCAGATTGGGTGCCGGTGATTATGAGATAGAGAATATTATCGAACCGGAGATTACCCTTGCGCAGAACTATCCCAATCCGGTCGGTTTCATCTCCGGCAGCCGTTCTAACCTTACCGAGATACCGTTCTATGTTGCCGAAGAGAGAGAGGTGACCCTGGCCGTCTATAATATTCGCGGCCAGCGGGTAAAGACCCTCTTTAAGGGCACTGCAACAGCCGGTAAACATTCCATCGTCTGGAACGGATTGAATGAGCAGAATCGTCCTGTCGGTTCAGGTATCTATCTATATCGCCTGGAGAGTGGAGATCAGATTCTGACCAGAAAGATGCTCTTGATCAGGTAGCAGAGAGCGAAGAGCATAGAGCGAAGGGCGAAGAGCGAAGGGCATAGGGCAAAGAGCTTAGAGCATAGAGCTAAGGGCTTAGGGCTAAGAGCATAGGGCAAAGAGCTAAGAGCTAAGAGCAGATTCAAGATAAACTTATTATGAAACTAGATGGGAGCTTACATGAAACGAGTAATGATAATTACAATAACAATTTGTATTTTACTGGCATTTTCTGACCTGATATCCGAAACCTGGGAGATCAAACAGGACGGTACGGGAGATTTTACGACGATATCGGAAGGTATCACAGCAGCCCAGGATGGCGATACCCTCTTAGTCTATCCGGGGGTATATTACGAAAGGATAAATTATTCCGGCAAGAACATCACTATCACCAGCCTCTATGACGGTGATCAGTACGATGAGAGCTATATAGCCAATACTGTCATTGATGGTAACCGGGAAGGAACAGTCGTTAACTTCCGTACTAACGAAACAAGAGATGCTGTTCTTAACGGTTTTACTGTCAGAAATGGATTTGGCAGCTTTCATCCCGGGATACCAAGAAACAGAAGCGGAGGTGGGATATATATACGTCACGCTTCGCCAACCATCAGTAATTGCCATATAAAACACAATCGAGCCGACAGGGGTGGCGGCATTTTTCTTATAACCAGTGGCAATCCATTGCTGCAAGGTAATATCATCAGTCATAACCATGCGACACAACATGGCGGTATATGCTCATATGGCTTAAATGCTGTTTTCGAATTCTGCTCAGACTCATTAAACAGCATATATCTAAACTATGGCGGCAGAGGTACGGATATATACTTGGGTGAAATAAACCAACCAACCGTCGTTATCGATACCCTGACTGTCCGGTATCCCGATCGGTATTTCGTTGGTTATCGCCATGTAGTGCCACAAGAATTAGAATTAGTGGTTAATCACGGAAAGATAGTACCTGTTCCTGCTGATCTTTATGTCAGCCCTGATGGCTGTGATACAAACAGCGGTCTATCCCCCGAAGATCCTTTGCAAACCATAGCCATGGCAATGATCAAGATTCTTCCCGACAGTTTGCAGCAGAGGACGGTGCATGTATCGGAAGGCATATACACTCGTTCAGCTAATAACCAGAAGTTCCCAATAGTACCAAGAAACCATATCCGTATCTCAGGTGCAAGTAAAGAGACGACAATTTTAGATCTTGAGAGAGAAACACTCGCTATATATGGTTTTAATATGGACACTGATCACTATCCCGGAGATGATCAAAGCAACTTTATTACAAACTATGTGATCAGGAATTTCACTTTCGCCAATGGTGGTAATCCAATGGATGACTGGGGTAGTGGTGCAATACATCTTTATTTTAACTCCGCACTTACTTTTGAGAACCTCGATATCTACAATTGTCATACAGGAAATTATCCCGGTATAGAATTCGGCCGTGAAGTTGTAATGATCTATCATAGTACCGACATCACGATGAAAAATATTCGTATAGGCAACTGCAGTGGTAAAGATGCATTACATATAGGCAGTGGCTGGGGTAGTCATCAAAACATATATGCAGAAAATTTGTGGATACACAATATCTTGCCTGGACCTTGGTATGAGAGTTATACTGGTGGAGAAGGGGGTGGATTATTAATCATGACTGTTGATACAATCGAAACCATACCAATAAATGCCACTTTAGTAAATACCTTGATAACTGACTGTATCATTGATAACATAGATCCTGTTTGGGGAAACCCGCCATTTTCTCACTTGAGTTTTGGTGCCCCTATAGGTCAGGTTCGAGTAGTTAATGCAACAGTAGGAAACAATTATGCAACTACAGTTAGTGGAAGTGGTATTAAATTCGGAGGGGGTATGGAGTTCGAGTTGATCAACTCTATCGTTTACGGTAATTCTCCTTACAATGTCTCCATAGTAAATCCTCTACATAACACTTCCAATATTCATATATCCCATTCATTGATTCAGGGTGGTCAGGATGATATACTATATTACTCTAACCCGAATACCGTTCTCCACTGGGGTGAGGGTAATATCGATGCCGATCCGTTGTGGGTTGGAGAAGTATATCCGGACTATGACGGGGACTACCCCTACATGCTCTCGGAGTTCTCACCGGCAAGGAATGCCGGGACTCTGGATATACCCGACTTCGAGTTCCCGGAATATGACCTGGCGGGGAATCCGCGTATCTACGGCAACTCCATCGATATGGGAGCTTACGAATGGAATCCCGATGTCGGAGTGGAGAACTATGACGAAGCTATCCCCGATCTATCCATCCACGATTATCAACTGCATAACTATCCCAACCCTGTAGTTAGTATGAAAGGTATGGGAAGAGGAGAAGGTGTCGGCATGACGATCAGTTTCGTCATGCCGGTAGAAGGAGAGGCTGTGATAGATATCTATAATCTGAAGGGGCAGTTTGTGAGACGGCTGTTCAATGCCTTCGTTCAGAAAGGCGAATATGAAGTACTCTGGAACGGCAGGGACGAGCAGGAGCGTATCGTCTCCACCGGCTTCTATATGTACAGGCTGCAGATCAACGGGGAGACTGTGGCAACGGGAAGATGTACGTTTGTTAAGTAGGGATAGCAAGGAATGAATAATGAATGCCCAACCGAGAGCAGAGCAGGGAGGAGTAACAAAGTAACAATGTAATGAAGTGATGGTGTGTTTAGTATAAAAATAAATGAGCAATAATTTTGTGATACATATATAAGTAGAGGGGGGTGAAAAGAGTTATGTAGTACCTGGGCGTAAGGAGCAGTAAAATGAGATAAGAGGGAGATTTGACCGGCAAAAATATATAGTAGAATATCGAGATGTATACTTATCATACTCATACATAGAGGAACAAAAACAAAATATTGACATAACTCTTACGACGACCTTTATGTATGTTGTATGGTGTTAAGAGATGATTCTGTTCGTAAATATTATTGTAGAGTGAGAAAAGAGATAATAACCAGGGAGGTGCTATGAAACTCAAGATTCTTATGACATTCCTCTTATTATGTAGTTGGAAACTCTATTTACTGAGTTCTGACTGGGAATGGGGGGTAAGTGCAGGTGGCAGTGGCTGGGATGCCGGAAACAGCATAGTGGTAGATTCTGCCGGAAACAGCTATGTGACGGGCTATTTTTCCGGTATTGCTGATTTTGGTGATATTACTCTCGAAAGTAGTGGTGAACAGGACCTCTTTGTTGGAAAAATAGATAGTAATGGCAACTGGGTCTGGGTAGAGAGTGCCGGTGGTGATGAGAAGAGTTCAGGTAAAGGAGTCGCATTGGACAGCACGAACAATGTCTATATTACAGGTTTCTTTTCCGGGACAGCAGAATTTGGGGATATCTCTCTAACGAGTGCTGGTTACAGGGATATGTTTGTCGCGAGTCTCGATCAGGAAGGAGAATGGCTCTGGGTAGAGCGTGGTGGTGGCAGCAGTAACGATTACGGTTTCTCTATTGTCATTGACAGTAATGATCATCCGGTTGTAACCGGCCGATTTTACGATGATGCAGATTTTGGTAATATTGAACTCAGTAGTAATGGAAGTGCTGACCTCTTTATTGCCAAACTTAACAATTATGGTGATTGGCTCTGGGTAGAGCAGGCTGGAGGAGATAGCTACATCGAGGGTCTTTCACTGGTAGCAGACAGCAACAACGATATTATCGTAACTGGCTGTTTTCTCGATACGGCCCAATTCGGAGCAATTTCGTTAACGAGTAACGAGTGGGACGATATCTTCGTCGCTAAACTAGACGAAACCGGAAGTTGGCTTTGGGCTGTCAGGGCAGGGGGAGAAGTCTATGATATCGGCCATTCTGTCATAACCGATAGTGAAGATAATATTTATGTCACTGGAGAATTTAGAGGTAGTGCCGATTTTGGTGATACTATCCTGGAGAGTGGTAATTCATATCTTTCTGATCTCTTCGTTGCGAGGCTCGATGTAACAGGAGAATGGCTCTGGGCCATAAAAGCGGGAGGTACGTCATCTGCAGTTGCTAAATCACTTGCTCCTGGAGTTGATGGGCAAATCATGATTGGTGGATATTTCTGGAATGATATCCAATTTTCTGATCTCTGGCTCACTGGCAGTGGCGGATTTATTGCCGGGATTGACATAACCGGTAACTGGCTC
>Ga0334892_1001478_pt1 | contig 19905 bp, 20 predicted proteins | sample GraSluR3_MG_4_FD_207213 | JGI IMG/M metagenome (GOLD analysis project Ga0334892, IMG submission 207213) | Sludge microbial communities from methane-producing bioreactor in Wageningen University, Netherlands - Granular Sludge_15_04-R3 | ecosystem: Engineered > Bioreactor > Anaerobic >...
GGGACTTGATAAGAAATGAGCTATCAATTTTACATGATAGCCCATTAACAACTTAACTTTTATTAACTCTTGTGATTTGTTTCTTTATATATTTACACAAAACTATTTACAGTCTCACGTCAAATACTTTTTTGGTTATATATCATGAAATATTCCTTGAAGTGCTTTACTCATTTCTTTAATTTCATGTTCAGTAATCACAAAGGCTGGAAAAAATCTTAACACATTTGCTTGTGGAGTAATGCCAATGGCAAATCCCTTCTCAAGCATTTTATCATAGATAATATTTGCTAAACCATCTTTTTTAAGCTCCATAGCACACATAAGACCTTTTCCTCTTACTTCTTTAATAAGTGGGCTTTTAATGTTTTCCAGGGTTTTCTTTAAGATAAGCCCTTTGCTATGACTTATATTTATCATATCATTACTATTAAGTTCATCAGTTACTACGCTTGCAATAGCGCAACCAAGTGGGTCGTTTTGATGAGATTGCGCATATCTAAAGTTACTATTTTCTATTAATGAAGCTATTTCTTTACTCATTATAACCCCACTAACTGGATAGCCATTACCTAAGGCTTTACCCATTGCAACAATATCTGGTTTTATATCATAATGCTGATAGCCAAACCATTTTCCTGTTCTTCCAAATCCAGTTGTCACTTCATTGACAATAACAAATCCGTCATTCTCTTTAACTCTTTTCGCGATATACTTAACTAGCTTAAAAGGTGGAAACATAACTCTGCCCGCAGAACTGCCAGGCTCTAAAACAAATCCCCCTATACTTCTAAAATCAATTTTTTTAAGCAAATCACAGTTATGGCAATCATTTGCTTTAATGCATTTATCACACTTTACGAAACTAACTCTTTCCCATTCTAAAGAATTACTATCATAAGCAGACATGTATGATTCTGAAAAGGTGATAAGCTTTTTATTACTAGTAATTTCCTTAACAACTCTAGTTGAAAACTCTACTGCTTCACTGCCAGAGCTTAGAAATACAGCCTTTCCGCTTTCAATACTATGTAGCTTGAGTAGTTTATCAGCGAGTTCTCTTGATTTATTACTAACTAAAAAAGTATTTAAATGCATAACACTAAGAATTTGCTTTTTTATAACTTCATTAACTCTTTTATTGCAATGACCCAATGAAGTACACCATATACCCGACTCAAAATCCACATATCTTTTACCTTTATCACTATACAGATACACTCCGTCTGCTTTAACTATGTTTATATTCTTTATCAAATGGCAATGCAAAATATTATTTTTCTCTATCACTGCTATACTCCAATCTTTTAATCTATGCATTAATAGTAATATAGTGTTTTATACAGTTCAATTGCAATATTATCAAACTGTGTCGGTGCAATTTAAAAAAGAAAGCATCTGATAAATGCATAGCAAAAGTTCTTGGAGTAGAAACACTTATCAAATGCTGTATTTAGTTTATATATTCATATTATCGGCTTATCAAGACATTTCTTTATTTCTATTCTTGTTTAAAACAAAACCATCATGAATTTTTTATCATGATGATTGCTTTGTATTCTAATTTTCGATCTTCATTTCAAGTATTGCACTAACGTCAGCAAACTCATTAGTTTTTTTAGGGTCTGTGATCAAAACAGTACTATCAGCCTTCATTCCTTCCTTAACAAATAACTCTCCGTTTTCTTGTATGAATCCATTTGTTAAAGTTGCTACTTTAATGTTGCTTTCAAAGTCACTATACATTTCCTGCTCACTATATATATTGTATAGTGTAATTGCTATTTGTGGTCTCATTACAAGCATTATTTGTTCCTGTAAAAAATCATATCCAATAGTATATACTGAGTTTGATACGGCTTTGATATTGTCCTCATCTAAATTTGCGGCTACAAGCAAAATAGCATTTTCAATATCTATGCTATAATCTTCTTTTATGATCTCGAAAGTCGTTTCTGCTGTCGCTTCTTCTTCTTTAAGATATTCTAGCATATCTTCAAGATACTCAACTATCTCATCTGCGTGCAAGTGATCCATATGACTTTGTAAATATGCCACTGCAAAAATGAAATCTCCATATTCCTCTAGCACATCTGAAAAGTGGTGATGACTGTGACCACTAGACTCATGGCTATGGTCATCATCATGGCTGTGCTCCTCTGTGTTTTGAATACATCCAGTTATATAAAGCAGGGCTATTATTAATATTATCATAACTGCTATTTTCTTTTTCATCTAATCCCATCCTTTGTATAAATCTATTCTATAGATTTTATCACTTTATCTTGCTAAATGAAACCATGGAACTATCATTTACAATTAATACCTACTACATTTCTTTATTTAACTTACTATAATAAATTGGAAATGATACAACGCTAGCAATATATGCTGCTACTAGTACAAGAACTATTTTAGTATCTGCCTGTAATAGAGTAAAGAGTAAGATAACTGCAGCAAATAAGATTATCGTAAAGCTATATGATTTTGCTCTTGCCTTGTTTGCTATTGCTGTATTTCTTTCATCTTTTTGCTCGATTTCGATTCTTTTGCTGTTCACAGGGTCTTCCTTAATTGCTTTAGTTTTTAGCACTTCTCCCATGCCTGCTCCGAAAACTCCTGATCCAATACCTATTAAAACAAACGGTAAACTAATAAGGTTATCCCTAGAAATACCTTCTACTAGTAAAACATATAATCCTATGACAAACATTATCACTCCAATAGTAATCTTAATTGCATTCTTCTTATTCATATTGGTCCTCCTCATATATAAATACATCTTCAATAGTCAAATCAAAATATTTAGCTATTTTAAAAGCTAACAGAATAGATGGGTTATATCTACCATTCTCTAATGAGCTGATTGTTTGCCTAGAAACCTCTAGGGTATCTGCTAACTCAATTTGGCTTATATTTCTTGTTTTTCTTATCTGCTCTAAATTATTCTTCATTCAATTATCAACTCCCCTTGTTGTGTAAAGTATACTTTCCATCATGATACATCCCCGCAAAGCAAATGTCAAGCTAGCTTTACATTAACAAGTAAAAAAACTTCAGCCTTTGCTTATGGCTGAAGTCATATATTACTCTATTCTATCTAAAAATTCTTTGATTAATGATTCATACTCTTCATCTTGCCAAGGATAAAGAAAGTCATCACCCTCAAGAATCATATGGTAGTTTCCTTCTTTAATTATGTGCTCAACATTTTCACTAGCATTGGCTCTAATTCTTTCTAGATTGCCTATTGGTACTTGATCATCTTCTGAAGAATGTATCAACAAAGCTGGCCTATCATCTAGGTATCTGATCATGTTTTTTGGATATATACCACGTGTGTCAAAGCCAAACCGTATGCTTGTATACAAGCTGATAAATGGTTTTTGTATAGAAGTATATATTTTTGGCATTCCCATCATTAGCATATTCTCTATAAAATTATCCGTAAAAGAAGAATAAGCTGAGAAACTAATAACTGCATCAATGTTATCATTAAGCCCTATTGAGTTTATTGCAATAGCCCCTCCCATTGAGACTCCATAAACTATTATTGGAGCATCTTTTTTTTCTGAACTTAATATTTGATCTACTAATACATCAACATCTAATACTTCTTTATATCCAAGAGAGACTAAATTCCCTTGACTCGCACCATGTGCTCTCACTTCTAAGAGATAGGCATCGTAGCCCCATTCTGTGACCATTTTTGCATGACCATAAAAGGCTGTTATTGATGGATTATGAATCCCCGATAGAAAAATTATTGATCCTTTAGGATCTTCTGCTTTTACTAAATAGGCTCCTATTTGAATATTGTCTTTTGTTTCAAGCTCAAGATATTCTGACACAAGATTATATTCACTGGCTTTGTAAACCGTTGCATGCTCCACATGTAGGTCTATCATCTCACTTATTATCATATGTGGTATTACAGTTAAAGATGTTATACCTATTATGAGTAAACCTACTATTATTATTGCTATTCTTTTTTTCATAATTTCCCTCAAATCTACAGAATGTTTCTATTTTATCATAAGCAACAACAGAATTGAAATTGTTTCTTAATTCTCTTTAATGATTCTTATAGATAACTTAAGCTATGTCTAAAGTCGCGCACTTTTGTTGTGCCTTAGTTAAAAATTACTTTAAATTTTAGCTATATACTTTATAAATCTGCAAAATACTGTAAAATAAGTAATGAACAAATGTTCTTTGTTCTCTATTTGTCTTTAGTTTATCTGAGGCAATGAAAGTGAGGCATTCCCATGATAGCAAAAAATAACTCAGGATTTACAATATTAGAACTACTTGCAGTATTTGTAATCCTATTTCTAATACTAACATTTGCTGTACCAAGGGTAATGGCAACCATATCTAATGCAAATATAGCTGCTGATGAGTCTGATTTAGCAACTCTTAATCGTGTAACAAGTCAATATGCTTACTTTTTGGAACTTGAAGATCTAAAAATACCAGAAGAGTTTAATCAACAAGTTCTCTTGGACGCGAGGTATATTATAGAGATTTTGGAACCACGTCAAAAAAATTTGGAGTTTAAATGGAATCAAGACATAGCTAAATGGATTTTCATTGAAAAGCCAGCAGATGAACCTTCTGAACCTGGAAGCGGAGGTTTTGATTCAGGTGGTAATGACTATAGTGGAAGTGATTGGTTTGATATAGTAAATGAAGAAACTGGTGAAATAGAAATTGATGAAAGTTACATAGAAAACGAGTCCATTATTGTTAGTGGCATCAATATTACTGTAGTAAAAGATGAAGATGACAACAATCAAGTTAAGTTTGAAGTTGGAGCAGACTCTGGAGGGCATTTTTTAGTAAAACCACCTCAGAATAACAGTTATACTATAGAAGCAAATATCGAGATCAAATTGACAGGAAATACAGGAGATGAACCATTACAGTTTGGCATCTATTTTGAAACAGACAAAAATGTAAATACAGAGTCAAATATGTTTAAGTCTATCTTTACAATATCTACAGGGAATAATAGAAGCAGAACTAACTCCTTAACGTATAAAGATGGCGACTCAAGCAAAGTAGTTAGCGCTGATACTACCACTGGGCTACCTATAGAAGTTAAAGAAACAATAAAAATACATGTTAACAAAGAATCGGTACGCCCTACTGCTACTGTTGAAATTAACGATCAAATTATTGGGATTTTTAATAACGTAGAGTTTGATGATACTGGGGATTATTCTGGGATTTTTGTTTCAAGACCCGGAGGGAACACAGACTCTGTTTTTTATAATCTCAAAATCATTCCATATGAGAATTAATAATTTTAGTATATTAGCGTGTGCCATAGTAGTATTAATATTGCTATGGTACATTTTTTATTAGTAATAAGTTAAAATTTAATGCGTTATAGTTCAGCTAGCTCTAATCTTAAGATTTCTTTTATCTTTTTTCATAAATACCGCCAATCCTATAAAATATAAAAAATATGTCATGTACAGATATTACATGCTAAAATAGTGTTATTAATAGAAATGAACTGGGGGAGATATTATTGAAGATTGCTAAAAGGATATTATCATTCGTTTTTCTTGTTTCTTTAATTACCTTGCTTGCTTTTTTAGGTATTGTAACGATGTTAAACCCTGAAAGAGTCCCTTTAGAGACCTTGACAATTGATAACAATCAAAAATCCAGCTTGAGCTTAGAAGACACCTTCTCCGTTACTACTTTTAATATTGGATATGCTGGTCTTGACAAGGATCAAGATTTCTTTTTTGATGGTGGAGAAATGGGCAGATCTCACAGTTATGACAAAACTATGGATAACTTAGAAGGCATTTTAAATTTCTTAACAGAAACGGATTCTGATTTCATTTTATTTCAAGAGCTAGATCGCAACTCACTTAGAACTTACAATACAGATCAATACAAGTACTTTACTGATAATCTCTTAGGATATACCTCTACTTACGCAGAAAATTACAAAGCAATATGGGTGCCAGTGCCTATATTTGAACCTATGGGTTATGTAGAAGCAGGTATGGCAACTTTTTCAAAGTTTCAAACATATTATGCTCAGAGACATAATCTAGAAGGCCAAGAAAGCTGGCCAATGAAACTTTTTGAAGTTGATAGATGCTTTATTGAAACCATACACCCACTTCCTAACGGTAAAGATTTAGTTGTGGTGAATATCCATTTATCTGCTTATGATAAGGGTGGCGAACTAAGAAGTGCCCAGTCTACTCATTTGAAGAGATTTATAGAAGAACAATTTGAATCAGGCAATTATGTTATTGTTGGAGGAGATTGGAATCAACTCATTTCTAGCATCCAACTTGAAGACCCAAACTTTATCAACACCTGGCCATCTTGGCTGGTAGAAATACAAGCTGATTTTGGAGAGCTTGGATTTACTTGGGGTGTTTCTGATATTATGACAGTAAGAGACCTTGATACACCATATAACCCTGGTGTCACTTTTGAAACAATAATTGATGGTTTTCTTATTTCTCCTAACATTGAAATAGTAGAAGTCATTGGACACGATCTTGGCTTTCACCATAGTGATCACAACCCTGTAACTATAGTTTTAAAAATAGAATAAGACCCGATTATCGCGCCTTATCAAGTAAATAGTTATGATATTCTAAAACCCCTTCTTTTGACCACTCCAAGGAGGGGGTTTATTAGCTTTAAATTCTTCTATTCCAGGGCCGCCTAATTTGCTTAACCTCCAAATACCATATATGTAACTTAGAATTAGAACTGTTAGAGTAATAGGAAAGCTTAAAATGACATTAATAAAGGTTAAACTTGCAATATTACCACTAATTAATGCAAAAATCTGAATAATAAGCCTCGCAGCAAAAAAGACAGTCCATAATATCGAAACCTCTTTATATGCTGGTTTTATGTCATCTCTGAAATACCACTCCAAATCCCAACCTCTTGTTATGTGGCTAGTAAAAGCAGCAATTGGTTTATCAATAAAAATACTAATAAAAGACACTAAAAAGAATAGAAAACTTCCTAATGCTGCAGGGATATAGTAATTAGCTGCATTACCTGATATATATGCTAGCAAAGCTGCAAATAAAACCACTGCCAGCCCTGCTAGTGAATACTGAAATCTGTCCCTCTTTGCAACTCTTAAAATTAAAATAATAACGCCAGTTATTACAGATATTATTATAGCCTTATTAAGCTCGCTTAGATTATTTACCAATGTAAAAACTAAAGGTGGTAATAGAGCATCAAAAGTCTTTCCTTTCAATACACTTTTAACTTCATCAAATATATCATTTGCTTTACTCATAATATCATCCTTTTTAGCCTAATGAGTCTTTAATCTTATCTGCTCTTTTTTTTCCTAATAAGAACACTATAACATCCTCTTTAGCTTCAATTGATGCATATAACATATATATACTTCCGGTAAAAAACCCCAATATCATCATTAAAACAATCCATATAAAAGCTTGTATTGCATTGTCTTCTCTAATAGCTATCCATACTGAGAAGAGCACAAAACCCACATATAAGTCAACAAAAGATACAACTCCCCATGGATTAGCTAAAAGCTTTGACCCGTCAACAAAAAAATCACCATTAATAAATCCATTCATTAACGCCAAAGTCATGGCTATTATTCCTAGGACGCTTATTAGTCTTATTATTTTCATTTAACTACACCTCCATATTAACTGAGACTGTTGTGCAATTATACTATGTTTTTGCTCTTTAATCAATTAAAGCTATATTAATTATTTAAAAGTATAAAAGCCATGCAAATACACGGCTTATGCTAATATTTTCTCAATTTCTTCAATAGGCATCGGTCTGTAGTAATAGTAGCCTTGAGCAAAATCACAGTTTAACTTTTTAAGAAAATCATGGGCTTCTTTAGTCTCCACACCTTCAGCGACTACTTTTATATTTTGAGAATGACACATCTTTATTACAAACTCAACAATACTTATATTTTTCTTATTACTGACGTCTGCAATAAATGCTCTATCAATTTTAAGTATATCAATTGGCAAATCCTTGAAATATTCAAGCGATGAATACCTTGTTCCAAAGTCATCTAAGCTAATATGAAATCCCATATTCTTTACCATCTTTAATGAGTTTCTCCAAATATCAGACGATTCAATAAAAAAGTCTTCCGTTATTTCAAAACCTATTTGTCCTTTTAAGTTACTATCAATTGAATTAAGTTTCTCTATTATATTATCTTCTCTTAACTCAATAGGTGATATATTAATAAAAATGTCAATATCTTTATATTTGTGGTTTTGTTCATTCCATGCTTTCTTTACTTCTATTACTTTTTGCTGGACTACATTGCCTATCTCAGATATCAACTCTAACTCTTCTGCAATTCCTATGAAGCGATTAGGTGGTATAATTCCCTTTGCTGGATCTGTCCACCTTACTAATGCTTCAAGACCAACTACTTTTTCATCACTTATTCTAATAATAGGTTGGAAATGAACATAAAATTCTTTCTCATCAACAGCTCTGTAAAGACCTTCAGTAATTTCAAACTCTTCTCTTTTTCTATCTTGCATCCATTTAGAATACTTTTTGATATGAAAGTTATCTGACTCCTTGAAATCACTCATAGCTAGATTTGCTTCATGAATCAAATCTAGACTTTCAATACTATCTTCAGAACAATCTGTATAAGCTATTCTTACTTTTACATGAACCTTTTTGCCGTCAATAATATACGGCTGATTAAGTACTTGTGATAATTTTTGAATTGTTTTTACTACAGACTCTTGATCTCTATCTAACAATATATAATATTTATCTCCAAAGCTTCTAGCTGCAAACTCACTACGATTTATAATGCTTCTAATTCTGCTAGCCACTTCTATAAGAATCTTATCCCCATTGTCATAACCATATGTAAAGTTTACATTTCTAAAAGAAAACAAATCAATAGTTACTATACTTGTAAAAGACTTTTTACAAGTATGATTTTGCATTGCTTTAACAAAACCCATGAAGCTATATAGTCCTGTTAGTGAATCATACTTATTCTTTTTATCAAGCCACTTAATTAAAAGCAAAAAAAAGAAAGCACTTACCAACCCGTGCATAATGCCTCCAATCAACATATTTCCCCTAAATACTATGCAAATTACATAATTACTTAGCACATATAGGGATATCACAATTCCTATTGTTAAATAATCTGATTGAATATTTTTTTCCTTATCGCTATCTATCATATCGAAACCCCTAATATCTTTGGTATATTTTATCATAAATTGTCCCACAAGTGCTACTATATAGCAGCTTTTTGTCAAAATGGCTTATTATGAATATACGTATCAGAAGTTATTTTTAAGTATCATTTTGAACATTTTTTATTCCTTCTATTAATTGTAGTCTATTTAAGGTAGAATATTACCAAGCCAAATTTGACTACAGATTTGTTTATGTGTTCAAACATCTTTTCTTTAGTCATAATTTGGCTTTTAAACTAAATAAAAATAAAGACAAAACTTTTGTCTTTATTTAGGAAGTTTTCTCCCGCATTTAGTACAGTACAAAAAATCTTCATTGAGTTTTGTACCACAATAAGGGCAAAATTCAGTATCACTACTAGCTTTGCTTTCTATGTTATCACCAACATCTTTTCTTCCAAATCTTTGATTTAAAGGGTCTGGCTCTTCATTTGAGCTGGTTATATCAAAAACAGAAAAGCGATCTTTTCCAGTTGCATTTTTTAGATTATATGCAAATTGAACAATCCCTAACAACACAAAAAGAGCTCCAAACACACCAAATATTGAAGGTGCTCCCATACCAATCGCAAACCCTGTCCATAAGATACCAAAAATAATAGCTATTACAGAGCCAAATGCTCCCATCATGGAAGGACCTCTTCCAGGTTTAATACTTTTCATATACTGATACTAAACTTTTTTAAGTTTAGCACCCTCCTCTCTTAAGTAGCTACATGCATTTTAACATAAAACATAACTATTTTATTAAATATACTGGTCTAAAAAATCTAAAATCCACACCTTCTAAATCTGCGTAGCAAACAAGTGAGTTTGGAGAGTTTTGCGCTAATACTAGCTTTTCCTTATCAATAACCAGAAGATTATGACTGAATTTTTCATTTGTTCCTCTTAACTTGTTTGAACGTATTTGTACAATATCTCCAATATCAACATCTTTCACACTATCTATTATATAGCCATGAATACCTTCTTGTTTGCTACTTTTCTTTATTGTCACATACTGCCAAAACACTTCTACATTCTCCCAAGAAGGAAGCCCTCCGCCTGCACCAGCATACCATTGTCTTGTCATATAATCTCTCACTGAATTATACCCATTTTCTTTATCTACAAAACCATACCAAACTGCTTGAGAAGTATAATTTGCACAATTACCCATCCAGTCATCTACTTTATAAAAGATGCTATTTGGATTGTCTAGGTGTTTTATTGCATACTCTTTAGCTTGCTCGCTTTTATATGAGTGGGCTATATCTGGTATTTCTAGATTGCTGTATATTTGAGGCTCTTTAATTACTGATAAAACTTCTTCTTTCATTTCATCTATTGATAATACTTTTAATTCTTCACTACCTCTCAAACGAGAAGACCCTACAAAGTAGTGAAATACAACTTTTAAAACACCGTCTATCTTCTTTAAAGCCATTGTATGTTGACTATTAAGTGACATAAAGGGAGGATAAGCATGGCTATTATCACCACGAATTGTAAAATGCACAAGCTCGTCATACCCCCCAATTACATTATGACTGCTAAAAACATCCATTCTTTCATCATCTGGCATAGACTCAATGTTTATTGAATAAGGCTTCTCTTCCTTTTCAACAAAGAACAGTTTTAGTTCATCTATCACTTGCCTCCTTAGGATAAGGTTTTGATAGTATGCTAGGGTATTTTTACTACTCAAAAGCTCCATGTTAAAAAGGCTTGATATATCCGTATACTCTAAATCAAGATATGACTGATAAAGTGTAGAAAAATATAGGCTTAAAGTATCCTCCACACTTAATAACTCATCTATTATTAATACTTTTTTATTAAGCTGCTCTTCTAAAGCTCCCTCTTCAGGCAACACATTATCAACCACACTACATGCTGTAGTAATAAAGAAGAGTAATAAAATTACACACGCTCTTTTCACAAAGGCTCATCCTTATAGAATAGTATTTGTTAAATCTTCTCAATTTCCCTAATTATGTACTTGCTATTTTTTTCTTCTAGCTCCAACTTGTATCCGAGACCATTAGGTGCGTCATATTCAAAAAAATCTCTTGGGCTAGCATCTTCTAAATGACTTAATATTCCTCTAATTACACCAGAATGGCTGATTAAAGTATAACTGTTATGCCCTAGACTCTTTACTTCCTGATTAAGATCATAAAATGACTCAACTATTCTGTCCATAAATTCAAAATAGTTCTCTCCGTCTTCAATTTTATCTCCCTTAAACCATCTTTGGAAAAACTCTCTGAAATTAAGTTGTAAAGGATTCTTATTCTCATATATCCCGAAATTTATCTCTCTAAATTCTTTTCTTTTTTGAATAGTTTTATCAGGAAACAAAATTCTGGCAGTGTCATAAGCTCTTTTTAAATCACTCGAAAAATACAACGCTGTTTCGTCATATTCTTTAGTGCTTTTAAACTTATATAGTTCTTCAATTCCTTGTTCTGTTAAAGCGACATCTGTCCATCCACTAAGTGTGTGATTTAGGTTTCCAATAGAGAATCCATGCCTTACTAGTATAATTTCCATTATATTTCCACCACCTCTAATGCAGCTTGTATATGATAACTAAGTTCATCAGATGAATCGTCAAATAACTTCCATTCTTTTGGGTAACTTAGACAACAACATATAAATTTTTTATCATCTTCATTGATAATTCTTCTAAAGTGCACATGCCCACATACAGCAATGTCAATATTGGCTTCTTTTATAAGCTGATAAATATTCTCACTGCCAAGAAAACCATTGAAAAAGGCCCATTCTTCTCTCCACTCTGGGTTTACTGTAAAGTCTTTGTGATTAATCATATGAGATACTAAAATGTACCTAGCTTCTGGATTATTTTCAATACGCTTTTTAGCTTTTTCTATCATTTTTTGGGAAACTTCTCTGTCACTTGTTTTCCAGTCCACATAAATGCTATCTTGCCATACTCTTTTGCCATGTGTTTTACTTACTAGTGCATTAATATCAAAACTCTGGTCTGCAAAGGTATAGTCATACCAAAACACATCACCAATCAAATACACATCATCAATCAAATGAACTGTCTTATTGACAAGGCAATTATCATCCTGTTTATATGCCTCATATATTTCTAGGGTGCTCTCATCAACTTTTTTATTCCACATATCATGATTTCCTGGGACATAGTAGACATCATAGCTCAGTTTAATATTCAAATTCCTTACAAAACTTATTGTGTTTTTATAGTTATTTGAAATATCTCCAGCAATCACAAGCATATCAATATCGTATTGACTAAAACTTTTTAAGAACTCCTCATGAACATCAAAATCACTTGGGAAAAAATCTATATGTATATCTGAAATAAATCCTATTTTCATCTGTTATATCTCCTCATATAAGACACATCTGACAAATTGGTCTTTATCTACTTGTGTCATCTTAGGTAAACCTTCTAAGCATTTTCCCTTTCGTTTATCACATCTATGATAAAATGGGCATCCACCCTCTATTTGCTCACTGGCAATATCACTTGATATTATATCAACATAATCTATTTCTTTATCAACAGTTAATAATGAAGAAAACAATAATTTAGTATAGGGGTGCTTGTGTTCCTTATATACTTTTTCAGCTACACCTATTTCCACTATATTTCCTAGATACATAACAGCAATTCTATCACTCATATAATAACATACCGATAGGTCATGTGTGATAAAAAGCATAGTTAACTTGAATCTCTTTTTTATATTGTTTAGCAAATTCAGTATTTGCCCTTGTATTGACATATCTAAAGCACTTACTGCTTCATCAGCCACAATAAATTTAGGGCTAAGCATCAAAGCAGATAATATTCCAATCCTTTGAGCCTGTCCTCCGCTTAACTCTCCTGGAAATCTTTCTAAATGATCTTCTGTTAATCCAATAACCTTAATTAGATCCATAATTAACTCTTCTCTTATTTCTTTCGTCCCTATATTATGTGCAATCAGTGGTTCTTCAAGTAACCACTTCACTCTTTTTTTACTATGCAATGAACTATGTGGATCTTGAAATACTAATTGCATATTTTGTCTAAACTCTCTCAATTCTTCTTTACTAAGAGTATTTAATTCAACACCTTCAAAGAATACCTGGCCTGAAGTAGGTGTAACAAGTTGCAAAACAGACTTTCCAAGTGTTGATTTGCCGCATCCACTCTCACCTACTAACCCTAGTGTCTCACCCTCGAATATATCTAAGTCTATATTATTAACTGCAAGTATAGAGTGTTTTTTCCCAAGCAGGCCCCTAGCCCTTACATCAAAGCTTTTTGATAAGCCCCTTACTTTAATTAACTTTTTATTCATCTCTATCACCAGCTTTAATGCATTTCACATAATGATTATCTTCTATTTCCACTTCTTTGATTAGTTTTTTGCAACTATCAACTCTTATATTGCATCTTTTATAAAATGGGCAACCTTCCTCTTTTTCATGAACAGAAATTGCTCTGCCAGGAATAACTTCAATTTTATTTCCTTTTTTTGAAAACTCTGGCAAGCTTCTTATCAATCCTTTAGTGTATGGGTGTTTTGGATTTTTGAATATTTGTAAAACGTCACCTTTTTCTAAGATTTCTCCTGCATACATGATATACACATAATCAGCGACATGTCTGATTAATCCTAAATCATGAGAAATGAACACCATAGACATATCATACTTATCAAGCATTGACTTTAACAGTTTTACTATTTGAAACTGAACTGTCACATCAAGTGCTGTTGTTGCTTCATCTGCTATTAGCATATCAGGTGCATTTGCTATAGCAATAGCTATTAGTACTCTCTGTTTTTGCCCACCACTTAACTCATGAGGATATTTATCTCTTACAACTTCAATGTTTGGCAAATTTACTTCTTTTAATAATCTATCTACTCTTATAAATATTTCTTTTTCACTTAGATTTTTGTTATGAGTCTTAATTACCTCTGCAACTTGATCTTTTATTTTGATAAGAGGATTAAGAGCAGTCATAGAGTTTTGAAAAATCATTCCAATCTCACTACCTAATAATTTTCTCATCTCTTTATCACTTAATTTAACTAAGTCCGTTCCCTTGTAGAGAATTTCTCCTTGTGTGATTTCACCATGCTTTGGCAACAAATTGAGTATGGACTTAACTGTCATGCTCTTACCACTACCTGACTCACCAATTATTCCGATTACTTGTTTTTTATCAAGTTCCAAACTTACACTATTAAGTATTTTAACTTTTTCTTTTTTACCAATAGCAACATGAAGGTCTTTCACTTTTAATAACATTAATAAGCACCTTCTTCGCTATATATTTTATTAAGCCCATCACTAATCAAGTTAAAACCTATTACCATTAATGTAATTAATAATCCAGGTATAAAAGCATAAAGCCAATTAGATAGTATGTAAGCTTGAGCTCTTGTTAATATATTACCCCAAGACGCATCTGGGGGCTGTATTCCAAGCCCTAAGTAACTTAAAGCTGCTTCTGTAAGGATTGCACTTGAAAATCTTAATGCCCCTACAACGAGTAATGTAGGCATTATGTCTGGTAAGATATGTGCCACTAAAATTCTACCACGCTTAACACCCACAGACCTAGCCCATAAAACATGATCGGATTCTTTCAAACTTAAAACTTTTGAACGTGTTATTTTAGCAAAATTTGCAAAGCCTGTTAGACTGATAGCTATCAGTGTTTGAGTCATTCCTCGCCCAAAAGATGCTACAAATACAATAACCATAATTGTACCAGGAATAGTCATCCACGCATCTACAAATCTCATCAAAATTTCATCTAGCCATCCACCAAAATACCCGCTAATCAATCCAATTGAAACTCCTATAATACTAGATATTATCAAAGTTCCCCCACCAATAATAAATACTGTCTGGCTTGCATACATTACCCTTGATAAAATGTCTCTTCCAAGATAGTCAGTCCCTAACAAGAATTCCCTAGTAGGGCTTTCTAAAATGTGATTATCATGAATCATATTTGGATCATATGGTGTCCAAAATAAGCTTATTATCATCATAACCAATAAGAGTAGGACTATCGTTGATCCTATTGCAAAGTTTCTATTTGCATAATATCGGCTCATACTCTAATCCCTCCTCTTACCTAGTTTGATTCTAGGGTCAATCATTACATACAAGACATCAAGCAATAATGTTGTTAATACAACTATTATACTGTAATACAAGACTACTCCTTGAATAACAGGATAGTCATTTGCATTAATTGATGTAATTAGTAAACTTCCTAGCCCTGACAAGCTAAAAACATTTTCTATAATAATGCTCCCTGTCATTAAACTTATAAAAAGCAAGCCTATTACAGTGGTTACTGGTATTAAAGAATTCCTAAAAACATGCTTTTTCATAATTGTTGAGTCTGCTACACCTTTACTTTTTGCCACAATGACATAATCTTTCTCTTTTTCTTCTATCAAAGATGTTTTAAGATATCTAGCAACACTAGCTATGCCACCAATGCTTAAAGTAACAACTGGTAATATTAATGACCTAATTGTTAAAGCTAGGTTATTAAAGTCGATTCTACCCCTAATAGGAAACCATCCCAGAACAGACCCAAAAAGCCACAAAGCAATAATTGCGACCCAAAAGTTTGGAAGTGCTAAACCTATTTGAGAAAAGGCATTTAGTAAATCTCCCCCTAAAGTATCCTCAGTTTTTGCAAGTAAAATTCCCAATGGAATACCTATTATTATTACTAGTATCAATGACAAAAAAGCTAATAATACTGTTGTTGTAATTCTTTGTGCTATAAGTTCATTAACCGTATAGTTGCTATAATTAAAACTATTTCCCAAGTCACCTTTAACTACTCTGAAAATCCAGTTTGTATATCTTTCAATTATTGGTTTATCTAGCTCAAACTCTCTTGTAAGCTGCTCTACTAGACGCGGATTAAATTCCATTTCGTCCATACCAATTCTTGATAAAACTGGGTCTCCAGGAACAACTTGTAACAATAAAAACAAAAATACTGTCACAAAAAAAATAGTTGCAAATGCAGTCAATGTTCTCTTTAGATAATACATTAAAGCATCCTCCTAAAAAGTAGTAGGTAATTATTCAATTACCTACTACTAAGTTACTACTTTTTAACTATTGATGCTATATCAGTAAAGGCAAATGGATAATTTACATAGCCACTAAAGCCTTCATTTAAAGCTACTTGAACTCCTTGGTCAATCAAAAATACATTTGTAGCGTCATTAACTAAAATTTGCTGAGCTCGTTTATAATATTCATTTTGCAGCTCTAAATCACCTTCAGAAGCAGCTGCAATAATAAGATCATCATATTCTTCGTTTGTAGCACCTGCAAAATTAGAACTTGTTGTCATAAATCTTGATAACATTCTATATGCATCAGGATATGCAACTATTTGTAGCTGCGCCATTTCATAATTAAAATCCCTATAAACCACCTGGTAATACTCTGTCCAAGGCAAAACCTTTAGCTCTACTTCTATGCCTACTTGGGACAATTCGTCCTTGATTACTGTAGCTATATCTACAGATAACTCGTTTTCAGCTACAACAGACAGTGATGTCTCAAATCCATTAGGATACCCTGCTTGTGCTAACATCTCTATAGCTAACTCTTTATCAGTATAATATACATTTTCTAAGTTATGGTTATATGCAGGGTTAAGCTCTGATAGATGAGTGTGATGAATGCTTCCAAGCCCACCATTAGCAACATCAAGAATTCTTTGCTTATCAATTGCGTAATTAACTGCTTTTCTGATTAAAGGATTTGAAAAAATTGATCCTTCTCTTTGATTGAGCCAGATTTGTCTAATATCTTGACTTAAGCCTTCAATCACTTCTACACCATCCATTGCTTTTACCTCTTGATAGTTTGCAGGATTAAGTACTAGCATATTAACCTCACCAGTCCTAAATGCTAGGTATTGAGCATTATCATCATTATATATTTTAAACTCGACTCTATTTATTTGTGGAAGCTCTCCGTGATAGTTTTCAAATCTTTCAAAGGTGATTGAATCAGACACCCTATATTCCACAAATTTATATGGGCCAGCTCCTATGGGGTTTCTTTCCATGTCTTGGTTTGAAAGTCCTTCAGGTATAATAAAAGCATCTGCAAATCTATGATGAATAGTTGAAAAATAACTTGGAGCAGCACTCGCAGCCAAAACAAATTTAACTGTATATTCATCAATGGCTTCTATTGATCCTGGTCCATTTTCATCATCAGCGTTTAGTAAGTTATACCAAGTAGAGTCAATAACTTCTGTTTGGTCCTCAGTGTATCCACCTAGTCTCATAAACGAATAAACAACATCAGAAGCTTTTATTTCTTGATCATTATGAAACTTAACTCCTTCTTTAAGTTTAAAGGTAATGGTTCTATTATCATCTTCAAACACAACACTTTCAGCTAAGGATAATTCTAGTTCTAACGTTTCACTATTATACTTATATAGAGCATCGTGCATATTTCTCAAAACTGACTTTGTAATAGCAGATACATCAACATTTGGAGCTATTGAACTAAAATCAATTCTGATAGGAGCAATAAACTCAATATATTCACCATTGTCTCCATTATCACTTGGGCTTGCATTGTCACATCCCAAAAGGCTAATTGATATTACTAATATCAATATAGAAATTACAAGTTTTTTCATTTTACAACCCTCTCTTTGTGCTTAATTTCCTATTCACGGTAATGTAATCATAGAATATCACTAAGCATTCTTCTTGTAAATATTAATGTATTTTATTGAAAGTTGTGTGTGATTTCTCTTAAATTATACTTAATTTTATGTTAAATTCCGAATGTTTTTTTAATGTTTTTTTCTAAACTTGTACTATATTGAAAAAAAGACTCACCAAAAGGTAAGTCTTTTTAACTAACTTGCGGGAATGAAACTAGTAAACAGAAAGCTTACTTATCAAAGTTTATCAAGATTTTTTCGCTCTCTATTACAGAAAACCGGTCTTCCTCGTCTATTATATTCAGACTAAACTCAAGTCTGTTGATTACTTCAATATTATTATTTTTGAGAGATTCTTGCATGAATAGTATTCCTTCTATAGCTTCTTTCCCAGATGGTATAGAAACAGAGAAAATGGAATCTTTCATAAAGCCATTAACCTACTCTCTTCTTGATTGTATGGTATATGTCTTGTCACTATTGTTCTCAATTTACTGTGATAAGATTGGACCTAATCCATTTTTACCATCTCTCATTCCTTTAGAAACTACCAATAGGGAATCTTATATTATTCTACCTCATAAAGTTCTTCTTCTAGCTTTTAAATAAAACTATCCATTAAAGATAGCTCTTTTTGATAAACTAATTCTATTTCAAGATTATTTGCAAAAGCAAAGAAAACTTGCATTAAGTATATCATTATCATCTTGAACTACCGCTAGGCTAAAGCCATAGCGGATTCCTAAGTACGGGGTTCTACCGAACCCTAATTCATTAGGCTATCCCCGAAGTCCCTTCGGTTAGAAGCCTTATAGCTTCGGCTTCAATATTTTTACTTGCGTTCAAATCTCTATCGTGATGAGTATGACAATCAGGACAATCCCACTCACGTAATGCAAGATTCTTCACGTCTTTATTACGATAGCCACAGCACGAACATATTTGGCTTGAAGGGAACGTTTTCCCTACTGGTACAACCTGTTTTCCATACCACTTCGCTTTATATTCAAGCATGGTTCGGAACTCTGACCAACTGACTTCACTAATGGCTCTTGCAAGTTTATGATTTTTCACCATATTTGACACCTGCAAATCTTCAATCCCAATAATATCGTGGTTTTTGACAATATTGGTACTGAGTTTATGCAGAAAGTCAGTACGAGCATATTTGATCTGTTCATGAATACGGGCAACTTTTACTTTTTGCTTCTGATAATTTTTCGCTTCGTACAACGGCTTGCCGTCTTTCTTTGCCTGTTCGTATCTGCGTGACAGCTTCCGTTGTTCCGTTTCTAATTTCCGTTCTAACGAACGGAGGAAACGAGGGTTCTTATGAACCGTTCCATCTGAAAGGATAGCGAAATCTTTTAATCCAACGTCTATTCCTACTGTACTTTCTGTTTTAGGAAGATCATAGACTTCCGTTTCAGTAAGAATGGATATGAAGTGCTTTCCAGTTACGTTCCGTCTGATTGTCGCAGACAGAATACGCCCCTCAACGTCACGGCTTTTAGCAAACTTCACAAGTCCTAGTTTGGGGAGTTTAACCTTATTGCCAATGATTGCAATATTCCCGTTCGTTTGCTTTGTCGTGTAGGATTGAACAGGATTTTTCTTTGACTTAAATCGTGGGGCTTTATTCTGTTTCTTGAAGAAACGGCTGAAACTGTCTGAAAGATGCTTAACACTTGTTTGCACAGCGATACTATCAACTTCTTTGAGCCATTCGTATTCTTTTTTTAACTCAGGAAGTTGAGAGGAACAAGTGTGATAAGTAAGTCCTTTACCTGTTCTTTCGTAAGTGTCATTCCATGCCGAAAGAAAATGATTGAATACAAAACGAGAACAACCAATCGTCTTAGCAATTAATATTTCCTGTTGGCTATTCGGATAGATTCGGAATTTGTAGGCTTTATTCACTAACATTGATTT
>Ga0334892_1001479_pt1 | contig 19903 bp, 8 predicted proteins | sample GraSluR3_MG_4_FD_207213 | JGI IMG/M metagenome (GOLD analysis project Ga0334892, IMG submission 207213) | Sludge microbial communities from methane-producing bioreactor in Wageningen University, Netherlands - Granular Sludge_15_04-R3 | ecosystem: Engineered > Bioreactor > Anaerobic > Unclassified...
GGTCGTCACGTTCATGGTGCCCGGACTGACCAGCTCGGGGGTGACGGCGTGATCCGCTATGACGGCTTGGCCCACGGTGAGGTAGCCGTAGCCACTGCCGGCATCTGCGATCGGGCCCTCGAGCTGGACGTCCACATCGATCGTGTAGATACCTGCTGTCCAACCCGAGGTGTCCATCACCGCCAGATCGTAGCTGCGTGGCGCACCGCCTAGGATCGTCAGAGGGAGCGTGTCGTGCCACCTAAGGGTGCCGCCGGCGTCGCTGACGGTCACCTCAGCTGTGGCGTCGAGCCGAACCCCCGCTACGTTGGCGATCTCCACCTGGAGCGCTGTGGTGCTCGTCCCGGTCTCCACGAAGGGCGGGTCAGCGTGAACGGCTGTGACCTGGATGAAGCGGTCCACGACGTTGAGGCGGGCACTTGCGGTGCGCCGGAGGTCCAGCGTGCTCTCCTGTATCACCGGTGCGGCCTCGGCGACCAGATCGAGGACACCTAGCTGCGTGGGGATGAGTTGGATCGGCAGATCGAACGTCTCCCCGGGTAGCAGGATCTCGCTGGTTTGCAGATCGCCGCCGGGAAGACCGGTGACGGTCACGGCGGTAGTCGTCGTCAGTGCGCCGCGGTTGGTCACCTCCAGGTTGAAGGCGACAGGCTCATCCACGAGCGTGGCTTGGAGGACCGGTGTCAGGCGCAGGCTCACGCCGTACTGTGCGGCCCGGCAGAGCTCATCGCCCAGCTCAGATAGAGCCGTGCTCAGCTCATCAACCGCGGACAGCAGGCCCTCGTTATCGGTCTGGAGCGAGAGATGGTCGATGGCTGCCTGCACGTTGCCGATCGCCGGCAGGGTGACCGGCGCTGCGGCGCTACGGGCACGATCGATGACGGCGCCGGCAGCGCTCGCCACCTGATCGCGCAGCGGAAGCGGGCAAGCCCCCTCCGCACACCACTGCTGCAGTTCGATGACGGCGGTTGCCAGACCATAGATGGCTTCTCGATAGCCGTCTGACCCCACCTCGCACATCGTCGCCTCGAGGAGGTCTCCCACCGGCGGGGCCACCACCCAGACGTGGGTTGCTTGGGTCTGCGTGTAGACGCCGTCCGGGGCGGCGCTGCTGAACCAGACGGGGAACATCTGGCCGATGGGGGCTTCCCCGACCGTCAGTGTTACTTCCTGCGCTGCGGTCTCTCCGGGACCGAGCGCGAGCGGCGACATCGCGATGGCGGAGGGGACGATGGACGGCGTGGCCGACCGGGTCGTCAGCGGGAAGCTCCCCGCGGCGTTGCCTACATTTGTCACGCCCACCTCCACGGTAGCCTGCTCTCCTCGCTCGAGGTAATGCATGGGTGGGGCCACCGTCACGTAGCTGAAGGGCACAGCCGGCATGGTGAAGCTGCTGCTCACGCTATCGCTCAGTCCGCTATCGGAGACGGCGGTCACCGTGAAAGCGAAGACCTCTCCGGGTGCGGGAAGCACATCCGTGTCCGGGTCGATATAGAGACCTAGCATCCCGAGTGCTCCCGGGGGCAGGGTCAAGCTGGTCCCCGTCGTGCGCCCGCCGTGGCTGAGCCGCGTCCAACCTGACGGCAAGCCGGTGATGCTTATGTCGTAGGTGCGCGCGGCATTCGCCGTGTTCCTGAGGGTGATGACGAACGCGGCGCCGGGGATCTGCGCCTGTCCCGTGTTGGTGCTGCCGCTGACGGCATGGGGATCGAGTACGGGTCCCATCGGCACCGTGAAGGTCTCATCGGCCTCGACCGCCAGGTCAAAGCCGTCAAAGGCGGTGATGCTGACGGTGTGCACGGCTGAGAGCATCAGCGCCGGGTATTGCCCGGACTGGGCGGTGACCAGGATGGTGTAGTCGCCGGGCGCTGCGCCGTCAGGGGCGAGCGCCGTGATCGTGCCGTTGGTGCTGACCTGCACATCCCACCCGATAGGGGCCTCAGCCGTCACAGTGTAGGCGTCGGTGAAATTAGCGAAGAGCAGCGGTTGGAAGGTGATCGGCGCCTGGGGTGTTGCAGTGCTGTCAGCAGGTGTCACGCTGAGCGTGAAGAAGTCCACCGTGTCCTGCAACGTTATCTGGTCGGCGTGGTCGTCGTGCTCCGCGAGGGCGACGGTGCCATCATACCGGGCCACGGCAAGGCCGTTGCTCACGTCGAGTGATGCTCCACCGGCGGTGGCTGCGCCGATGGCCGGCCCCAGCCTTACCTGTCCGTCGGTGGCTTGTAGGGACGTCCCGGCGACGAAGTTCGGTACCGCACCTGCCCCCATACCCGTGATATCGACCGGGCCGCTCGTCTCCAGGGTGAAGTCCCCGGTGTGCGTCATGCCGTTGAGCGTGACCGTGGCATCGTGCAGGAGCAGCGTGTCCGAGGTCTGAGGCGTGAGCTGAGCGCCGTAGGTCTCCCATAGGGAGCCACTGCCCAGGCCGTCGAGGGCCGGGGCGTACAGGCCCAGGCGCCCATCACCCGTCAGGGAGACCTCAGCCGCTCCAACCTGAAGGCCAAACGTCGTACCACCAGCAGGTGTCGCGATGACACGACCGTTGCCGAGGAGGGTGCCCTCCGCGTCGCGCAAGGCTCCGTCCGCGTCGAGACCGTCGGCGCGGAACGTCTGCCGGGCATCAGCGGACCACGATCCGTCCAGGGCTCCGAGGACGGTCACGTCGCCGGTCGTGAGCGTGGCGCTGAGGTCGCCGGCGCCGGTCGCTGCGCTGACCGGTACGATGGCGTCGGCTTGCGATACACGGATCTCCTGGGGTGCGACCGCCTGCCAGTTCTGCGGCACGGGCGGATCATATTGCACCACCGAGGCTAGGTAGTTCTTCGCTGTATCCTGTCCCAGACCGAAGAAATCGGTTGTCTCTCCGCTGGCGGCGCCGAACGCCCCGGCGCCGCAGTTGCCGGCAGCCCACACATCGAAGGTGAAGATGATGGATGCCAGGCCCGACAGACAGGTCGCCGCTGTGGCGGTATTTGCCACGTTCTTCAGATACGCATCCAGGTCAAAGGTGTTTTCGCCGATGGCTTTGTCGACACGATCGGCGACAAAGCCGAGTGTGTAGGAGGTGAAACCGAGGATGAAGTCGGTCATCGGCCCCCCCACGATGGAGCCGGCACCCAGGCCAAAGAGGTACTCAAGGGCCGCCAAATGGAGACCGTTCTCCATGACGCCGATGGTTTCGCCGCTGGCACCGTCGACCTGCCACCACCCGGTATGGAAGGCGTCGTCGATCCACACCGGCTCCTGGGGCACGATCACGATGTTGCCGTCCAGGGTCGCCGCCGTGATGCGTGCCTTGGCCTCATCTGAGATGGGCAGGTCGGCTAACCACGGTAGGTTGGCGCTGGTGATGATCGTGCCGGCGATCCCCTGATCGACAGCAGCCTCGAAAAGGCGGGCGGTCGTGAGTGCCGTCTGCCCCAGGGTGCTGGAAAGAGCGGCCCCTTCCAGACCGGACTCAACGATGCCCTTGACCATGTTGAAGCCGAAGGCGGCGCTCTCCGTCTGACCGGGATAGGGAAGCGTTCGGACCGCCGTGTCGCGCAGGTCGAGGGTGAAGATCGGTGCGTCCCCCGAGCCCGGCTGGACGGCAGCCGTCACCAGGCGGGGCGAGTCATAATAGGCGCGCACCAAGACGCCGGCCTGGGTGTCGACGAGCAGGCGATCCGCTGCCTCGGCAAAGGTCAGGGCTATGTTGCCCAGGTAGCGCGCCATGTTCTCCTGGAAGCGTGCGCGTATCTCCCGCAGCTCTTTCTCATCCTCCGGCGTGGTGCCGGTGGCTGCGTCCAAGGCTTGCAGGCGTCGGGCGTCGTCGTTGATCCCCGACAGCGAGGCCAGTGCTGCAGCGCGCGAGCGCGCCAGTGTCTCAGGCGGCACCAGATTGGGCCAGAAGCCGGTGGTGTAGATATCATAGGCGGTCACCAGCGGCGGAGAGTCGCTGCCGACCTCCAGGTTGAGCGGCACGGTCCCGCCCGCCAGCCGTGCTGCTGCGCCGATGCGGTCGACGATCTCCCGCTCGTGCAGTTCGCTGCTCCCGTCGGGGTGGAGGATCTCAACGTTCAACCAGATGCCGGTGTGGAACATGGTCCCGAGAGGGAAGTTGGTGAAGATGTCCTGATAGGCATCGCCCAGTAGAGGCTCCCCACCGACCAAGAGGTAGGGTGTGTAGGTGTGAATGATGTTCGTGTAGACCAAACCTCCCTGCCCTCGGGTGTCGACCAGGTGAGCGAGGGCCACCGGTTGGGTGGCGATCTCCACGGTGTTCAGCGTATAGTCCAGCGGGTAATCATAGGCCAGGCTGCCGTTGCCGGGATTGAGCGGATGGACGTCTTCGACCTTGAGCCGAATGCGCACTTTGTGGCGCAGGGCATCAGGCAGCTCCGCGACACGATCGCTGCCATCGGTCGCGGGTGCGGCGAACGATTGCCCGGCGACGGCCCCCCGGAAAGCGGGATCGAGATCGATCCAGCCCTGACCGGGAAGGTAGGCCTCGACCCACCAATGGTCACGGGCCTCCGCCAGGAGCTCGGGACTGTTGAGAGGGTCCGCGACAGCTGCTTCCGGGGGGATGTAGCCGGTGAGTTGGGTGGGGTCGGGGAACATGCCGGCGATGAGGCTCCGGGCATCGGTCGTCGATAGCTCGCCGTGGCGATAGCGCGCCGGGATACCACCGGAGCGCAGCATCGCGATGAGCAGGCTCGCCTGGTCCACCGAGTTGCCGGCGCGACTCCATAGCGTGCCTCCCGTCCCGCGCAATGATCCGCTGTATGCTTCGTAGCCCAAGTCGCGTACGTAGGCAAAGAGCGCTTCAGGGTCGGGCCCCAGGTCGGCTGCTTGAGCTAACATCGTGTCATCATAGAGATCGGCATCCACGGTCCGGATCAGCCATTGAGCAAGGTCTGGGGGGGCCAGACGAGCCGGAGCCGCTTGTGCGCTGACCGAGCGTCCGCGTAGGGTAGCCCAGGCGATGGCCCCATGGTCGAGCTCAACGAACTCGTTTGTGCCGCCACTGCTGGTGACCGTGATGACGACCTGGGCACTGCGACCAGGGGCAATGTCCTCAATCGGCCACGCGAGCGCGTTTCCGCTCTGGCCCTGAACCGGGTTCGCGCTGCTCAAGGTGGTGTGGGTATCGAGGTCGACCGTCAGAAGAACGTCCCGCAGCGTGTTGGGGTCCGCCGCGGGGTCGAAATCGGCTGTGAGGGCCAAGGTCTCCTCAAGGCTTGCCCCAGGAGGAACGACGGGGTAAGTGGTGGGAAGCTGATGGTTCGTGACGGTGTAGGTTATGACGACGGTGCTCCCCACCTGGTATCCTGATTGAACCCGTGAGACCGACAGTGGAGCGGAGAGCACGTCGGGCAGAGCCGCGTGGCTGCTCTGTGGGGTGGGTCGGATGGCGACTTGATTTTCAGATGGTGCTTGTGCCATCGCGGGTTGGGGTGAGCTACTGACCGGACTGATCGGAAGTGACTGTAACAGGAGGCCAAGCACAACAACTAAAGCTACGAGGCCATCGACTCGCCGTCTTCTCATGCTGATACCCCTTTGTGTAGGTTTATGTAGATATCAATGATAAGTATAGTTTTTAATACGCAAATGGTCAAGCCTAAGCCTGGTCACCGGCGACGCGTTCCGGCGGGAGAGGGCTTTTGGAACCCAGCGAACCGGCTATGATAGAGTCACACCAGGAGGTCATGCGATGGTCGAATGCCAAGTCTTGCTGCAAAACGGGATCCTGACGCTGGAGAACGCCCGGATTCGCCGGCTGTATCGGTGGAACGGCGGTGCCCTGATCGGCTTACGCATCGAGGATGTCGCGCGTGGGCACGGCTGGAGCCTCGAGGGTCGTCGCCCCGACCTGCTCTCCGGCGATGGGGATCTCACCCCGTCACGCGGTCGGTTGGAGGTGGTTGAGGTTGCAGCGACCTCCGTGATGCCTGCCCATCTCCGTGCCGAGGTCGTCACATCGCTGGGCGCCCTCGAGATCAAGCGCGTCTTCCGGCTCTATCCGGATTGCCCGGCGATAGGCTGCGACCTCTACCTGACCGCGACGGAGGCGAGCGGCGCCGCGGCTGTGGCCCTGAACCTGGAGCGGCTGGCCCTGCCCGGGCGCCATTGGCGGGCGACCGTGGTGCAGTTCTATGACGTGACCGATCGCCACAACAACCTGGTCCATGCCCGCTCGGTGCTGCCCTTCCGCTACGAGCTACCGCTCAAGGGCAACCTGCTCTTCCTGGACGAGCTCCTTCAAGATGGGGGGCTCTTCATCCTCAAGGAGGCGCCGTCCTCCTACGCGCAGCTGCACTATCCGGGCGCTGACTTCATCGTCGGGGATGGAGAGGTGCGGGTCGTCGGGCTCGGTCTGTCCGCCGCGGACCTGACCCGCGGCACTTGGACCCGCGCCTACAGCGTGGTCACGGGCGTGACGGGTGATGGCGAGCTCGGGCGTCTGCAGGCCCTGCGGAGCTATCAGGATCAGCTCCGGCTCCGGTTGCCCGACCGCGATGAGATGCTCATGATGAACACATGGGGGGATCGCGGGCAGGATACTCGCATCAGCGAGGCCTTTGCGTTGGCTGAGCTGGAAGCGGGCGCACGGCTGGGGATCAGCCACTTTCAGCTTGATGACGGGTGGCAGTCGGGAAGGTCCAGCAACTCGGCCTATGACGGGGGCTCTTTGGAGGGTATCTGGGACGCTTCCGAGGCGCCGGAGGCTGGGGCGCCCTCCCGGTCCGCCTACTGGCAGCCGCATCCCGAGCGCTTCCCGCACGGGCTGCGGCCCGTGGTGCAGCGCGGGCGCGAGCTGGGGATCGAGGTCTGCCTCTGGTTCAACCCCAGCAAGGATGACAGCTACGCGCACTGGCACGACGATGCTGAGACGCTCATCGGCCTCTATCGCGACGATGGCATCCGCACCTTCAAGATCGACGGCGTGCAGCTGCCGGACAAAGAGGCGGAGATCAACCTGCGACGGATGTTCGACACGGTCCGCACGGCGACGGGGGACGATGTCGTCTTCAACCTGGACGTCACAGCCGGGCAGCGCTATGGCTACCACTTCTTCAATGAGTACGGGACCCTCTTTGTCGAGAATCGTTATACCGACTGGTCGAACTACTACCCCCATTGGACGCTGCGCAACCTCTGGATGCTCTCACGCTATGTGCCGGCGCAGAGCCTGCAGACGGAGTTCCTCAATATCTGGCGCAACGCCGACCTGTATGGCATGGGAGACCCCCTCGCGCCGCAGCACGTGCCGTTCTCCTACGCCTTTGCGATCACGATGATGGCGCAGCCCCTGGCGTGGTTTGAGGCGACGGGCTTGCCGGCGGAGGCCTTTGAGATCGCAGATCTCGTGCGGACCTATCGTGAACATCAGACCCGGATCCACGCGGGCCACATCTTCCCCATCGGCGAGGAGCCCTCCGGCACCGGTTGGACGGGCTTTCAATCGATCCGCGACGATGGCGGCTATGTCCTGGTCTTCCGCGAGCTCAACGAACGACCCGCGGCGGGGATATCTCTCTGGGGGGATGTCCGCCCGGGGACTCTCTTGAGGCACGTCGTCGGCAGCGGTAACGATGTGACCGTCGGCGAGAAAGGCGAAGCTCGCTTCACCCTACCCCATCCCCTGACCTTTGCGCTCTACGAGGTCAGCACGAAAAGCAAGTGAGGAGGTTGACGATGAACGCCGAACATGAGGCGCCGTTTCCACCTGAGATGGTGGCTTTCTATGAGCGGGGCAGCGAAGCCGCACGTCTGTTCCGGGGCCTGGGCCGACTGGAGCTCGCACGCACGACCGAGCTGCTGTCGCGCTTCCTGCCGCCGCCGTCCGTGGTCGTCTACGATGTGGGGGGCGGGCCGGGCGTGTATGCCTGCCGGCTGGCGGCGCAGGGGTATGCCGTTCACCTGGTGGACGCTATGCCGTTGCATATCGAGCAGGCTCGGGCTGCATCGGAGCTTCAGCCTGCACATCCTCTGGCGAGCTGCTCGGTCGGCGATGCGCGCGCATTGGGCGCCGCCTCGGCGAGTGCCGACGCCGTGCTGCTGCTGGGTCCGCTCTACCATCTCACCGAGCGGGCCGACCGGCTTGCCGCGCTGGAAGAGGCCCATCGCATCCTTAAGCCGGGTGGTGTCCTGCTGGCAGCGGGGATCACCCGCTACGCTTCGGCGTTGGACGGACTGCTCCTTGAGACGCTGGCGGACCCGGACTTCGTCGCCATCGTCGAGCGCGACCTGGTGGACGGGCAGCATCGAAACCCCCACGATGATCGTCCCTACTTCACTACGGCCTTTTTTCACCGTCCCGATGAACTCGCGTCCGAGGTTGAGGTCGCGGGGTTCCGGGGCTGTCGCCTGCTGAACATCGAGGGCCCCGGATGGTTGATGCCGGACTTCGACGAGCGCTGGCAGGACCCGGAGCGTCGGGAGATCCTGCTGCGGGTCGCGCGGTACCTCGAGGAGGTGCCATCGCTGCTCGGCATCGGCAGTCATCTGATGGCGGTGGCGTGGCGCTAATCGGTGCCTGATAGCTTACTCGTTGCGTCCCCCTTGCTCACGGTTATAATCGTCAGGATGCTTCAGACTACGAACAAGGGGACATGATGACTGACGAACACTTCGTCTATCGCGGCAGCAAGACCCACGAGATTTCCTTTCCGCTGGGCGGCATCGGCACCGGCTGTATCGGACTGGCCGGTAACGGGCGCCTGATCGATTGGGAGATCTTCAATCACCCCAATAAAGGCAGCGTCAACGGCTTCTCGCACTTCGCGATCAAGGCCGAGCGTGACGGCGAGGTCGTGGATGCACGCGTTCTGCACGGTGACCTGCATCCCCCCTACAGCGGTAACCTCAGGGCCGGGCGCTTTCAGAGCTTCGGCTTCGGGCCGCCTCGCGAGTATCTCACCGGCGTCCCGCACTTTCGGGAGACGGTCTTCCGGGGGCAGTTCCCGATCGCTGACTTGAGCTTCGTGGATGACACCTTCCCGGGCCGGGTGACGATGACGGCCTTCAATCCCTTCATCCCGCTCAACGATCGTGACTCGGGGCTGCCGGCTGCCTTTTTCGAGATCGCAGTGGAGAACCCGACCGATCGGCCCCTCGACTATACACTTGCCGCGACGCTGCATAACCCTCTACCCGCCGAGAACCGCAATGTCTATCACAGGACGCATCGTGCGCACTGGATTCATCTGAGCGCAGCCGACCAGGACCCCGAAGCCCTGGACTACGGCACCCTGACGTTGGCGACCGGACCGGCTTCGGTGACACCTGAGGATGTCAGCTATCAGGAATACTGGTTCCGGGGGCGCTGGTTCGACAACCTCGAGGTCTACTGGCACGATTTTGCGTCGCCTGGGGTGTTGAAGAACCGTACCTATCCCATAGGCGAGGCGGGACGGGACAACGCCGCTACGCTGGCGGTCCGTGTCCATGTCGCCCCCGGCGAGACGGGGCGCGTGCGCTTCGTCATCGCCTGGCACTTTCCGAACCGCGAGAACGACTGGAATCCCGGTGCCGATGCATGCGCTTGCCGGGCGGGGGTCGAGAATCGCTGGCGCAACTACTACGCTTTCCACTTTCGCGATTCGGAGGCCACCGCCCGCTACGCCCTGGGCTACTGGGACTGCCTCTACGACAAGACGCTGGCTTTCAAAGACGCTTTGTTCAACTCCAGCTTGCCGCCGGCGGCGCTTGACGCTGTCTCTGCCAACCTCTCGATCCTCAAGAGCCCCACGGTGATGCGCCTGGAGGACGGAACCTTCTACGGTTTCGAGGGGTGCCATCCCGATGCGGGCTGCTGTGAGGGGTCGTGCACCCACGTATGGAACTATGCTCAGGCGCTGCCCTTCCTCTTCCCGGCGCTCGAGCGCTCGATGCGCGAGGCGGATTACGCCCACAACCTGCGTCCGGATGGTGCGATGCCCTTCCGGCTGCAGTTGCCGCTCGGCGTGGGGCCCTCGGACTTCCGGCCCTGCGCCGATGGTCAGTTCGGCAATGTGATGAAGGTCTACCGCGATTGGAAGATCAGCGGCGACACGGCATGGCTGCGCTCGCTGTGGCCCGCCGTCAAGCGGTCGATCGAGTTTGCATGGTCGGAGCAGAATCCCGATCGTTGGGATCCTGAGAAGACGGGGGTCCTGTCGGGGCGCCAACACCACACCCTGGATATGGAGCTCTTTGGGCCCAATGCCTGGCTGACCGGCTTCTACCTCGGGGCGCTGAAGGCCGGCGCGGAGATGGCAGAGCACCTCGGCGAGGAGAAGAGCGCCGCTGAGTATCACCAGATCTTCGAACGGGGCAGGGCGTGGGTGGATGCACATCTCTTCAACGGGGAGTATTACATCCAGCAGGTCGACCTCGAGGACCGCGCCGTCCTGGCTCCCTTTTCTGAGGGTGGCGGCTCGATGGTCGGCGCGACGATGCAAGCCTATTGGGATGACGAGCACGGCGAACTCAAATACCAGATCGGCGAGGGCTGCGGCATCGATCAGGTGCTCGCGCAGTGGCACGCGAATCTCTATGGCCTGGGGGACCTCTTCGATCCTGAGCAGACGAAGGCAGCCCTCGCTGCGATCTATCGCTACAACTTCAAGGATCCCCTGGGCGCCTATTTCAACCCCTGTAGGGTCTTTGGGCTGAATGACGAGGCCGGCCTGGTGATCTGTGAGTGGCCCGCGGGGCGGAATAAGCCGACGATCCCCGTCCCCTATGCGCAGGAGGCCATGCACGGATTTGAGTACGCTGCGGCGATTCACATGATCCAGCGAGGCCTGGTGGAGGAGGGGATGGCGGTGGTGACGGCAGTCCGTGACCGCTATGACGGTGAGCGGCGCAACCCCTGGAACGAGTTCGAGTGCGGCAGTAACTACGCTCGGTCGATGGCGAGCTATGCGCTGCTCAACGCTTTCAGCGGCTTCAGCTTCGATATGGTGAAGGGGCAGATAGGTTTCGATCCCATCATGACCGGCGAGGGCGGGTTTGGCTGCCTGTGGTCGCTCGACTCGGCTTGGGGTACTTTCGTGTTGACCCCTGACCGCGCCGAGCTGCACGTGATCGAAGGGGTGTTGACGCTGAGTGCGCTGCGCTTGCCATTCCTGTCGCCGGAGGCGATCGGCGGGGTGTCGTACTGCGGATCGGCCCCTGCCTGTGACTCGATCGCCGGCGGGCTCGACTTTGCTCAACCGCTCTTGGTCGATGGTGGCAGTAAGCTCGTGGTCCATATCCTGCACTAGGAGGTTTTGTATGCGTGTGCTCTTTATCGACATCGATACATTAAGGCCTGATCATCTTGGATGCTACGGCTATCATCGGAACACCAGCCCCAACATCGACCGGATTGCGGAGCAGGCGGTGCGCTTCGAGAATAACTACGTGACCGACGCGCCCTGCCTGCCGTCGCGCACGGCGCTGTGGAGTGGGCGTCACGGCTTCCGCACCGGCGTCGTCGGACATATGGGGTCGTCCGCCGATCCGTTCAACGACGGCTGTCCGCGTGGCTTTCGTGACTCCTATGACGCTACCTCGTGGATGAGCGCGTTGCGACGCGCGGGTCTCTACACCGTGACGGTCAGCCCCTTTGGCGAACGCCACTCCGCCTGGGAGTGGTATGCGGGGTACCGTGAGATGCACAATCCCGGCAAGGGTGGGCTGGAGCGCGCTGAGGAGGTTGTGCCGACGGCGATGGACTGGATCGAGCGGCACGGCACCCAGGACGACTGGTTCCTCCACGTCAATGTCTGGGACCCGCACACGCCGTACCGCACGCCGATGGAGTTTGGTAACCCTTTTGAGACAGACGCTCTGCCCGCGTGGATGACCGAGGAGATGCACCAGAGGGCCTGGGCGAGCTTCGGGCCCCACAGCGCCCAGGAGCCGGGCGGTTACGACGCGACCTCGACCGAGGCCTGGCCGCGGGTGCCCGAGCAGCTGGATTCGATGGAGGCGGTGAAGCGGTGGATCGATGGCTACGACACCGGCATCTGGTACGCTGATCTCTGGGTCGGCAAGCTGCTGGCGGCCCTGGAGCAGGCCGGCGTCCTGGAGGACACGGTCATCATCGTCAGCTCCGACCACGCCGAGTCCCAGGGGGAGTTCGACATCTGGGGTGATCATCAGACGGCGGATCACTCGGTCTGCCGGGTGCCGCTGCTGATTCGTTGGCCCGGTCTGACCGATGAGGGGCGCGTCGACGCGGCACTGCACTACCACTTCGACTGGGCCGCGACCCTGATTGAGCTGGTCGGGGGAGAGGTGCCCGACAACTGGGACGGCGTCTCCTTTGCCGAGGCGTTCAGGGCCGGCGAGAGCGCGGGCCGCGACTACCTGGTGACGAGCCAGGGGGCATGGTCGGTTCAGCGTGGTGTGCGTTTCGAGCACGAAGGCGAGTCGTATATCTGTCTGCGGACCTACCACGACGGACACAAGAACCTCGAGCCCGTGATGCTGTTCAACCTCACCCGGGACCCCTACGAACAGGTCAATCTCGCGGGAGCACATCCCGAGCTGGTCGATAGGGCGATGGGCATGTTGACGGACTGGCAGCACACGATGATGCTGAAGAGCGATACGAACATCGATCCGCTGATGACCGTGCTGCGCGAAGGCGGCCCCTCGCATACCCGCTATCAGCTGCCGGCCTATCTCGAGCGGCTGCAGACCACGGAACGCGCGCACCACGCCGACCGGCTGGCGAAGCTGCATCCGGACGAGGTGTGAGCGCGATGGCACGCCGGTTCTGTGGTACGTGGCCTGCGCTGTTGACGCCGTCCACGCTCGATGGTGGCGTCGACGTGTCGATGCTGCGGAGGTTGACGGCCTACCTGATGGAGAAGGGCATTGATGGACTCTACCTCTGCGGCTCGACAGGCGAGGGGGTGTTCCTCTCCGTCGCGGAGCGCCGCCAGGTGGTCGAGACGGTGATCGATGAAGTAGCGGGGCGCCTGCCGGTGATCGTCCACGTCGGCGCCGTAGCGACACGCCATGCTGTCGAGCTGGCCGTCCACGCGCGGGAGGTCGGGGCAGACGGCGTGGCGAGTATCTTGCCGCCGTTCGGCTCCGGCATTGCCGAGACCTTCATTCACTATGAGGCCATCGCTGCCGCCGTGCCCGACCTGCCCTTCTATCCCTATCTCTTCGGCGGCGAGACCGATGCGCTCTCGCTGATGACCCAGCTACTTCCGCGCATCCCCAACATCGGGGGAGCCAAGTACACAGGCCCCGATATGTTTGAGCTTCAGGCGATCGTCAATCTACAGGACGCGGGATGGACCATCTTCTCGGGGATGGATCAACAGTGTCTCTTCGCGGCGATGTCGGGCGCTCCGGCGGCGATTGGGAGTACGCTCAACCTGATGCCGGGTGCCTATCGCGAGATGCGGGCCGCCTGGGAGGCTGGGGATGCACTTGCGGCGCGTGACCTGCAGGGACGGGCCAACCGCGTGACGCGGGTTCTGTTGGACTTCGGCATCTTCGGGGCGCTCTTCGAGGGGCTTCGTGTGCTGGGGCTCGACTGCGGCGAACCCCGTCGGCCCCGCGCGGCACTGCCTTCCGATCGTCGCGCCGCATTCCACGCTGCACTGGGCCACGTCGGTTTCGGCGAGCTGGCAGCCATGTAGGACTCACCACCGGGGCAACTGTGGTCGTCGCCGTAGTTGCCCCGGATCCCTCCCCAAAATCGCCTCCCGGGGCGTCGGATGCAGCGGTGTCTTTGCTGTTGTCCCTTGCGACTCGTAGAAAGCTAAATGCGATCGCCCTTTCCCCACTTGCTTGACGTAGGTGGTGTTGTCGTGTAACATACTTCGGCACCGAAATATTCGGGGGCGAAGTATACTGCGGGAGTCTCGTCGTCCGTTGAGGGCTCGACAAGGGGGCGCATGTGAATCAGAGTGCAGACACACTGGCTTTGGAGGCGATTCAGAAGTTCATCGTTCTCTATCGTTACTTGCGACGTTACAGTCGTAATCTGCAGTGCCAGGGTGTCAGGGGGCGGGAGCTCTCGACCTTGCGCTATCTGCACGAGGAGGGGCCCCTGACGATTGGTCAGATCAGTGACTACATGTTTATCAGTACCAGCTCAACATCGGAACTGATCTCGCGGATGGAGGAAGCCGGTTACGTGATGCGGCGACGATCCACGGTCGACTCACGAGTGGTATTCGTGGAGCTCACACCGGAGGGCCTGCAGCTTGCTGACGAGATGCCCACGGGTGGGATTCCTCTGCTGCGCGAGAAAATAAAGACGCTGCCGCACGACGAGTTGGTCTTGGTTGACGAAGCGTTTTCCAAGTTGATAGGGGTTATGGAGATAGATGCGCAAGAATACGAGTAACCGAGAGACGTCGGAAAAGCGACCTACCGATGTGCGAATACTGTGGCGCTGCTTTCAGTACCTGCGCCCACATTGGCGCTACGCGTTGGGGGGCTATGTCCTGCTGTTCGCCATCAACGCTATCTCGCTGCTCAACCCTCAGCTCATTCGTGAGATCGTCGATCGCGGCATCGAGCATCGTGACGTGACATATCTCAGCTGGATGGTGGCGGCATTGCTGGGGCTCTCGATCGCTCAAGGGGTTCTGAGTTACTTTCAGGGCAGGTGGATTGAGCAGGGATCGCAGAACGTCGCCTATGATCTACGCAATGAGATCTACCACAAGGTCTCGTCGCTTTCCTTTTCCTATCATGATCGGACTGAGGCGGGGCAGCTGCTGGCGCGCATGATGCACGATGTCGATCGCGTTCGCTTTCTCAATGGGCGTGCATCGATGCGCCTCATCGAAGGCGCCGTCATGCTGGTATCGACAGCAATTGTCGTCCTGCTGATGAATCCGCGGTTGGCGTTGCTCTCCTTGCTGGCGATTCCCGTTCTCGTCGTCCAGGCCTATCTCTACTCTAAGCATATGCGTCCTGTGTGGCGTTCGATTCGTGACAAGATCTCGGATATGACCTCGTGGGTGGAGCAGAATCTGCGCGGCGCACGGGTGGTCAAGGGTTTTGCCCAAGAGGCCGCAGAGATCGAACGCTTCGACGAACAGAACTTGGATTGGCTGGTGTCCGCGCGTCAGGCGGCTCTGACCCGAGCGATCAACGATCCGTTGGTGGTGCTGATCACCAACCTTCTGACGATCTTCATTATCTGGTACGGTGGCCGCTTGGTGGCGCAAGGGGCCTTGACGTTGGGAGGCCTGGTCGCCTTCTCCTCCTACATGGGCCAGCTTGCCGGGCCCGTCAGGACGCTGGGCCGCTTGGTTCCCTTTGTCACCGAGGCTGCCGCCAGCGGTGAGCGCATTTTCGAGGTCCTGGACTCCGAGTCGGAGGTCCGCGAGTCACCGGATGCCGTGGAGCTGCCGTCGATCGAGGGGCGTGTCCGCTTTGAGGAGGTCTCGTTTGCTTATTTCGGTCGACGTATCGTCCTGGACAGGGTCTCGTTGGGGGCCGAACCCGGTGAGATCATCGCGCTGCTGGGCACCACGGGGTCGGGGAAATCGACGATCATCAACCTCATCCCCCGCTTCTACGATGTCACCGAGGGATCGTTGAAGGTCGATGGCTACGATGTGCGCGATGTGACCCTGAACTCCTTGCGCGATCAGATCGGCATCGTGTTGCAGGAGACGACCCTGTTCGCGGCGAGCGTCCGCGAGAACATCGCCTTTGGCCGCCCTGATGCGACCGAGGACGAGGTTGTCGAGGCTGCCAAGGCGGCACAGGCGCACGACTTTATCCTCGAGATGCCTTACGGCTATGAGACGCGCGTCGGCGAGCGGGGATCAACCCTCTCCGGTGGGCAAAAACAGCGCATCGCCATCGCGCGCGCGTTGCTCAAGGATCCGCGGATTCTGATTCTCGATGATGCGATGTCGAGCGTCGATACCGAAACCGAGCGTCTGATTCAGAAGGCGCTGGAGCGATTGATGCAGGGACGGACCTCGTTTGTGATCGCGCAGCGTCTCAGCACCGTGCGCATGGCGGACCAGATCCTGGTGCTGGATAAGGGTAAGGTGGTCGCCAAGGGGACGCACGATGAGCTACTCAAGACATCGGGTCTCTACGCGGACATCTACGAGCATCAGTTGCGTCCCCAGGAGGTCGAGGAACTGATAGCGATGCGTCGAGCGGGCGACGGTCGCGACGAGAGACCGGAACCTGCCGTGGCCGGCGAGAGGGGGCGCTGAGATGAGTTTCTCTATCGGAAGGACAAGTGTGGGCCGCGGGCCGGGCGGCATACTGCGCAGCTTCGGCGAAGAGGAGGAAGAGCTCGGTCGAGCTTTCGATCCTCACGTTGTGGGGCGTCTGTTGGGCTTCCTTAAGCCGCATTGGCACAAGATGGTGCTGGCCTCCGTGTTGACGGCGATCTCATCCCTTCTTGGGCTGGTCGTTCCCTATCTGGTCAAGGTGGCTATCGATGAGCATATCACGGTCGGCGATATCCCCGGATTGGATCGCATCGCGGTCATCACGCTGGTGGCCTTCATCGGCCTTTACGTCTCATCCGCCATTCAGCAGTATATCCTCTCCCTGACGGGGCAGCAGGTGCTGGGGGAGATGCGGAGCAAGCTGGTGCACCATCTGCAGGATCTGCATCTGGGTTATCACGATACTCACATCATCGGTGTGACGATCTCCCGCGTCTTCAGCGATGTCGGTGTCATCAATGACCTGCTCTCTCAGGGCCTGATCACGGTCATCAGCGATATCCTGACCTTGGTCGGTATCGTGATCGTGATGGTGTCGATGAGCCCGCGCCTGGCGCTGCTCAGCTTCACCGTGGTGCCCTTGATGGTCGGTGCGACGATGGTCTTCGCGCGCCATGCGAAGGCGGCTTTCCGTGAGACGCGAGCCACCGTGGCAGGGGTCGTGGGAGATCTTGCCGAGGATCTGGCCGGCATTCGCGTGATTCAGGCATTCGCTCAGGAGAGCTCGGAACAGGAGCGCTTCGATGTCGTGAACCGGGCCAACCGGGATGCGCACGTGCACGCTATGACGCTGTCCTTCGTCTTTATGCCCACCGTGCAGTTTCTGGGTACCTTGGCCACGGCGGTCGTCCTCTGGTTCGGTGGGCGCGCTGTTGTCAACGAGACGTTGACGCTCGGTGTGATCGTGGCCTTCCTGTCTTATGTGACCCAGTTCTTCCAGCCGATTCGTGAACTCAGCCAGCTGTATACGACGATGCAACAGGCGATGGCGGGTGGCGAGCGCGTTCTGGAGCTCCTTGACACGCAGCCCGGCGTCCCCGACAAACCGGATGCGATCGAGGTCGAGCGCATCGAGGGCCATGTCGAGCTGCGTTCGGTCACCTTCGCCTATCGCGCCGACGAGACGGTGCTGCACGACGTGGATCTGGTGATCGAGCCGGGCCAAACCATAGCGCTCGTCGGGCCGACCGGCGCCGGCAAGACCTCGATTTCCAACCTGATTGCGCGCTTCTATGACGTGACGGATGGCGCCGTGCTGATCGACGGTGTTGACGTTCGCGAGATTGCCCAGCGTTCACTCAGGCGCAAGATGGGCATCGTGCCTCAGGACCCCTTCCTGTTCCCTGGGACGGTTGCTGATAATATACGCTTCGGCGACCCGGAGGCCCCGGACGAGGCCGTGCGCGAGGCAGCGCGGTCAGCAAACGCCGCGGAGTTCATTGATCGGTTGCCGGACGGCTATGAAACGGAGATCCAGGAAGGCGGGGTCAACTTCTCGGTCGGGCAGCGGCAGCTCCTGTGTATTGCGCGCGCGATCCTGGCAGACCCTGGTATCCTGATTCTTGATGAGGCGACCTCAAGTGTCGATACGATGACGGAGGCGTTGATTCAGGATGCCTTGGAGCGGCTGTTGGCAGGGCGCACGGCTGTCGTCATCGCCCATCGGTTGAGCACGATCCGCAACGCCGACATGATTTGTGTCATCGATGAAGGCAAGATCGTCGAACAGGGAACCCATGAGGAGCTGTTGTTGCGCGATGGACTGTACCGGGAGCTGTACGAGCGACAGTTTGTGGATGCTTCCGCCTCTTGGGACGCGTAAGAAGACCGGCCACGCGCTGTCGGTAAGTCTATATCACAACTGGGGTGAATAAGGTTAGGCATGAAAACGCTGAAGTTTCTCTTTGGATACGCCAAGAATTACCGTAAACCGCTGATCATCACGGTGTTATCGATGTTTCTGCTCACCGCGGTGCAGCTTTTCGATCCGCAGATCATCAGTGAGATGATCGCGATTGTTCAGATTCCCTTTTCGGAGGAGACGACGTACGTGCCCTCGTCAGGATTCATTGGCTGGCTGGCAACTATGGGTGAGGGCGACCCCGGCCAGTTGGGATTGGTGGCGGTGATCGGGCGCCTAGCCATCATCGCGCTGTTGCTCTACCTGGTGCGCGCGGCCCTCACCTTCATGCGCAGCTATGCTGCGCACGTCGCGGGGTGGGGTGTTGTGGCGGATGCGCGTCGCGACATCTACCGGCACCTGCAGCGGTTGTCGCTGCGCTTCTATGAGGATCAGAAGACCGGTGATCTGATGTCGCGGATGGTCAACGACTCCGATATGTTTGAGACGTTGATCGCCCATGCGATCCCTGATACCGTCGTCAACGTGTTGATGTTCTTCGGTGTCGCCGTGATTCTGCTGGGATACAGCCCGCGACTGATGCTGCTCACACTGGTCCCGATTCCTATGATCATCTTTGCAGCGCGCGGTTTCACCAAGTATGTGCGCCCGGCCTTCCGTAAGCGCCAGAGAGAGCTGGGTGAGCTGAATGCGACGCTGAATGACAATCTCTCGGGCATCCGTGAGATCAAGGCCTTCACACGTGAGGATATCGAGGCGGAACGGATTGGGGATCATATCAGCCGCTATCGCGACTCACTCCTGCAGGCGCTACGGTTGATGGCCACCTTCCATCCCTTTGTCGAGTTCTCGTCGTCGCTCGGGACGATCGTGCTGATCTACTTCGGGGGTCAGTTGGTGCTGCAGCGCACACTGCCCCTAGAGGACCTTGTGGCGTTCTTCCTCTACCTCAACATCTTCTATCAGCCTGTCAGGATGCTGAGCGGCGCGTGGGAGAACATCCAGAATGCAATGGCCGGTGCGGAGCGCGTCGCCGAGCTTCTGGATGAGGCACCGGACGTCGTCGAGCGTTCTGATGCCATCAAGCTCCCGGGCAGGGCCCGTGGCGAACTTAGCCTTCGCGAAGTGAGCTTCTCCTACGTGGATGGTCAACCGGTATTGGAGGACATCAATCTCGATATCCCGGCAGGCCACGTCGTGGCATTGGTGGGTCCGACGGGTGTCGGCAAGAGTACGCTGGCAAGTTTGATCCCACGCTTCTATGATGTCCAGAAGGGCGTGGTCACCCTGGATGGTCACGATATCCGCGATCTGTCGCTCAACAGTCTGCGTCGCCAGATCAGCATTGTGTTGCAGGACGTCTTCCTCTTCCACGGTACGGCCCGCGACAATATCCTCTTTGGGCGACCCGACGCGACGGAACGTGAGGTGGTCGAGGCTGCCATGATCGCCAACGCCCACGAGTTCCTCGATGCGCTGCCCGAGGGTTACGAGACGGTCATCGGCGAGCGCGGCGTCAAGCTGTCGGGCGGACAGAAGCAGCGGTTGGCGATCGCGCGGGCCGTGCTGAAGGATGCCCCGGTCCTGATTCTTGATGAGGCAACTTCCGCTGTGGACACGCAAACCGAGTTGCTCATTCAGGAGGCCCTGGAGCGGTTGATGGTCGGGCGCACGACGCTCATTATCGCTCACCGCCTCTCGACCATTCGCAGTGCCGACGCTATCGTCGTGCTCGAGGATAGCCGTATCACGCAGATGGGGACCCATGAGGAGTTGATCGTTCAGGAAGGTCTCTATCGACAGCTCAACGAGGTCCAGAACGAGATCGAGCCTCGATATGCGATGA
>Ga0334892_1001481_pt1 | contig 19893 bp, 13 predicted proteins | sample GraSluR3_MG_4_FD_207213 | JGI IMG/M metagenome (GOLD analysis project Ga0334892, IMG submission 207213) | Sludge microbial communities from methane-producing bioreactor in Wageningen University, Netherlands - Granular Sludge_15_04-R3 | ecosystem: Engineered > Bioreactor > Anaerobic >...
TATTGATGGAAATCATCGAGTATGGGTCAGGGACTCCGACGATGGATATCGAGCTTCGCATCTCGCGGACTCTCGACTACTTGCAGAGCGGGGAGTCGAGGCGTTCGACCCTCTTAGACCGGGAGCTTGAGCTGGAAAAGCAGTTGACCCTCTTGAGACACCTGGAGGTAGTCCAGGAGACGAGGGAGCCTGTCGCCCCCATAGAGTCGAAGAGGGTCGTGATTGTGGCCGTGGCGGGGATGCTCGGTCTGATGGTCGGGATCATGGCGGCGTTCCTGCGGGAGGGGCTGAGGAGGCCGGTCAAATGAGATCGTATTAGGGAAACGGTAAGATCCACGTTCGTAACTGAGGGTCTGTCTTTGTGTTCGGGAGAGGCAGGAGCGCCAGTCCCTACAGCAGGAGATGTCCCCCAGACCTAGGCCAGGCATGGGGAAGCAAAAGTGTGTCCTAGGCCGAAAGACTGGGACACCCTTCCGAGAGAGGCTCGATTGTTTTGTGGAGTTGATCGGTGGAAATGTTGCTTAAGCATAGTGTTTATTACTTATTGGCTCGCGGATTGCCGGGGGTCTTCAATTTACTGGCAATCGCCCTCTATACTCGTATGCTCTCAACGGACGAGTACGGGCGTTACGCTCTCGTGATCGCAGGTGTAGGGTTTTTCAACATGATCTTATTTCAATGGCTCAGGCTTTCGTTACTCCGCTTTAGGCCTGAATACCAAGAAAATCACCAGCCATTGCTATCCACCATCCTGGCTGCTTTTGTGACCATTTCAATTTTTACCGGGGTAGCGGGGCTCCTTCTTGCGATATTCTGGCCAGATTCCAGCTGGCAAGGCTTGATCCTTCTTGCGGTGCCCTTGCTGTGGGCAAATGCGTGGTTTGAGCTTAATCTGGAGCTTTTTCGTAGTAAGATGCAACCCATACGCTATGGCCAGGCCTCTTGGCTTAAGTCGGTAAGCGCTCTAGTAGTGGGAGTTTTCTTGGTATTGCGGGGTCTAGGAACTTACGGGCCTCTGATAGGGCTCTTCTTTGGCTTTATTCTGGTTGGGCTCTGCTTTGCTCCCTCGGAATGGAGGGGGATACAACCCAGAGTGCTCCGACCAGTTCTTTCCCAGGTGACTCGTTACGGCCTGCCGCTTACAGCCACTTTTGCTCTTGGTTTTGTGATTCAAAGCTCGGATCGATTTTTGATTGCCTATTATATGGGTGAGGGCTACACAGGATCCTATGTGGCAGGCTACGATTTTGCTTGGAATTCAATAGTTTTGTTAATGATAATTGTCAATCTTTCCGCGTATCCCCTCGCTATTAGCTCACTTGAGAAGAATGGAATACTAGCTGCACAGATGCAGCTGGTTCGCAATAGCAGGTTGCAGCTTATTGTTTCGATTCCTGCTACTGTAGGTCTCATATTGTTAGCGCCACAGATCGGGAATGTCATATTTGGTGCTGATTTTCGTGAAGATGCTATCGTTCTCTTACCTTTGATCTCTGTCGCTGCTTTCATACATGGGATACGGTCATATCACTTTGATCTGGCCTTTCAGATGGGAAAACATACGGTTGGCCAGATTTGGATATATGCTCCAGCCGCGCTAATTAACCTGATTTTAAACATTATTTGGATTCCTCGTTTTGGGATTTTAGGTGCTGCCTGGTCTACACTGGTGGCCTACTGTCTAGCACTTTTTCTGAGTGTAGTGATCGGTAAAAGGTTTTTCCAGGTTCGTCTAAGCTGGCAGGGGATGGGTGAAGCTGTTGTAGCGGTGTCATTTATGGCTTTGGCCTTATCACTTATACCAGAGCTGCATGGTGTCTTGGGGTTGTTGGTTTCGGTGGCGATAGGCATGGCAGTTTATTTTACAGTCATTGGATTATTATATTATCTGCAGGTCAAAGGATATTTTCTAACATTGGAGGAAAAATATGGGTGGAAATAATAAACCCAAAATATGCCTTTTTTGGCCAACGCTTGGCTTTGGTGGTGTAGAGACCAGCGGCCTCCGTGTTGCTCGCGAGCTGTATGAGAGGGGTTATCCCGTCGACGTCGTTGTGGCTAATGCCCGAGGTGATCTTCTAAGTAAGATCCCACCGGGCGTTTCTCTGGTCAACCTACGGTCTCCATTGGGAAATGGAAAATTAGTTCTTTCTGTGTTTCCACTAGCATTTTACTTGCGAAGGCATAGCCCAGCAGTTATAATGTCGAGCATGACAGAGGTAAATCTAATTGCAATTATTGCGCGCGTCATAAGCGGTTCTCGGTGTTGGCTGGTAATATCGGAGCGTAGCACACTAAGTATCAGAATTAAGCATAAGTTGCGCAAAAGATTGCTACCCTTTTTCGTCAGAAAATTTTATCCGCTAGCAGACTGTATTCACGCGGTGTCGCAAGGTGTGGCGAATGATTTGGCGGAAACTACAGGAATTCAGAGAGATAAAATTAAGGTAGTGTACAATCCGGTTGTATCCTCAGAACTATTTTCCAAATCAGAGGAGCCTCTGGATCACCCGTGGTTTAGTTCTGGTGAGCCCCCTGTGGTGCTGGCAGTCGGGAGGCTTACAGAGGCTAAGGATTTCCCCGTCCTGATTCGAGCTTTCGCTCTGGTACGTAAAGAACGTCCAGCACGGCTTATAATCTTGGGCGAAGGTGCAGAACGGCCTAAGCTGGAGGCCTTGGTGCGGGAACTCGGCCTAAATGAAGATGTGATAATGCCTGGATTTGTGGATAACCCTTACAAGTATATGAGAAACGCTACGGTGTTTGTATTATCTTCTGCCTGGGAAGGGTTTGGCGTTGTACTGGTGGAGGCAATGGCATTGGGCACAGCTATTGTTTCTACTGACTGCCCGAATGGACCTGCGGAGATATTGGAAGGTGGCAAGTGGGGTGATTTGGTCACGGTAGGAGACTGGCGAGCATTAGCTTCAGCGATATTAAAAAGGTTGGAGCAGCCAGAAAATGAACGTGTAAAAATGGCTACAGAAAGAGCAAAAGAATTTCGGACTGAATCTATAGTGACGGATTACTTCCGATATTTGTATCCCAACAATATGATGAGTTACGATGAGTCCAAGACAAAAATCAATGAGGTAGACCCTTGCAGCTAAAGAAAAATAAAACTTCGCGGATAGCTTTTTTTCTCCCAGCCCCTAATGCTATGACTGGTGCACCCAGGCGTCTCCTTACTCTTATGACTGCTCTGCGTGATAGTGGCAGATTCGAGGTGGCGCTTATTGCAGATCCTTCGGATCAACTAGCCCAAGAGGCAGGTATTGTAGGGATAAAGGTTCTGGAAGTCACAATAGGACCTATACTTTCTAAGAAACATGGCATACTGCTAACTGGATCAATTGGTTTTCGGGGAAGAGTGGTTTGGGAGTTAATGAGGTACAATTTTAGGATGATACGGGCCTTTTGCGTTTATAAGCCCGATGTGATATGGATTCGTGGAAGTAAAGGAATTGCATTTGTTGGGCTTGCAGCTTTTATGATTCACCGACCCTTGGTCTGGGATATTGATTCAGAACTTCCTTCTCGCGGGCTTGTTGCTATACTACATGATTTTGGTCTTTGGATGAGCAGTAAGGTGGTTTTACAATATGCTGCTGCTGATGAAAGAATTTTTGGTATAGATAGAGTTCAGCGGACAAGACAAAAATTTGAGCCAATGATTCCAGGGATAGATTTTGAGCAGCTGCTTCCGTATAGGGAGAGGCGATTTCTTCAATGTACAAACAAGGCGTTTGTTTATGGGTTTTTCCGCATACTGCAGGGTGGCTCTATCTGTGACATAAAGAATCAGCGATTTACGCTACGTGTATTGTCTGAATTGAAGCGCTCTTTTCCCCACCTTGATTTTGAATTGTGGATTGCAGGGGATGAATACGAAGAGGATTATACAGAAACTGTTAAACGAGATTTGGAGTCCTCAAGCATAAAGAAAAATGTAAAGTTCCTTGGATGGCGTGACGATATACCTGAACTATTAGTGCGTGCAGACCTTCTCATACACCCATCAAAAGACGAAGGTGTTCCAAACATTATACAAGAAGCTATGTATATGGGATGCCCCGTGTTGGCTTCAGATGTGGGCGGAGTTCCAGAGATTGTTGAGAATAATCGTACAGGTTGGATACTACCAAATGACGATCCTGCAGTCTGGGCAGAAAAAATCGCTTGGATAATATCAAATCCAAAGAAAGTTCTAGAAATTGCTAACGCGGCTGCTTTTTATGCAGAGCAAAACTTCTCTGTTGACCAGTGGGCGGCCCGATATGCAGAAATTTTAGAGCTGAGGTAGATAGAAAGTGTTTTAAAGGAAGCAGGAAGACTACTTTGGAACGATCGGTCAACAAACGGGCAAAGTGCACTTCGATCCCAATAGAGATTTCAGGATATATATAATGAGAAAATTATGTATTGAGAAGACGGAATTAGCGCTGGTCGTGGCATTATTTGTCATGGTATTTTATTTCAGATTAATTTTCATTTTTTTCTCAAATTTTGATATCGCTAAGCTCTTAACAATTTTTTTGCTTATTTTAATCGCTTTTTTCTTTCCCTCACAAATCCATCACGAGATTCGTATCATTGGAGCGATTTTGTTTTTTTCAGGGGGTTTCGCGGTACAAACTCTTTTGCCGGTACTACCTGGCCCTGACGCACAAGTGTATTTTAATAATTTAGTATCTCATTCGATTATGGAATTGAGTGAGATGGTCACCCCTATCTTATCAATCAACGTCTTCACATCTTCTGCGTTGACTTTTCCTGCTTTTTTGCAGGTGTTTATTAGTGATACTGATTCTGTGAAGCCTTCTATAATAATCCTTGTTAATTCCCTACTATGGCTTTTGGCTACATTTTTATGGATAAAAATGCTGAGTGAGAATACACGTCACCCGATATATCAGAATCGTTTCTTTCTTGATATTCTGTTTCTGCTTATGATCGCCTCACCGAGTCCCATTTATTGGTCAGCTGTTTTTGCTAAGGATGTTATGGCCACGGCTCTGACAATTATTGCAGCGTGGGCTTTGTTGGGGCGTCGTTGTATTCTTGGCATTGTGCTCATCGTTCTAGCTTCTATGTTGAGGCCTTATGCGATTGCAATGATAAGTTGTTTTTACCTTTTTGTTTGGGGGCGCAAATTGTTTTTGCTTATCATCTTAATCGGATCCATAACTGTTGTCGCTTTATTTACTTGTTTCTCTACAGGTGCTATTGGTAATATTCCGCTAGTAGTGGCTTATCTTTTTGCAAGTCCTATTCTAACTGATCCAAATAACTGGAAGCTGCTTAACGACGCTGGCACTTGGGTTTTTTCTCCGGTGTTATTTACAATAGAGGGTGTATTTTATATGGTATTATTTCTATCAGGTTTTGTCCTAATGACCATTAATTATTCTTACCTAAGACGTGAATATTTCATCTTATTCAGTACGCTAATTGTTATAGCTAGTATTCTTGTGCTTGTGGGGTTCATGAATTTGAATATCCAAGGAGTTGATTATGGTCTCTTTACTATAGGTGAAAATTTGATTCGAAAAAAATTCGCCGCATGGCCATTGATTGTAACCTGGGGGGCATTGGCATTGACGGTGATGTGGCAGAGAATTAAAATTTGGATAGCACACTGCAAAACAACAGAAGATAGGAGTAAAACATAAATATGACTCCAGTCTCTCTAAATTTTGTTGGAAGTGAGATATAATATGAAAATTCAATATTTTATTTTAGAAATATTGAAAGTAAGTCCTTCGTGGATCACCAATAACAGGGATAATAGAAGTCATCAATTCTAGTAGGCCAGATTATGTTACAAAGTTTATCTCCTACTCCAAGTTCACATCTTCGCATCTGCATTATCGGCAACCAAGCCTTTTCGCTCTTAAACTTTCGCGGCCCGCTTATCGCTGATATGATAAGAAAAGAGCATGAAGTCCTAGCTCTTGCACCAGACTACAATAGGAATACACGAGCAGCGGTGCAAGCCATAGGGGCGATCCCTGTGGACTACTCGCTATCTCGCACAGGCATGAACCCCTTTAGAGATGCTGCAGATATGCTGCACCTGACCTTTCTCTTGCACAGGCTGAAGCCCGATATCACCCTGTGCTATTTTATCAAGCCCGTGATCTATGGGACACTTGCTGCTTGGCTCTCACGGGTGCCGCGGCGATTTGCCCTTATCCCAGGTCTGGGTTATGCCTTTACACCTTCAACCAAGTCGGAATCGTTAAAGCACCGATTGCTGAGGGGTATGGTACTGGTCCTTTATAGGGCGGCATTGAGACGCGCTGACAAGGTCTTCTTTCAGAACGAAGATGATCGTGCACTATTCATTGACGAGCGTGCGGTTCGTGCAGAACGGTCGATCAGGGTAAACGGGACTGGTGTAGACCTCGATCAGTGGCAACCTGCTCCACCAGTAACGAACCCCGTGACATTCCTTTTAGCTGCCCGCCTCCTGCGAGAAAAGGGCATTGTGGAGTTCGTTGAGGCCGCCAGAAAGGTAAAGACCAAGCATCGCGATGTGCGGTTCGTCTTACTGGGCGGCTTGGATTCTAATCCCGGTGCTCTTTCTTCTGACACGATTGAAACCTGGGTGTCAGAGGGCATAATCGAGTGGCCTGGGCATGTCTCGGACGTACGCCCCTGGCTTGCGTGCGCAAGTGTGTATGTGCTGCCTTCATACCGAGAGGGCGTGCCCCGCAGCACCCAAGAAGCGATGGCCTTGGCGCGACCCATCATCACAACTGATGTTCCTGGCTGCCGCGAGACCGTCATCGACGGTGAGAACGGCTTCCTGGTGCCTTTGCGGGATGTCAATTCTCTGGTATCTGCAATGGAACGGTTCATACTACAACCAGAAATGATAGAGAGAATGGGCCGGTCTAGCCGGCTTATCGCTGAGGAGCGCTTCGACGTGAGAAAGATAAATCAAATTATAATGAAGGAGATGCGAATATGATGAATCTGATACTGCAGAAACGCTTTGATGGATTATTTGAACAGATAATCGGCTTCTTGGTAAGTATTAAGTCGTAATGGGTAGCATCACCAAATGTCTGTGGTATGAAAGGATGGAAGTATGTGTGGAATAGCAGGTTTCGTAGGGAGCGTAACTGATGCAGCAGAAATAGTCAGGCGTATGGCAACCGTACTTAGTCATCGTGGACCTGACGATGAAGGTATCTGGGTAGATAAAGAAGCAGGAGTTGCCCTGTCCCACAGGAGACTATCGATCCTAGATCTTTCGCCAGCAGGGCATCAGCCAATGATATCTCATTGCAGGCGGTATGTGATCGTCTTCAACGGAGAAATATATAACCATCTCGAATTGCGACGGGAGCTGGAGAAAGAGGCGTTCTCAAGTGCCAGCTCATGTATTCGAGCCCAAGATGAGTCGGTCCCTGGAGCGAAGCTGATAAGATGGCGAGGACATTCTGATACAGAGACCATTCTGGCCGCCATTGCAAAATGGGGAGTTGAGGCCACGCTAAAGAGGTGTGTAGGTATGTTCGCTTTTGCTTTATGGGACCGTGAAACCCACACACTGGTATTAGCGCGAGACCGGATGGGCGAAAAACCTCTTTACTATGGCTGGCAAGGAGAGGTGTTCTTATTTGGTTCGGAAATCAAGGCGTTAATGGTGCATCCTGCTTTCAGAGCGGAGATCGATCGGAACAACTTGGCGCTGTTCTTCCGGCACAGCTACATAATATCGCCCTATTCAATTTATAAAGGCATCAACAAACTACCACCAGGCACCTACCTGAAGATCTCGGTGGGTCATCCTGCCTCAGAGTCACAACATACACCTAGACCCTATTGGAATTTACAGAATGTGGTAAAAAAGGGAACGATAAATACATTTAAAGGCACAGAACGAGAAGCAGCAGATGAGCTGGAACGACTGATTCGCCAGTCTATCAGGGGTCAGATGATCGCGGATGTTCCTGTGGGCGTTTTTCTCTCGGGTGGAATTGACTCCTCTACTGTGGTAGCATTGATGCAAGCTCAAAGTGACCAACCAGTTCGCACCTTTACCATTGGATTTTATGAGGACGACTTTAATGAGGCTGAGCATGCGCGGGCTGTGGCAGAAAACCTGGGAACCGATCATACAGAGTTATACGTTACAGCAGAACAGGCCATTCGTGTGATATCCCTCCTGCCAACTCTATACAATGAGCCTTTTGCCGACTCATCACAAATTCCCACATTTCTGATCAGCAATCTCGCCCGTCGGTATGTTAAGGTGTGCCTCTCAGGCGACGGTGGCGATGAGCTGTTTGGCGGATACAGCCGATATTTTTGGGCGCCTCTCATCTATCAAAAGATTGGCTGGCTACCTCTCCCTTTACGTCTCCTAGCTACACATACCTTGACGCGACTAACCATTGCAGATCCTATCCTGAAGGCAGTATGCCGATTTCAGCGGGGTAGATGGGCGAGTGCCGATCTGGCTAGCAAGTTTCAACGGTTTTCCACAATGCTGGACTTTGATTCGCCTGAAGACCTTTATATGGGCATTGTATCACACTGGAAAAGACCTGGTGAAATAGTTAGGGGGACGATAGAGCCAAAGACCGTCCTGATAGATCCGAGTCAGTGGATAGACCGGTCCGATTTTGAGCATCGCATGATGTACCTGGATCAGAGGTCATATCTACCTGACGACATTCTTGTAAAGGTAGATCGTGCAGCTATGGGGGTGTCCCTTGAAACGCGCATTCCTCTGCTCGATCACAGGATTGTGGAATTTGCGTGGAGATTGCCACTATCCATGAAGATCCGTGATGGACAAAGTAAATGGCTATTGCGACAGGTGCTCTACCGGTATGTGCCCAGAGATATCGTGGAAAGGCCCAAGAAGGGCTTCAGTGTACCGATTGGCGACTGGCTACGGGGACCGCTCAGGGATTGGGCAGAGTCTTTGCTGGATGAGAAGAGTATTAGGGAGGATGGCCTCCTGAACCCAGCCCCCATAAGAGATGTGTGGACTGCTCATCTAGAGGGCAAGCACGATTGGTCACCCTATTTATGGGATGTGCTGATGTTTCAGACCTGGCTGGAGGCGCATCTATGAAGTTCACAATGAATGAACTGGAGTGGTATGAGTTATCCAATAGGAGATAGGTTCATAATCTATCGACGATCAGATCTCCATCTCTTAGAGTGTCTTGTAATAAAATCCATAGCTTTTCTCTCCTCCAAACATCCCTCTCACATCGATAAGCACAGGTTTATCATCCATAAATCTTTTTATATCTTTCAAGGTCATGTGTCTAAACTCCTCATGTGCCACCGACATGATCACCCCATCCATCTTATCTCCATTGAACGCTCTGACCCCAAAACGCTCGATTTCTTTTCTGCTGAGCAAGGGATCAGAACCATAAACATCCACTGAAAACTCCTTCAATGCTTCCACGATCCCTACCGCAGGCGACTCGCGAATGTCGGGCACGTTCTCTTTGTATGTTAGGCCCATGATCAGGACTTTCGAACCCTTGATAACCTTCCCCACCTCGTTGAGCCCCTTTATCATCATCTCAGCGACGTGCTTGGGCATCTGATCGTTGACGGATCGACCAGCCAGAATCACTTTGGGATGGTGGCCCACCTCATAGGCCTTGTGCACAAGATAGTAGGGGTCTACGGGGATGCAGTGTCCACCGACGAGACCCGGTGAGTAGCGGTGGAAGTTCCACTTGGTACCTGCCGCCTCCAAGACCGCCGAAGTCTCCAGCCCCATCTTCTCGAATATCATGGACAGCTCATTCATCAGGGCGATGTTGAGATCCCTCTGGACGTTCTCGATGACCTTCGCCGCCTCTGCAGTTCGGATATCTTTTGCCTGATATACTGTTGTTATCAGGTTGTATAGAGAAGACAGGCTCCTAGCAGTCTCTTCGTCCATTCCAGCCACGATCTTGGTGATCTTATCAAGAGAGTGCTCTTCGTCTCCGGGATTTATGCGCTCGGGAGAGTAACCCACCCTGAAATCGATGCCACATTTCAACCCCGACGCCTCCTCCAAAACAGGAGCAACAATCTCTTCTGTGACGCCTGGGTAGACTGTAGACTCTAATACCACAATGGCTCCTCTCTTGAGGTGTTTGCCCACCACCTCGGCCGCCGACCTGACGTAAGATAGGTCGGGCTCCTTGGATTTGGCGACCGGGGTGGGCACGCAGATCAATACAAAATCGGTCTCTTCAATCAAAGTGGAATCTGAAGTACAAATCAGGTTCTCATTTTCGTTGAGACTATTGATCTGGCTGACTTTTTCCTGGTTTACCTCAAAACCGATCGTATTAATGTGCCTCGAGAATGCCTGAGCCAGGGGCAGCCCCACATAGCCCAGACCTACAACGCAGACGGTCTTCTCACTTAATCCTTCTGGAACCATTTTATCGTCTCCCTAAGCCCCGAATTGAGATCGAACTTCGGATCGTATCCCAGCTTCTCTCTGGCAGAGGATATGTCTGCCAAGGAGTCTTTTATATCGCCCGTTCTGGGACTTTCGTATACTTTATCCATCTTGATGCCAACAACTTTCATTATTTGGTCGGCCAGATCGTTCAATGTGATCTGACGCCCACAGGCGATGTTGAACACACCCTCTGCCCTGCTTTCCGCTGCCAATAAATTTGCCCGGACGACGTCCTTGACGAAGGTGAAGTCTCTGGTCTGAGTGCCATCTCCGTATATTATCGGAGGCTCTTTTTTGAGGATTCTGGTTATGAACAGAGGTATGACAGCAGCATACTGGGAGTTCGGGTCCTGCCTGGGCCCGAATACGTTGAAGTATCTCAGAGAGACTGTCTTAAGGCCGTAGATCTCCGAGAATACTCGGCTGTAATACTCACCGGCCAATTTAGTAATAGCATAAGGGGACTTGGGGTTCGGCTTCATCTCCTCTCGTTTCGGCAAAGTCGGCGTATCGCCGTAAACCGAGGACGATGAGGCGAATACTACTTTCCTTACGCCACAGTCTCGTGCCGCTACAAGTACATTTAAGGTCCCATCGATGTTGTTCCTGTTGGAGGTGACTGGATCCTCCACCGACCGCTGCACAGAAGGTAGAGCAGCCTGGTGAAATACGTAATCAGCAGAATCGAACTCCTGCTTCAGCATTTCCAGATTCTTCAGATCGTCTTTTACAAACCTAATTTTGTCAGCTATATCAGATATGTTCTCGAAATGGCCTGTCAGAAGGTTGTCTATAACGATGACATCGTTATCTTCGTATAGCGAGTGAGAGAGGTTGGAGCCAATGAACCCTGCGCCCCCAGTAATCACAATTAGTTTATTCCTCAGCAATTATATACTCTCCATTGACAGAGAAGGCAATTCCACAAATATTATGATTGCGGTAATGGCCATTTGAACCCATTCTCTCGGCATATGATCGATATAAAACCTTTTAAAGTTCTATACCCATCCATCGGACATGCCACTTTCTATAATTGGCGTACTCTGGTGTGATGGGAGCCCCACTAGTAAGCCGTACGTAGACCCTAAATCCTGTGGGAGTTTCCTTGTAAATCGAAGTCGCTCCTGTGGTCACAAAGTGATCTGATGTACCTCCAAGCGATGTAAGATAAATCGGCGTTTCGGTGAATCCCGCCGAGCTGGTGTCCACGTCCACGTAAAGCCCACCGCTCCCGTACTGCTTCCAATCAGTAGTCCCCGGATTCGTCGAGCCTACATTGGAGAGGGACTTGGGATTTATACCCATCCATTGGACATGCCACTTTCTATAATTGGCGTACTCTGGTGTGATGGGAGCCCCACTAGTAAGCCGTACGTAGACCCTAAATCCTGTGGGAGTTTCCTTGTAAATCGAAGTCGCTCCTGTGGTCACAAAGTGATCTGATGTACCTCCAAGTGAAGTAATGTAGATCGGCGTTTCAGTGAATCCCGCCGAGCTGGTGTCCACGTCCACGTAAAGCCCACCGCTCCCGTACTGCTTCCAATCAGTAGTCCCCGGATTCGTCGAGCCTACATTAGAGAGGGACTTGGGATTTATACCCATCCATTGGACATGCCACTTTCTATAATTGGCGTACTCTGGTGTGATGGGAGCCCCACTAGTAAGCCGTACGTAGACCCTAAATCCTGTGGGAGTTTCCTTGTAAATCGAAGTCGCTCCTGTGGTCACAAAGTGATCTGATGTACCTCCAAGTGAAGTAATGTAGATCGGCGTCTCCGTGAACCCCGCAGAGCTTGTATCCACGTCCAGGTAAAGCCCACCGCTCCCGTATTGCTTCCAATCCGTCGCCCCCGGCGTCGTAGACCCGGCCGCCATCAAGGTCTTCGTCGTCCCGGGATCGGGATAATCCAACCCCAGCGTCTGCCAGTAGAAAGCGTAGTAGCTAACTCCGTTATTCGGATCGTAGTAGGTGTTGTCGTAGTCCATATCCATGCTGACCCGGAAGAGGCCGTTGGGCCGGTTGGAGGGCGCACCCCAGCTGTTCAGCATGATCCAGTACCGGTTGTAGGGGTCGGTGTCGTCGTAGCCGACGCATAAAACGGCGTGGCCCGCAAACTCCCCGTTGATGAGGCTTTTGCCCGAGGGGAAGCTCGGGTTCCAGACGGCGGTCTCTGGCTGATAGCTCCAGAAGTTTGTGAAGGCGTTCCACTCGGTGTTCGTCGGCAAGAAGAAGGCGAACCAGACGGCCTTGTTCTGGTTTAGGACGTTCTTTATGTTGGAGATGGCCTGCTCCTGGGTCACCCCCGGACCGAAGGTGGTGATCGACTGCGCCTCGATGGAGTTTATAGGATAGCTGGGGGAGGTCGTTATGGCGGACCCGGGGACGGAGGTCTGATAATCTTCACAACTCCTTGCCCCGTCCTGCCAGTGGGCGTTGGCGTTGGTCCAGGGTATCGCCTTATCCGATGCCGAGTAGAAGTTCGCGACGTCCGAGAGCCACCCGCCGCAGCAGGCCCAATCTCCACCGCTCCCGCCGTCGAAGTTGGAGTTTAAGTACTGGATCGAGAGCCGGTCCTTGATGTTCCTCTGGACGTCCAAGCCGATCTCCATGACCCCGGTCCCGGCCCAGGCCCAGCAGTCGCCGCAATATCCCTGGTCCCTCTCAGAGGGCGTGTACTTGAGACGGCCGAGAAGGCTGAAGTATCCCAGGGGCTCTGCATCGAGCCGGGCCGTCACGTTCGGGTCCAGGGGCGCCAATGGCGCGGCCTCGTACTCCTCGACCCACCTCTTCATCTGTTCGGGGGAGGGACGCATCAGCGGATGCTCAAACTCGGCGAGGAGCCGGTCTACCGAGCCGTTGTAGTTTCCGAAGTCGTACCTTTGGGCGTTCTTGTCGGTGAGGGTGATCTCGTACCATCCGCCACCGGGGGCGGTCTGGTTCCATTCGGGTTGAAGGTCCTCGAGGACTATGTATGAGCCTGGTGCGAGATCGCTGAACCGATACCTTCCCATCTCATCGGTGACGGCGTTCGCGATCTCATCGCCGTCCAAAATCAGCCTTATCGTCCAGCCCGGAAGGCCCGGCTCGCCCGGATCCAAAAAGCCGTTCCCGTTCTCGTCGTAGAAGTTGGTCCCGTTTATGGAGAGATGCATCTCCGAATCAGAGGGCTCTGAAAAGGGCTCTATAAAGGGCTCCGAAACGTTATCCACATCGGGGATATCGTTTCCATCCGCCCCCAAAAAGCCGCTGCCGTTCTCGTCGTAGAAGTTGGTCCCGTTTATGGAGAGATACATCTCCGAATCAAAAGGCGCCGAAGAGGGCTCAGAAAGGGGCTCTATAAAGGGCTCAGAAAAGGGCTCAGAAAAGGGCTCCAAAAAGGGCATCGAAAAGTTATCCATATCGAGGATATCGTTTCCATCCGCATCCATCATGGTTGTGGAAACCCCGAAAACGGGCGAGACGAGTACGCTCAAAACCGCTGCCAACACCAACGACACCGAGCACCACGAGCTTCTTTGCATTATGACCCCACTCCCTTCAAGCTTCGACCTCTGAGCACGTATCAAGCTGACATGACCCGAACGGGCCCGACTCGCCGAAGAGTCGAACAAATACCCATTCGAGCCGAGATCCCGATGGGACCTCCAGCTCCGCTCCACATATCTATTTCCTTACAGATGCTCCGTTCATATAAATTGCTTTTTATCGACTGCTTGCAGAATATCTCGAATTCGAGGCGGATGATCGAATATTATATGGTCCCCCTCAACTTCAGCCTCAGAACCTCCCATAAATCAGCCGCATATCAGATGAGCTGCGGGTCAATAAAGAGAAATCCCCTGGCCCTGCGGCCGGGGCACTCCATGTTGCATCTCAAAGAACCGTCACGCTTTTGGCGAGGTTCCTCGGCTTGTCCGGGTCCAGCCTCTTTTTCACCGCCAGCTCGTAGGCCAGAATCTGGATGGGTATCGCCTGAATTATCGGGTTGAAGTCGCATGACTCGGGCACCTTTATCCAGTAGTCGAAGGCCGGGCTGTCCCAGTCCGATACCCCGATCACATATCCGCCCCTGGCCTTGACCTCTTCGGCGTTGGACATTATCCTGTCCTCGTTCTCCCTCGAGACGAAGACGAAGACCGGGGTCCCCCTATCTATGAGGGCCAATGGGCCGTGCTTCAGCTCCCCGCCCGCAAAGGCCTCGGTGTGGATGTAAGAGACCTCCTTCACCTTGAGGGCCGCCTCCAGGGCCGTGGTGTACTGTAAGCCCCTCCCGATCATGTAGATGTGCTCTTTATCCGCGAGGAGCTCTGCCAGCCGTTTGAGATTCTCCCTCATCGACTTGGAGGTGAGGTTGTAGACGTCCATGTAAAGGTCCTTCACCTTCCGAGCGCAAACCTCCTGGTCGCCCCTCAAGGCGTAGGCGAGAAGGGCCATCAATACCACCTGAGAGGTGTAGGTCTTCGTTGAGAGGACGCAGACCTCAGGGCCCGAGTTCATCATGATAAGCATGTCCCCCTCCCTCGAAAGGGACGATCCCATGACGTTGGTGATGGAGACGATGGTGCTCCCCCTCCTCTTCGCGGCCCGAACTGCGTCCAGAACGTCTGCAGTCTCTCCGGACTGGGAGACGGCGAAGACGAGAGTCCTCTCGGTGAGGAAGTGCTCGTAGTTCTCAAACTCCGAGGCTAGAACGACGTTCACGTGCATCCTCGCCACCTTGGAGAAGAGGTATGTCCCTGAAAGACAGGCGTTATAGCTGGACCCGCAGGCGACGAAGAAGACGCCGAACCCCTCTCTGATCTTCCCTGCGATCCTGCCGATCACTTCAGCGTCCTGAAGGATCGCTCTTTGGATCGTCTCCGCCTGCTCTGATATCTCCTTCAGCATGAAATGCTCAAATATGCCCTTCTCGGCCTCCTCCCGATTCCATTCTACGGTGCTGACGGGCCTTGATACCTCTCCCTCCTGAAGGTTGTAAAACCTGACGTCTCCCTTCTCTGCCACGACGATGTCATGGTTCTCGAGATAAACCACCTCCTTCGTCCATTCCAAAAAGGGAGATACGTCAGAGGCGAAGAAGGTGCCGTGCTCCGAGACCCCCACCGCCAGAGGCGAGTCCTTTCTCGCCCCTATGATCTTCTCCTCGCCCTCAGAGATCGCCAGGACCGCATAGCTTCCCTTGAGCCTCTCGAAGGCGCGAAAGCACGCCTCCTCGAAAGGTCCGAAAGGCTCAAAGGAAGGCCCAGCTGGCTCCATGTTCCCAAGAGGTTCCCCTTCGGCTCTGTCCCGAAAGATCGCTGACATGCGGTCCTCTATCAGATGGGCTATCACCTCAGAGTCGGTATCGCTGACGAACCGGTGCCCTCTTGCGATCAGCTCTTCTCTCAGCTCTCGGTGGTTCTCGATTATCCCGTTGTGGATTATGGCTATCTTTCCATAGCAGTCGGTGTGAGGGTGAGAGTTGGCGGAGGATACCAATCCGTGAGTGGCCCATCTCGTATGGCCTATGCCGGTCGTCCCCTCTATCCCCTCAAGCCCGCATTTGACCCTCAAATCGTCGATCTTGCCGACGTCCTTTCTGATCTCGACGCCAGAGGAGACGACAGCCAGGCCGACGGAGTCGTACCCCCTGTATTCGAGGCACTTCAGTCCCTTACAGATTATCGGAGAGGCTCTCTCCGATCCAGTATACCCAAATATTCCACACGTTCGTCATACCCCCTTCATATGATATTTATGAACTTGATGATGATCCCTCTCCGACCGGGCCCAGAGCACCTCGCGATGCCTGCCTCCGGCGCGCCTTGCGACGTTGCCCATCCGGACGTGGTTTCCTGATGCAGATAATCTTATGAAGCCGTTGGGCCCGATGCCGCTAGTCTTTTCCGACGGACCATCGGCCCCGAATGTAAGATCCAGACCTACCCGTATCTCCCTCCTTGCAGATACTTGCCGGAGAGGACGGCTCCGGCCTTCGTCTCTTCCGATACAGGACCGGTTCTGACATAAGTATTTTTTCATTAGCGTCCGCAAGCTCCCAGGGCATTCCGATCTCAACCCACTTCTCAAGATAATCCATCTTCATCTCCACGCCCCTAGAGGCGTGGGGGCTGAGACCGCCGGCCAGCTCAGGCCCAATAAGGGCCTCCCTCAGACCTCGAGGATCATCTTATCGGGGACCTCTTTGTCGGCGTGGCGGCGGGCACGCGAGGGGTGGACGTCGCAGGCAGCCGATATTATCGCCCGCAAAAAGCTCCCCCACCACCATCAATTCAGGACGGTTTTATGGGTCTATAAATCAGGATTCTCGCCTCGTCAGACCATCCAGATGCCTCCCCCTCGGCGTCGAAGGCTCTAGCTCTTATAAAATACGTCCCCGGCTCCCTCCAGCTGTGAGATAAGCTTGTGCTCGTCCCCGAATCCCCATAGCTCGTCTCCGACGCCGTCCCATCTCCCCAATTGAATATATATTTCACCTGATCTCCATCAGGATCTAGTGCCCTCGTCGAATAGCTGTAAGGAACAATAAAGCATCCCGTTACCGGACCCGTCGGTCTATCGGGGGTCCCGGGGGGCGAGTTGGGTTCATCGAGCCTCACCTCCAGGGCGGGATCGCCGAGGAGAAGGTACATCTTGACGTTCTCTGCGGCGTAAGAGGCCGCCCCATACTTGGCGATCAGCTCGACGTTGGCGTCGTTCAAGACCCAGCCGAGGTCGCGGATATCCTCATTCCCTATGGCGTCGAAGAGGTACCTGTCGAAGTCATGGTTCTCGATCGTATAGGAAGGCCTCGTCGCCCCCAGAAACGCCACTGCGGAGCCGTCATCCTTGACGAACGCCTCCGCAAGGCTCTCGCCCGAATAATCGAGGGCTGCGTTGTAGCAGGCGATGCTGAAGAAGATGGGGGTCGCGCCGCCGTTATTCAGGGCATGGGCATCCGCCGTTCCGTACTCCTCGCCGAGATAGTTCCAGTCGGGGCCCCAATAAGTGCGATCCCCGTGCCCCCTGTAGTTGACGATCCCCATCCCAGAATCGATGGCCTCCTTAACGTGGGCGTTGGCGGCTTCATCGCCGCCTTTGGAGGAGAGGGCTCCATAAGCCGTCTCGAACGCGAAAGGATACGCGTAATTGGTCCCCCTGATCGTCTCCTTGCAACCCTGATACTTCCCCGGAGCCTCTTGGGCGTGGGCGATGAGGAGAACTCTCCTGAACCAGTCCCCGGCAGGGGGATTCTTCTCGTACTCGAGGATCTTATTCACCTGCTGGCTGACCTCGGAGTCGTCGTTTGCGGATATCCGTCCCACCGCCAGCTCGGGGTAGAGGTCGGATCCTGCAACGCAGCCGTACCAGTAATCCCCTGGCCAATTGGCATACCAGGGAAGATGGTCTATATCCCCCACCAGGAGAACATATTCAAGCTCGGGATGAGACGCGTAAACGCCAGCGATGACGTCTTTGACATCAGATGCCGACGGATTGCTCGAGGACGAGAAGCTGTAAGAGACGACGGGAATCCCCTTTTCGGCACGCAGATCGAGGAGGGGCTTTATGCTATCATAGGAGGCGTGACCGTCGTGCCTGATGGACAGGTACTTCACGAGGTCGGTGGTCTGTCCCGGCGCGTCGATCCCCACGTCTCCGGGAAGGGGAAGCTCCCTTTCGCGCGCCTCTGCCTCCCGGATCTTCAGGCCGATCGACTCGTAGTTCAGGATCACGTCCTCGTACATCCTGGCGAACTTCGGCTCGGCCGTCTCCTCCGCAAGAGTCCCGCCTCCGTAGTCGATCCTCACCCTCACGCGATCGTAGACCCGAAGCTCTCCCCGGGCGGGGTTGAAGAGCACGGGGTTCACCTGGACCTCCACCACCTCGAGATCGCGCCAGGTCCCAGATCCTCCCACCTCCAAGATCTCTTCAGGATAAAATATGTCCTGAGAGTAGAACTCCTCATCGATCACGAAGGCTTGATCCTCCCCGTCAACCTCCGGCGGCTGGTACGGGAAAACCCGGTACCCCGAGTACGTCGAGTAAGACGCATCGAGGACTTCGGCCCGGACTGATGCCCCCTGGGGGACGGCTACGATCTCCTTTATCATGGGAAGCTGGGGCTTTCCCACCTCGGAAGTGGTGGCGCTACTGGAGATGGTGAGGATCTGAAAGGCTTCGCCCCCCTCTTCCCACTCTTCCACCTTCAGCCCTCGGATCAGAACGTCGATGACCAGCCCTTCGGCATCGGTGGCTGAAACCTTGACTTCTGCCACGTCTTCGTCCCCGTTGATGATGAAGCCTTCGTCGCCCGTCTCGTTCCCGCCATCCTGCGCCAACCCGTCCGCTGAAAGATACACCAAAGTCGTGACCATCAAAAGCAGCAGCAATCTCGTCACTCTTCCGACCTCATTCATATGGCGCAGTCATCATTTATAGAGGGTGGGGTGGTCTACCGCAATCGAGTTGATCTCGCCATCTCAGATCACATGGGCAGCATGAGGCGTTCGACTGTATCCGATCGGCTATCATGAGCACCACCATATTGGATGAGGTTTCCGGTTGTGGTTTTCACGCTCAACAACTCATTATGGGTAGACTACCGGGGGACGGAAAACCCCGGTCTTTAGGCCGGGGATCTACCCCCCCGTTTATACACGCCAGTCCGACGCTAACAAGCTTTCTCGGCTTTGGTCCCCGCAAAACCGCCCGACCGAAAGGAGGGCGGCGCAACCCCCAACAGATATCGGGCACCGCCAGCAGAATATCCGGGAGACGGCGCCCTTTCCCCCCTCGAATATAGCGGTCTATGATCTGCCAGACTTCGTAAAAACCCGCGGTAAAAGTAAAAAAGATCCGCGAGAAGCTACAAAAATAGTGAGAGCTTCTGACTTCATCGTGCCGTCCGCAGCTTCAGTCCCGAGATAGGTGCTGAGGGATGGTTGGCCGAAAGGATTCCCTGGCGGGCTCCACTATTCCCCTTCCGCCCCCAACTTTTCCCCCTCGCCTTCTTCCTCCCCAGCCTCCTCTTTCCCCTCAGCCTTCTCTTCCCCCCTCTCCACCTTCTCATCCGCCTTTTTCTTCGCATACCCGGACCTCGCCCGGAGCGCCTCCTCGTAGGCCAAAATCGACATCTCCAGGTTCTCCTCCCGGTCCTCAAGCCTGGAGAGGTTTCGATAGGCTATCCCCAGGTTGTTCTGGGTCTCGGCATAATCCATAGGGCTAGCCTCCAGGGTCCTGATGGCGAGGGCCTCCTCGAAGGCCCGAATCGCCCTCTTCAGGTTGGCGGCGTCCTCGGGACCCCTAGCAGGGCCCGAGAGGATGACGAGGGCCCTTCCCAGGAGGTTCTTCGTCTCTGCGTACTCCTCGGGTCGGGACTCTCGGGTCCGGACCGCCAGGGCCTCCTCGTAGGCCTCGATCGCCATCTTCAACCCCTCCCGGTCCGCCCAGTGGACCTCGC
>Ga0334892_1001488_pt1 | contig 19829 bp, 24 predicted proteins | sample GraSluR3_MG_4_FD_207213 | JGI IMG/M metagenome (GOLD analysis project Ga0334892, IMG submission 207213) | Sludge microbial communities from methane-producing bioreactor in Wageningen University, Netherlands - Granular Sludge_15_04-R3 | ecosystem: Engineered > Bioreactor > Anaerobic >...
GATTTCGCTATTGCTTCCTCTCGCCCACACCTCACGATATGAACCTTGCAAGTCGCTTTAGGGTTCGTCGGCAACTACGTCCCTTGTGGACTTTCACCACAGACAAACTGCATGCCCGTCATACTTTGAAGGTCACACCCTATGGATGTGACCTTGATCATTTACCTACAGTTATATCTTCTGCAATTTCGTTTGGGTTTACTCAAAAAACCGTCTTATGATTCCTAGTTCAATCCAAATACCCTCAACTTGTTTTCAGCGTCAATAATCTCTTTCTCTCCCGGATCCTGGGCTGGTTTCCCAAATGGCATCTGAGCCATCAGCTTCCAGTTTGAAGGCAGGTTGTAGTGTGTCTTGACCTCTTCCTCAACCGCTTCATTATAATGCTGTAGGGACGCTCCCAATCCTTCTGCAGCCAGTGATGTCCACACATTGTATTGAAGCATTCCCGAGGATTGGTAGGACCAAAGCGGAAAATTATCCCTCGCATTTGGAAATTGATTCTGCAAGCCCTCCACCACATCATAGTCTTCAAAGAACAATGCAGTACCAAAGGAATGCTTGAAGTTGTCTATTTTTTGCGCTGTTTCATCATGTCTTTCCTCAGGCTGTGAAGAAATCAGGGAGTTTTTTGTTATTTCCCAGAATTTATCGTGATCATCACCGAAAAGCACAACCACCCTACCACTTTGGGAATTGAAGGCTGATGGAGTATAGTTTAAGGAGTGTTCCACAACTTCCTTGATTCTTTCCTTTCCTATGGTTGTATCTCTTGTCAGTGCATACATGCTTCTTCTTATCTTCATTGCTTCATAATAGTTTTTACTCATTACTCATTCCTCCTGTTTTATATGTTATATGTTTTCATCCTCGATTGAATCCTTTAGTCTGAACAGGGAATCAATGAGGTCTTTCTTGGATTTAGGATCCAGTCCTTTAAACAGTTCCTCTAAGTGCTTCTCATGATAGGGGAAAATTTCTGCTATCAAAGCCCTACCTCCATCAGTAAGGTCCACATAGAATCTTCTCTTGTCTTCAGAGCATTTTTCTCTTGTCACAAGGCCTTTCTTTGCAAGCTTGTCAATTACATATGTTATGGTTCCACTTGTAACCAGAATTTTTTCTGCAATCACCTGAACAGGCTGCCTCCCCTTGTGGAAAAGGAATTCCAGAACCCCAAATTCGCTGATGGATAGATTGTGCTTTCTTAATCTCTTCTCTATTATCCCAAAAAGTGCATTGTGTGTTCTTGCCAATGCTATTACAAGCTTTAAGTTATTTCGGTCCATAGGATCCCTCCGAACATTTATCTTTAATTCAAGATAATCGTATCGCATATTTATCTTGATGTCAAGATAAATTCCGAAACTTTTTTCACTTTCCACAAATTCTTAACCAAATCAGACAAATTTTCTGGAATATCCATGACGGCATAATAAAACCCCATCGCCAAAATCTGGCCATGAGGTCCTATATTTCTCCATTGAACTTATTCATCAGTTTTTATGTTGATTCCCTTGATATACTTGGGTTCCCTCTCCTTCATCGTTATTGATGTACTACCGTCTTTTTTCTCTTTCATTGTAATCCTTATCAATCCTTTCCTTCCAGTCATCATCAATTACTTTTCTAGTTCTCTTCATGCTTACTGTATCGCTTAGGACCTGGTAGTTCAGCCTTGTACCCTCTCCATCCGGGTTGTAGTTTGCAGCCCTGTCCCTGGAAATCCCAAATTGCCTTGCGGTTTCTGCAGCATCGATATTTGCCCCCAGGAATATGAATTCCCAACCGTACTCAGCCTTCTGATAATTAATCATCTTCCTTACCCTATCATAGCTGTACTCCCTACTGGCATTTTCCATACCGTCTGTTATGATGACAAAGATTACACTTTCAGCCTGTTCATCTGTTGAGGTATGCCTTTGCACATTGACAATCTTTTGGATTGTTCTTCCAACTGCATCCAGCAGTGCTGTGGTCCCTCTGACATAGTACTCCCTTGTTGTGATTGGCTCAATCCCCTTGATGTTTATCCTGTCATGCAGCAGTTCATATCCATCATCAAACAACACAGTAGTAACAAGAGCCGACCCCTTCTCCTGCTTCTGCTTCTTAAGAAGTGAATTGAAGCCTCCGATTGTGTCACCTTCAAGTCCATTCATTGAACCGCTTCTGTCAAGAATAAATACCAATTCCGTTAGATCCCTTTTCATGATGATCTCCTCCTTTTCTTTGATTCAAGGATACCATCCATGAGATTGGGCTTGGTCGCATGGGATGCGACATTTTGACAATTTCCGATTATACTCCTAGAGTGGTCTGGTCAAATGCGAAAAGTGCCTCGTTTATTTCAAAGATATTGTAATTCTCCTCCTGTATGAAAAACTCAATTATAAGATCAAATTTATGGCTATGCGACAATGCGTATCCTGCACTTAACAAAAGGTCCTTAGTTTGGTCCAGGTTTAATTCAAGTGCTATTGCAAATGCAAGTGCCGTTGCCTTGCTAGGCTTGTAATCAATATCATTTCTTATTTTGGAAAAATGTCTCCTGTCAACATTTGCCCTTTTATAGACTTCAGAGTCCACAAGACCCTTTTCATCAATCAATCTAAGAAGCATCTGCGAGAATGTCTCATCCCTATTTTTTACAACGTTCTCAAGACTTCTTTTGGTCTTTTTAATGGGCCTCTCAAATGAAACTGCCTCTTCAAGGTTGTACTCCCTTAGCATTGCATCCTCTTGCAGGACGTTTCTGTATAGACGATGCTCCTGGATGTACATGTCATCAATGTATTCCTCGATTGAATGGAATAGCTTCTCAGAAAGCTGGAAGGCCCTCTTGTCATATACCACAAGGTAAACCATCATATCATTTTCCATCAGGAAGCTCCCTATTGCTGATATGGCAGTGCTTAAGGCCTTATCCTTGGGATATCCGAAGGATCCTGAGGAAATAAGCGGAAATGCTATGGATTCCAAATTATGCTTTTTTGCAAGCTCCAGTGAGCTGGTGTAGCAATCATTAAGAAGCTTCTCTTCATCCTCTTGTCCCCCCTGCCACTTGGGACCTACAGTGTGGATGACGTATTTTGCTGGAAGATTGTAGCCCCCAGTTATCTTAGCTTCGCCGATCTTACAACCACCTAGGGACTTGCACTCCTCAAGCAGTTCCACACCTGCAGCCTTGTGTATTGCTCCATCAACTCCACCTCCACCCAAGAGGGATCTGTTGGCTGCATTTACAATCGCATCCACATGAACCTTTGTAATGTCATTTCGAATGATCTCCAATGGCATCAAATCATCTCCCCATATATATCTATCCAATCACGGCCTACAGCCTACTTCCTTCATACCCTAATCTTGCCTTGTCACCTCAAATACTGATCCCTCTCTATTATATCCAAGTGAGTTGTAGTAGTCATCAACATCAGACATTACATAAACCGTTACGTCCGGATATTCATTATATATTGATTCCATAAGCATTTTCCCAATTGCTTTTCCCCTATATGACTCCTTGACCAGAAGGTCACACACGTAAATATAGAAGCCATTATCAGGAAGGGACCTTGAGTACCCAACTATCTGATCCTTATCACAGGCCACATATGTCATGGAATTTTCAAGTGCAAATCTGTATTTCTCATTTACTCCCTCTGCCCAGTAGCAAGACCAATCATCACCTTCTCCTCTTATCATCTCCATCAGTTTATTTTCATCTGACTCTTTGTCATATTTTCGTATTTCCATTTTGAACCTCCATCTTGAGCATTAAGACTGCTTACTTATATAATACACAAAAAGGACCCCGTTTATCCAGGATCCTTTTCACAATATTAAAGGGAGTCTATTAGCTCAAATATTTCCTTATTATCAGGGATATCCTTCATTGAATGCCCGTAGTGGACAAATCTAAGTATCCCGTTCTTGTCAACAAGCATCTGAGCTGGCATTCTTCCAAGCTTAAACAGGTTAACCTTCTGACCGTAAAGCTTCAGAACCGAATGCTTCTCATCAGGAATTCCATGGAACCACAAGGAATTTTCATTCCAATATTTCTTGAATGCCTCCTTATTATCTGGCCCTATTGCCACAATTTCCGTTTCCCTGCTCTTGAACTCTTTCTGGTCTTGATGCAACTGCATCATATGCTCTCTGCAGAAGGGTCAAGCAAAACCCCTGTTAAGTACTATCAAAACATTGCTCCTGCCTTCAAAGCCAGACAGCTTGAATTTATTTCCCCTGAAATCACTCATCTCAAAATCCGGTGCTTTTTTGTTAACGTCCACAATTGCCATTTAAATCATCTCCTTTTGAATTTATGTCAATTTAATTGAGTTCAATCATTATGACCAAAATAAAGGTTTCTCTCTCGAGAAATCTCTATTTTGTGTCCTCTTGTAAAAGTTCATCCAATAATCTTTTCAGCTCCATCAGTTTTTCCTGATCTCCCTTAAAGCTTTTGTACATCTCCTGGGGGACTTTTGCTATGTCATCCTTAAGCTCCCTACCCTTTTGGGTTATTTCCACAGTTACAACTCTGTCGTCTTTCTTGTTTCTGTATTTTGTTACGAGACCTTTTCCTTCCAGCTTCTTAAGTACAGGTGTTAGTGTTCCTGAATCAAGAAACAGTCTATTGCCAAGATCCTTGAAGAGGATCTTCTCCTCCTCCCACATAACCATCATTGTAATGTATTGGGTATAGGTCAGATCAAATGGTTCCAGAAGGGGCTTGTACAGCTTTATTATCTCCCTGGATAAAGCGTAGAGAGGAAAGCAGACTTGGTTTTCCAGCTTTAGTGCATCATATTTTTCCATTTTATCCACCTTTGGTTGACCTCAATTTAATTTCCTTTAATTGATTGTACTCAATCAATTCTTCGCTGTCAATACTATTTTTGAAATTAATTAGTAAAGTTTCTTTCCTTCCTCTGAAAGCCTTTCCTTCCACATGCTAAGAAGAAGCTCCAGCTCCTCCGTATAGTCTCCTTCCGTATCGTCTTCCCTGTACTCAAGGACTTCTAGGACTTCCATTTCAAAGTCCTTCTCACCTCTACACTTCCAATCCTCTTGAAGCTCATTGTGAATATGGCTCCCTAGGTTAAGTGTAAACCTTGCTCTGTTGACTCCACTTTTCAGGTTTCTAGTAGCCTCAATATATGTCTTTCCAGTTGACCTTGACCTGATCATAAAGACACCCATGTCAGGTTTTGTCTCCTTATACTCCCTTTTCAACTCCCTTTTTCTATCCATTCTTATTACCTCTTTTTTATTATTTTAGCCAATATTCCTTGCCATCCCTTGTCCTGTCCATAAAACCGTATTCAATCAGATATCTTCTGATAACGGCATAATCATCAAAGATTTCCTTAATTATATCGTTCATCTGGAGTTCATTATACTTCTTACCGCGTTCAAACTCCTGAGCTATCCTTCTCAGGATCACAATTTTCTTCTTCTCCTTGCCAGGAAATCTCTTAAGCTTGAGTGGTTCCAGACTTTCAAATTCAGCTTTTAAAATCTTGTCACTTTCCTTTTCTGTGATGACATACCTGTCATCCACCATCTTTGCTGAGCTGTGCACAGGAATTATCCTTTCTTCAGGATTCGCCTTCCTTTCAGATGCCTGTTCGTATATTGCCAAATAGAGTTTGGCCTGCTTGGCTTTTTCCCTAAGTGTAAATCTCTGGTTTCTTACCGTAGATGGTGATATGCCAAGCTCCTGGGAAATTTCCTTGTCTGACATTCCAGTGTATATCTTCCATATCATATCCTTCTGATTTTCCGTTAGGGTATTGTACTTTGATTCACCAAAGAGCAGATCCTTTAGACTTCCCCCATGCTCAGTCTCGATGTGAAGCTCCACGGCCCTTGATGCTTCAAACAATCTGTCACCAAATTTATAGATCTCCCCAGGTTCGTAAAACTGGCTGCAATGGTTGCAGATATACCTCTTAGATTCCCGATCAAATCTGTATCCGTTTCTCAACTCTTCTATGGTAAGTTTTTCAAGTTCCATTTTAACCCTCCTTTGTTTGCTTTAATGATAAACATATATTACTATTGTTTGTTTATATTGTCAATATTTATTTTAAAGTTTGTGTTTTTAGCAAACAAAAAGCACCCGGATCTATACCGGATGCTAAAGATATGTCTATTGAATATCTATTGTATTGTTATCCTTATCCACAATATGAATCTCATACTCTCCACCTAGATTCTCCTTAGCCAGGTCTGCCAGGTCATTCAGGGCTGCCTTAAGGTCTTCAGCTCTTGATGGGTCAACGGATTCTATGCATATGAATGCATTTGTGGTTTCTTCTGTAAGCATCGTCCTAACCGATTCCCTCCAGTTCCAACACCTGCAGATTGCTCCTGCTTCATCCTTGTAGACAATCTCCCCTTCAAAGGGTGTTTCACTTTTTTCAGAGCCAAGGGTTATAAAGTCTTCATCCCCCACAGCCTTGGTTAGCTTGATGTCCCCTGCAAATCTATCCATGTCCTCCCCTCCGCAGGGAAGGGCATATCTCAGTGATACGGAATTATATAAGTCCACCAATGGATTTATTCCTCCAATCCCCTTGCCGCTGTGGACTCTCTTCAGCAAGGCTTCTATTGATGATCTGGCACCCTTTTTTGTCTTGAATTTTTGAAATGCCTCTCTCCATACCTTTATTACCTGGTTGCTGCTGAAGTTATCGTCCGGCAAATGCTTAAGTGAATCCTTCTCAGCTCTTTTCAGCAGCTCCAGATACCTGTCTTCATCCTCCTTGGTGTTGTCTATTCCCTTCAGCAGGATTATCCCGATTTCGGCATGGGGAAATACCTCCCAGAAATCCTTCTCCACAATAAATCTTTTCATACTATCAACTCCCAATAATTTATCAGCTAAACCCTTCATAAAACTAACTGGTAATACTCCTCTTCCTTATTTGTGGCGTCGCACCATTTCATTCCCACAAGCTGAAAGCCATATCTCTTTAGGATTTCTCCAGATGCTTTGTTTTCAATATCCACCATAGCATCCACTCTACTTATATCCAAACTGGTCCTGGCGTATTCAAGAGTTTCTTCGACAGCCTCCTTTGCATAGCCCTTGCCCCAATGTGCCTTGTTGAAGTGATACATAAGCTCAGCATCAGCTTCTCCCCTTGGGGGGTTGAATCCACATACTCCAATAAGCTCTCCATTTTCTTTCAGCTCCACTGCATATGGTGAAAATCCCATTTCTTCCTGCTGTTTAATATAGTACTCAAGGGATCTGGCCTCCTGCTCTCTTGTACCTGCCCCACCACAGTATTTCATGGTCTCAGAGTCTCCCCATATTTTCAGGAGCTCATCAAGATCCTCTTTCTGAAGCAGCCTTAGTCTAAGTCTTTTTGTTCTAGCAATTATCATTTTCTTCAGCTCCATAATTTTTATTGGAAATTACCTTCATACCATATTATACCAGTATTTTTGTTCACGAAACAAAAATAAGACGAGTAACATGATGTCTCCTCGTCTTATACCAGATTCCTGTTTAGTATGTTCCAATGGGTGGCTTCAGGTCTTCAGGCAATGGACAGCTGTACTTACCACCGTTTTGTTTCTTTACAAATTCCTTTGCTCTTCCGATTGCATCCTCATCATCCATTGTTCTTATTGCAGACAGGGCCATGACCTTGGCTGCCACAAGCATTCCCTTCTCTCCGATTCCGCTTCCGGATTGAGCCGTCATCTGCCATGTGTGTCCCACATTTCCAACACAGGCTGTGGCAACATTGAAATTCAAGGTTGGAACAACATAGCTCACATCCCCCACATCGGTTGACCCTGATCTGTACCTTCTATTGCCAGGGTCCCAAGGATGTACTTTTGAGTCAAGGGGTTTCTCAAGGATCTCATCAACATTCTCATCCCCATAGCCTTCCTCCAGTTCCTCCCTGATTGCCTCCTGAGTTTTACTGTCATAGGATTGCAAAAACCCCTTGGCAAGCTCGTAATCCCCATCATTCCATTTGGGCGGACCTACCTCCAAAAAGCAGTCATTCCCTATTTGAGCCAAAACCGAGTTTGAAATGTAGTCCGAGAAGGCCATGGTTATGTCATACTCCATCGATGTCCCCGTCATTAGTGCTGCCCCCTTGGCAACATCCACAAGCCTTGCAAACAGGTCCCTCATCTGGGAAACCTTGGGAGCCCTCACTTCATACTTTACAAGACTTCTATCCTGTACTACATTAGGCGATACTCCTCCAGCATCCACATATGCATAGTGGATCCTTGCCTGGTCTATCATGTGTTCCCTGAGATAATTCGCCCCTACGCTCATAAGCTCCGCAGCATCAAGTGCACTTCTTCCCAGATGCGGGCTTCCTCCTGCATGGGCAGTTGTTCCCTTGAACCTGAAGTTGGCTCCCATAATAGCTACGGTTCGGTCAGACTGAACCTCATTTCTAGTTGCTGGATGCCAGGTATATATAAAATCAGCCTCATCAAAAATTCCATCCCTTGCCATAAACTGCTTGGAGCCAGCTCCTTCTTCAGCAGGCGTACCGTAATATACCACCGTTCCACCTTTGCCTGTTTCCTTCATGTATTCCTTAAGGGCTATTGCAGCTCCCAGGGAGCCCGTACCAAGGAGATTATGCCCACAGCCATGTCCTGGCCCATCCTTGATAAGCTGCTCCTTCTGGGGCAAGCCCGGCTTTTGGCTAAGTGCATCGAGGGCATCGTACTCCCCCATGAAACCTGCTACGGGCTTGCCCTCACCATATCTTGCAACAAAGGCTGTCGGCATGCCAGCAACTCCTGATTCCACAGAAAACCCTTCACTCTCAAGGATTTCCATCAGTATTCCCGCTGACTTTTCCTCCATATATGGAAGCTCTGCAGCCTCCCAGATTTTCCTGCTGGCTTCCTTAAGGAGCTCTTCCTTTTCTCCAATGATTCTCTCTATAAACCTTAAATCATCCATTTCCTTACCCCCTACAAAATCTTACTTAAGAATTCAATTGTCCTTGGATTCTTGGGATTGTTGAATATATCCTCTGGATTTCCCTGCTCCTGTATTACCCCACCATCCATAAAAAGAACCCTATCACTAACTTCTTTTGCAAAGCCCATTTCATGGGTCACTATCACAATTGTCATTCCAGTTTGGACAAGGCTCTTGATTACATCCAGCACCTCCTTTACCATCTCCGGGTCCAGTGCACTGGTAGGCTCGTCGAAGAGAATAACATCAGGCTCCATTGCCAAAGCGCGCACTATGGCAAGTCTTTGCTTCTGTCCACCTGACAACCTTGTGGGGTATTCATCCTTCTTATCCGCCAGTCCAACCCTTACAAGAAGCTCTTCTGCGGCTTTTTCGGCTTCCTTTCTTGGAATCTTTTTTTCCAGTATCGGTGCGAGGGTTATATTCTCAAGGACCGTCAAGTGTGGAAATACATTGAACAGTTGAAAGACCATTCCAATGCTCTGACGGTGCAGGTCCACATTTACATTCTTATCAGCCAGATCCACTCCCTTAAAGATCACCTTTCCTCCTGTAGGTCTTTCAAGCAGGTTCAGGCATCTGAGAAATGTGCTCTTACCGCTTCCCGAAGGACCGATTATTGATATGACCTCTCCCTGGTATATACTCTCATTTATGTTTTTAAGCACCTTAAGGTCTCCAAAGGATTTGTCCAAATTTTCAACCCTTATCATCTCTACCTTACTCATTGGACTGAAGCCTCCTTTCAAATATGTCCAGTCCCTTGGACAGAACCGACGTCACAACTAGGTATATAATACCAACTATCACCAATGATGGTATTGCAAGAAAAGTCGCGGATTGTACCGTTCTGTAGGAGGTCATCAGCTCCTGAACAAAGAACACAGAGGCCAGTGATGTCTGCTTGACCATATTAATATATTGGTTTCCCAAGGCTGGAAGTATGTTTTTTATGGCCTGTGGAAGTATGATTCTTCTCATGGTATTTCTGTTGCTCATCCCCAAGCTCTTTGCAGCTTCTGTCTGCCCCTTGTCAACAGCCTGAATCCCGGCTCTTATTATCTCTGCCACATATGAACTTGCATTTACAATCAGTGCAATCACTATGCATGCGGTGTCCGAAAGGGATACAGGAGAAATCTTCGGCAGAAGAAGCCAGAAGAAATATAGCTGCAAAAGTATTGGAGTCCCTCTTAATAATCCAATGTACAGGTTTGTTATTTTGTCCAAAATCTTAACCCTTGAAAGCTTCATGATTGCCAGAAGCGTCCCGATAATTGTAGCCACAAATACAGTGACTGCGGCAAGCCAGAGGGTTCCCACCAGTCCATTAAGGTATACGTAATCATACTTTGTCCAGAGTTGAATTATTGTACTTATCATTGTTTATCTCCTTTATGTCCAGTCGTTCCTTGAGTATATCCTACAATCCAAGGCTCTTTGCATACTCTGTAAACTCCATGTGCCACTTGTCAAACTCTCCTGACTCCATAACCTTGTCGATTATTCTGTTCATCTCTTCAGTCAGTTCATCCTCTCCCTTTGGCATTCCAATCCTGGTACCGGAGGTTGATTCATCCATGAAGAATTCGAAGTTATCCACAACCATCAGGTTTGCTCCAGGGTTAGCGTCTATGTATAGCTGAGCCATTGGAATGGAAGCTGCACATACATCGGCCTTGTTTTCCTGGACCATGAGGAATCCGACGGTTGTAGCAGATACCCTCTTGAATTCCTTGTATTCTGGAACCTGGTCATTTACAAACATCTCCTGCAAGGATCCACTTTGGGCCACTATTACCTTTTCCGAGATATCATCAGGTCCCTTTATTGAATCCTTATCCTCTGCCCTGATTAGAAGTCCGTGTCCTGCTCCACCTTCAGGGAAGAAGTATCCCTTTGACATATTCATAGCCTCAGCTCTTGCAGGTGTGAAGGAAAGTGCTGATATTGCCATATCATATTTTCCTTCCGTTACACTGCTAAGCACTGCGGAAAATTCCAGAGGTATTATCTTAAGCTCCACACCAAGCTCATCCGCTATGTACTTGGCAAACTCAACATCACTTCCAACATATTGCTCCATCCCATCCTTGCTTGGATCTATAAATTCATAGGGAGCAAAATACGGTTCCATTACTACTTCAAGATATCCTCTTTCCTTAATTTCCTCCAGCCTGTTTGTTACATCTTTCTCCACACCAGCACTTGCAGTACACCCTGATATAAGCATTGAAAGTGCCAGTACCACCACGAAACCCATTATTCCTCTTCTTTTGATCATCATTTACAACATCTCCTTTTAAAAAATTCCAATTAAAAAACTCCCGCCCAATAGTCTATACTAAAGGACGAGAGTAATTCTCGTGGTCCCACCTTAATTTGACAATGTCTCGCGACATCATCCTCATCAGGTACAAGCTTCTATACCCCTGCATTTATAACGGGTGCAGATATCCGAATAAAACTACTTGCCTTGCGGCTTTCATCCACCAGCTCGAGGATGTGTTCATCAAAGGACTGCCATACATTCACACCAACCATGTACTCTCTTTAAGCCTTCACATTGATTACTCTTTCCTGTCATCACATTAGCATATTAAATTAATATTAATAAGAATAACACGGATATTTTGATTTGTAAACCCCAAAGTTGAATTTATTTTCATGCAACAATATTTTGGGTATTAATCATTTTCCTTGTCCATGAGATATCTTGTTGCAGTATGTGCATAAAGGGCTGCCCCTATATGTAGAGCTTCTTCATTCAATACCATTCCAGGATTGTGTATGGATAGAGCATACCCCTCCTCAATACTTCCCACCCCAAGGTTTATCATCACTCCCGGTACCTTAGCCGCAACAGAAGTGAAGTCCTCTGTTCCAACCGCTATGGGAATCTTGTTGAGATTCTCCTCACCGATTACTTCTTCACAATAGCCAACGATTTCATCTGTCAGTTCAAGGTCGTTATATAGTGGTCCCATTCCATACCAGAATTCAACCACAGCTTCACCTTTATATGTTCTTGCAACGTTTTCAGACACTTCCCTGACCCTGTTTTTCAGATACTCTCGCTTCTCCTCTGTGGTTGCCCTTACAGAAACCTCCAACTCCGCATTTCCCGCTAGGGTGTTTACAGTGTCCCCGCCACTTATCTTACCTACAATCACAACGGCCTGGTCATTGGTTGGAACCTCTCTAGCAATAATCTGCTGCAGAGCTATGACGATGTGGGCAGCGATGCTTATGGCATCAATTCCCTTATCCGGAGTGCTCCCGTGAGCGTTTTTACCCTTCACGTGTATTTTTATGGCATCCCCCGAGAAAAGGGCAGGTCCCCTGGCATATGAAATGGTTCCTGTTTTTGATATTTCATTCCCTACATAAATGTGCATTGCTAACGCTGCATCAACTTTTGGGTTCTCAAGGACACCTGCCTCTATCATATCCACTGCTCCTGCCAGCAGCTCTTCAGCAGGCTGGAACATAAGCTTAACTGTTCCATTAAGGTTCTCTTCGTTTTCCTTCAAGAGCTTTGCAGCCCCAAGAAGCATGGCAGTATGTGCATCATGACCACAGGAATGGCAGAAGTCATTTTCTGATTCAAATGGTAGGCCTGTTTCCTCCTTCATTGGAAGGGCATCCATATCCGCCCTTAGAAGAAGTGTCTTCCCTTCTTTTCCTATTGTTGCAGATATTCCGCTTTTACCTACCCTTACTGGTTCAATTCCGTATTCTTTAAGCTTGTTTTCAACAAATTCAACGGTTCTTTCAAGCTCAAAACCCGTTTCAGGGAATCTATGTATCACTCTTCTGTTTTCAATAATTTCTTCATTGATCTTCTTCGCCATTTCGATATAATCATTCATTTTATCCCTCCTGATCTATATTTCATATGGAATCAACCACTTCTACTATAAACTCTTCCGCTCTATTTATATCCTTTACATCTGGGTGACCCCGGGAAAGTTTTACAAGGGCATCAAAAATCTTTTTATCTGTAAACTCAGAGACTACAAAGCTTCCCTTGCAGGCAAAGCTACCCTTTACATTTGCCCCCTTCTTCCGAAGGAGCTTAATTAAACTGTTGTTGTAGTATTTCATCCCCACTCCGCTGGTTGAGAAGACAAACACGTCCTTACCTTCCAAATCCAAATCCTCTACCAAGCTATATAGTCTGTGTGAAAGTGTTTCTCTATATACGCCAGATCCAAAACCTATTAGGGAATATTCTAGAGTATCGGGTGCTTTATTGTCCATATCCTTAATATTCAACAGTTCCGCTTTAATCTTCTTGGCAATTTTACCTGCTATCATTTCAGTGTTGCCTTTGTAGTCCGAACAGTATAATATCAGCGATCTCATATTTGCCTCCAACTCCAACCTGCTATAAGGTTAAATATCCAGTCCCTCTAACCAATATTATAGCAAGGTATTGTCAAAAAGTCTTTTGTTTGACAGCTCTTTATGCAATTTGCTTTCATATATGCTAAAATGCATGTATATACTATACAAAGGGGCTGTGGATGATGAAGGAAACCAAGGATATGATAAATGACAGAGACCTGTGGGCCGGGTTGAACAATCCTGACCTATCTGTTGATGAAGCAGATATTGTTGTGTTTGGACTGGCATATGATGGGGCGGCATCCTTCCGGCAGGGAGCCAAGGATGGCCCAAAATCAATCAGAGGCATCACATATTCAATCACTCCAACAACCGAGGACTTTGAGCTGCTTGATAGCTTGAAGGTTCTGGACCTGGGAGACTTTCATGGAGATGACCAGATTGCACTTTTTGATGAGGTTAAGGAGAAGGTCAGTGAAATTGTCAGAAAGAAAAAGTTCTTTACAATGCTTGGGGGTGATCATTCCACTTCAATACCAATATTCCAGGGAATAGATGACGCATTGGACGAACCATTTGGCATTATCCATCTGGATGCACATTTTGACCTTAATGACCAATTGGCCGGCAGCAGACTATCGCATGGTTGCCCGGCAAGAAGAGCTACTGAGCTGAAAAACGTTGGCAGTGCTGACAACATATATTTCGTAGGCATAAGATCTGTTGAAATGGACGAACTGGACTTTATGAAAAACAATAAGGTCAATGTAATCAATGCACGAAAATTTAACGAGATAGGAATAGCAAATGCGATAGATGAGGTCTGTGAGAAAATGAAGAAATTTAATCATGTATATGTTACGGTTGATATTGATGTCTTGGATCCTGCATATGCTGCAGGCACTGGAACCCCTCAGTTTGGAGGTCTCTCAAGCAGAGAGCTGCTTGAATTCTTAAGGGGAATTTTCAAGCTTCCCATAATTGGATTCGACGTTGTAGAGGTTGCACCCAATCTGGATTCTTCACTAACCTCGAGCTTCGCAGCAAGGAAAATAATTACAGAATGCTGGGGACATTACAGCAGAAACATAAAATGATAAACAGGGTTCTTCCAAATATTTGGGAGAACCCTGTTTTCAACTATATTATTCTATTCCCTTATCCACGAGATAACATATTCCATATTTTCAGGCAAAGCTATGCCTGGGTCTGATTTTGAGTCAAAATATCCCTTTATTCCCTTCTCTTGAACAGACAAATCGAAGTGGACGGCTGCGATGCCCATATCCACCCTTTGTATGTCGTATGGGAATCTATCGCTGTAGCCAGGCTCTCTGTCCTCATAGAAATGGGCCTCCCCATCCAATACAACTATCCTCCAGGGCTGCTTGTTTGAAGCGGATGGTCCAAGCCTGACCATTTCAAGGGGAAACGCTAGATCACCAGCCTCCTCCTCAGTTAAAGGAGTTGAAAAATCTCCTTTGAAAAACATTTCATTCCAAGGTTTCCTCTGGTCTGCCTTGATTACCTTTCTCATGGCCATTTCCTTAATGTGCTTCTTCCCGGCGGCATAGCCATAGGGCGTAATCACAGGGAAGAGGTCTCCTTCATTTACCTTCATCGCTTCCGCAAACCCTTTTCTATCAAAGGTCCCACCAAGCCAGCAGGTTCCAATTCCAAGATGGGCAAGATAGAGTATCATTACCTCAAACTCGTACCCTAGAGCTTCAAGAGCCATTTCTTCCAGCTTAATTGTTGTACCGATATACTGTCTGGCTCCCTTTATGACACCATAGGTCCCCAGTTTCTCCGCATCCTTCATGTCATTTCCATCCAGATAATGAAAGTTGATATTCTTACCAAAGGGATTATCAAGACCTGATATAAAAGCCTCAATCATATCTCTCTTTTCAGCTTCAATTTCTCTATCATCGTAATTTCTAACGCTATATCTTTTTCTAACTGCATCCTCAATGTTGAAATCTACCTTCATCTGCAACTCTCCTCTTTATTTGTCACTGTAGTCTATTCCATCCTGCAGGAATGTACCTTGTCTCAGATCTGTGAATGCCTGTCGCAAATCCTCCTGATTGGTCATGACGATTGGACCTCCCCAGGCCACAGGCTCATTTAAATGGTCTGAACTCACAAATAGTACCTGAGCCAAATCTTTTCCATTGTTTGCTATTGTTACCTTATCGCCCTCTGTCAACCTAACAGCAGTCTTTTCTTTAACCGGTTCATCCCCAACCTTTATTTCACCAATAAGTGTAAAAAGCATAATGGCTTTATCCTTTGGTGTATCAACTGTTATTGCTGCTCCCTGGTTTATGTGTATATCATAATAATCCAAAGGTAGATGAGATGATTTGAAGCCTTCGACATCCTTGTATTGGCCTGCTAGAACCCTTATCTTTCCGCCATCATAATTTACCTCCTGTATCTGGGAATTCTTTATGCTGTGATATGCCGGAGGGGTCATTTTCCTATTTCCAGGCATGTTCAGCCAAAGCTGCACTCCAAGAAGTCTTTCACTTTCAGGTAGCCTTTCCTCATGGAGTATTCCCGAGCCTGCAGTCATCCACTGAACCTCTCCATCACCTACAGTATCTGAATTCCCCAGTGAATCCTTATGCATCATTTTGCCCTTGTAGACATAGCTTATTGTTTCAATCCCTCTGTGGGGATGCAGTGGAAATCCGGCTATGTAATCCTTTGGATTTCTGCTGTCAAATGAATCAAGCATAAGTATGGGGTCATAATCCTCAACAGTCTGATGTCCCAGCACCCTTACCAGTTTTACACCTGCACCATCCTGGGTCTGGAATCCTGTAACCTTCTTTTTTATCTTTCTATCCATTGTACTACCTCCTATATTTTTTCAGTAATGACATTCTGACCTTAAGCTTCTCTCGTACATATACCCACATACAGGGAAAATCCATTAAATCTTTTTAGCTATGCCGATTATTTCTACCTATCGGCATCCATAAAATATAATTTGGGTATAAGTTACTAAATATAAAACCAGGAGGATTCTCAAATTATGCAACCCGAAAGAATACAATCACTCAACAAAAAGGAACTATCCGATAATCCCTATGTCATATATTGGATGCAAAGCTCACAGAGGGTTGATTGCAACCATGCTCTCCAATATGCGGTTGAAAAGGCAAATGATCTTGACAAACCTCTTTTGGTTTATTTCGGTGTCACTGACAATTTCCCAGAGGCCAACTGGAGGCATTATCGTTTTATGCTAGAAGGGCTTAGGGAAGTCAAGATGGAGCTTGAGAAAAGAAAGGTAAAAATGATCATAAGAAAAATCTCTCCCGAGAGAGGGGCCGAGGAACTCTCAGCCTATGCAGCCTTGATTGTCGTGGACAGGGGGTACCTTAGGATTGAAAGGCAGTGGCGAGATTATCTTTCAACCCATGCAGAATGTCCTGTTGTACAAGTTGAGACAAATGTAATCGTCCCAGTAGAGACGGTCTCTGACAAGGGGGAATATTCCGCTGCAACCTTAAGACGAAAGCTTAACAAGCTTCTTGATAGATTTGCTGCTCCTTTGGAGGAGGAGGAGGAGGTAAAAATTTCCTCCTTGAATTTGGATGTAGGTTTTGATGAACTTGATGTTGAAGATTTGGATACAGCTTTTGAAAAGCTCAACCTTGACAGGACGGTCAAGCCTGTGGATAGATTTATTGGAGGTACCAACCAGGCCAAGGTATTCCTTGAGGACTTCATTGAAAACAAGCTTTCAAAATACAGCCAGCTTAAAAACGACCCCTCTCTTGACTATTCGTCAAATTTAAGCCCCTATCTTCACTTTGGGCAGATCTCACCTCTATACATCTACAATCGATTCCTTGAAATTGAGGATGATAACAAGGCAGACTTCCTGGAGGAGCTGGTTGTGAGACGAGAGCTTAGCATGAACTTCGTATACTACAATGGTGGGTATGATACCATTCATTCACTTCATGAATGGGCAAGGAATACACTGGAAGACCATAAAGGGGATGCGAGAGAATATATCTACTCCCTGGAGGACCTCGAAGGAGCACATACCCATGACCCATATTGGAACGCAGCCCAGATGGAAATGGTTCTTACCGGCAAAATGCATGGATATATGCGAATGTACTGGGGCAAGAAAATCCTTGAATGGAGTAAAACTCCTGAAGAGGCTTATAATGCAGCCATTTACCTCAACAATAAGTACAGTCTTGACGGAAGGGACCCCAATGGCTTTGCAGGTGTTGCCTGGTGCTTCGGAAAGCATGACCGAGGTTGGAAGGAACGGAATATCTTCGGTAAAATAAGATATATGAACGACAAGGGACTGGAAAGAAAATTTGATATGGAAAGCTATTTGGAAAAGGTTCAAAGACTGTCTCTATAAAATGATGGTTCTCACTTTTTCAGGGAACTTTGCCAAACAAGAAGAGTATTACTCCATTTATTGTAAAAGTCCCATCACCTTATACTTAGAGGTAATGGGACCTTCCTATTTAACTCTGTTCAGTTTCCCTAAAATATCTTTATATTCCAATTCAAGAGCCACCAAATCATCCTCCTTTGAAGGCATTGATATCCTGCTGATGATCTCAGACAGACGGTTTTTAAGGACCATAATCTGTTCTTGCCCATGATCCACCGATTTATCCTTTCCTTCCCTGTACTCCTCATAGCTTTCCTTGTATAGCTTAATCTTTCCATTTTCGATAGTCATTATCTGGTCAGCAACATTTCCGATAAACTCCCTGTCATGGGAAACAAAGAGCAGTGTTCTGTTGTACTCCTCCAATGCTTCCTCCACTACTTCCAGACTTGTAATATCAAGATAGTTGGTAGGTTCATCCAGAATCAGCATGTTGAAATCCGCCATGAGGATCTTGGCAAAGGATACCTTGACCCTTTCCCCACCGCTCAATACTTTAATCGTCTTGTGGACTGAATCCTTTCTAAACAGGAGCCTTGCAAGTAAAATCCTTGCAAAGGTTTCAGGATAGATGCTGTTCTCCATAACATTTTCTATTATTGACCTTTCTTCCTTCAGTATGCTTAAATCCTGACTGAAATATCCAATCTTTGCTGATTTCGCAACATTTATTCCCTCTTCCCTATCCATGATCATCTTAATAAGGGTGCTCTTTCCACAGCCATTGGGACCGAGTAAAGCAATCTTTGCTCCATTATCAACCATAAACTCTGCATCATCAAATATCCTCTTGCTGCCAAAGGATTTATTAAGACCTTTCCCTTCAATAAGAATTTTACTATGGGTTTTGCTTGAATCCGGAATGTCAAATTTTACTCTGACCGGTTCCCTGGGCTTTTCCTTCTTCTCCATATGCTCGATTCTTTTCTGGATATTTTTGGCTGCACTGTCCAAGGAAGCCTTTGCCCTCTGACCTCCCATCTTGTGAAGCCTTGCTTCGGAGTTACCCATTCTCTTGGGCGCCTGCCTAATTGAACTGCTCTTTCCCTTTACTTCTCCAATGGCTGACTGCAGGCGTTTTTTCTCATCCACGTACTCCTGATACTCAAACTTCGCCCTTTGGATTTCCTGTGCCTTCTGGTCCCTGTAGGCAGTGTAATTTCCCTTGTAGCTTCTTAACTTGCCATCCTCAATTTCTATGATCTTGTTACATAGCTTATCCAAAAATCGTCTGTCATGGGAGATTAAAACGAGAGTACCCTTACGGGAGCCGAAGCAGTCCTCCATCAGCATTATGCTTTCCAAATCTGCATTGCTCGTAGGCTCATCTGCAAACAGCATCAGCGTGTTTTCCTCAAGGGCTGCAGCAACCTTGAACCTTGTTTTTTCACCACCGCTCATGGATTCCTTCCACTGGCTACCCACCCCAAACCTGGATGCCATTTCTTCGCTTAACCTATTCTTATCAGGAGATTCAATCTGGGAAATATAGGAGCTGCTTCCATGGATTCTTACAAAGCCCTGTTCTGGATCAATCATCTTACTAATTATATTGAGCAGGGTCGTCTTACCCGAGCCATTTACTCCAACAATCCCCACACGGTCACCTTCATATATCTTCAAGTCATCAATCTCAAGAATCAGCCTGTCACCGTAATACTTCTTAATATCCTTACACTCTATCAACAACATAAAAATCCTCCCTGTGTCTAGAGAGGATAGTACATTTAAACATCATATGCCAAACCACCCGTTTTCACTGAATGGATACAATCCATTTAAAGCAGGTAATCCTTAGGCAAACATGTCTACATACAACAAATATTATACTATCCACTCATTAGTCTAAATCTGCACACATCAACAAAACCTGTTACAGGTTTCTGATATTTGCATTTAGTTTCTTAAAGAAGTGGATCTTACTCCCTATATGTCAGAATAGATGTCGTATGGATGGTATAATACTTTTAGGAAGGAAGGTAGCCATATGACAAGAAAAAAAGAATATGCGGAGGAATATAAACAGCGAGTACTTGAAAAACTCATGCC
>Ga0334892_1001492_pt1 | contig 19767 bp, 15 predicted proteins | sample GraSluR3_MG_4_FD_207213 | JGI IMG/M metagenome (GOLD analysis project Ga0334892, IMG submission 207213) | Sludge microbial communities from methane-producing bioreactor in Wageningen University, Netherlands - Granular Sludge_15_04-R3 | ecosystem: Engineered > Bioreactor > Anaerobic >...
ACTCCTCAACTTCTACACCAAAAGCCTAAAAGACGGAATTAAAAGATTAATCTTATAATACCACAGTGTAACTCTGTGCCATACACTGTGTAACACCGTGAAACTAAATGATTAAAGTAGGCATAACAGGTCAAGCAGGGTTTGTAGGAACACACCTATACAACACCCTAGCACTACACCCCAACAAGTTCCAACGAATCCCCTTCAAGGATTCCTATTTCCAAAACGAGGAGAAACTCAAAGAGTTCGTTACCCAGTGCGATGCCATTGTGCACCTGGCCGCCATGAATCGTCACAACGACCCCGAGGTAATATACAAAACCAACATCGGGCTGGTGAAGCAGTTTATCACAGCCTGCGAGGAAACAGACTCAAAACCCCATATCCTATTTTCATCCTCTACTCAGGAAGAACGCGATAATCTATACGGCAAATCGAAAAAGGAGGGCAGAGAGCTGTTTGAGGCGTGGGCGCAAAGGAATGGCGCACCATTTACAGGTCTGGTCATTCCCAACGTGTTTGGGCCATTTGGGCATCCTTACTACAACTCGGTGGTGGCCACCTTCTGCCATCAGCTAACGCATAACGAAACACCCAAAATTGAGGTGGATGGGGAGCTAAAATTGATATACGTAGGCGAGTTAGTAGAACATATTATTAATAGCATAGAACTAAAATCAATTCCACAGAGTAACACTGTGTCAAACTCCGTGAAACACTGTGAAACTAGACTTATTGGGCATACAGCTACAATAAAAGTATCTAAACTACTCCAACTTCTAAAATCATACAAGGAGAACTACTTCGCCAAGGGCATTATCCCCAACCTCGATAATCCCTTCGAGCGCAACCTGTTCAACACCTTTGTTTGCTACATCGACCATAAAACCTTTTTCCCGTTCCATCTCGACCTAAAAACCGACGACCGGGGCTCGTTTGTAGAAACAGTGAAACTCAACAGCGGTGGGCAGGTATCGTTCTCAACCACCAAGCCTGGCATTACCCGCGGCAACCACTTCCACACCCGCAAGGCCGAGCGTTTTGCGGTGATTAAGGGCAAGGCGCGCATTGAGCTGCGCCGCATTGGAACCAACGAGGTTTTATCGTTTGAGTTGGATGGCAACCAGCCCTCATTTGTTGATATGCCCATTTGGTACACCCATAATATCACTAATGTGGGCAACGAGGATGTGTACACCATATTCTGGATTAGCGAGCACTTTGATGCTGATGATCCCGATACATTTTTTGAAACCGTTTAATAATTATACCACAGTGTAGCACTGAGTAATGCACTGTGTAACTCTGTGAAATAAATCAATTTACACATCATAGTGGAAACTCAGCGAAGTACACTGTGTAACTCTGTGAACCAAAACAATGAAAAAACTTAAAGTACTCACCGTAGTAGGCACACGCCCTGAAATTATTCGCCTATCAAGAGTTATGGCTAAACTCGATGAATCTGAAGCCATTGAACACATAACTGTTCATACAGGCCAGAACTACGACTACGAGCTAAACGAAATATTTTACGAAGATCTCGGCATTCGTAAACCTGATTACTTCCTTGAAGCCGCTGGTGCAACTGCGACCGAGACCATTGGTCAAATATTAATAAAGATTGACCCTCTTCTTGAGAAAATTAAGCCAGATGCATTTCTGGTATTAGGCGACACTAACAGCTGTCTATGCGCTATTCCAGCAAAAAAACGTCATATCCCAATCTTCCATATGGAAGCAGGTAATCGTTGTTTCGATCAGCGGGTACCAGAGGAAACCAACCGAAAGATTGTTGACCACATATCGGATATCAATCTTACTTACAGTGATATTGCAAGAGAATACTTGTTAAGAGAAGGACTACCTGCAGATAGGATAATCAAAACTGGATCACCAATGTTTGAGGTACTCAACCATTATCTTCCCAAAATTGAAAGTTCTGATGTTCTTAAAAGATTAAACCTTGAAAAAGGTAAATTCTTTGTGGTTTCAGCACATAGAGAAGAAAACATCAATAGTGAGAAAAACTTTAAGGGGTTAATTGATTCACTTAATCTGATAGCGGAGCAATACGGATACCCAATAATTGTTAGCACTCATCCCCGCACCCGAAAGAAATTGGAGGAATTTAGGTCACAGAGTAACACTGTGTCAAACACTGAGCAACACTGTGAAATAAACTCATTAATCCAATTTATGAAACCTCTTGGTTTCTATGACTACAACGCCCTGCAAATGAACGCTTACGCCGTTCTTTCAGACAGTGGCACCATTAGCGAAGAGTCATCCATTTTAAACTTCAGGGCCCTTAACATCCGCGAAGCCCACGAGCGTCCTGAGGCTATGGAGGAAGCATCTGTAATGATGGTTGGATTAAATCCCCAAAGAATTATGCAAGGGTTAGTACAATTACAGTATCAAGAACTTTCTCCCAATCGCAACTTCAGGCAGGTTTCTGATTACTCTATGCCAAATGTAGCGAACAAAGTTGTTAGGATTATTTTAAGCTATGATGATTATATAAACAGAGTAGTTTGGGGAGGATAAAAGTATGAATATATTGTTTTTAAAATTGTCAAAAATTGACAATATTTCGAGCAGCAGAGGTATCTACATTGATTTAATGAGGAAATTCAGCAAAGAAGGTCATTCCTTATTTATTGTATCTTCAATGGAGCGAAGATTCAATGGGAAAACCCAACTTATAGAAGATTCTAATACTAAATTTCTAAATGTTAGAACTCTTAACCTAAGAAAAACTAACTTTATTGAGAAAGGGATAGGTATTTTACTTCTAGAATACCAATACAAAAAAGCAATATTAAAATATTTTCCAAATATTAAATTTGATTTAATTTTATACACAACTCCTCCTATTACATTTACTTCAATCATACGCTATTTCAAAGAAAAAGATAATGCGGTATCATATCTATTATTAAAGGATATTTTCCCGCAAAATGCCGTTGATTTAGGTATAATTAGGAAAAACAGTTTATTTCATAATTTTTTTAGAAAAAAAGAAATTAAACTTTATAATATTTCAGATTACATAGGATGTATGTCACCAAAAAATGTAGAATATATTAAAAAACATAACCCGCAATTGCCAGAGAAAAAAATTGAGGTTTGTCCAAATAGTATAGAAATTATTGAAAACACCAACGAAGAGGTTAAAAGTACCATTCGTCAAAATTATAATATACCAGAAAAGGCTGTTGTTTTTATATTTGGGGGGAATTTAGGCAAACCTCAAGGACTAGATTTTTTACATAATGTTCTACTATCCAACAACGGGCTTACTGATCGTTTTTTTGCAATAGTAGGCGCAGGCACAGAGAGGGCAAAAATTGAAAAATGGTTTTCATCAGATAAATACACAAACGCTTTACTCCTACCAATATTACCAAAAAAAGAATATGATTTATTTATTAAATGCGCAGATATTGGTCTTATCTTTTTAAGTAGAAAGTTTACAATACCCAACTACCCTTCTCGCTTATTGGTATATTTGGAAAACAAAATGCCTATATTAGCAGCTATTGATTTAAATACTGACATTGGAGACATAGCCGTAAAAAATAAATATGGATTCTGGTGTGAAAATGGGGATATTCACACTTTCAACAAATACGTTGATTTCTATTGTCAACAACCAGAAGAAAGGAAACAAATGGGTCTCAATGGTAATCATTTTTTAAAAAACAACTACACAGTTGATAATACATACAATACTATTATCAATCATTTCAAATAAAGGCCAAACAGATTCGACTTTTTTTTGGCTATTAGTAATATTGTTAATGCTTCAATATTTTTATATGATTATCCGTAAACACACCTAAAGGTAAAATTAAATGTGTAACATCATTACGAGGAGCGTTTTTTACAACGAAGCAATCTCTAGTTATTCAATACAATAGAGATTACTTCAGTCCTCAGAGTACGAGGATTTCGCAATGACGCTAAAGTTTTAGGTATTATAACGGACAATCATTTATTTTTATTCTGTCAATCTGTTTATATTAGTGGATTTGTTATCTTAATTAGTACCCATAATCTGTATTATATAATGGTATTATAATGGTATTATTACGCCATAGAACTGGATAAAGAATAGTATGCTCACAACAACTGTCAATCAATACAAACCAGTGCACTAAAGAACTGTGTTGGTTATATAGTTTATTAACAATTAATATCTAAAGGTAGTAAGTGGATTTTAGGCTTCAACCTAACTATAATTTACAATAACAAATTAATGAAATGAGACACCATCAGTATAATAAAAATTTCAAATTCGTATTAGATCCATTACAGTTTGATAAAAACACCGAAAAAGAGTTGTTGCAATACTGCCTTGGTGCTACTCTTTATATGCCAGGGACGAAGGCGATTTCTCCTAAAATACTGAATGGAGAAATGAACGAGATAACTTCAATCGTTATGTGCTTTGAGGACGCCATTCGTGAGGAGGACCTTACAAATGCAGAGTTAAATGTACTTTCGCATTTGGATACCATAGCGGATGCTATAGATAACAAAACGATTGAGCATAAGGACAACCCTTTAACTTTCCTGAGGGTTAGAAATCCTGAACAGTTTAGAGGATTTGCGAAAAGGTTAACAAAGAAGCAAGCGAGTGTATTGTCCGGTTTTGTATTTCCAAAGTTCTATAGTAATAATGCAAATGAGTATCTTCAATTACTTGAGCAACTCAATAAAGAATTGGGTACAGTACTTTACGGTATGCCAATTCTTGAAGGAAAGGCAATCGCTTTTCAGGAAACTCGAATTAACGAATTACTTAGTTTAAAAGAGATTCTGAAACCTTACCAAAAGTATATACTTAACATAAGGGTGGGTGGAACTGATTTTTCAGCACTTTTCGGCGTAAGGCGGGGTATTAATTATTCCATTTATGATATTCTTACAGTTAGAGATTGTTTGTCTGATATCCTAAATTTTTTCAATAGAACTGAAGACGATTTTTTGATCTCAGCACCTGTATGGGAGTACTTCCTTGCACATAAAATGGATGATTTAAATAACTTGATCCAGGAAGATATTCATCGATCCTTAATGATAAGAGTCCCAATACTTAATGAAGCAATTGACGGTTTATTGAGAGAGGTAATTCTAGACAAAGCAAATGGTTTTGTAGGAAAAACCATAATTCACCCATCTCATGCACGATTTGTAAATGCAATGCAGGCTGTAACTAAAGAGGAATATGATGACGCAATGCAAATTCTCCAAAATAAAGGAGGCGTTATAAAAAGTGCAAAATCGAATAAGATGAACGAGATGAACCCTCATCGTAGCTGGGCAAAAAAAATTGCCTTAAGAGCTAGCGCGTATGGAGTGGTTGAAAATGAAAAATCATTTCTTGAGTTGATTGCAGGATAAACCAAAGAAATAATTGACCCCCCAATATTTTTTAAAATCAATGAGTAGTAAATCAAGTAAGTCAATAACAGACAGATTTATAGATGATTTATATAACATGTCTCAAGAAGCATTTCCCGATAGAGTGCGAGACCATGCAAAAAAATGTCTGATTGACTATATTGGCGTTACATTAGCTGGGAGCAAACTTTTAAAGGGAAAAGTAGATGAACTCCTACTTAATTTTAAGTCATCAAACGAAGGAGTAAGGTTAATCGGTTTAAACCGGAGAGCAAACCTTCATACTGCTGTACTAATCAATGGGCTACTTTCCCATGCAGCCGATTTTGATGATGGCGTTCGCTTTGGGATGATGCATCCAGGATCACCAATAATTTCCACCTTACTCCCACTCGCTGAACAACAAAAACTTAATGGAAATGATTTATTAAGAGGAATCATTATTGGCTACGAAGCATCCATTAGAATTGCTCGTGCAATACAACCATCACACAAAGAACTTGGTTTTCATGCTACAGGAACATGTGGTACTATAGGTGCAGCATTAGGTTCTGCGGCAATGCTAAAGTTGAGTCGATCACATTTTAAGAATGCGCTATCTGCTGCTGCCACAAGCGCTTCAGGTATTCTAAAAATGATTGACGATGGATCAGATATGAAACCATATAATGCGGGACAGGCAGCAGTATCTGGCCTTCAATCTGTATTTTCATCAATTGCAGGATTCAATGGCCCTGATGAGGTGTTATCTGGAGAAAGAGGGTTCTTGACAATGATGTCAAAAAGCTATAACGAGGACAAGTTAATACGTGAGAAAAACAATTCTTATTGTATTGAAAAAATTTATATGAAACCCTATGCAGCATGTAGGCATAGTCACTCTGCTATAGAGGCAGTATTAAAGTTAAAATCCGAGTTCAGCATAAAACCAGAAGACGTTGAAGAAATTAAGATTGATACCTACCATTGGGCTGTTGGAGGTCATGACCATACAATCATAAAAGGTGCTAATTCGGCTAAAATGAGTACGCCCTTTAGTGTTGCAGTGGCTCTATATAAGGGCAAAGCTAATATTCAAGAGTTTATGCCTGATCAAATTTCTAATCCAGATATATTGGAATTAACTAAGAAAATCAAACTTGTAATAGACCACGAATTAACCAAACTTGTACCAGAGAAAAGAGCAGCCATCATTGAGATAAACACAAAAGATCAACAACGTTTTACTAAACGAGTTGACTATCCAAAAGGAGAGCCAGAGAATCCAATCACGCTAGATGAAATAAAAGAGAAACTAGTGTCACTATCAACTTTTGCTGGAAAACTCCCAAATGAAGCCGATGAAATTACGAATTGCATATTGAATATCGAGGATCGCTTAGACGATTTATACAATTTCCTTTAAACTGAAACCAAGGTTCGCAAATGAAAATCAGCACAGCAAAACTTGAACAACTTTCATATAATATTCTTAAAGCATGCAATGTGCCACAAGATGATGCACAGATTATTGTAAACTCAATCCTATATGCACATACAAGGGGGAAAGGCACGCATGGTGTCGGCAGGATGCCAATATATGTAAGAAAAATAAAGGAAGGGTTAATGTCCGCAGAAACACAGTTATCAATAGTTAAGGACTCCCCAGTAGTTAGCGTATATGATGCAAACCATGGATTTGGGCAAGTTGCTGCACATAAAGGGATGGAGTATGCTTTGGATAAAGCGGATAAGCATGGGGTTGGTGTAGTAGGCATTAATAATAGTAACAGTTTTGGTACTGCTGGTTTCATCCTTGAGCTAGCTTACGAGCGACAAATGATTGGATTATTGTTTTCCAATGCTTCTCCTGCCATTGCTCCTTCAGGAGGCAATAAGCCCCTGTTCGGCACAAATCCTATTGGGTATGTCTTCCCAAACCGGAAGGGCGAACCTCCAATCGTGCTTGATATGGCAACCTCAGTAGCCGCAAGAAGTAAAATTAGAATGGCGGCAGCAAATGGAGAAACTATTCCATTTGGGTGGGCATTGGACTCTAATGGAAAACCTACCACCGACCCCATTGAAGCGCTTAAAGGTTCTATGCTTGCTATTGGGGATCATAAGGGCTATGGACTTTCGCTTGCGGTTGATATTCTTGCGGGTCTTTTAACAGGTGCTGCTTTTGGGGGAGATGTGAAACCTCTTAACCACAAAGACAACCATTCCAACTATGGCCATTTAATCATTGCATTGAATATTGGTTTCTTTATGAGCATAAATGACTACTACGAGAAGATTGATTACTTGATTAGGAATACGAAAAAATGTGGCGAACCAGGAAAAGTTTTTCTACCAGGGGAGCAGTCATTTAACAAGGCGAAAAACTCATTGAACGAAATCACTCTGTCTGCAAAGCAAGTTGAGGACATAAACAAGTTGTTAGGTTCATTACAGATTAATGAAAAACTTTAAGTTAACGAAATATATTTGAAATGCCATCATCTATTATTGACTCTAATTACTTTCGAGACATGTTTGGAACGGACGAAATGCGTTCCATTTTTTCTGACGAATCAAGAATACAAGCTTGGATTGATACAGAAATAGCTCTAGCCAAAGCTCAAGTTAAAACTGGGGTTATTCCAAATGGTGTTGATGAGAATATAGCGAAAGTAGCATCTCTATATAATTTTGACTTAGCTGCTATGAAGGAGGATTTTGATAGGGTTGGCTTCCCAATCCTTCCTTTCGTAAAGCAGCTAACAAAATTATGCGATGCCGAGACAGCAAAATGGGTTCACTATGGAGCAACTACGCAGGACATCCTTGACACTGGTATGGTTCTGCAAATGAGGAAAGGTATCGAAATTCTTGAAAATGATATAGAAAGAATTCTCTCGGCACTATCATCATTAGCAAAAAAGCATCGTAACTCTGTTATGGCTGGCAGAACTTTCCAACAGTTAGCGGCTCCCATTACCTTTGGCTATAAGGCTGCTGTTTGGCTTGATGAGATGCTGAGACACCGTGAAAGACTTTGTCAGATAAAGGAACGAATACTTGTTGGGCAATGCGCCGGTGCTGTAGGCACATTTGCAACATTAGGAGAAAAAGCATTAGCGGTTCAGGAAGTAATGATGGAACATCTAAAGTTAGGTACACCCAAAATTACATGGCATACATCTCGTGATAGGTGGAGTGAACTGATCTCTTTTCATGCGTTATTGGGATCAACTTTGGCAAAGATTGCCAATGAAGTAGCAATCCTCATGCGTTCTGAGGTTGGTGAGCTTAGCGAACCTTTCGAGACAGGTCGTGGAGCGAGCACGACCCTCCCTCAGAAACGAAACCCAATATCATGCGAACCTATCATCGCAAATGCTCATCGGCTAAGAGAAATGGCTTCTTCGCAAATGATTGCTATGATTCAAGAGCATGAGAGGGGTGTTGGGCAAATGCATATTGAGTGGATGGTAATCCCTGAATCTTTTATTCTCCTGTCAGGTTCATTACACCTTACAAAGTTTATTTTGGAAAATCTTTGGGTTGATACAAATAATATGCGAAAAAACCTTGATATTGGTGGGGGGCTCCTAATGTCAGAGTCTGTAATGATGGGGCTTGCTCCAAAGGTAGGTAAAAGTAAAGCGCACCATTTGGTTTACGCAGCAGCAGGAAGGGCTATGGATAATGGGACTACCCTTCGGGAGGAGTTAGTAAATGACAACGAGATTTGTAAAAATCTTACAGTACAAGAAATTGATGCTTTAATTGACCCCTCGAATTACGTCGGCTCTGCTGGTGAAATGGTAGATGCAGTACTCAGGTTGGTGTAATTTCTTATTATTATGGCAAAAAGATGGAAAGTTAGGCCCCAACATTCAACGTGGGGTGACTGGGGCGAAAACGATCAACTTGGGCGTTTAAACTTAATTACACCAGAGAAAGTGCTTCAAGGGGTTCGAGAAGTAAAAGAGGGTAAAACATTCTGCTTAAGTCTTCCTCTCGATTACCCTGGAGGGCAAGTAATAAATAAGGTTCGATTCCCACCCGTTCTGAAACCAGTTATCCGAAATAATACTGAATATTTTAACTACGACTGGCAACTGGCTAATCCAAATCATACTGATTTAGCATCTGACGATTATGTTGTCCTGTATAACCAGTATTCAACCCAATGGGATAGCCTTGCTCACAGAGGGGCTAAATTTAATGTTAACGATGATGGTTGTCCAGTACCTGTTTATTACAATGGGTTTAAGGCGGGTGATGATGTTCTCATTAATCAAAATGGAGAATCAAAAGCAAAGGCCTTAGGTATTGAACAAATGGCATACCATGGAGTGCAAGGAAGAGGAGTTTTAGTTGATCTGCATTCAACTTTTGGCGACTTCCCCAGGAAAGAGGTTGGGTACGATGACCTTATGCACATATTTGAAAAAGATAATATAATTGTTGAAAAAGGTGATATTCTTTGCATCTGGACAGGTCTTGATGCTATGATCATACGAATGAAGGGTAAACCAGATAGTTCAATAAACCAAGCTTGTTCAGTTCTTAATGGTTTCGATAGTAAACTACTTAATTGGATTATTGACTCTGATATAGCAGCAATTGCTTCAGATAATCTTGCAGTTGAGGCTATTGGTAAGGAAATACCTGATGGCTGTAATACAAACCTTCCATTGCATGAATTATGCCTATTCCGTTTAGGAGTTCATCTTGGTGAACTTTGGTATCTTGCTGAATTAGCACATTGGTTAAAAACCAATAATAGGTCACGTTTCCTTCTTACTGCACCTCCACTAAGATTAACTGGTGCAGTAGGTTCACCAGTAACCCCCATCGCAACAGTATAACACACTAATTTCAAAACGATTTGGCCTAAAGCAACTTAAGTATGTATTATGTATAGATATTTTTTTAAAAGACTCTTTGATATTATTATCTCGGGTTTGTCTTTAATAATTCTCGCCCCATTTTTTCTTTTTATTATTGTGATTCTCCTAATTGTCAATAAACAATCAGGAGCCTTCTTCCTTCATACCAGAATTGGAAAGGGTAACCGACAATTTTCTGTTATCAAGTTTAAATCTATGACGGATGAGAAGGACGAGAATGGGAAATTGCTCCCAAATGAACAAAGAATAACAAGTTTCGGTAAGATGATACGCAAGCTATCCATAGACGAATTGCCTCAGCTTATTAATGTGCTTAAAGGAGATATGTCACTTATTGGGCCTCGTCCATTGCCAGTTAGATATATGGAACTATATAGTAGCGAGCAGCTAAGAAGACATCATGTAAGGCCAGGAATTACTGGGTGGGCTCAGGTTAATGGCAGAAACGAAATATCCTGGACAAAAAAATTTGAGTTGGATGTTTGGTACGTGGACAACATTTCATTATGGTTAGATTTACGTATCATGGTTCTTACAATATATAAAATAATTAAAGGATCTGGCATCAACGCCTCCTCTGATAAGGTGGGGGGGATAGGTTTCAATGGACAAAACTAAACACAAACAATATTTACGAAGAAAACTTCAACAAGGTAAAGGTTTCAGAAATGACAGATAAACTAAAGAAAACTGCTCTCGTTCTAAGTGGAATTAATCCACATTCAGAACTAATCCGTCAACTTCAGTCGAGACAATACTATGTAATTCTAATTGATCTTGCAGATAACACACCCGCTAAAAAGTACGCTGATGAGCATATTAAGCTCAATATTTTTGACAAGGAAAAGATTCTTCAAGTTGCAAAAGAACGAAACGCATCATTAGTAATAAGCGTAGCTGCGGAAAGAGCAAATGCAATTTCTTGCTATGTGTTAGAGAAATTGGGACTGTATTGCCCCTACTCCTATGATACTGCAATGAAAATTTCTGAAAAATCTAGTATGAAAGAGGTTATGAAGGCCAATGACATTTCTACAGCAGACTTTACCTTCATAAAATCTCTTGATAATATTGATTCAAACAAATTGAGATTTCCAATCGTTGTTAAACCTCTGGATGGATATGGCTCAAAAGGCGTAAGAAGGGTAAATAATCAGGTTGATCTAAAAGAAGCGGTTGAAAAAGCATTATTTATTTCGAAAAACAGCAATATTCTCCTTGAAGAATTTATTGTAGGTAGGGAAATGAGCGTTGATTGTTTCTTAGATAATGAAAAGGCTCATATCCTACTTGTTCGAGAAAAGCAGAATCTCCGGGATAACCATGAAGAACTTCAATCATATGGTTCAATTTCCCCAGCCGACATATCAAGTGACTTAATGGATAAAATTCAAAGGATTGCTGATGGAATTATGTCTGCATTTAAACTAAGAAATACCCCATTACTGATTCAAATAATTGCTACAGAAAAAGATGCTTTCGTTCTTGAGTTCTCCCCCAGATTAGGTGGAGGGTTATGCTTTAGAACGGTTACACTTCATACAGATTTTGACTACATTGCTTCGGCAATTAATTCATTTCTTGGTATAAACCAGGAAGTTATTACTACGAAAAAAGATGTTTATTATTCTATTCACAACATTTATGCTAAGAAAGGAGCATTCCAAAGAGTGGAAGGCTCTGAAAAGTTAATTAAAGAGGGTATATTAAAAGAGTTATACCTAAATAGACCTGAGGGATTTACTGTAGGCTCTGATTTTTCGAGTTCAAGCAGAGTAGGTCAATTTATAGTAGAGGGTAAAAGCCGCAATGAAATTTATAATAAAATAAAAACGACGTTTGAGAATCTCGAAGTTTATGACACTAATAATAACCCCATTTTATTGAAGGATTTTTATTTGAAGAAAGAAGAATAAATTTTGATTAGAATACGATATTTTCAAAACACAAACGATTATTATTAGTCCTACTAATATGTCTGGTACAAAACTCTTCCTCTCCTCCCCCCACATGGGAGGCACAGAGCAAAAATATGTAAACGAAGCATTTGCTACCAACTGGGTGGGGCACCTTTTGACTCTAATGTAGATAATTTTGAAAATACTTAAGTACAAAATCACTTCATTTCTATTTTTCCCTATATTTGTATAAAAAAGGGAATGAACTATAATAATTTTAAGGCTCAATTTTTTCCATTAGTATGCTTTAGTACCCACCAGATATACGCTTTGTACCCTGCTTTTAACAAGAACAATCTAACCAACTGGTCAAAAAAAGGGTATATCATAAAGCTAAAAAACGGCCTATATACATTCCCTGAGTACAAGCAGGAATCGTTTTATTACATGTACTTTGCCAACAGAATGTATAATCCATCGTATATAAGCACCCATTCAGCCCTCGCCTTTTATGGTTTAATCCCTGAGGCCGTTGTTCAAATCACCAGCGTATCCAGCCTGAAAACGGCACAGTTCGAAAACAACTTCGGAACTTATATCTACCAGAACATCCAACCTTCCCTAATGTTTGGGTATGAGGCAAAGCCTTACGATAAGGGTTTATATATGCTTATGGCACAGCCAGAAAAGGCTCTGCTCGATCTTCTTTACCTTAACCCTTACTATATAACCCAGCAAGATTTTAAAGCTTTACGAATTGATGAGGGACTTTTAGAAGAACTAATTAGCATTGAACGGTTGCAAAACTACGCGATAAAATTCAATAACAAACGATTAAAAAACATTGTTGATGGCATTACAAAAAGCATAAACAATGATAAATAAAGAACAAATATTTTCATTTTACCCTCCCTACCTCAGGGAGAATCCTGCACATCGAAAATACCTGATTAAGGAGTATATTCTGCTATTAATACTTGACTACCTTTCCACATCAAAATTCATTCAAAAAATTGCATTTATAGGTGGCACCAATCTCCGTTTGGTAAAGGGAATTGATCGTTTTTCAGAGGATCTGGATTTCGATTGCAAAAACCTATCGCTTGATGAGTTTATTACAATGACCGATTCCGTCCTCCTATTCTTACAGCGATATGGAATTAATGCGGTAATAAAAGATAAGAATCAAGCAAACCTAAAGGCCTATAGGCGAAACATTTACTTCCCCGAGTTTCTATTCGACCTAAATCTTTCTGGACATAGAGAGGAGCGCTTTCTAATAAAGATTGAAGCGGAGGATCAGAATTACCAGTACGATTCAAAACTTGCCACTATACAGGCCTGTGGATTTTTCTTTGGTATCCCTGTACCACCCGATGAGGTTCTTTGTGCTATGAAGATATCGGCACTTCTCAACCGTTCAAAAGGCAGAGACTTTTACGATGTTATATTTCTCCTTGGGCAAACGCTCCCCGATTTTGGTTTTCTACAACAGAAGTTGGGCATTAAGAATATGAGTGAATTAAAGGATGCTCTTGAAAAATATCTTACAAAGGTCGATTTAAATCATAAAGTGAAAGACTTTGAGCATCTACTTTTTGAAAAACGAAATGCTAAGAAGATACTTCTCTTTCCTAAGATGGTAAAGTCTTTAATTGAATTAGACTCATAATTAATAGGGTATTGATTAACAAGGACTATCAGAAGAACTAAACTGGGTAAACGTGTTTACATACTTGTCCCGCTAGGGACAGAATATTGGTAAAAAATAATGACATACGAATGAATCTGTGCCGTTAGGTACAGAATATTCCGTACCTAACGGCACGGTAAAATATATGGGCGTTTCAATTACTACCAATATTTTGTCCCTAGCGGGACATAGAATCAAGATTCTTAAAATGCATTTTGTAAATTACTACGGGCTGGTTGCTGAGATGCGAAGCCCAGAGTGGTATGAAGCATATGCCTAAATGCCTGCCGAAGGATTGCAGTATGACCCGTAAATATAAATCGTAATTATTTAAGAGAAACCAATATTATGTCAACATCAAAACTCTACCTCTCCTCCCCCCACATGGGCGGTACAGAGCAAAAATATGTAAACGAAGCATTTGCAACCAACTGGGTAGCACCTCTTGGGCCTAATGTGGATAACTTTGAAAAGGATTTATGCCAATTCACAGGTGCAAAGCATGCGGCTGCGCTAAGCACAGGAACCGCAGCGTTGCATTTAGCTTTAATCCTTAATGATGTTAAGCAAGATGATTTGGTAATTTGTCAAAGTTTCACATTTTCGGCATCGGCAAACCCCATTACTTACCAAGGGGCAATACCTGTTTTTGTAGATTCCGAGGAGGAAACCTGGAATATGTGTCCTGTGCAACTTGAAAAGGCTATCAAAGCCTGCCTATCGGGTGATATAGAAATAAAGGGAAAAGGGAAGATGGCACCCAAGAAACCCAAGGCCATTATCCCCGTTCACCTGTACGGTATGCCAGCCAAAATGGATGAGATTATGGCAATTGCCAATAAATATGATATTCCTGTAATTGAGGATGCGGCTGAATCGTTAGGGTCAACATATAAAGGGAGGCAAACAGGAACATTTGGAAAGTTTTCAATACTCTCTTTTAATGGTAATAAAATTATTACTACTAGCGGTGGTGGCGCTTTACTTTCAAATGATGAGGAATTAATAAAAAAAGCCCGTTTTTTAGCCACACAAGCAAGAGATAATGCACCCCATTACCAGCATAGCCATATTGGTTACAACTACCGTATGAGCAATATTGTTGCTGGCATTGGTCGTGGGCAAATGGAGGTTTTACCACAAAGGGTTAAGCAACGCCGAGGGGTTTACCAATGGTATAATGACAATTTTCAGCATATAAATAAGACTAAAGGATACAATATAGTTCTGCAACCAGAAGCAGAAGGTTCAATCTCGAACCGTTGGCTTACCGCCGTTCTAATAGACCCCACCCAAAACAAAGGGCTATCGAGAGAACAGCTACGTTTAGCCCTTGAACAAGAAAACATCGAATCCCGCCCCCTCTGGAAACCCATGCACCTTCAACCCGTTTTTGAATACGCCCCATTCTTTGGAGATGGCATCTCCGAAAAACTATTTAACCAAGGCCTCTGCCTACCCTCCGGCTCCAACATGACCGAGGAAGATATGCAACGCATTAAGGAGGTGTTGGATAGGGTTTTTGTGTAGTTTGTTAAGCTAAAACACTTAAGTGAAAAACGGAAAACGATTAAGCAAACTTTGAACGTTCTCTACTCGGCCTTCAGCGTGTAATTGTAGAACTCGAGAGGTGAGTGGATTGCAGCGGGGGCACTGGAGGAGTGCTGCGCTGAAATGGACATTAGATTAAACACCTGCCCTTCACCCATCAATCAATTTGATTAAAACAAACAAGCTACGCAGCAATTGCACTCCGCAAGCCAAATCCACTCAACCGTAGAGTTCAAGAGGACACGATGTAAGCCTTGATTTTTTTGTTACTTTTTTATCAAGAAAAAAGTAAAAGGCACCTTCAACCCGTGTGTGAGTAATCCCCTTTCGTTGGAGATGGAATATCCAAAAAACTATTCGACCAAGGCCTCTGCCTCCCATCCGGCTCCAACATGACCGAAGAAGACATGCAACGCATTAAGGAGGTGTTGGATAGGGTGTTTGTGTAGTTTTTAAACGCAAACCTGCCTGTCGCTTACCTCCTCTTAAATCAAAGGTAGGCATATTGGGCAGACAGGGGCGCAAAGACGCGAAGTTTAGATAGCAGAACGCTAAAAGCCTATAGTGTTACTCCGTGTTAACACAGTGGGACACAGTGTAACAGAATAAGGCTGAACGATGAGGCGAACGCTGAACGAAGAATCTCGTTATCTCAGCAAAAAACGCTTCGATTCCGAGACATGGCGCAAAACGTAAATAGGATATTATAGCCAATAATCCACTATTGATGATAGAAACTTTCATCACTTTTCTTGCATTATAAATAGAAGTTTTTTACCTTTGTTTAATGATTAGTAAAAAGGAAATAGCTCAAGTAGTTGCAGACCAACGTGCCTTGCATTTTAAGGCAGATGACCTTCCTCGTTTAAAATCAACCAATACTGATAGGGAGGTCGAGGTAGTATCTGGAATTCGTAGGTGTGGGAAATCTACTCTACTGCACGAAATAAGGTCGAAGAATATTGAAAAAGATTACTACTTCAACTTCGATGATGATAGATTGGTAAAGTTTGCTGTTGAGGATTTTCAACTCCTTCATGAAGTTTTTATTGAACTTTTTGGGAAACAATCCACGTTCTATTTCGATGAGATACAAAACATCGAGGGTTGGGAGCGATTTGTGAGAAGGCTTCACGATTACAACAATAAGATATACATAACAGGGTCTAATGCCTCAATGCTGAGCCGTGAATTAGGTACACACCTTACCGGAAGGTTCTACCAAACTGAACTATACCCTTTCTCATTCCACGAATTCTTACTTTTTAACAAAAAACATGTACCCAGCAATCCTATAATAAATACCGAAGAAAAAGTAAGCATTCACTCTTCTTTTATCGAGTACTTTAACAAAGGAGGATTTCCATTTTATTTACAATCAAATAGTTATCAGTATTTAAAGTCGCTTTACGAGAGTATTATTTACCGTGACGTTCTGGTTCGGAATGGATTAAAAAACGACAAAGAAATTCTTGAATTAGTACATTACTTATCAAGTAATACCTCAAAGCTTGTGTCATACAACGGTCTCACTAAAATAATTGGGGTTAAAAATGCATCAACGGTAAAGAGCTATATTGATTTCATTCAAGATACTTACTTAATTTTCACTGTGAACAAATACGACCGTTCACTAAAAAAACAATTGTTAAATCCTAAGAAAACATATTTTATTGACCTTGGGCTAGCCAGAGAAATTGGATTTCATCATTCAGAGGATAATGGTCGATTGCTTGAGAACCTCGTATTTATCGAGTTAAAGCGAAGAGGACGGGAGGTATTCTATCACAACCAGAAGTACGAGTGCGACTTTGTGATTAAAGAAAAAAACTCGATTGTTGAGGCCATTCAGGTTAGTTGGACTATCCAAAACGATACAACAAGAAAAAGGGAACTTTATGGGTTGCTGGATGCACTAAGAACTTATGGATTAACAGAAGGGCTAATCCTAACCGATGAGGAGGAGGATACCATAAAAGAAATGGGGTATACAATCCACATTAAACCAGCCTGGAAATGGCTGCTAAATATATAGCCATATAATGCAATAACCTTCTTTTAAAAGGCGCAAAATTTTAATCATAATGCACCCGAATTTTTCACTGTACAGTTTACCCAAATAGTTTTCAAATATTTTTTTCCTGAGCAGCATAGGAAGTTAATGCTTGTGTTCGCAAAACTGCTAGTCTTCGATGCGTTAATAGGAAACAACGACAGGCACTTCTTTAACTGGGGCATAATTAAATAAATTTGAGATAATCTGTGCTAACCTGTCCGTCCTCTGCCTGCCTGTAGAAGACAGGGCGAATCTGTGGACAAAACCCAGAACGAAGAACGAAAAACGTAGAACGCACCTGCCTAACTGACGGTTTCGGCAGGCAGGGATGACGCAGATTTAACAGATTTACGCAGACAAATGCCAATAGCTAGTGGAACGATGAGGCGTTGATGTGATGATGCGATAAGGCGGGGAGGCGAACGTTAAACATAGAACTCTGAACTTTAAACCTTGAACCCTAAACCTTAAACGTAGAACGGTGAAGCGATGAGGCGATGAAACATAAGTAGTGTAGTATGAAACATCGAATATCGAACTGAACGCAAAATCTCGTTATCTCAGCAAAGAACGCTGTTCTTACGAGACAGGCGTAGAACGTATAACCTACAATGGGCAGGCGCAAAACAGCGAACACGAAACGCAAAACGCCCAACGTAAAACGAAAACTCTCCCAACATTAACTACTTTAAGATAACTCACAAACAGAATCTTTGCGCATCTTTTTATGCCCATAACCCTAAATTTCCAAAATAAAACATTATATTTGTGGATATACCCATAAAAATGATTTCAAGACCAGTATATATACAGCAACTAAAAAACTTTATCAATAAACCTCAGGTAAAGATCATTACCGGAATCAGACGTTCGGGAAAGTCAACCGTTTTGAGTCTGCTTAGAGAGGAACTGCTGAATATGGGAGTAAAAGAAGAACAGATTATCCCGATAAATTTTGAAAGTTTTGCTTTTTCAGAGCTTTCTACCGCCCGGAATTTGTATAAATATGTACAGGAAAAGATACAGCATCCACAAAGGTATTACCTCTTATTAGATGAAATTCAGGAGGTACAGGGTTGGGAGAAGGCTGTTAATTCCTTTTTAGTTGATTTTGATGTCGATATTAACCTTACGGGGTCTAATTCTCACCTGCTTTCTTCCGAGTTAGCTACCTATTTGACAGGGCGTTATGTTGAAATTCCTGTTTTCACAATTTCTTACAGGGAATTCCTGAATTTCAGACAACATTATTTTCCAAATGAAAAGATGCAGGGTAATCCTTTTGTTCATTACCTAAGAATGGGAGGTTTTCCCGTTATTCATACAGTAAATTATGACGAGGAAACAGCCTATAAAGTTGTTCGGGATATTTATTCTTCCGTTATTCTGAGAGATACAGTACAACGATACAAAATACGTGATGTGGAACTATTGGAACGTGTAGTCAAATATGCTTTTGATAATATAGGAAACACCTTTTCGGGCAAAAATGTGGCAGACTATTTCAAAAACCAGCAACGTAAAGTCGATATCAATACTATCTATAACTATCTACATGCCCTAGAAGGCGCCTTTATTCTATACCGTGTCCCCCGGTACGATATTAAGGGAAGAGAGGTGCTCAAAACCCAGGAAAAGTTTTATGTGAGTGATATTTCACTTGTTTATGCAACATTGGGTTATAGAGACAGAATGATTTCGGGAATCTTGGAAAATATGGTTTTTCTGGAACTCAAAAGGAGAGGTTATCAAGTATATGTTGGAAAGTTTCATACTAAGGAAATTGACTTTATAGCTGAAAAACAGGGAGAAAAAATTTATATACAAGTAGCTTATAAATTAGAAAGCCAACAAACCGCGGACCGGGAATTTTTTCCTTTGTTAAATATTGACGATCAACACCCTAAGTATGTAGTTACTATGGATGATTTTTGGAAGGATTCCATAGAAGGAGTAAAGCATTTGTATATCAGTGATTTTTTGATGAGAGAAACATTATGATTTCACTAATTAGGGTCTGCTGAAAAACTCGAATTTAGAATATGATTCGTTTTTCCGAGGTCTATTCGTTTTCCCTCTGGCATCGGCTGGTGAGCCGAAAAACAAGTGCAGCCGGCGGTAAAAAAAAATCTGCTGTTTGAGCACCTACGTAGGAGGTGCGAGTTCAGATTTTTTCCGCCTGCAAGCGTAGTTTTTCGTGCGAGGCAGGCGTAGCCTTGATTTTTTTTGCTTACTTTTTTGCATCAAGGCAAAAAAGTAAGTGGGGTATGGGGC
>Ga0334892_1001497_pt1 | contig 19687 bp, 17 predicted proteins | sample GraSluR3_MG_4_FD_207213 | JGI IMG/M metagenome (GOLD analysis project Ga0334892, IMG submission 207213) | Sludge microbial communities from methane-producing bioreactor in Wageningen University, Netherlands - Granular Sludge_15_04-R3 | ecosystem: Engineered > Bioreactor > Anaerobic >...
CTACGAACCAGTAGGTCGGGGGTTCGAATCCCTCTGGGTACACCAAACACAATGAATACAAGGGTCTTGTACCCTTGTATTTTTTTGTGTTTGAGATTATATTTGTTAGCTAGATTCTTCAAAGGGTATATACCAGCAAAACAGCTAAGGAGTGATATTTTGAAAAAGATTAAAGTGTTTTCGGACTTTGCTTGTCCATTTTGTTATATTGGTTTTTCCATAGCCGACAGAATGGTTAAAGAAAATTTAGATATTGAATTTTATTGGTATCCCTACGAACTGGATAGAGATGCATCCTATGAAGGGTCATCGATTTTGGGTTCAATCCCAATGGATCAGATTGATATGGCCTATAAGAGAATTGAAAGATTGGGGTCAGAATATGGACTCGTATACTCAAACAAGACAATTAAATTCAATACAGGGCTATTACACAGAGCAGCCCTCTATGCTCAAGAGGTAGGGAGCTTCTATCCATTTGCCAGTGAGGCCTTTAAGGCAATTTTTACAGAAGGAAAGAATGTGGCATCCAAGGAAGTTATAAATCAGATTGGAATTGAAGTGGGATTAAACATACATGAAATGATTGAGACAATTGAAGCAGGGGATTTTGAAGATATGATGGTTCAAGCAAGGGAAATGGCTGTAGCCTATGAAATCGAAAGTGTTCCCACCTTTATTAGGGAGGATGGAAAGAAAGTTACATTATTGAACGGTTACAATAAGTTCAAGAAGGATCTTATAGACTAGTTAGTTATGTGATGCCCATTTAGCCTATGTATGGATTTAAATGGGCATCAAAGATGTTTTGAGGGACTATTTTTAAATTGGAGGCTAACCATCAAGCTTATCATGTTATAATAAAGTCAGGTGGTGTAAAAATGAGGAAAATTTTATCATTTGTAATAGGTCTTTGCATGGCTTTGTTTATTGGATATACGATTTATAATGATCTAACTGTAGTTAAGGTCAATAATGTTATTGAAAAGGAAGATTTTTTTGTTCTACTGGAAGACATGAAACTTAGGGAGATACAAGATTACATGTATATTGAGGATCAAATATATTTTTCAGCCTCCTTTATGCAGGAGTATGTAGATCGGGATATGTTTATTGACGAGGCAGAGTCTGTTGTAATTATAACTGATGGAAATAACGTTGGAAGATTTTATCCGGACAATATGAGTGGTACTATGAATGGCAAGGAAATATTATTGGTATCACCACTTAAGGCTGTGGAGAAAGTAATATACATACCCTACAATTTACTGAAGGAGATATATCGGGAAAATCTGGAATTTAATTGGAATACCAATTCACTTGTGATTGACTTCATGGGATATGATTATATCGAAGGTGAAATTATCGAAGAGACATCAATATATGCAAGTCCACATAATAGGTCAGCATCAATTGGGAAAAGTCTTCCAAAGGGTGAAAGGGTAGTTATTTTCTCAGAAGAAGGTTCATGGTTTAAAGTAAGAACAAATGAGGGGCTGGTTGGATATGCCAGTGGAGATTCAATTCTTATAGAATATGGTAAAAACAGATTCAAAAGAAGTATTGATGTTGAAGATGAATCCTCTTCAATGGAAAAAGAGATTATTAATCTAACATGGGATTATACCTATGGACCCATGAGGAATATAGAAACAGTACCGGATATGCAAGGGGTTAATGTTATTGCACCAACATGGTTTGACATTTCAGATGAAGAAGGAAACATATTCAATAAAGGTAACTTGGATAATTCGATTCTTTATAGAAACGCTGGATATGAAATTTGGCCTGCAGTAACTAACTCATTTGATCCAGAAATGACCAGTATATTTCTAAGATCCAGCAAGTCAAGAGAAAAGATAATCAATGATTTGTTGGAGCTTTACAAATATTATCAAGCCGATGGAATCAATATCGATTTCGAAAACATATACTATGAAGACAGGGACTACCTTACACAGTTTGTAAGGGAACTTTATCCGGTTTTTAAATATCATGGCATGACTGTGTCAATGGATGTAACGGCAATATCCACAAGCCCGAACTGGTCGATGGTTTATGACAGGGAAAGACTTCAACAATCTCTGGATTATGTTGTTTTAATGGCCTATGATCAACACTGGGCATCAAGTCCAGTGGCCGGATCCGTAGCAGAGTACTGGTGGGTGGAGGAATCTGTATCAAGGCTGTTGGAACAGGTGCCTCCTGGGAAGCTGGTCTTGGGCATGCCTTTTTACTCAAGGGTTTGGGATGTGAATAATGATGGCGTTTCCTCTCAAGCTGTAACAATGAAAACTGCTTTGGAATTTATTGATAAGAACGAAATTGAAACCGTCTGGGATGAAATTAGCCAACAATACTATGGAGAGATGGTTGTAGGGGAGACCACCAGGAAGATATGGCTTGAAGATAAAAATTCATTGTATTATAAGGTTTCTCTTGTCCACAAATATAATCTAGCTGGAATTGCTACTTGGAGAAAAGGATTTGAAATACCATCTATATGGGAATCACTAGATGGGTACTTGAATTAAAGGGGGATTTCATATGAAGTTTGGGGGAATTGATATCATCATCAAAAAAGGTGATATAACTGAGGAAAAAGTGGATGGAATTGTAAATGCAGCAAACAACACACTTCTTGGAGGAGGTGGAGTAGATGGTGCAATTCACAGGAAAGGTGGGCAATCGATACTAGAACAGTGCAAGAAACATTCTGGCTGCCCGACTGGAGAGGCCAGAATCACAACAGCAGGGAATCTACCTTGTAAATATGTGATTCATGCTGTTGGACCAATATACGGAAGAAAGGATGGAATGGAAGAGAAGCTTTTATATAATGCATATTATAACTCATTAAAACTAGCAGATGAGTATGGTCTGAAATCACTTTCTTTTCCGTCCATTTCAACAGGTGCTTACGGATACCCAATCAAGGAGGCAGTGAAGATTGTCAAAAAGGCATTGAAAGACTTTTCAAACCGAAATTCATCACTTGAGGAAGTCAGTTTGGTCTTGTTTAACGAAGACGATCTTAAGGTCTATGAAAATTATTTCAACTCGTCCTTATAATTTGGATATATAGTTCCAATCAATCAAATATTAAGATAATGCAACATTTGTTTGGTTGACATAAGTTTTTCTATGTTATATTATCAAAGAAGTTGGAAAAACTGGAGAAAAGGGAGTGTTTAAAATTTTCGCAGATACTCATAAGATAATTGCCTCCAAGGTATACGACAATGTTCTTGAACATTATGATATTGAGCTGGATAAGGACAAGCTGCTCTGGGGATCAATCGCACCAGACATTTTACCTAAATACAAGCTTATTAGACACTATAGAGATGAGAGCATCAACTATGTTGCATTGGAGATAATGAAAATAATTTTTGTAAGCAGATATATTGATTTCAATAAGATAACAGATCCAATAGCCATCAAGATTCTCAGCAGAAAAATTGGGGTGGTATCTCACTATCTTTCTGATTATGTGTGTTTACCGCATGCTAAAAGGTGGACATTCAACGGATCAATGGTTAAGCATATAAGATATGAATCAAAACTGAATGATTATGCACCCAATCATACGTTTAAGAAAAATGTCATAACTGTGAATGATCTTGATATATATAATGAGAATCCAATTAGCCTTCATTCCACAATTAAGAAATATATTGAGGACGTTGTTGAGGATTACTTCCAGAACAAGGGCTTTAAGAATGATCTTGATTTTGCATTATCATTAAATCTCAAGATAACCTATTTCATCCTTGATGTTATAAAAGATTACTCTGAAGAAATCCATGAAGTATTTGCAATGGAAATATAGAAATAATAAATAACTATTGACAAGCATAAGTTTAAATTATATACTAACAAATAAGTTAATACACTACAGTGAAGGGAAGAGTAGTGCAGGAAATAAGTTTTAGCGATTCAGGGACGGTGGGAGCCTGATACGAAAGCTTGCATGAAGAACAGCCCGGAGTATCTGATCGAAAGACATTGTCAAGTAGACTCAGACGGTATAGCCCGTTACAAGCTATGACGTATCGATTAATTTCTGTACGGAATGAGTGAGCATTATTGCTAATTTAGGTGGTACCGCGAAAGTAACCTTTCGTCCTTTATATGAGGACGGAAGGTTTTTTTAATACAAAAAATAATAAGGGAGTGATAAGAATGATGATGGTAAATGGTTTTACAGCTAGAGAAGCGCAAGTTGGAATCAAGCAGATCAAAGATTTTTTCGAGAGGAGACTGGCGGATAATCTTAATCTTACCAGAGTGTCTGCACCGTTGTTTGTAAAGCCAGAAACTGGTCTAAATGACAATCTCTCCGGAACAGAAAAGGCTGTTTCCTTCCAGATGAGAAAATACCAGCAAAATCTTGAAATAGTACAATCTCTTGCCAAATGGAAAAGAATGGCCCTTAAGTGGTATGGATTTGGAAATGGAGAAGGACTTTATACAGATATGAATGCCATTAGACCTGATGAATTTGTTGACAATATACACTCAATATATGTTGATCAATGGGATTGGGAAAAGGTAATTCGTGAAGAGGACAGAAACCTGGAGTATCTTAAGGAAGTTGTCATATCCATATATGAGGCTTTCAAGGAAACTGAAGATTTCATCAACGCTCAGTATCCTGTTAGATTGTATAAAAAATTGCCTGATGAAATTACCTTTGTAAGTACACAAGAGCTTGAGGACAAATGGCCTGATGTCACTCCTAAGGAAAGGGAGCATATGATAACGAAGGAGTTGGGAGCTGTTTTCCTTTACAAGATTGGAGCAGCACTCAAGTCAGGCAAACCTCATGACCTTAGAGCACCTGATTATGATGACTGGGAGCTGAATGGAGATATACTTTTCTGGAACCCTGCATTGGGTCAAGCTATTGAGCTTTCGAGCATGGGTATAAGAGTGGATGAAAAATCCCTGATTAAACAGCTTAAGCTGGCTGATGCAGAAAACAGAATGTCCATGGAATACCATCAAAAGCTATTGGGTGGAGAACTCCCTTATACAGTTGGTGGAGGTATCGGACAATCCAGAATTTGTATGTACTTTCTTCAGGCTAAGCATATAGGTCAAGTACAGGCATCCGTATGGACTGAAGATGAAATAATAAGATGTGAGGATGAAGGGATTTTCCTTCTTTAGAACTCCACAACTTAATGTTTAAATGGTTTGGATATGTGTTCTTAACAAAAGAGGCGTTTTTAACGCCTCTTTTGTTAAGATTTTGTAACAAATCAATCCAATTTTATTAAACAAATGTAGGCCTTTTTATAGTATAATAGAAAATACCGCCATCCATATTTCAAGGTGGAAAATTCTTAAGGAGGGATGCTATAGATGGCTTTATCTAATGACACATTTTATGATCTATACGAAGGATTAAAGCACAATTTTCTATTTAAGAATGACCTCAATAGCATACATATCCTTTTGAACTTGTACGATATTGAAGACAATATCAGAAATATTTTTCCGAAATACGTATCCATAAAATACCTAAGAAATCACATATCAAGAATTCTTAAAAACAGACGTGGAAACCAACTTATAGCAATGAACCTTGGGGAGCTGATTCATGAGGATATCAACAGACTTGAGCTACTCCTATATCTGGAAGGCTACAAGGGTGGGTTTGTTAATATAAAGGAAGCAAATAGACTTGAAGACCTAACTGTTAAAACCTATTCAATAAACGAGTTGTATTACCAGAAATATCTTTTTCATTTCGATACTTTCACTGAACCGATTCAGGAGCTTCGTGATGAGATATTTGCCAATCTTGAGAAGGATGAGGAATCCAGTAATCATCTTCACAATCTCATAGGCAGATACTGTGAGAAGGTGATTAGAAACAAGATATTCAGCCTAAATAGATATCTTGATAAACAGCTCACCATAGACTATGAATCATCCTCTGCAAATATAACTGAAGATGAGACTCTGCTGACTATGGATGACCTTACCAATGTCTACAATGAAGTCATTAAAATAATGTCTAGAAATGGAATGAGATTATACAAGGATGCCTACTGGAATGGTTTAAATGACAGGGTTCTAAAAAGATACCGCTAGAGCAATCATTAATAATAATAATATCACCCTCTGACTTTTTATTGTCAGAGGGTTTTAATTTCCAGTTTAGCTTTACATTGATTATATGGTACAATAGATGAAGGATTAATGTGGAAAGAGGTGACATATGATAATTTTAGGGGTAGACCCGGGGATAGCCACAGTTGGTTACGGTGTGGTGGAATTAGTTGGAAACAAATATAGGGTCATTGATTATGGAGCCATTCTTACTCCTTCTGATCAGCTATTTCCAGATAGATTGAAATCTGTATATAACCAGCTTAATGATATTATTATAAGATATAGACCAGATGAGCTGGCAATTGAGGAGCTATTTTTCAACAAGAATGTTAAAACAGCCATTAAGGTTGGTCATGCACGTGGCGTTGAGATCCTTGCAGCAGTTAATCACGATCTCGAGGTATATGAGTATACACCTCTTCAGGTAAAACAGGCCGTGGTTGGATATGGGAGAGCTGAGAAAAGGCAGGTTCAGGAAATGGTAAAGATTCTACTGAATCTGGATAAGATTCCAAAACCAGATGATGTTGCAGATGCTTTAGCAGTGGCAATATGTCATGGTAGCTCCTTGAAATTCAAGGAATCATTTAAAATGAGATAAGTAGGTGGATCTATGATTGATTACATAATTGGTAAGATAAGCTATATAGGTGAGGACTATTTTCTTCTGGAAAATCAGGGGATGGGATTTCGAATAAACACTTCCAGCAACACCCTCATGCAGCTAATAAAAGGTGAGGAAAAGCAGCATGTATTTACGGATCTTATCGTAAGGGAAGATTCCATGAGCCTTTATGGATTTGTTAGTGAAGATGAAATGAGGATGTTCAAACTTCTGCTGACAGTCTCTAAAATTGGTCCAAAGGTAGCGTGTGGAATACTATCAACACTTAGACCTGTTCAGATCCAAAAAGCCATAATGCTAAAGGATGTCACAACCCTGTGTAAAGGTCCTGGTGTAGGTAAAAAGACCGCTGAAAGGATAGTGCTTGAGTTGAAGGATAAAGTCAAGGGTGGATTCACAGAGGATGAATCCTTCAATGAACTGATTGAGCCAATGGACAATGAAGCAATCGAGGCTCTGGTTGCCCTGGGATATAGTAGATACGAGGCTCAGAAGGCATTCCAGGGTACTGACCTAACTGGGATGACTGTTGAGGATATTATAAAGCTGGGACTAAGGAAGTTATCACGATAAATATCAAGTGCTGTTAGCTATAACAAATCAAATATATAATGGGAGAAATATTTATGGATGAAGGAAGAGATAGAATAGTTGCCAGGAATATGAACATGGATGATACAGAGACTGAAGCGACACTTAGACCCAAGTGGCTTAGGGAATACATAGGACAGGACAAAGCCAAGGAAAAGCTGAAGATATTTATCCAAGCAGCTAGGGGTAGAAGTGAATCCCTGGATCATGTTCTACTTTATGGACCTCCAGGACTTGGAAAAACGACATTGGCAAATATTATTGCAAATGAGATGGGAGTGAATATCAGAGTGACATCCGGTCCAGCTATCGAGAGACCTGGAGATCTTGCGAGCATTCTGACCAACCTCTCTGATGATGATGTATTGTTTATAGATGAAATTCATCGGATAAACAGGACCGTTGAGGAGGTGCTTTATCCTGCCATGGAGGACTTTGCGCTGGACATTATAGTAGGAAAAGGTCCATCAGCAAGATCAGTCAGGCTAGACCTATCCAAATTCACCTTGATTGGTGCAACAACTAGAGCTGGTCTGCTTACATCGCCATTAAGGGATAGGTTTGGTGTGATGCTTAATCTTGATTTATACAATCCTGATAACCTGACTGAAATTGTCACCAGATCTGCAAAGATACTTAATATTGACATTGAACCAATGGGTGCCTATGAAATAGCCAAAAGATCTAGAGGTACACCTAGAATCGCCAACAGGCTTCTTAAAAGAGTAAGGGACTATGCACAGGTGGTTGAAAACGGTGTAATAACGGAGGAAATAGCCAAAAAGGGTCTCATGGTTCTCGAAGTGGATAGGCTTGGACTTGATGCAGTTGACAGAAAGCTTATTTTAACATTAATTGAGAACTTTAAGGGAGGGCCGGTTGGAGTGGATACACTTGCAGCTGCCACCGGTGAAGAAAGAGGCACAATTGAGGATGTGTATGAGCCATATCTGCTACAAATGGGATTCCTGAGCAGGACACCAAGAGGGAGAATGGTTACTGAAAAGGCCTACAGGCATTTCAATATACCTCTTCCTGCAGAAAAATAATAACATAAGGCTGGTGTGTGATATGAAAAGAAGGTTAATTATTGTAATTGCTTTAATAATGATAATAATACCAACTATTTCCCTTGGAAGGGTTGAGGAGGATTTGAACTATTTTGATGTAAAGATTGGCAGAACCTATGCTGCTCTTGAAAGGGTGAGGGTTTCAACAGAAGGTGTGATGGCAATCTATCAGAAAAATGAAAAGGGTGATTCATTGATGGAGCTGCCTGGAAAGGCAATGTACATAAGCTTGAGCCTAGGCAGATATGACGAGATAGATGTATATGATGATTCGAACACCTATGTTGCAACATTGCCAGCCAATGGAACGGTTCTGTTTGGGACTGAGAGTGGGAGCGAAGGTATGATGAGCGTAGATGGTAAAAAATACAGGGGATACATCACGTTTATAGGTAACAGAAACGGCCTGTATGTTATAAACCATGTTGATATTGAGAGCTATCTCTATGGGGTTGTTCCCAAGGAAATACCTTCCTTAAGCAGTGAGGAGGCTCTCAAGGCTCAGGCTATAGCAGCCAGGAGCTATGCCTACTCGACCATGAACAAACACATTAACGAGGGCTACAATATCTGTGATACAACACATTGCCAGGTATATGGCGGATATGATGCCGAGCAACCAACTACCAACAGAGCAGTGGATAATACAATGGGCTTAGTGGCTCAATACAATGGTAGTGTTGCAAGTACGGTATTTCATTCTTCTTCTGGCGGACACACTGAAAGCAGTGAAAACGTTTGGGGAGGGAGGGTGCCCTATCTGGTAGCTGTGGAAGACCCATATTCCTTGAACACCATTAATAGCAACTGGGAAGTCACAATTGATTCTGACAGCTTAAGTAAGAAGCTTTTGGCTGGAGGCATTGATATAGGGGATATCAGAAGCATTGACATTGCAGAGAAAACTGAATCCGGGAGGGTCATGGAGCTGGTACTAAATGGTTCAAATGGAAATGCTGAGATATCCGGCGAGAGATTCAGAAGTTTGATAGGAACTACTACCATCAAGAGTACACTTTTTTCTGTGGAAGGCAATTCAGTTTCCGGAGGTAGTAATAGTTCAATAATCTATGCAGCCTCTGAAAGAAGAATTGGGATGCTTGAAGGTGATAGGGGTTCGTTAAGCATAATTTCTGATTATGGGAGGATAAGATCCTATAGTGATGAATCAATAACAGTAATTGGAGATAGTGGGGTATTTACCTATAAAACTCCGGATACTATTGACATATCAAGGGGAAGTGTTGTAATATCTGGAAGGGGTTTCGGACACGGAATTGGGATGAGTCAATATGGAGCCATTGAAATGGCAAAGCAGGGCTTTGATTTTGAAGAAATACTTGAGCATTATTATACAGGGATAGAAATAACCAAATATTAGATTAAGGAAGTTGAAAATGAAAACAAGTGAATTTTATTATGACCTTCCACAGGAGTTGATAGCTCAACATCCGTTGGAGGATAGAACCAGCTCAAGACTTCTGGTTTTGGACAAGGAAAAAGAGAGAATTGAACACAAAAAATTTGTAGATATAATTGATCAGCTTAATCCAGGTGATGGAATCGTATTAAACGATTCAAGAGTATTGCCCGCAAGATTGTTTGGCAATAGACCGGGAAAGGAAGAAAAGCTTGAAGTCCTACTTTTGAAGAGAACTGAAAAAAACATCTGGGAATGTCTTGTGAGACCAGGCAAAAAAATGAAGGCTGGAGGCAGGATTGAATTTGGTGGAGGGATTATCAAGGGTACTGTACTTCGGATTGGAGAGGATGGTACCAGATTCATAGAATTTTTCTTCGAAGGGATATTTGAAGAGATATTGGACCAACTTGGAGAAATGCCATTGCCGCCATATATAACTGAAAAACTTGAGGATGGAGAAAGATACCAGACAGTTTATTCAAAGAATCCAGGTTCTGCAGCAGCTCCAACTGCAGGTTTACACTTTGACAAGGAACTAATGAAAAAGATTAGCGATAAAGGAGTTAAGATCATATACCTAACGCTTCACGTAGGCCTTGGAACCTTCAGACCTGTGAAAGTTGAGGATGTTAATGATCACATAATGCATTCAGAGTACTATCAGATAAGCAATGATGCTGCAGAGGCTATCAACAGTGTCAAAGCGACAGGGGGAAGGATTATATCTGTTGGCACAACATCAACAAGGACCCTTGAAACAATAGCTGATGAAGAAGGTATGGTAAGAGCCGGTTCGGGATGGACAGATATCTTCATTTATCCAGGATACAGGTTCAAACTGGTGGATGGTCTTATCACAAACTTTCATCTCCCCGAGTCTACCCTAATGATGCTTGTAAGTGCATTTGCGGGTAAGGAGCTCATAATGAGTGCCTATGATGAGGCAATAAAAAATAGATATAGGTTCTTTAGCTTTGGAGATTCTATGTTCATAAAGTAATCAGGAGGTTAAAATGGCAATAAAATATGAATTATTGAAGAAATCGACAGAGACCAAGGCAAGACTTGGGAAGATAACAACTCCACATGGTGAAATTGAGACACCAATATTTATGCCTGTTGGAACTAGAGCTACAGTTAAGACCATGACACCTGAAGAGGTTAAGGATTTGGGTGCGCAAATAATACTGTCAAATACCTACCATCTTTATCTTAAGCCAGGTCATGAACTTATCAAGGAAGCTGGTGGGCTCCATAAATTTATGAACTGGGATGGACCAATTCTGACAGACAGTGGTGGATTCCAGGTTTTCAGCCTTGGCGACCTTAGAAAAATTAAGGAAGAAGGAGTGGAGTTCCGTTCTCATATAGATGGCTCAAAGCACTTTATCAGCCCTGAGACAGCTATTGATATACAAAACGCACTTGGCTCCGATATAATGATGTGTTTTGATGAATGTGTATCATATCCAGCTGATTATGAGTATACAAAACAATCCATGGAAAGGACAACAAGGTGGGCTAAAAGGTGTAGAGACCATCATCAAAATTGGGATAAGCAGGGTCTTTTTGGAATAGTGCAGGGAGGAATGTTCAAAGACCTTAGGGAACAAAGCGTAAAGGATCTACTGGAAATGGATTTCAGTGGCTATGCAATCGGAGGCTTGAGTGTTGGGGAGCCAATGGAGACAATGTGTGAGGTGCTGGACTATACAACACCACTGCTGCCTGAAGATAAACCAAGATATCTAATGGGCGTAGGGACCCCGGATTATCTGTTTGAAGCTGTTATAAGAGGAGTGGATATGGCTGATTGTGTTTTGCCAACAAGGATAGCCAGAAACGGCACTGCAATGACTACAAAAGGCAAGGTGGTTATAAGAAATGCTGAATACACCAAGGATTTCACACCATTGGATGCTGACTGCGATTGCTACACTTGTAAGAATTACTCGAGAGCATATATAAGACATCTTTTCAACGTGAATGAAATACTTGCTTTGAGACTTACTACAATTCACAATTTAAGGTTCCTGATTAGAACCATGGAGAAGATCAGAGAAGCAATTAGAAATGATAAACTACTTGAGTATAGAGAGGAATTTTATAAAAATTATGGATATTCAGTAGATTAAGTGGTGATTTTTTCGCTATTTCATGTATAATAATATATAAGAAAAGGAGTGATTAGTTAAATGGAGCAACTGCAAGCATTTATTCTTCCAATTGGACTTTTGGTAATTTTCTACTTTTTTGCCATTAGACCACAGAAGAAAAAAGAAAAAGAGATCAAGGAAATGAGAAGCGGGCTTAGAGTAGGAGATGAGGTAGTTACAATCGGTGGTATTTATGGTAAAATAGTGAAAGCCAAAGAGGATGTTCTTACCTTGGAGTCAGGTTCAGCTAAAACAAGACTAGAGGTCACAAGATGGGCAGTTGGTTCTGTACTTAAAGACAGCGGTAACAGAAGCGACGAAGCAGCTGAGTAAGCTGAATGTTAAAGAATAAAACTTCCTTAATTGGAAGTTTTTCTTCTTTTATAGGTAATATTTCATAAACCAAAAACTACTTTATAATACATAATGCTTATGGTATAATTAACCCATTAAAACCTGTTGACCAGGGATAGGAGGAAGAATATGAAGTACATAAAGACATTGACAAAGAGCAGACTTAAGGATACTCTTTCCTATGCCGGTTGTGGCGAGTGTCAGACATCTTGCCAATCAGCATGCAAGACATCCTGTACAGTTGGAAATCAGAAATGCGAAAATAAGTAGCATAATGAAGAGTGGTGGGTTTTCCACTGCTTTTTATTTGAGAAAAATAAGGAGGAAATAAGTTGAAACAAGACTTGATACATAAGTTCTATTTGAATGAGAGGCACATGGTACTGGATGTTAATAGCGGTTCAGTTCATGTAGTTGACAAACTTGTATTTGACCTGCTAGACCATTATGTAAGCAATGATCTGGACGGCATAATCCGAAATATGGTGAGCACTTACGACGAAAAGGATATAAGAGAGGCCTACAAAGAAATTGGATTCCTTGAAGAAAATGGAATGCTTTTTTCTGATGCTGAGGATATATCGAATCTTAAGTACAATGAGGACAATATAGTTAAAGCAATGTGCCTACATGTTGCCCATGACTGTAATCTCAAGTGTGAGTATTGCTTTGCATCCCAGGGTAACTTCAAAGGTGAGAGGTCCATGATGAATCTTGAAACGGGAAAGAAAGCCCTGCTATACCTTGCCCAAAACTCAGGCAACAGAAGGAATCTTGAGGTTGATTTCTTTGGTGGAGAGCCTTTAATGAATTTTCAAACAGTCAAAGACCTGGTGGATTATGGAAGAAGCATAGAAATGAAATACAACAAGCATTTCAGATTTACCATAACTACAAATGGTGTCCTTTTGGATGACAATAAAATTAAGTACATCAACGAAAATATGGATAACGTTGTACTTAGCCTTGATGGTAGAAAGACAGTAAATGATGCAATGAGGCTAACTGTTAGTGGTGAGGGTAGCTATGATGTGATCCTTCCAAACATTAAAAAAATGATACAAGCCAGAGGCGATAAGGATTATTATGTTAGGGGTACCTTTACTAGTAATAATCTAGATTTTGGAAAGGATGCAGTTAGTTTCCACAGGGAGGGATTCAAAAAGATTTCAATTGAGCCAGTCGTTGCACCTGAAGAAATGGACTATGCAATTAGGGAAGAACATCTTGATAGAATTTTACAGGAATATGAAGATTTTTCCAAAGAGTACATCAGACTAACCCAGCAGGATGACGAGTTTATGTTCTTCCACTTTATGATCGACCTGAATCAAGGCCCATGTGTTGTTAAACGGGCAGTTGGATGTGGAGCTGGAAGCGAGTACCTTGCAGTAACGCCAGAGGGCGAACTGTATCCCTGCCACCAGTTTGTTGGAGAAAAGGAATTTCTACTTGGAACATTGGATACTGGTATTTTAAATATTGAGCTCAGGGATAAGTTCAAAGTTGCAAATGTATATAACAAGGAAGAATGCAGAAATTGTTGGGCTAGGTTCTATTGCAGCGGTGGTTGTCACGCAAATGCCCATTATGCGCACAATGACATTATGAAACCTTACGAAATCGGATGTGAGATGGAGAAAAAGAGGATAGAGTGTGCGCTTTCTGTTCTGGCAAACCAAGAGGCATAGGAGGTAGAGAATGAGATCAAGAAGCATAGCCATAATGGCTGTAATACTTGCAATTGTAATAGGTTTGGCGTTCTTTGCCATTAATGGCATCACATTTGGAGATGTCACTTACAAAAACGCCAAGGAATCAATAGACTTGGGACTTGACCTTGCCGGTGGTGTTTATGTGGTACTTGAAGCTAACACTGATGCAACTGGAGATGAACTGCGAAGGATGATGGAGGAGACTAAGGCGATAATAGGACATCGAGTCGACGGTTTAGGAGTGTCTGAACCGAATATTGCAATTGAGAATGAAGATAGAATCAGAATTGAGCTAGCGGGACTGGAGGATCCACAAGAGGCAATTGATTTGATAGGGAAAACTGCTTTGCTTGAATTCAAGACCCCACAAGGTGAAACTGTAATTACAGGAAAGCACGTAAAAAATTCAGGAGTTATTATGAACCCATCTCAATTTGGCGGAGAGGAACCAGTCGTTAGCCTTGAGTTCAATGAAGAGGGAACAGAACACTTCAGAACAGCAACTGCGGCTCTAGCAGCTGAAGAGAATGACATGGATAAGATACTCTACATCATACTAGATGGCGTCGTAATATCCAGTCCTATTGTAGATGAGACAATAAACGATGGTAGAGCAATCATCACTGGAGGCTTTACAATTGAAAGCGCAGGGAATCTTGCCACATTAATAAACGCAGGCGCTTTACCGGTGGAAATGATTGAGCTTCAGACCTCTGTAATAGGACCAACACTTGGATTGGAGGCCTATGAGAGAAGCATAATGGCAGCTGGAGTTGCATTGACATTGATATTTGCATTTATGATTATTGTATACAGGGTTCCTGGTATAGTTGCATCTTTTGCATTGATAGTGTATGTATTGTTGGTGGTAGGGTCTATGATGGGAGTTGGGGTAAAGCTTACACTACCAGGAATAGCCGGACTTGTTCTTTCAATAGGCATGGCCGTTGATGCGAATGTTCTGATTTATGAAAGAATACGGGAAGAGATACAGGTGGGAAAAAGCGTTCGAGTTTCAATTGATGCAGGTTTTAAAAGGGCATTGACATCAATTTTAGATGCCAACATCACAACTCTTATTGCAGGCCTTGTTTTGTATAATTTTGGTACAGGACCAATAAAGGGTTTTGGAGTTACATTGATAATTGGTATTGGTGCGTCAATGATCACTGCAGTTTTTTTCACAAAATATGTTTTGAGGCTGATGGCTCACATAACTGGCGGAAAAAACACAAAGCTTTATGGAGCTTAGGAGGAAGACAATGAATATAATTAAGAATAGAAGATACTCATACATGATTTCCCTGGTCATAATTCTAGCTGGTCTGATTATGTTTTTCACCAACGGGCTGAATTATGGTATAGATTTCACAGGCGGAACAATGATCCAACTCAATATCGGCACTTTCGTGGAGGTTGAGGACGCAAGAGAGATAATGGATAAATATGACGAAAGCGCTAGCATCATTCATGCCGGTTCAGGGAAGGAGGAGCTAATAGTAAGGAGCTCACTAGATTTGGGGAACACTGAAATATCAAATATCGTAGATGAATTTGTTGGCAGGTTCCAGATGGACCCCGATAACTATCAAGCTCAAAAATTTGGAGCATTTATGGGGAAGGAGATTCGGAATAGGGCGATTCTTTCCATTGGAATTGCTGCTTTGCTTATGCTTGCATATATAAGCTTTAGATTTCAATTTAAGTTTGGAGTAGCAGCAATAGTTGCTTTAATTCATGATATACTTATAGCGTTGTCAATCTACTCATTACTCAGACTACCGGTAAACAGCTCGTTTATAGCTGCAATGCTAACCATTGTTGGTTATTCTATCAATGACACAATTGTTATTTTTGACAGGATAAGGGAGGAATTGAGACTAAACCAAAAAAAAGGACTTGAAGAAACTATTGAAGATAGTGTAAAACTGTCATTGAGAAGAACCATAAATACAACAATCACTACAGTAATTGCTGTAGGTTCTCTATATGTATTGGGTGTTGAGGATGTAAAAGTTCTTGCTTTGCCACTACTTTTAGGTATGCTATCAGGAACGTATTCCTCTCTGTTTATTGCAACACCTGTATGGTTTAGCCTGAAAAAGGGTAAAACAATATAGATAGAAAATACAAGGGGGTGATGGAGATGCAAAAGAGCTTTATACTCATACTGATATTGGCAATTATTATTGGGATTTTTGCTTTGAGCAACAGTGATGTGGTGGAGATTGACTTTGTATTTGCACGAGTGATGCTTTCCCAGGCCATAGTGATATTCATTTCGGTTTTACTAGGGGCTGCAGTTGCTACATTATTTGGTGTGTTAAGGGAAATGAAGCTTAAGAAACAGATCAAGGAACAGAGGAACGGAATGGAATCACTAAAGTCAGAGAATCAATCATTAATTATGAGAGTTAATGAAAAGGAAGAGCAATTAAAGCTGCTTTATGGAAGAAACGAGGAATCTCCAGAGCAAGTGGACGAGGAGAATGATTTTTCTGGAAATTAGGCCAACAAAGTGGTAGAATTTAGATAATATTATCTAAATTCTATTTTTTTTATTGGAGTGATTTTTTGGAAAAGTGGTTTATTAGAAACAATCCAGGTGATATTAACAAAATTTCAATGGAGAATAAAATATCAAAGCCTTTGGCTAAAATCTTAATTAATAGAGGACTAATCGAGAAGAACGAGATTGAGTCATTTTTAAATCCGGATATTGAAAATCTTTACAACCCAATGCTGATGGATGACATGGATGCAGCAGGAAGACTTATTCTAGATAAAATAAATAATGGCAAGAAGATACTCATAGTAGGAGACTTTGATGTGGATGGCATAATGTCTACATCTATCCTATACACCACCTTGAGAGACCTTGGTGCTGATGTAGACTTCACAATACCTGACAGAATCCAGGACGGTTACGGAATTAACACCCATATAGTTTTGAATGCAAAGGCATCAGCAGTGGACACAATAATTACATGTGATAATGGCATAGCAGCCTTTGAACCGATTGAAACAGGAAAGAATATGGATATGACCATGATAGTCACCGACCATCACGATATTCCATTAAGTGGTTTGCCTAAGGCTGACTGCATACTTAACCCAAAGAAGCCTGGCTGTAAGTATCCTGATAAGAACTTGTGTGGAGCAGGGGTTGCATTTAAGCTAGCTAGCCATTTGGCAAAGTTATCCAAGAGAAAAATTGATTTGAAGCCCTTATTGGAAATGGTTGCAATCGCAACAATTTGTGACGTTGTTGACCTTGTTGGAGAGAATCGGATTTTTGTAAGGGAAGGTTTGAACTTGCTCAACAATACCTCCAATATTGGATTAAGAGCCCTCATGAAAGAATCTGGACTATATGGTAAGACAATAACAGTCTATCATGTTGGCTTTGTAATTGGACCAAGTCTAAACGCCTCCGGAAGATTGGACAGTGCTCTGCTTGGACTTAAACTGATACTAGCGGACCAAGAGGCTGAAGCCAGTGAAATAGCCATCAAACTTAGGAAATTAAATGAACATAGAAAAGAACTCACCGAAAAGGGTACTCAAGAAATTGATAGTATGATTCAAGAAAAATACCTTGATGACAAGATACTAGTTGTATTTAATCCTGACATTCATGAAAGTGTTGCAGGAATTATTGCAGGCCGAATTAAAGAAAAGTATAATAGACCTACTATAGTCCTGACAAGAGGCAGAGAAGGCGTCAAGGGTTCTGGTAGGTCAATAGAGTCCTATCACTTGTTTGAAGAGCTTACAAGGTGCAAGGACCTGCTTGGAAGGTTTGGAGGACATCCAATGGCCGCAGGTATGTCTCTTGAAGAAGATAACATTGAGAGATTACGTAAATGTCTTAATAACAACACGAATTTAGAGGATGAAGACCTCGTTCGTAGGGTATATATAGATATGGCCATGCCGCTTGATAAGATAAACTATGAATTTATTGACGATATGTACAAGTTGGAGCCGTTTGGCAAGGCCAATCCAAAGCCTCTTTTTGGATTTAAGGGTTTGAACCTTGCAAAGGCGACTGTGCTTGGAAACAAGCGAAATGTTGTCAAATTTGGTATAAACAATCCATTGCAGGGGCAAATGGAAGCAATCATGTTTTGTAACGCAGACAAATGGCTAGAGGAAGTTGATCTTTATTATGGCATAACGGAGCGTGAAAAGCTTATCTCAGGAGTTGACAATGAAGTAGCCTTGGATATTGTATTTCATCCATCAATTAATGAATATATGGGAAGAACATCCATACAGATTGTCATAAACAACTATCGATTCGATAGAACCAGACCAAGAGGGTGAGACTATGCTAGAAAACTTGTTAATGAGAATTGAACAATATAATCCGCAGGCTGATATGGAGTTAATTATAAAAGCCTACAACTTTGCCGAGTCTGCACATGAAGGTCAGGTAAGAAATTCAGGTGAAAAGTATTTCGTTCACCCGGTTCATGTTGCAATGCTGCTTGCTGACTTAAGCATGGATACTTCAACTATAATAGCTGGCTTGCTACATGATGTAATAGAGGATACAAATGTCAGCTATGAAAAGATCAAGGAAGAATTCGGAGAAGAGGTTGCTGACATGGTAGATGGAGTAACCAAGTTGAAAAAGCTCCACTACAAGACAAAGCAGGAAAATCAGGCTGAGAATCTTAGGAAAATGGTTGTTGCTATGGCTAAGGACATACGTGTAATTATCGTAAAGCTAGCAGATAGATTGCACAACATGAGAACTCTGGAGTATATGACTGATGAAAAGAAAAAAGAAAAAGCTATTGAAACATTAGAGATTTATGCTCCAATAGCACACAGATTAGGAATTTCAAAGATAAAATGGGAGCTTGAGGATTTATCTCTTAGGTATCTTGATCCTGAGAATTACTATGATTTGGTTGATAAGGTTTCAAAGCGCAGACTGGAGAGGGAAGCATACATTGATCAGATTATAGATATTTTACATGAAAAGCTTGGAGAAATGGGTATCAAGGCTGATATTAATGGCAGACCAAAGAACTTTTACAGCATTTACAAGAAAATGATGTACCAGGGAAAGGCATTTGAACAGATTTATGATCTTACGGCAGTAAGAATTCTTGTTGATAACATTAAGGATTGCTATGGTGCATTGGGAATCGTACACACATTGTGGAAGCCTCTACCAGGTAGATTCAAGGATTATGTGGCGATGCCCAAGCCAAACATGTATCAGTCGCTCCACACGACCGTTATGGGAAATAAAGGTGAAATATTTGAGGTGCAGATTAGAACCTATGATATGCATAGGACAGCTGAATATGGTATCGCTGCCCATTGGAAGTACAAGGAGGGTAATCCTAAAACAGATAATTTTGATGAAAAGTTGACCTGGCTGAGACAACTTATGGAATGGCAAAGCGATATGAATGATCCAAAGGAGTTTATGGAGGCTCTTAAAATTGATTTCTTTACTGATGAGGTATTTGTCTTTACTCCAAGGGGAGATGTAATAAATCTTCCAGAAGGCTCAACACCAATAGATTTTGCATATAGGGTTCATACTGATGTTGGAAACAAGTGTGTCGGAGCTAAAGTTGATAACCGAATTGTACCATTGAATC
>Ga0334892_1001500_pt1 | contig 19642 bp, 14 predicted proteins | sample GraSluR3_MG_4_FD_207213 | JGI IMG/M metagenome (GOLD analysis project Ga0334892, IMG submission 207213) | Sludge microbial communities from methane-producing bioreactor in Wageningen University, Netherlands - Granular Sludge_15_04-R3 | ecosystem: Engineered > Bioreactor > Anaerobic >...
TCGGCGACTCTTCAGAAGTGAGATCTGCCAAAAAATATTAAGCGCCTTCGATGCGGAGGGCATTCAAATCGCATCCGAAACGATCTCCATTGTTGATTTCCCCAACACACACTCTTAAACAAATTTTCCTTGAACGGAGTGCGTTAGTGAGCATAGCTGGTATATGATGAAACGGACGGGAAAACATATTCGAGATTTAATAATTCCCATTTTCATGACTATCCTGCTGCCACTGATGATTAATCGTTGTGAGCATCAACAATTTCAACGACCACTAATGACGTATTCAATGATGCAAATGATTGTGGGGGTGATTGTTGGTCTAGCTGGGTTGGCTTTGTTGATTTCTTCGATCGTATTAATGATCACTATTGCTAAAAGCACGGTCATGCCCTGGGATCCCGCACAGCGTCTTGTGGTCACAGGGCCTTATCGGCACTTACGCAATCCCATGATTCTGGGGGTCGTCATCCTGTTAATAGGTGAAGCGCTGATTTTATCTTCCTTGGGCATCGCGATTCTTGCGGTGGTGTTTTTCTTTGGCAACACGCTCTATTTCATTTATTTTGAGGAGCCCAAACTGGAAGAGCAGTTTGGGAAAGCCTACCGCAGCTATAAACATAATGTCCCCCGGTGGCTGCCGCGGGTCAAGCCCTGGAAACCACAACAAGACACAAAAGATATGGATTGAAAGAGGAGGGAACTTCTTCCTATCCATTCGGCCAGGTGAAATCCCATCCTGGGGTAGCTTAAATGAATGCCTGTCTCCCTCTATACTATACTGGCCCGGGTTGAAAAAAGAAAACCTGGACATTATTATAATAGTTATCGACATACAATTGCTGTTGACCGTAAACCTCTCCTGAAGGAACCCATCATGGATCCAATTGAGAAGAAACAACCTATACTAACACCCATCATGCGCTGGTTCATGTTAGCCATGGTTCTCGCCAACATTGGCGGTATGATGACGCCGTTGTTAATGCCGATTTATCTGACCGAGCTGGGTGCAGAGATCACTGATGTCGGCTTGGTGTTCACGTTGACTTCGGCGGTGATTCTTGTGCTGCAGGTATTTGGCGGATGGGTCTCCGATTCGATCGGTCGGCTGCGCGCGGTGGCGATCGGCAGCATTGGCGGCGTCCTGGGCTACCTGGCCATGTTCATCGCCCCCACCTGGCAGTGGATGATCGTGGCCCTGGCCATCTACCAAATCCCTTTTGCTCTGGTTGCGCCGAGCTTCCAGGCGTTTATCGCTGAGAACTCAGCGGAGGAAAACCGCGGCAAAGTCTTTGGTCTGACCAATACCATCTTCCAGGTCACGGGTGTGATCGGTCCACCTCTGGGCGGTCTTTTGGTGGGTCTAATTGGATTCAAGGGGATGCTGGCTGTCTCGGGCGGATTATATACGATTGCAGCGGTCTTGCGCATCTGGATGGCAACCACCATGAAAAACGCAGCGGTTGAACAACCAACACAGAAGCTAACCATGGGTTCATTCAAAAGAAGCATGTCCAACATGGTAGGGTTGCTGCTGGCTGGCGGCGTGCTGACTTGGATCTTTGTAACTGATGGCGTTGCAGACATTGCCTTTCGCATGTCGGGTGAACTTCAGCCGCTGTACTTGGAGCAGCTTTTCAAAATCTCTGTAACACAAATTGGTTTACTGGGTTCAATCAATGCCATCTCTGGCATGTTTGTACCCCTGCTATCCGGTAGGTTGGTGGATAAATACGACGAGCGCTTGCCCTTGATCAGCGGGTTCCTCTTAATCTTTACAGCCATCATCATCTTCTTAAGGGCAGACAGCTTCCTGACCTTTGCAACCAGCTGGGCGGTGTTCGGTTTTGGCGGTGGGATGCTAGGACCGGCCTATCAATCACTGATCTCGAAAGCCGTCCCTGCTAAAATGCTGGGCACCTTTAACGGCGTATTCCACAGCAGTTTAGGGTTTATTTCCCTGCCAGCTCCCTGGATTGGCGCGCAGCTCTGGGAGCGAATCAGCCCGCAAATGCCCTTCATCATCACAGCAGCTGCAGCTCTGCTGATTATTATTCCAATCTATTTCAAGTTTCGCCTGCCAGATAAAGATCCGGACAGCAAAAGAACTCCAGATTCATCTGGTGTAAGCCCGGTCATGGTGGAAGTGCACGATTAAACTTGATGTAAACCATTTGGACGAGACCCATCTGATCCCAGAACCATTAAAAAACCATTAAACACCCTCCAATCAGCAGGGTGTTTATATTCTAAATCCCTCACTCACCTGTCTATTTTCTATAATAATTGTCCTGCTAATCAATCAATACCCTCATAAAACAAACCCGATCTCAAAGTGGTTGGCATTCACGATTATAATAGCTGCATAAAAATATTCTTTATTTTTAACTGCTCAGCGTGCGAGTGAATTTAGAGGTGTGTTGGCGAATCCACCACACCCCTCGCCCTTCAGAGCAGTTACCTGAGTTTGATTATCTCTTTAAAAAAGTTAAATCATTGCCAAAACAGAGACACACCATGCATGCTACCATTCATTAAGAAACATTGCGTTTATATCATTATCATCCTATTATCGTTGGTTTTTCTTACCAACCATCTATCGGTTGCCTTACGACCCCCGGCTTCGCTGATGAAGTGGTTCACTAACGATGATGCCTATTATTATTTCCAGGTCGCTCGAAATGTCGCTGAGGGTAAGGGGTTCACTTTTGATGGTATTGGGCGGTCCAATGGCTTCCATCCAGTGTGGATGTTGATCAATATTCCCATTTTTGCCTTAGCACGCGTCAATCTATACCTGCCTTTTCGTATTCTAGTCTTGGTAAGCACCATGATCACGCTGCTGGGCGGTTTGATCTTGTTTGATTTACTCAAACGCTTTATGCACGTTGAAGCGGCTGTGCTGGGATTGGCCATCTGGATCTTTTTCCGACCGATACAGTGGATCATCACCTATACCAGCATGGAAGCCGGCATCAGTGCGTTTTCCATACTCTTGTTCTTATGGCTGATGTATAAGCTGGACCGGTCCCGCCCCAGCCATTACTTGATTCTTGGTTTTTCTGCTGCATTTGTGCTCTTCAGCCGCCTGGATAACATCTTCTTTATATTGCTAGCTGGGGTGGCGCTGGTGTTTGATCGAGTACCAATGCGAAACTTGATGATTATTGATATTCTCATAATATTTATCAGCGTCTTCAGCAGCATTGTAATCCGGGTCGGTGCTTTTGACTCGCTTGGTTTTCTAAGCTCAACCAAGCTGTTCTTTTTAGTTGCTGTCGCTGTAAGGCTGATCGCCTTCTATCTGATGGGGTTGTTCCAATGGCCAAAATCTTATTCCTTGATTGCGTTAATCGGACGCATCATCGCTGCCCTCACCATTGGAAGCCTTGTCATCACACTGGTCATGCTGAGTCTGATCCAGCTGAACTTGGTGGTCAACTTTCCCCGATCTGCGATGCTGATTGAAACAGGATTAACGCTGTTGCTGCTTCTCATATCCCGGTTCAGTATTTGGATCGTTAAATCACCAAATCTAATCACGGATTTACGCTATAAGACCAACAGCAGGCATTGGCTGAGCCGTGGTGTCGTTTATCTGCTGCCGATTGCCCTCTTTTTATGCTTTTATTTTATGTGGAACCTGTTCAGTTTTGGCACAATCATGCCTATCAGCGGTCAGATTAAAGAGTGGTGGGGGACCCTGTTAACAATGTATGGTCGCTGTCAGAAAAATCTGGGGACGATGATGGGGTTGATTCCCCTGACTAAGGAAGACCAACAACCCTGGTTCTTAATTCATCAGTACTTATACCAACCATTTATAACGCTGTTCAACATTGACAGAATGGATCAAATTCCCTCATATCTGTCTCTTAAAGTGGTGTTGACCCTGATTTACGGTGTCTTAACCACCCTAATTCTATCAAAACGCCTTGGGGGGATCCATCAAATCCTGCTGGGTGTGGGGTTTCTTCCTTTATTAGCCGCCAGCCTTATTCAGCCGCTGTATTATGGGTTCACGGGATATATTGCGACCAGGTCTTGGTATTGGGTTCCACAAATCATCACAACCATTTTGTTCTTTCTGATCCTGATGGATAGCATCATCGATTGCGTCAAGCAAAAAGGACACCCAATCATTCACTTTGCTTCTCTGGCTTATGTGCTCGCACTTATTCTAATGCTGCATGGCACAGTCAGGACACATCGCTATTTTCCATTTCACCCGACCCAAGCAGATGTGAATAGCTATTTGGCTGTTCCTCGATTTTTAGAGGAAAACACCCCGCCAGACAGTAAGATCGGGATTGCTGGTGGTGGAACAGTAGCTTATTTTATCCAGGATCGCATCATTATCAATTTAGATGGTTTAATCAACAGCAAAGCGTATTATGATCTGATGAGGGCTGGCCAAGCTCATCAATATCTGGATGAAATCGGCCTTGATTATGTGTTGGGTAGTTCAATCGTTTTTTATGAGACGGACCCATATCATTGGTGCTTTGTGAACAGGTTGAAAAAAATTGATCATTTTGGGGAGATGGAATTTTTCCAATACTTACCGGGCAGGTAAGATCCACAAGTATATATTATTGGTGTGTAGCATCAGCACTCAAAATCCAAAAGCTTGTTCCTTGTTCCAGGTTGTCCACTCTCCAACCGCACCTCGGTAAGCAGCCCAGCGGCGATTATATTTAAGATCACAGCGGTCAGGCAGGTCGCCCAAAAACTGATCCCAAACAAGCCCGGCGCAGCTAAATTCCCCAGCATACGCCCTAATGAAAAACCAGCCACGATGGCAGCCAGCATAGTCGCCCGGGCATCCGGTATCACCTCGCTCATCAGGGTCAATATACTGACCAGGATGATTTCAAATGTGATATAAAAGAATCCCAACCCAGCCAAAGCCCATCCTAGGACACCACCTGTTAATGGCAGTAATAATGCCGCCAAGCTGTTGGCTCCCAGGAAAATCCAAATCATTTTACGTTTACCGACGGCGTCCAGAAACAGACCTGTAAACACCTCGCCGCCCAACTCAGAGATGCCAATCACAACAGATGCGGCAGCCAAGGCGGCAATATTGAGCCCAAATTGTTTTTCAATCCATAAGCCAAAGACCAAATTAACCGTCTCATTGGAACTGGTCACCAGCATGCCCACCAAGAGCCCTGCTAAAGCTGGCCAGGTGCGGACCAAGCGTCCCAAATTTTTCCAGAGTTTATTTTCGTTTGTTTTTGGGATGTGCTGTGATGGAATCAGCCAGGAAAAAATAACAAAGAAGAATAAGCCGATCCCCGTAAAGAAAATAAATGGGGCCACCCAATGATAAGATTCGATCAAGTACCGCACGATCGGAATACCGATAATAAAAGACAAAGCCCAGTTCATTTCGAGGATGGCGATCACCCGGCCGCGCTTTTCGTAAGGGATGCGATCACCCAGGTAGGCGTTTACGGAGGGAATGAAGACGACATTGCCTAATACAACCAAGCTCGTACCAAAGATAAAAGTCCAAAATGTCGGCCACAGCGCAACCACGCCGCTGCCAAGCGTGAACAATCCAATGCCCAGTAAAATGCCGGTTTTTCGATCGCGAGTGTCGGCTATGGTCGCCACGAAAGGACCTAAAACACCTAAAAAGGAGCGGATTGAAAAAGCCATCGCCAGAGCTGGTGGTTCAACCCCTAAGCCAAGGGCAAATACCGGCAGAAAAGGATAGACCATGCGGTAATTAGCACTGATTGCGATCCGCACCACTGTAAAAAGACCGATATCTCGTTTAATTTTCCAATCTGCCTGCGCCATGACCTAGACATTATACACCGACAGCTTCAATAAATACTGGATTAAATTTGCCCCAGATGCATTCTTGATATATAATTAAAACGTAACTGCTCAGCAGACGAGGGAATTGGGGGGTGGGGGGTGGGGGGGGGGCCCCCCCCCCACACCCCCCGACCTTCAGAGCAGTTTCATGAAAACACCAAGCGTGGCTTGTGTGTCATCATCGCGATCACTATTTTTCTGTTCATCTATCGACCAAAAGGAGAATTACATGGCAAAAATTATCGACATTGAAGGCATTGGACCTGTCTATGCACAGCGATTAATTGAAGCTGGAGTCAAAACCACCGGGAAATTGCTCAAGTTGGGTGCGACCCCCAAGGGCCGCGAAGAATTAGCCGAGAAAACCGATATCACCGGCACCTTGATCCTCGAATGGGTTAACCATGCTGACCTTTTCCGTATCAAGGGTGTTGGGGAGGAATATTCTGACCTGCTTGAAGAAGCGGGTGTGGATACGGTACCTGAGCTGGCACAGCGCAACCCTGAGAACCTCTATGCTAAACTTGTGGAAGTCAATCAACTAAAACGCCTTGTTCGGCAGCTTCCATCTCAGCGCCAGGTTGCAAATTGGGTCGAACAGGCGAAGACCCTGCCCAGGATGATTCATTACTAAAGAACTATCCACGCGTAAAGTCACTCCCCTCCTTATCGGAACCAAGCCCTGATTCATGTTCTATGAATCAGGGGCTTTTGTTTGTGTTGAAAGTCAAATTTTGTCCAACAGGAACGAACATGCTGATATAATCTGGCTGGTTATCATTTTTTTGTAACCCGGACACCACGATGAAAACAAGATTCTCAACAATCAAGCCCAAGATTTTCCATTTTAACCTAAGTATTATTTTAATCGCAATCCTAGTGTCCGCTTGCCACGAACAACCAGATCCAGTTGTCGTCACACAAGAACTGACACCCACCTCTGAGACCATCATCACCCCCAGAAACCCGCCTCCCAAGCCGACAGAAATAGCAACCCCGCAGCCGATATCACTTTTCCTTTCATACAATCTGCCAGAAAAATCCATTGATTTTGAAGCTTTGGGCGATGTTGTTTTCAGCGATGACCCTGCTGCTTCTTTATGGTTTGGACCCGAATTTGAAGCACCGCCCGGGGATATTCTGTATTGTTCCAATTGGATTTTCGCCCTGGCTGCCCCATTCCCGACCCTGGTGGACAATATAATCTTATCTGATCTGCAAGCTTATTGGCTGGGAACACCACAGGGAGAACTTAAGGCTGTGACCAAGCTGTATGTCCCAGAAACGCTGGCCCAAGCCCTGGAGGGAGAGTGGGGACCTACGGACCTCGCATTGATCGAACGTTACCAAGAACCGTTCCTGAACGAGATGCTCTGGGAAAGCGGTGCTTGGGCGATCCTGCCCTTTGAATCACTGAGCCCTAAATTGAAAGTGATCAGTGTGGGCGGAGAATCACCGCTCCTTAAAGATTTCAAGGCTGATACCTATCCGCTAGTTGTTGAATTTCACCTGGTCGCTAACCAACACGCAATCACTCAAATACAAGATAATGACCTGACAACCTTCATCCAAGCTATCCGACCCAGCAACCGTAATCCAGAAAATATGACCACCTTGATCATGACCGGGGTAACCGCTTTGGTCAGGGGCATTGCTTACCGAATGGAATTGTATGGCGTCCGATACCCAGGTGAAGAGATCCGCGATTGGCTCGTCGAAGCAGACCTGACTCATATCAGCAACGAGGTCTCCTTTTACGAGGATTGCCCCTATCCCGATCCAAGTTCCAGGGTCTTATTGTTCTGCAGCGATCCAAAGTATATTGATCTATTGGATTATGTTGGTGCGGACATCATCGAACTGACCGGCAATCACAATAATGATGCCTTATACATGTATGGTGATGACGCGGTGCCTTTCACCCTAAACCTATATGAGACGTATGGGATGTCCTACTTTGGCGGCGGCCGCAACCTGGCAGCGGCAAAATCGCCCCTCTTGGTGACTCATAACGGAAACCGGCTGGCTTTTATCGGTTGCAATGCCTTTGGCCCAGATTTTGCCTGGGCTACTGAAGAGGCCGGCGGTGCAGCACCCTGTGAAGATTACCAATGGATGGCGGATGAGATCAGCCGACTGCGGGATGAAGGCTATTTACCGATTGCAACTTTCCAGTATTACGAGGATTATTACGATTTTGCAGCAGAACATCATATTAGAGACTTTGGGTTGGTGGCTGAAGCTGGGGCGGTGATCGTGAACGGCAGCCAGGCACATCGCCCGAAGGCGATGGATTTTAGGTATGATGCTTTTATCGACTACGGATTGGGTAATTTATTCTTTGATCAAAAATGGGTCATCGATATGTATGGCAATGTCATCCATCAAACCAGCTGGGAGATCATTCAGCGCCACACCTTCTATGAGGGGCGTCATTTGAGCACAGAATTGCTGACCGCCATACTGGAGGATTTTGCCCAGCCGCGCCCAATGACAATCGAAGAACGTCAGTTATTTTTATCCGAATTATTTACAGCCAGCGGTTGGATTTCGCGGTAAAATCAGAGTAAGGTTAGTCAATCGTTCTACAGAGGTGGCTTGGTATGGTCTCAATTGCCGAATTTTCAAACGACCCAAAATACACGATCAAAGTCCTCAGTGAACGGACTGGTGTTCGTCCGGTAACCCTGAGAGCCTGGGAGCGACGGTACGATTTACTAGACCCGGATCGGTTGGACAATAACTACCGTTTATATTCTGAACAAGATATCCAAATTGTGCGCTGGATAACAAATCGTTTGGATGAAGGGCTTTCAATTAGCAATGCAGTGCGTGAGTATCGTGGTTTGCGAGAACAAGGCATCTGGCCAGAAGCCTTGCCTTCGGTCTTGCCCCCAACACCCTCCAAAACTCCTCAGTTCCCAACCAAAATCTATGCTGAGCAATTATATGCCGCATTAACCAAGCATGATGAAGCACAAGCTAAACAGATCATCGATACCATCCAAAGCATGTTCGATATCCAAACCATCTTTTTGGAGGTCTTTTATCCTTGTTTGGTCGAAATTGGCGAAGCCTGGTATCGTGGAGAAATCCGGATTGCCACAGAACACTTTGCCTCAGCATTTATTCGCGGCATCTTGATGAATTTGCTACAGGCATTTCCCATTTACAGTGCAGCACCGACCATTCTAATTGGATGTGCACCGGAGGAATTTCATGAGATCGCCTCTCTGATGCTGTCGGTCCTCTTGCGACGGGAAGGTTATCAGGTTGAATACCTGGGTCCTGACCTGCCCACAGAAGACCTGGTGCTTTATGCCGGTGATGTTTCACCGGACATGATCATCCTTTCGGCCAGTTTCCAAGATTCGGCCCGTCCGCTTTACAAACTGCAGGCGATGTTAAACGAAATACCTGGAAAGCCCATATTTGGTTATGGGGGACGCTATTTTAATGAAAACGAATCTGCCAAGCGGAAAATGGACGGGGTTTTCCTCGGGTCGACTTTGGATGAAGCCATCCAGAATGTGCACGATATCCTCGATTAAATAAAAGGCCGAGCCCGGCCTTTTTTACTTTTCCAATGGCGTTGCTGCGTCCTGGTCAATTTACTTTTTACGGCGCAGGATGGCATCGCTCATTTTTACCACCCGTGACATCACCCCCACATCATGCACACGTACGATATCTGCACCGCGATCAATGCTTATTGCGACCGCAGCCGCTGTGCCTTCTATGCGCTCATCAGGTGGCAGATCCAGCGTGTAGCCGATGAATGATTTGCGTGAAGGTCCGACCAGCAGCGGGTAACCCAGGGCTTTGATTTCATCCAGCCGGTCCAACAGCTCGAGATTTTGAGCGACGGTCTTGCCGAAACCTATCCCCGGGTCGAGGATGATCCTTTCATCGGGGATGCCAGCTTGATGTGCCAGAGAAACACTTTCCATAAGTTCACGACAGATATCGCAGATCAGATCATCATAATCGACACCCACATAGCGTCCCCCCAAGCGTGCTTCCAGTTCTGCCGATCCAGGCTTGAGACGGTTGTGCATCAGGATCACCGACGCGCCCATCTCTGCGACCACAGCAGGTAAATCAGGATCTGCGTGGAATCCCCAAACATCGTTGATCCACTCGGCACCAACGGACAATGCTTTCCGGGCTACTTCCCCTCGATAAGTGTCAATGGAGAGGTGTGCCTGGGGGAAGGAATTCTTAATCGCTTGGATGACCGGGATGACCCGCTTGCGTTCTTCCTGACCACCGACCGGCGCTGCACCTGGCCGGGTGCTTTCACCGCCAATATCGAGGATATCAGCGCCATCTTGCAGGAACTGCCCGGCCTGGGTAACGGCTGCTAAAATCGCATCCTCTCGATCCCAAAGGCCGTCACCGGAAAAACTATCCGGTGTGACATTGATGATACCCATAATGAAGGTGCGCGTCCCCCAGGGCAGGGGGGTTGAGAGGGTTGGGTTCATGATCATCCTCGTTTATTGATTATTGCTGTTTGATTCTTCTTCGGGTGTCTCAAAAATCATCGGTTGGGCTTCAACCTGCAGGTCCACCCGATCGATTGCCCCACCCATGCTGTACAGGAACAACTCAAATGGGATTCGTTCCCCACCAGAGATTTGAGTTGGGCTGTCCCACCGGCGAACAGCCACCACATGGTCGTCCTGATCGAAAGCGGTGGCGTTGATCCACAAGTAGCGCGTTTCCGGTTGACCGGCAGGCAGAAAAAGCATGCCGCTAACAGCAGCTACACGTGCATCTTCGGTTAACTGCAGGGTTTGATTCTCAATGTCAACCCGTAGGTAACGCTGGTCATCCGGCATCACAGGCAGGTAGAAATCGATCCAGGCTGAAACACTGAAGGCTTCGGGGATGGGGGGCTGGAAGTACGCAATCAGCGGCAGAGATGTCCCCGGTGGGAGCAAATTTAATGGCAGGATCGCGATCTCCCGCCTGGTGTCAGCTCCCTCCCGCAGCTCTACTACAGCCGAAATGTTTTCAACAGCTTGATCTTCATCGTTCTCAACAAGCATAAAACACCACAAACCTCCAACTGCATCGGGATAGCAATCAGGGTCACGCACTGTCGAATACCGTGGGGTGGCGGTGGGTGAGAGTATCACCATCGGTGTTGGCGTGGATTCCGGCATGGGTGTAATCGGGATCAACAACGAGGTCCCGATGCCCATCGCACGTGGATTGACCGATGGGTTGGCCGTCATGATCATCTCCGGGCTGAGGTTGTAGCGCCAGGCAATGCTGTACATGTCATCCCCTTCCCGTACCTCGTAATAAACAGGCGTCGGTGTTGGTGTGATCGTCGGTGAGGGCGTTGGGCTGACGTAATCCGTTGGCAGGGGCGTGGCCGTTGCTGTTGCTGAAGGATAAGGCCGCAGTGTCCCATCCAGTGTGGGGGTCGGCGTGACTGTTTTTATAACCTCTGCCGGAACGCACGCAGGAAGCACAACAACGCTCAGGAAGAACAGAAAAAGGCTGAACGCCAGTGTTTTTCGCATGCCGGCATTATACCAGTGATGGAACAGCTCTTCCAAGAGGGGAAAACACACAAGATGCAGATCTTTGTCGTAAGAAATCCATAAGACCCTGCCCACACCACTTGCCATTCACACATAAGGGGACTATAATCTTGAAAGTCAGGATTCAGGAAGTCTGTTATGCCCACTTATACATACCAATGTGAAAATTGCGGGATTCGCTTCGATCAATATCAGCGGTTCAGTGAAGAGCCACTCTTAATCTGCCCTGAATGTAACGAAGCTGCCTTGCGAAAAGTTTATCAACCCGTCGGCATTGTCTTTAAAGGCAAAGGCTTTTATGCGACGGATAACCGCTCACCCTCGGGTCAATCCTATCATTCTGACAAAGAGGATTCAGGGAAAAAAGAGAGCGAAAGCAAAAGCGAAGAAAAAACAGAGACCAAGGAAAGCAAAAACAAATCTGCTGAAGAATAATTCAAACCCCTCAAAAATCCAGGGTTGCCACAAGAAGCAACCTTTTTTGTTTTATATAGGCAAAATTATTCAATCCATGAGACATCACAGCGGGGTTTACGGAAAATATTATCCCCAAGATCATAATTTGAAGGTTTGTTAAGACATTAGTGATGAAATCATGCGAAACCAAATTATGAAATTGTTATTGTAAATTCAAATGAAATCTGATACAATTTTTTAAGGGGAAACGAAGGCCTCCGCGTTATCAAATCAGTTCAGGGGACCCGCACAATCAAATAGCAAGAAACGGCAAGTCACTTTACTGGTGCGCTGATCATTATTGGTTAAGCAGTTTCGTTCATTAATACCTGGATGCTGCCTCACTCGTTGAGGATGAATGGTGATTGACCATTGCAGACAAATCCTTTCGTTACCACAATAAGCTACTGTGTCACCAACAGTGAGCGTGATGATGGCCGATTAATTGTCGAAGCACTGTGGATTCAAGTGCCAAATCTCAACTTTATTCCGTGGAAAAAACATCCGTCCGGGATGTTTTTGTTTTTAACAACATACAACGATTAAGAAAAGGAGAGGATAATGCAACACAAAATATCACATATCAACAATTATCTGCAGGGGGTATTGACACTGCTGTTGATCTTTGTTCAGATCGGCGCAACGCCCGTCTTGGCAAAGGATACTCCTGTAGAAGGGGAACTATCGTTTGGAACAATTCTTGAATTCTTTGAACCGCTTTCATCGATTGTCGGAATTGATCCAACAATAACACTCTCAAACATTTCTGCCCGAGACACTTTAGGTGCAACCTTGCGGAACAACGGCCAGGCCAGCTGTTCGACAGTCTCGCTTTCTGCCATCGCGGATGCTTATATTGACTCTGTATTTCCAACAATTAATTATGGGACAGGTATTAATGATGAAGTGGTCATAAATCCCAGCAGTAGTCAACCCAAGGGCGGCTTGTTTAAATGGGATCTCAGCAGTGTTCCCGAAGGGTCTATCGTCAGCTCAGCCAGTTTGACCTTTAATGTGACACAAGCCTCGGCGTATGAATTCAATCTATACGCACTTAAGAGATATTGGGGAGAAAGCACAGTGACCTGGAATAAGTATGATGGAACACAAAATTGGGGTACGCCCGGAGCAGCCCACGTTGAATTTGATCGAAGTAATATCAACCTATGGGATACAACGCCAAGCGCATTCGGCAGCACTGGACTTGCAACCATATCCATGAACAGTGATGGCGTGTCTGTTTTACAGAGTTGGATCAATGATGCCCAATTGAATTTTGGTTTTACCATCCAAAACTACACGGAAACTGCTGGGGATGCTTCTACTTCTCAGTGGATTGTAAGCGCTAAAGAATTAGGGCCAACGAGTGTGGCCAAGCTTAATATCACTTATTGCGATTCCAGCGCTACGGATACCGTTATTGTAACCGCCTATTCTGGGCAATCAAAAGTATATGGTCAAGATGATCCAACCTTCACTTATGAATCATCAATTCCTGACGTGATATTCAGTGGAGCGCTCAGCCGAGAAGTAGGTGAAAATACAGGGACGTATCCAATCACAATCGGCACGCTATCAGCCCAAGGTTATGACATTCAGTTTGTCTCGGCGGATTTCACCATTGCACCACAGCCAATCATAATCAAAGCGGATAACACTTGGAAACAATACGGGGCTGCTGACCCAATGTTGACTTATCAGATCACCGCAGGGAGTTTGATTGGAACTGACATCTTTACTGGTACATTGCAACGAGTAACTGGGGAAGATATCGGCACTTATGCGATCAACCAAGGCACACTGGACATTATCGATAACAATCTAAATGGGAGTAATTATGACCTCACTTTTATTGCGGGAACATTTGCGATTATTAGCTCACAAAGCCCGCCAATTTTACCCAATACTTTTTATGGTGAGGTATATTTTATTGAGGGAGATAATGGTCCACAACCTGATGATGTGATTTATGCCTTTGTAGATGGTGTGGATGAGCCCATCGGTATGGATGATCTATTTCTTTATGAAGATCAATTGGTTTACCGTATGGATGTTCGAGCAGATGATCCAAATACAAGCGCTAAGGATGGCGCACATACGGTCGACACTATTGTGTTTATAATTGAGAACAGGGTTGTTGCAGGTGCAATTTGGTTGAGTGGATCTATTTCACCACTTAACATTCATCCTCCGAAAGCTGATCCTGGCGGCCCTTACGTTGGGTTGGTTGATGAACCCATCAATTTTATTGGTTCAGCAATTGACGAGGGCTTGGACGTGACAACCTATTCCTGGGATCTGGATAATGATGGCCAGTATGACGATACAAGTGGACCAACAACGTCATGGACTTTTACATCGCCGGGGACAAAAACCATTCATCTGCTGGTGACAGATGCTCAGAGCGGTGAGGGCACAAATAGCACAGATGTCATTGTCATGTCTTTAAGTGAACGCCAACATATTTATGATGGCACAGCTAAAGCAATCTCCATCTCAGGTGTAGAATCGCCCTACACGACAAGGGTTACCTATAATGGCGTTGAAACTAATCCCATTAATGCTGGTGAGTATGCAGTGGTTATCGAAGTAAAAAATGGTGCAGCGGTCATCGGCTCGGTCACATCTACAATGGTCATTCAACCCAGACCAATCACAGTGAGTGCCGTTGCCAAAACAAAGGTCTACGGCGATGATGACCCAACATTGACATATTCAGTGACCGCTGGAAGTTTAGTCTCCGGGGATTCCTTCAGCGGAGGATTAATTAGGGATGCGGGTGAAGCTGTCGGCAGTTATCCAATTAATCAAGGTGACCTATCTGCTGGCCTAAATTATTATATGGGATTCGTTTCCGCAAATCTGGAGATCACACCCAAACCCATCACGGTGTCTGCAAATCCACAAAGCAAAATATACGGTGAGAATGACCCTGCACTGTCTTACGCAGTAACCGAGGGAGGATTGATAGTCGGGGATGCTTTCAGTGGTGAATTAACTCGCGAGGCAGGTCAAGCAATCGGAAGTTATGCCATCTTACAAGGTAGTCTCACAGCTGGACCTAATTACAACCTCACATATGTTTCGTCAAGTTTTGAAATTACTGTCAGGGCAATCACCGTGACCGCAGATCCCAAATCAAAAGTGTATAGTGAATCTGACCCTGAACTAACTTATGCAATCACTGAAGGGAGCTTGGTATATGGAGATAGTTTCACTGGAAGTTTATCAAGAGTGGCTGGTGAGGATGTTGGAGAGTATGCCATCTTACAGGGCACACTGATGATAAACGCCAATTATGCAATCACCTATGTTGAGAATATCCTTACAATTGTAGCAGAATCAGAAACGATCATCTTACAACCTGGCTGGAATCTGGTTTCTTTCAGCCTGCATCCAGTGGATACCACAATTCGTGAAGTTCTTTCATCTGTGAATGACAATTACACCATTGTTTATGCTTGGGATGCCTCTGTTTCTTCAAACAATTGGTTGATGTTTGATCCCAATGCACCGGATTGGACACAAACGCTGTTCGAATTGGATGAGGCTATGGGGTTTTGGATCTACATGCTGGGTGGTTCAACGCTGACAATTAAGGGCACCCATCAAGAATCAACAACCATCAATCTCTCCCCGGTTGGCGGCGGCTGGAACCTGGTCGGCTTCCCATCCTCCCAGGTAAATGTTTCACCACAGGACCTGAAAGATCATGGCTTTGGGACAGAGGCCAAATACATAATATTTTCCTATGTGGCAGCAGACAGTTCAGACCCATGGAAGGTGTTCGATTCAACAGCGCCTGCATATGCCAATGATTTAACCGTTATGAAATCAGGGCTGGGTTATTGGATATCCGTCCCACAGGCAGTCATCTGGGACGTGGTTTATTAGTTAGTTTAAGCAAAAGGTTAAGCACCTCTGGAGAGATGAGAAACCATCTCTCCAGAGAAAATGACCCTCTCCCTTTCTGTTAGCGCCTATGCAACCTTTCTAATTTCTGCCATTTTCTGCTAAAATCATACCAAGACCCTGCACCTACATTTACCAGTACTTGGAGTGAAGACAATGGCTACCCTCATTAAAAACGGCACCCTGATCACCGCCAGTGAGACCTTTAAGGCGGATATTTTAATCGAAGGCGAGCAGATCAGCCTGATCGGGCAAAACCTGACCCATCCCAGCGCTGAGGTGCTCGACGCGACGGGCCTGTATGTGCTGCCGGGCGGGATTGACCCGCACGTTCACCTGGACCTGCCGATGTTCAATACGGTCTCTTCGGATGACCATTACACCGGCGGCAAGGCGGCTGCTTTTGGCGGCACGACCACCGTGATCGATTTTGTGCCCCAGGATGCGGGCACCCTCGAGGATAATATCACCCGTTGGCGCGCCAAAGCCGACCCCACCGCGTCTGTCGATTACGGTTTCCATATGAACATCACCCGCTTTGACCAGGCGGTCGCCAAGGAAATCTTCTCTCTGCCCGATATGGGGATCACCAGCCTGAAGGTCTTCACGGCCTACAACAACCGCCTGCGCCTATCGGATGGTGAAATCTTCCGTGTGCTGCGGCTTGCCCACGCGGCCGGCATCCTGACCCTGGTGCATGCCGAAAACGGCGATGTGATCGACATCCTGGTGGATGAGGCCCTGGCCGCTGGCAATACGGACCCTTATTTCCATGCCAAAACCCGTCCTGCCTGGGGCGCTGTGGAGGCCTCCCTGCGCGCGGCCGCACTGGCTGCGCAAGCCGGTGACGCACCGCTGTACCTGGTGCACATGAACACCGCCGGCGAGGTTGACCAGCTGGCCTATGCCCGCCAGCACGGACTGAACATGATGGGCGAAACTTGTCCCCAATACCTGTTCTTCACCGAAGAGGATTTGCGCCGCGAGGACGGTGCCAAGTGGGTCTGCTCACCTCCGATGCGCAAAGCCGCTGATAACGCCAGATTATGGCAGGGGATTGAGAACCAAACCATCCAGGTCATCGCGACAGATCACTGCCCCTTCTTCTATGACGGCGCCACGCCGATTATGTATGAGGGACAGCCGGTAGCGATCCCCGGAAAAGAACTGGGAGCCGGGGATTTCACCAAGATCCCCAACGGTCTGCCTGGCCTGGGCGACCGTATGCCGATCCTATGGACGGAGGGTGTCGGAAGGGGACATATCACCCCCAACCAATTTGTGGCCATGCACTGCACCAACCCGGCAAAGATCTTCGGGCTCTACCCCCAAAAAGGGGGCTTGCTCCCCGGTGGAGACGCGGATATTGCCCTGTGGGATCCCAACAAAGAGGTGCAATATGGCGTGAATGTCGCTCATCACCGCACAGATTACAGCCTGTATGAGGGGTGGCGTCTGAATGGATTCCCTGTGAAGGTCTTCCTGCGCGGTCGCATGATTGTGGATGGGGACAATTGGCACGGAAAACCGGGTTCAGGGCGCTATTTGCACCGTCACGAGGGCGAGATCGTCCAGTGATCCTCACGGACCGGCTATGTTAATTCTTCTGCCCATTGGGCTACTGCTGCTTGCTTCTGTAGCCATTTTTATAGTAGACCTGACCCGCCCAAAGTTTGGAGTCAGCTGGTTAATTGCGGCTGGGGCGTCCATCCTGGCCTGGATAACGGTCTTCATCTCGCGCTTGCGCTTGCCGACCACCCTGGTGATGATATCGTGGGCCAGTCCAGACAGCAACCTGATGGGTCAACTCTCACTCCTCCTGGATTATGACTCCTGGCCATATGCGCTGGCCTTGATGACGGTCACCCTGGGGGTGATCCTTTCCGATGCTGCCCGCACGCGCTATGACAGCACGCCTAGGGCCTGGTCTGCCAGCTTAATCATCACAGCCTTCGGCCTTTTAGCGCTTCAATCGGGGACGAGCCTGACCATGATGATGGCCTGGGTGCTGGTCGATCTGATGGAGCTGTTCCACCTGTTGCGGCTGCAAGACACCCCCCAATTCAATTCCAGGATTGTGGTCTCCTATGGCGTCCGCACCGCATCACTCCTTCTATTATTCTTAGGTACGATGCGGGGTTGGGCGGCTGTTGGTGATTTTAATTTGACACAAGTCCCCCAGGATGCAGGCTTTTTACTACTGTTAGCATCAGGGCTGCGGTTGGGAGTCTTTCCCCTCAACTTACCCTTCCTCCAGGAGCCCACGGTCCGCCGTGGAACCGGGAGCATTATTCGTTTGACACCCGTCGCGACTAGCTTGGGATTATTGGCGCGTTTACCGGATGATCTCTTTGCTCCTTTCTTGGATGCATGGTTGCCCCTCTTTATGGGATTGTTAGCGCTTGCCGCACTGTACGCGGCGGCTCGCTGGGTATCAGCAACAGATGAGATCGAAGGCCGACCCTATTGGATTGTTGCTTGGGCAAGTTTTGCGACAGCATCCGTCCTGAATGGGGCACCACGTGCCAGCCTCGCCTGGGGGTTAGCCCTGATATTGCCGGGCAGCCTCTTGTTTCTCTATTTCCCCCGCATCCAACGGATTAATTTTCTGCTTATATTGGGTCTGATCGGGTTTCTGGGGTTGCCGTACACGCCAGCTGCCTCTGGATGGGGAGGCTTGGTGGCCAATGGTGTCAATATCTGGACGTTTCTCTTCGTCATCTCGCATGGGTTGATGGTCTTAGGTTATTTAGCGCGCGCACTTCAGCCCGGTGGAGAACCGGGGGCGCTGGAATCCTGGGCCCGTCTCGTCTTTCCCCTGGGTTTGATTTTGATCATCCAAGCGAATGTTGCCTTGGGATTGATCGGATGGCCAGGTGCCCTCACCCTCGGCGTGTGGTGGCTGCCGCTGGTCAGCCATATTATGATCATCATAACCCTTGTCCTCATCCGTCGCTTTGGGATCAGCCCCCCTTATTTTGAGCTGCCGGCGAGCAGCAGAATTAGAAAAGTGGTAGACACCGTTTTACCGCGTCTGGAACCATTCTTTCGATTGGAATGGATCTATCGCGCAATATGGTGGGTTTTCAATAGTGTTGGTAAACTCCTCAAGAGCGCTTCGGCTGTTTTAACTGGTGAGGGTGGCATCCTGTGGACGATCCTGTTACTTGTGCTGTTGATCACAATTCTGACTGGTGGAGGCATTAACTGAGATGTCAGCTTTATCCACCATGGCATTTGTGTTAATTGTGATTGCAACCATGGTTATCCTGGTTTTCAGGGATTGGCGCTTCAACGCGGCCGCTTTGGCGATCCAATACCTGGCCGCATTTGTATTGGTCTCTCTTTCTTGGCCGATGGGTATGGCCGTCGTCAAACTGATTGTCGGCTGGATGGCAACCTCAGCGATTACCCTGACTTGCATGCGCCATACTCATACTGAATCTGACTCCGAAACCACCGCAAGCCTGTTCTTTCGAGGGCTGGCTGGTTTGCTGATCGTCCTGTTGATCTTCATTTTGTCACCTGCCCTGCAACAGCGTGTTTTCCCTCGGGTTGACCTTGTGATCATTCAGGGAGGGATGATGATGGTCGGCATGTCGCTGATGCAGCTCGGGACCAATTCGGAGCCCTATTTGGTAATTATGAGCCTACTCACCTTTCTCTGCGGCTTTGAGGTGATCCACGCGGCCCTGGAGCTCTCCACGCTGTTAACGGGTCTATTAGTGGTTGTCAACTTAGGCCTGGCGCTGGTAGGCGTGTATTTCACGATCAAGATATCAGAACCCAGCCCAATCGAGGATGAAGGCGAGCCATCATGACCCTCAGCACGCCTATCCTATGGGTCATTACACCGATGGTGATTGCTGCGGTAATCAGTATAT
>Ga0334892_1001501_pt1 | contig 19641 bp, 17 predicted proteins | sample GraSluR3_MG_4_FD_207213 | JGI IMG/M metagenome (GOLD analysis project Ga0334892, IMG submission 207213) | Sludge microbial communities from methane-producing bioreactor in Wageningen University, Netherlands - Granular Sludge_15_04-R3 | ecosystem: Engineered > Bioreactor > Anaerobic >...
ATCCCTGCTCCCAGAGATGGAAGTGATCGGTGATCAGATAGCTGGCCTTGTAGCCCTGTTCAAGCGTCCATTGGATCGATTGGTTGGGAGGGCCGGAGACCTGGCGCGGAAGATCCGAATCCTCCTCTTCCAAGGGGCCCCAACCACGCTCCAAGAACTCGTACCGTCCGGTGTAGATGTCCCGACGCGCCGGCATGCATGGGGTGCTACCGCAGTAGCACTGGTCGAAGACCGTGCCCCGCGCCGCCAGACGATCCATGTTCGGGGTCGGCACCACCCAATCAGGCGCCTCAGCGCTCCAACAGGCGTTCAGCGGACGCCCCTCGTGATAGGGACCGCAGTGGTCGCGCCTCAGCGTATCGCAGAGAATGACGATGACGTTCATCGGAGATCGGCAGTCAACCGGCGCCGCAGCCGGGAGTCGGCATAGGCGAGTAACGCATCACGACGTGTGATCGCCAACTCAGCGCTGGCCTTCGCAACGGCGACCGCGATGCCTGCAGGCACCCGCTCGAGAAACTGTCGCGCGTCGGTCTCTCCAGCGAACATGCGTTTGGCCTCCACCAACAGGGCCTGAGCGCGATCCGATCCCAGCAACCTGAAGATGAAGAGCGAGAGCGGGGAGTTCTGCAGATCGAAGCTCGACGAACTCGCCCGTCCGAAGGCCAACAGGCCGAAGAGTGTCGAGGTCTCGTCGACCGAAGGACTCGATGCAATACTCGGAAGGTAAGCCTCCATCTTTCGCGTGCCCTCGCTCTCCTCCATCCCGCCCATAAAGAGGGCCACCGGCGCGTCGCCACCGCTGATCATCGCCAGCGCCTCCAGCAGCCCGATCGCCAGCAGCTTCAAACCCAGATACTCACGCGCGGTGCGGACGTTGCGGTGCGCCATCGCAACACGACGGGCATACTCACCGGGCGGTGGCTCATCATCGTAGGTACTGAAGACCGTATCGGGATCCAGATGAACCAGGAACGCCTCCATCTTCTCCAGGGCACGTCGATAGCTGCCGATCGTGTAGATCCCGTGGAGTCTCAGCGAGGGGTTGGTCTCCGGCAGAAGCTTCCAGGTGTTGTCGAGGAAGCTCCCCGTGTCCTGCTCCCCAAAGTTATCGACATCCCGATTGGAGAAGGTAACCGCCCGCCTGACTGCCGCTACGATCTCAGCCTCCTGCATACCCAGGCGCTGAGCCTTGTTGACCCGTAGGAGGCGCGCTGCCAGCAGCTCCATCGGTGACTGCCCATCCTCGCTCGGCCCTCGGAAGGGAATCGTGGCCTCGATGCAGGCGGTCACCTCCAACAGATCACGGCGGCGAAGCACGCCCTCGAGCTTCTTATTCATGAGCAGCGCGCTAAGGAACTCGTTCTGTCCCCGCGCCGGGATCAACGTCTGACCATAGTCAAAGCCAAACACACCAAGGGTAAGATCCAGCGCTCGATCGTCCGCGATCGCTCGATCGTCCGCGACCGCCAGACCCTCTCTGGGCACGCGGTCGATCAGTCGGATATGGCGAGCGCCGGTGCCGAACATCTCCTCCTGGATATATCGGGCCAGCACCGCCTCGACCTCCGGCGTGAAGCCCTGATCGATCTCGTAGTAGACCACATCGTGAAAGAGAGCAGCCAGCGCCTGAATCGGATCGGATCCATCGGTCAAGTTGAAGATATGCTCAGGCGTATGGAAGCTGCGAGCCTGAACCATCATCGCCTCGTGCACCATGATGGCCAGCCGCTCAAGCTGGATCAACCGGATATCGACGCGGAGTCCGTCGAAGGCAGCCTTGAAGAGCGAGATCGTCTTCTGGATCGTGCCGGGTCCTAGTTCACGTTCCATTGTCGCTCAGCGAATGATGGAAGGACCGAGCGGAGGCATAGACGGACACATCGGCGACCGCCGACCCAATACCAACCACGCATCTCTCGACCGTTACACACTCCGACCCTCCAGAAGTTGCGTGCGCGTCCAACCGTTGAGCAGCGGATCGCGCGTCTCTTCCATCCACACCACCAGGCGATGCCTCAACCGATCGAGATCCCCAGCGCAGGTCGGGTCAGCCGCACAGTTATGCACCTCACCTGGATCGGTCGACAGGTCGTAGAGCTCATCCTCCGCCGTCGCGTTCCAGACGTACTTCCATCGCCGGTCGCGGACCATGCGCTGGCTGTAGAGCCCAAACTGGTTACCGTGATAGACGGAGAAGATATCGTCCCGCCCATTTCCCGACGCCCCCTCGAGAAGCGGCATGAGGCTCCTGCCGCGGAAGGACGCCGGGACGGGCGCGCCGGCAGCCTCGCAAAAGGTCATCGCGAGATCGACGCTATGCGAGACGAAAGCGTCGCTCACACGCCCCGGAGCGCAGCGGGCCGGCCATCGAGCCAGCAGCGGTACGTGGACGACATCATCGTACATGACATAGTGCTTGTCCACCATGCCGTGCCCGCCACAGAGATCACCGTGGTCGGTCGTGTAGATGACCAGCGTGTTCTCCGTCAGAGCGAGGCGGTCCAACGCCGCCAACACGCGCCCAATTTGCGCATCGAGGAGGCTGATCTCACCGAGATAACGGCTGACGATCGGCGCCCAGTCGCCCCACGTCCAATCATCCACCCCCCAGGTGCGCCGCTGCTGACGCTGGATATAGGGCTTCCCGGTCAGCGGGTCCGGGAAACTGGGCCACGGCGCCACCGCTTCAGGGGGATAGAGTGAAGCATAGGGTTCGGGAACAACATTCGGCAGGTGCGGCGCGCTCGAATCCCAGCGGATGAAGAAGGGCGTCTCGCCCTCGACCGCTGCCTCGATCAGCCGGATTGTGTGATCCGCACACCATGCCAAGCGTGAATCTTCGGGGCCGATATGACGATCGACGACACCCAACCACCCACCCTGCGTCGGGCGTGGTGCGAGTCCCTTAGCCGCTCGCCACGTGTCATAGTCTCGCAAGTCGACGTAATGGTGGAAGCCGTAGTCAGGATGCGTCGGCCCCCGCGTCGGGTGTACCCCCCATTTACCCACACAGCCGAGTTCGTACCCCTCCTGCCGCAGCATCCGGCTGAAGGTAGGCGACCCTTCCTTCGCGGGCCGCGGCGCCTCAGTATCCGTATTGGCAATACACAAATGTTCTGTGGACCACTGCCCGACCATCAAGCTATTCCGCGTCGGCACACAGACCGGGATCGGTGTGTAGGCCTGCGTGAAATTGAGGCCCTCAGTGGCTAACCGGTCGAGATTGGGCGTCTTAAGCAGCGTATGGCCATTCGTGGCCACACAATCGAAGCGGTGTTGATCGGACTGGATGAGCAGGATGTTCGGTCGTGCCAATGTCGTCTCCGCGGCATAGACTCTGCCGTTCCAGGTTACCTACACGTTGAGTAGCATCCCCAGTATAGTTGGATGGGAGACCCCGGCAAGCTAGCGGCCTAGGGTTAGAGCACAACCCAGTAGCGTGACACCGCCTTCCCCGTGAAGTCTGAGATGATCTCACTATCGAAGACCCCACCGTTGCTCCGGATGATCTTCGCCGAGGCGACGTTGTCGGTATCGCACGTGATCAACACACGATCGACCTCCAGCAGATCGCGTTGCTCGCGGACGATGTCCAGGACCAGTGCCAGCTGCAGGCTCCCCAGGCCCTGCCTGCGATAGGAGGGCGCAATCGTGTAGCCGATATGTCCGCCCTCCTTCTCAAGCATCGCCGTCAGCCGATGACGCAGATGAGACACCCCGACCAGCGGCGCCCCGCCCGAAGCCACCATCCAGAATGTGGTAAACGGGACCCATCCGGGCTGCAATCCAACCCCACATGCCGCCTTCTGCAAGCGCTGCACATAGGCCGCGAAGTCATCGCCGACATCGTAGAACCGTTCCTCACCCGCTCGGTGATAATCCTCCACCATCGTCAGGAACGTCTCACGGTAGCGAACATCGGGCGTGACCAACCGATAGGCATCGCTCATCGCCTCACCCGGCCTCAAGCCACACCTCACCGGCGGCGTAGCGGGCCACGGCCTCGAGATCGAGCTCGATGCCCAACCCCGGCCCCTCAGGAATCGACAACATGCCCTCCGCATCGAGGCGCCATCCACCCACGACCAGATCATCAAGATAGGGCGAACCGGTGATGTACTCGACCAGATCCGTTGCGGGCAGGGCCGAAGCCAGGTGGAGGTCAGCCGCCAGACCGACCGCGGTGTTCCAGCCGTGCGGGATCAAACGTACCCCATAGTCCTCTGCCATCCACCCGATGCGGCGCGATTCCGAGAGGCCACCGACCTTGGTCGCGTCGGGCTGGACGATGTCGAACGCGCCGGCGCGCAACCACGGCAGGAAGGCTTGGCGGCGCGTGATGACCTCACCGCCCGAGATGGGCACCGGGGCGTGCTCGCGCAAGCGCACATAGTCATCGAGCGCGTCGTGCTGGAGCGGCTCTTCGAACCAGGTCACGTCGTAGTCCGCCAGCATTCGCGCCGTCCTCAGCGCCCATTTGAAGCCATTGGACCAGAAGGCGTCGCTCCCACCTGCGTCGACCATCAGCAGGCTATCCTCGCCCACCGCCTCGCGGGCCGCCCGGACGATCGCCTCGTCCATCGCGTGGCTCACACGCCCAAACGGTCCCCAGCCCATCTTGAAGGCACGGAATCCCTGCGCCTTGATCTGCAGCAGATGGTCGGTCAAGGGGCCGGGCTCATCCATCAGGAGGGAGGCATAGGGTTTCACCCGCTCGCGATAGCGTCCACCCAACAGCCGTCCCACCGGCTGTCCGGTGACCTTGCCAAGGATGTCCCACAGGGCGATATCGATCCCGCTGATGGTGTGCTCAATGCTCCCACCACGTCCCATCCAGAACATATGCTGGCGCAACTTCTCGGTCACCCGCTCGGGCTCGAGCGCGCTCTCACCCAGGTAGAGGGGGCCAACACTGCCAGCGACGCCTTCACCAGGCCATCATTGGTGTAGGCACTACCGAAGCCCGTGATGCCTTCATCGGTGAGCACGGCGACGAGCGTGTGAACGCAGTCCTCATGCTCGATCTCCTCGGACCAGCCGCCCTCCGGCGTCTCTCCTCGCAGGCCCACAGCCCGAATGTCTCGGATCTTCATCTTGGTCTGGGCGCCTCCCACGCGGCAACCTCACGCACACACGCAATGACCTCATCGACCACCGCAGAGAAGAGCGCCTCTCCCTTCTCCACCGCCGCCAGCTCCGGATGGCCATAGCCCCCCGTGAGACTGATATGCTCGAAGGGCCGCGCCACCGTCACACGGCTGGCACGGCGCGAGTCGGGCGAGTAGAACGCCGACTCGAAAGGCACAATCGCACCGCGGGCTGCCGACAAGTCGACAAGCTCGGGGCGTAGGCTCAGGACCATGCTCGTCTCCAGCTCACAGGCGTGGGTGACGTGATCCTGTTCCAGTCCCGACACCGCAGCGATCTGCGGTCGGGCCAGCTCAAACCAGGTCGCGAAGACCAGCCACAGATCGCGCCGGTCGCGATGGCGCATTTGGACGCGATAGAGCGCCGACTGCCCGGGGAGCGCGTTGCCGCCGTGGGCGTTGAGCAGCAAGATGCGCTTGAACCCGCTGCCGATCAGGCTCTCCATGATGTCATCCAGCATGTCGGCATAGGTCGCGTGGCTGAGGGTCACCGTTCCCGGGAAGCGATTGTGATGCTCCGACGCACCGACCCACACCAGCGGCAGGAAGAGCGCGACGTCCTCCAGCTGCGCTTGGGCCCGCGCCACGATCTCGGTGCAGATCAGCGAATCGGTCAGCAGGGGCAGGTGATGCCCGTGCTGCTCCAGCGATCCCAGCGGCAGCACGACCACCCGGTCCGCGAGATCCGGCATCTGGGGCCAACGATGTTCACCGTATTGCATACTAGCCTCCTGACTCCCTCCCCCGGCTCACATGTGGGCCGGGAGGCTGTCCCGGCCTCTGGACAACGGCAGCGAGCGCCGGGCGGGTCAGCTACCCACCTTACATTTCGATATCGTGCACCGGCGCGAGTTGTGCCCGCGCGTAGAGCTCCGCCCACGCCGGAGATCCATCGTCGGGCAACGCCGTCATCCGCACCCCGCGCGCCTGCGCCGGAATGGAGCCGTTGAAGGCGTCGTCCCACACCTGGTGGATATCGGCGTAGTGGCGCACCAGCCCACCGGGCCACGTCACCGTCAGCAGCAGCCGCGGCTTGGGCAGCTCGTAAGGCGGCGTCATGCGATAGCGTGCGAGCGCCTCCTCATCCACCTCGATGCCGAGGCCTGGCGCCTCCGGCACCCGCGCGTAGCCGCCGGCGATCGTCAGCGGTTCGACGAGCAGGTCGTCAGCGTAGTTGTTCAGGCAGTTGACCGCGGGCCACTGCGCCATCGGCAGGACGGCGCCCAGGTGGAGCGAGAGCGCGGTCGTCAGCCCCGTGCCCACCATCTGCAGCCAGAAGGGCTTATCGAACGCCGCCGCCAGCGCTCCCTGTTCCAGCACGCGCGCCACCCCTCCCCCGATGACAAAGCCGTCACAGGCCTCATCACGCACGACGGTCGGAAATGGAGGATTGCCGAAGTGCAACGCGATCGGATGAGTGATCTTGGAGCGCAGCTGTCGCAGGCCCTCCACATCGCGCTGCATAATAGGCGACTCGTAGATGCTCACGCGCCCGGTTTGGTCCAGCTCGGTCAACACAGGGGTCGCGTTGCCCGCGTTGATCAGCATCTGGTTCCAGTCCAGCTCCAGCGTGAAGTGCGGCGGCGTCACCTCACTGACGGCCTGCACCTGCTCATAGACATCCCACCAGGGCCGCGCTTTCGTCTTGTAGGCCCGATAGCCCTGTGCCAGCGCCTCCTGCGCCTCCTCGGCGAGCGCCTCCGGTGGCATATCGATGTTCCACCACGAGATCGGGCACCACTGGCGCACGCGAGGTAGGTTGAAAAGCCGATAGAGCGGCACCCCCAGCGCCTTGCCCACCAGATCGTAGAGCGCCATCTGTAGCCCGGCTCCCAGCGTGTCGTCACCCAGGTAGTTCGCCGGGTTGCCGCCCTTGACCTGCTCGATCGCCGCGTCCGGGACACGTCCCCACGTATAGTGCGGCAGCGTCTCGCCGTAGCCGACGAGGTCGGGCACATCCGTAGCGATACGGATCACCTCACTTACCCGCCACTGCCACACCTCGCGTGCGTTCCATGTCTGACACCTCGGCGTGAAGGGGACGTCGACCACAATGCGTTCGACCTCCGTGATGCGCAACTTAGTCGATCTCAACATCGTCTCACCCCATCCTTCCGGAGCCGTCACGGCTGCTCCTCCTCTCCCTTGATGTCGGAAATGACGCGCAGCGGAGGATCGGCGCGCAACGGCGTCAGGTCGTGACAGCGGACCATCGTGTCGCCCTCTGCGGTGTAGATCCGCAGTTGGCTCAGATCGTTCGTCCCCAGGCCTGCCCCAGCCGCCACCCTGAGATAGATCAGGGCCTGTGGGTCAAAGCCCATCAGGTAGCTGGCGACGCTATCGACCGCCACCATATTCACGCCGGCGACGCAGAGGCCCAACGTGTAGTTGGTCCCGCGATTGAACCCCGTACCGTCCCGAGCCACGATCCCATCGACCAGATTGAGAGCCGGCTGAACCACCTGCGCCAGGTCGGCAAGCCGCCGCGCCAGCCCCGTCTGCCACCGCTCGTGCATCGTCCGATCCATCCAGAGCTTCTTCGGCTGGTCGCCCGCGTTGACCGCCTCCGGCATCTCCTGCCACGCCTGCGAGCAGAAATGCCGGTCGAAGACGTTGACCACGCCCATCAGGTTCTTCATACAGAGGGTCGTGATGCCCAAATTGTGCGTCTTCATCTTCGGCGTGTTGATGAGCACTGTGTTCGGCGCGATCGCCAACCGGCTCACATTGAGTTGATCATGGCACAGCGGCTGAGGCACGGGCTTCTTGACGCAGGTATAGCTCGTTGGGGAGCGCAGCTTGACACCGAGCGTTGCCTGCAGGTCCGGATATCCGGTCTCGCGCCAGTGTCGGGGGCGATTGTCATCGGTGTTGCGGGGATCTTCGAGCACGTAGATGCTCCCACGGCGCGAGCCGTGCGTCAGCAGATACTCAGCCACGCCATGGACAAAGCTGGGATGCGTGCCCACGCCCGAGTCAGGATCGGCGAAGCGCTCTCCGACCGTCGCGTTGGGCTTGATCACCGCGTTCTCGCCCTCCAACACGACCTCCATCAGCGACAATGTCTCCCGGGCCGCTCGGCGGAAGTCCTCCCACGTGGCCGAGCCCGCCGGCGGCGTCCGAGTAATCAAGACAGCTTGTGAGTCATCCAACCAAGGGTGTAGCTTCAAGATAGGCCTCCGAGTTCAGATCAGGTTTCGTCGGGACATCCAGCCATACATCGCCAACGGTAGCACCGCCATCGCTGCCAGCGTCAGGCCCAAGGCCACGGAGCCCGTCCAGGTCGGCAGGGGCCGTGAGGGTTGAAAGAAGTTCATCCCAAAGAAGCCCGCCAGGAATGACAGCGGCATAAAGAGCGTTGTGATCACCGTCAGCGTCTTCATCACCTCGTTCATGCGATTGTTGACCACGGAGAGGTACATGTCCAGCATACCGTTCACCTCGTCCCGCATCGTATCCGTGATCTCGTAGAGGCGCACTAGATGGTCGTAGATATCGCGGAAGTAGACGCTATAACCACGGTCAATCGTCGCGAAGTCGCCTCGGGAGAGCTTGTTGAGCACCTCGCGCTGTGGCACCAGGGCGCGCCGCAACCTGAGGAGCGCACGCTTGAGGACGAACGCCTCGCCGAGCAGCTTTTCGGAGGGTTCCTCGAAGACGATGTCTTCCAGCATCTCAATCTGCCCATCAAGCTCCTCCAGCGCGAGCATGTAGTCGACCATCAACCCATCCAGCAGCTGATAGGCCAGGTGTGGCGCACCGCGGCTGAACGCCCGCGGGTCGCTCCTCATCGTCCGCCACATGTGTTCGATCGTCGAGTCGGCGCGCGCCTGATAGGTCACCAGACAGTGCGGGGTGACGAACAGATCGAGCTCCAGCAAATCGAGAGGATCATCCCGGCTCAGATCCACGTGGATGGCGTAGAGCACAAGATAGAGGTAAGTGTGCCAGTCATCCACCTTGGGGACGTGCGTCTCCTCCAGAGCATCATCGACAGCCAAAGGATGGAATCCGAAAACGCCCTCGAGCAGCGGGCGAGCCTCCGCGGCAGGCGTTTCGACAAGATCCACCCACAGAACGCCCTTCGACGCACGAAAGGCATCGGCGACCCGATCGACCGACAGGTCGGTGTGGAGCTGCTCGCCGTCATAATAGAGTGCACGAGCCATCCTGCTATCTCCAGAAGAGGAGCGGCGCAAACGCATGCAGGCTCCTGCGCCAAGTTTGCCACTCGTGCGCCGTCCCCGGTGATTCGTAAACAATGTAGGCGATACCCAGGGTGTCGAGTACACCACGGAAGTGCCGAGCACGCTGCACGAAGTGCGGCTCCTCGGTGCCGGCGCTCATCCACAGCAACCGGACCCGACGATTGAAGGCTGCCGGATCACTCAGGACTCCACCGTAGTCGGTCTGTGGATCGACATCAAACATAGGGGCCCCGCTGAAAGCCGCAATCGTGGCGAAGGTCTCGAGATGATTCAACCCAACGTGGAGCGCCTGCATGCCACCCATCGAGAGCCCGGCGATGGCGCGATGCTCGCGATCGTCCAGGGTGCGGTAAGTCGCATCCACCATCGGCACCAGCTCACTGATCACGAAGTCCTCGAAGGCCTTCACGGTTCGCTGCATGGACTGCCTATCAGGGGGACCGCTACGCGCCGGTGTAGGAGGGACGGTGTAGCCGCAATCCATCACCACAAGCATCGGTCGCGCCTCGTCGTTGGCGATGAGGTTATCCATAATGAAATTCGCCCGGCCCTGCCTGACCCAACCGGTCTCATCTTCTCCGGCTCCATGCTGGAGATAGAGGACCGGATACCTCGTCCTCGGCTGGTCCTCATAGTCAGGAGGCGTATAGACCATCGCCTGCCGCCACGCCCTCGAGATCTCCGAGTAGTACCAGTGCGCACGCACCTCACCGTGAGGTACATCCTGGGCATCGTAGAAATCGACGCCAGGCTCGGGAACTTCCACGCCGGAGGTCGGTTTGCCATAGCCGACGTAGGTCCGGCTCGAAGGGTCGTTGACCGCCACACCATCGATCAGCAGCCAGTAGTAGTGGAATCCGGGCACAACGGGCGGCAGGGTCACGGACCACACGCCCTCCGTGTCGCGCACCATATCAAACGGTCCGTCACCCAGGCCATCGCCGCCCTCTATCTGGACCGATCGGGCCTCCGGCGCCTCAACACGGAAGGTCACACGAAGATCAGGATGAATGCGAGGGAACTCAGCCCCGCGGACATTGGAGGTCGCCGGTTGCGTCTTCGTCAGATCGATCTGCATGATGTCACCCCTTTGGATAGGCAGTCAGAGATCATCATCTCGGACCTAGCTCGAACGGTTATCCACGGAGCGTTGGTGGTTAACCGTTGGACAGGTCCCTCGACGGCAGCAGCGCCGTCAACCGATCGACATACGGTCGTAGAGCCGGAAAGAGCTCACGATACACCTGATCGTAGAGCCGATAATAGACATCACGTCGCACCGCATCAGGCTCGGCTATCTCTGGAACCCTGCGCGACATAGCTCGTGTAGCCGCACCGACGTCCGGAAAGATCCCCACACCGGCTGCTGCCAGGATGCCGGCACCGAGTGCCGCCGCCTCGCCGGCCTCTGCGCATACCACCGGTTTACCGGTCACGTCGGCGACGATCTGCCGCCATCGCCGGCTCCTCGCCCCCCCTCCCATCGCAGTATAGCTCGCCACCGGGCGCTGCAAAGCCACCTCGACCCCCTCGGTGTGCAAGCGCACCTCGAAGGCGATCCCCTCCAGGATCGCCCGATAGAGATGCGCGGGCGTGTGGATTCCCCGCCATCCCACCGCGATGCCACTCGCCTCTGCGTCCCAGTAGGGATTCATCGCGCTGTTCATATAGGGCACGAAGATCAGCCCCTCCGCCCCCGCCGGCGTCCCCTCAAGTCCGTCGTCGAAGCTCTGCAGCAGCCGTTCCGCAGCCTCCCCGTGAGCACCCATCAAGGTCTCGATGAACCAGGTCACCGTATAGGTACCCCCCAGCAACACCGTCTCCAGGCTATAGGTGCCGGGCACAGCCCCATACATCGTGCGGAAGGCGCGATCGACGACATAGTGATCGGTTGTGGTCCCGGTGATCACCGCCGTGCCCAAATTGAGGTAACAGTCCCCGGAGGCGACAATGCCGGCGCCTAAGCCCCCCGCCTGCCCATCACCCACGCCCGCCACAACCGGTGTGCCGTCCGGCACTCCGCAGACCTTCGACGCCTCAGCCGTCACCTCTCCCACGACGGCGCCCGGCGGGTACGCCACCGGGAGTTGATCGATGGAGATGCCGAGATCGTCGAGGAGCGCCGCGTTCCACGTGTCGCGCCGCATATCGAAGAGCCCGGTGGGGTCGACACATCCCCAGCCGGTACGGTAGCTACCTGTCAGCCGGTGGGTGAGGAAGGCGCCAACGTCGAGGAACTTGCCCACGTGAGCATAAAGCTCGGGCTCGTACTCGCGCAGCCAGGCGATCTTGACCAGCGTCAGATTGCCCGAGAGCGGCTTTCCCGTCTCGTGATGGATCCGCTCGGCGCCATACGCCGCGGCGAGGGCAGGGAGGAGGGCGCCCGCCCGCTCATCCATCCAAACGATCGCGGGACGCAAAGGCGCACCCGTCGCATCGACCGGGACGAAAGTCTCGCGCTGCGGGGCGATAGACACCGCCGCGATGCGCCGCGCCAGATCTGGTCGATCGCCGAGCGCCGCGCGTACCGCGATGAGCAGCGCATCCCACCACGCTTCGGCGGACTGCTCATGCCACAGGGGACGGGGCTTTGAGAGGGGAATCGCTGCGCGACCCTCGGCAGCGGCACACCCATGCAGATCCCACACGACCGCCTTGCACGCCGTCGTGCTGGCATCAATCCCCAGGACCAGCGCCTCGCTGCTCATCCACTCACCCCTTCAGTCGGCCTATCGCAACCTATGGTAGTCCAGGTCCTCATCGCCCGCAAACGGACGTCCACCCGAGAGCACACGCCGGGAGGCGCGGGGCCCGACTTGACTTCGTACAGACCGGGCGCACAGTACCGTCATCCCCGCATCGGAGGACACAAGCGTGACGATGAAACAAAGTCAGAGAGGAGCCCACAATGGGTAAGTACACCAGCTTTCACTTCAGCCCCCTGAACAACCGGTCGATGCTGATGCCGCGTGTGCCCAAGGGAACCAAGGTTGTACCCGACTTCAAACGCAGGCCTGTGGATGAGACGATCCCGATCGACGCGGCGAATCCGTATGCCCAGCCCAACACCGGGCTCTTTCGGAAGGAAGCGGACATGGGGACGCACAAGCGCGCCTACGCTGTCTATGTGCCCCACGATATGCGGTCCAAGGGTCCGGCGGCGCTGATCTTCCCCGATAGTGGCGTCGAAGCAGAGGCGTTCCTACAAGCCGGTCACTGGATCGCGCTGGCAGACAAGCACCGGGTGGCGCTCATCGTCCTGGAGAGTGAGGCGTGGGAGAGCGAGGACATCTCGGAGGCGTTCGATCTCGCCCAGAAGATTGTAGATCTGGAGTACCTCGCCCGCGAGACGGTCGATATTTGCGAGGCCTTCATCTACCCGCTGGGCTTTGGCGAAGGCGCCGCCATCGCTACCGCGTTCGCCTTTACCTACAGCGCCACCTATCCGGCCTTCGCCGCCGACGGCAACTGCACTGTGGATCCAGAACTGCTGCACGCCCTGCAGGAGCTGCCCTCGGATGGCATCGACACGCTGAAGAAGACGGACATCGCCCTGCCGGGCTTCATCGTGGACCGTAGCGGCAGGGCCGGTGCCACAGCAGCCTATATGCAGGAGACCATCCGGGCAAAAGAGGAGCACCTTTCCAACGGCTTTGCCCGCGTCTATCTGGAGCAGCCGCGGCGCGGGGCCTATTTCGTCAACGAACAGCCAATCTCGCAGGTCTGGATCGCGGATGACGAAAGCACCGCCGGCATGAGCCGCGAGGAGCTGGACGAGGCGATGTTGTCCTTCGTACTCCGGTTCGCCCGGTGGGGCGGCTTCGGCAACAACCACCTGCGCCCCCGCAGAAGCCCCGAGGAGACGGGCGTCGAGCGCGTGCACCGGCAGATCGACGGGCTCGATCGCTACTGGGACGTCTATGTCCCTTCCTGCTACCGGCCCGGCGACGGCAAGACCTACCCGCTGGTGTTGGCGATCCACGGCTACTCATGTAACTCGGAGTATTTTGCCCAGACGAGCGACTGGCACCGGCTCGCCGAGGAGCGCGGCTTCTTCGTGGTGTACCCATCCGCCTATCCGCAGGGGGGCATGCTTGCGCGCCTGCAGCTGCCCCGTTGGGTCGGTGGGTCGCTGCGTAGGGAGGGCGACATCAGCGAGACCCCCTATTTCGAGACCCTTCTCGACCAGATGACCACGGACTACGCCATCGACACGTCGCGGATCTATGCCGTCGGCCACTCCAACGGTGGCATGATGGTGCAGGAGTTGGCCCGCACGATGCCCGAACGCTTCGCCGCATTCAGCCCCACGGGCGCATTGGGTGCGATGCCCGGCGGCGAGGTTGAACCCTTTCCTGACGATACCCAGCGCCCTACCTGGTTGATGATCGGCGAGGTCGATCTCTTCTCAAGCGAGCTCAGCCCGGGCTCGTTGGCATGGGAGACGCTTGCGGCGTACTGCAGCGTCAATGGTATGCAGATGCAGCTCGACAACTGGTACGACAACGGGGCCTATCACACGCTCGTGATGGTCGACGAGCGCCACATCCCGATGGTGCAGTTCACCGTCATCCGCAACTGCCCGCATACCTACACGGCGGAGATGGCGCAGCTGACCTGGGACACGTATCTCTGTCACTTCACCCGCGAGCCGGATGGCACCGTAAGGTATCACGGATGACCCGCAGGCCTCTCGCTTGACAGTCAAGAAGGTAGCCGGAAAGGACCGGAAACCGAGCTAGCCGCCCAGATCCGACATGCCGGCTCTTGTGCGCTGTGGCTGGTTGCTCACCTCGACCGTGAGGGCCACGGGCGCTCGCCGCTTCTCGCCCGGTTGGTCTCCATAATCCAGGACAACGGCGGTATCTGCCTGCCACAGCTTCACCTTGGGCAGCCACGTGTGCACGAGGTAGCCCTCAGATTGCGGGAGCTCAGCTGCCGAACCACGGTGAGGGCAGCGAGCCGACTGCCTTGCCGGCAATCGGAGTGAGAGCAAGGGACCTCTCACTCGGGACTCGTCCGCATCCTGAGCCACGGTCGTTGCGCCGACCGCGACAAGATGATACGGCTCGCTCGCATGGATGCGTCGCCAGACGACGGCATAGTAGTGATCCGGTACCAGGGCCTCTGCTGCCATGCCCGCAACCAGAGCTCGCCAGAGGTCGTCCACAAGCGGTGAGTTCTCGCTATCCGCGAGCGTCTGCAACGCCACGAGGGCGCGTACCGGTTCGGAGATGAGGTCAGGCCTCTCGGCGGACGCGTCAACACGGTAGGCCAGATCTGCCATAGTAAGCGGGGGCATGGGCCGGCGGTAGGGCAGACGCTCAGAGCTGCGCGCCTCGCTGGGCGTCATGCCGAACATGCGTCGAAAGGCACGTGTGAAGGTCTCGGGATTGGCGAATTGGTAGTCGTAGGCGATGTCGATGATCAGACGCGCGCTGCTCAGCACCTCCTCGGCTGACGCTGAGACACGTCGGCGCATCAGATAGTCGTAGGGCGTATGTTGCACGATGCGGTTGAAAGTGCGGGAGAAGTGGAAGAGCGAATAGCCGACCGCGTCTGCCACGTCCGCCACAGTTACCGGCGCGCGTAGGTGCGCTTCGATGTACCGGACTGCTGCGAGGATGGTCGTGAGTTGAGACATGCGCCTAAGGGCCGGCGGAGTGACCGCGTGCACGCGTCATCGGGCCATAGGGATCTGTGGGCGCCTTCATCCGCTCATTCGTTGATCCCAGGTTGCTGCCGCTCCACCGGGATGTAGACGTCGAACCGGGAGGTCGTGACGTTCTCGATGCCTTGGAATCGCGGATCGTACCACTGAATCATGTAAGGATGAGCGGAGCAGTAGCCGTGCTCGGCGAGCCAGCCCTGGTAGATGGAGCGGGTCCAGTCTCCCGTGATCTCGTCGCCCTCCAGGGTGAAAACGGCGTACGTGGTGGACGGCAGCAGTTTGACGAGCAAAGGCACCGGGATCTGTGTCACCGTATGTACTTCGACGCCGACGAAGACGTCGAACTGCCCGGTCACCCGTGTATCGTCGTCCCAGGAATGGATCTCCAGCATCACATCGGCATAGCGGGCGTGGGCGATCTCAGCGCCCCGTGTTCGATAGAAGGCCATGAACCTTTTCCATAGGCGCCCGATCTCATTCTCCTCCGTCCAGCCGGCACTGGTCTCGAAGGGATCCCCGTAGAAGTGCATGCCGACAACGGTGAGTTGCGGATAGTCAACCAGTTTGGGTTCACGCATAGGGTGTTCCAGTGTTGCTCCTCGTCACAGGCAAATGCAGGTCGCGGGCTTAGGGCGCACGGCCCCCAAAGCGATCTTAGCCCGGAACCTGCACTTGCGCAATCCGTGAGATGACGGCTACTGCTCGTACTCCTCAAGTCCCAGGCCTTCATCCGGGACCCACTCCGGCCAGTCCTCAAGCCACGCCGGGATCCTGGCGTCCCTCACCCGATCACAGACCGGGAAATAGGCCTTGAGATCGACAATGGGCGTGCCGTTCAAGGCATCGATATTGTCGACGACCAGGCTCCCGGCGCTTTCGTCCATCTCCAGAATCCTGCACGCGGTGACTGCAATGGGATTGGGACGATAAGGAGCGCGCGTGGCGAAGACGCCGCAGATGTGCCCTGGTGCATAGGGTGGATCGGTCAACAGCATCTGGCGCCAGTCATCATCGTCGAGCCCGTTGGCCCACCAGAAAACCAGGACATGGCTGAAGTGGTCAAGAAGGCGCATCGCCGGGCGATATGGCTCAGCGATCTCAAGGCGAATCTGTGTCTCTGTGCGTCGTACTGTGCCGATCTGCCGCAGTTCGAAGTTGCTCGTTTCCATAGGTTCCTCCTGATCTGTTGGATTGGCGATGGGTCATCGTGCTCGATCACGCCCTCAGGATAACTGAGGAGAGCGTGGCTGTCTTGATGCCGGTTGCTGAGCTTGCGCACGTGCTCGGTGCCGGGAAGTGCGTTCACTTGACGTTACTTGCTAAGGCGATGGGCGGGCTTGGTGTCCGGACCGGGGTAAGCTCCGAAAAAGACTTGAGCGCATGACTGGACGTGCGCTTGGCTCTAATGTACTCAAGTATATAATTAGACTATGGTATACAGATAGGAGCCAAGATGAGTGAGTCAACGCTTTCCCGACGAGAGCGCAAGAAACAGCGAAACCGACGCCGCATTTTGGAGGCAGCGCTCACGCTTTTTGAGACGCAGGGCGTAGAGGCCACCACGATCGACGCCATCGCCGAGGCAGCCGATGTCTCGAGGGGCACGTTCTACAACTACTTCCCTGCTAAGGAGAGCCTGCTGAGCGCCATCGCTACTCAGGAGTTGCGCGACCTGGAGAGCCGCTGTAGCCACAGAGATGGCGCCGGCGCCGTTGACCACATCCTCGACCTGATGCGTGCGCTGATGATCGACAGTCTCGCCTTCCTCCAGGTGACACGCTACATTCTGCTCGATGCCATGCTCCACCCCACCGGCGCTACGTCGCCCAGCGCGCATCTGGACGCTATGCTCAAGTCGTTTGTGCAAAAGGCACAGGCGCAGGGAGAGATCCGTGCCGACGTCGACCCTGCCGGGGTCACCGGTGCGCTGATGGGCGTCTATCTCGGCGCCTGCTTCCGCCTGATCGCCGATGATGCCGTCGTGGACCAGAGCACCATGGCGGAGGTCGAGGCTACAATCGGCATGCTGTTCGAGGGCATCGCCGGGCCCAACGCCCGATCACAGACCCACGTGGTTTCTGGGAGAGAAAACGATGAGTAAGATGCGGCAGCAGCCTGCCGGGCGGCAGCGGCCGGCCATCAGAGGGATGTTGAGCTATCTTGCGCCGTATAAGGCGCTCTTCGTCGCGGGGCAGATCGCGATGCTGGCAGGGACAGCCGCCGGACTGGCCTTCCCCTGGATGGTGCGCAACGTTTTCGATGCGCTCTTCGACACTAGGGCCAGGGACACGCTGCTCGTCGCCATCGGTGGGCTGGCAGCGGTCTCCGCGGTGCGCGAGGTCGCGAACTTCGCCAAGAACCGCGCGTTAGGCCACATCGGTCAGAAGATCATCCGCGACCTGCGCGCCAACGTCTACGAGCGTCTACTCCACCTATCACTTGATTACTACGATCACCAGAACTCCGGCGACATCACGTCCAGTCTGACCAACGACATGGCACTGCTGCAACAGGGGGTCTCGTCGGGCCTAACCTATATCGTGCAACAGGCGCTGACCCTCATAGCCGTCGTTGTCCTGCTGTTCAGCATCGATGCCGTGCTCACGCTCATCCTCTTCGGCACCCTGCCCGTCATCCTGATCGTCTCCAAACATATGGGAAGCAGGGTCAAGGCGATCTCCAGGAGCACGCAGGAGCGCCTGGGCTACCTGATGGGCATTCTCAACCAGAGCGTCTCCGGTATTGCCGTCATCCAGGCGTTCGTCCTGGAGAACTACGCGCGGGGTCTCTTCCGCGATGAGAACGACCGGATCCTCGATAAATCCATCGAGAGCATCCAGGTGAGCACCGCGGCCGGGCTGCTCATCGGCCTGGTCAACGCGCTCTTCCTGCTCGTCGTCATCGGCGTCGGCGCGCTACGGGTGACAGGCGGCTATCTCAGCCCAGCCGACTTGATCGCCTTTATCCTCTACTCAGAGATGGTCGCCGGGCCGGTCTCGGTCCTTTCGGGCATCTACATCGAGATCAACCGCGCGACGGCTGCCTATCAGCGCATCGTGGCGATCCTGGAGACGCCGGTTGACGTGGCCAACCACGCCACCCGGACGCTGGACATCGTCCAGGGCCACATCGAGTTCCGCGACGTATCCTTTTCCTATGATGACGGGAAACCGATCCTGGAGAACATCAGCTTCAGCCTCGCGCCGGGCGAGACCGTCGCTCTGGTCGGGCCGAGCGGCGCGGGGAAATCCACGCTTGCCAAGCTGCTGCCACGTTTCTATGACCCGGACGCGGGCGTGATCTACCTCGATGGGGTGGATATCCGGAACCTGGACTTGCACGTCCTACGTCAGCAGATCGCCATCGTGCCCCAGGACACCTATCTGTTCGGCATGAGCATCCGGGATAACATCGCGTGCGGCGAGCCCGAAGCATCCGACGAGGCCATCGCGGACGCTGCGCGCCTAGCCAATGCCGACGACTTCATCCGCGAGCAGGTGTATGGCTACGACACCGAAATCGGCGAGCGTGGGGCCCGGCTTTCCGGCGGACAACGGCAGCGCATCGCCATTGCACGCGCCTTCCTCAAGGATCCGCGCATTCTGATCCTGGACGAGGCCACGTCCGCGCTCGACACTTACGCCGAGCGTCAGGTACAGAGCGCGCTGGACACGCTGATGCGCGACCGCGCTACCCTGATCATCGCCCACCGGCTCTCGACCATTGAGAAGGCCAACAGGATCATCGTGTTGAAGGATGGGCGGATCCTGGCGACGGGAACGCACGCGGAGCTGTTGAAGACCTGTGCGTTGTACGCAGATCTGTACCGAAACCAGCCTGCGCAAGTGTAGTCCGAGCGCCGAATCACGCTCCCGTCGCTATCAACCCTACTCACCTACGCTATCTCGGGTAGATCCTCGAAGTCGCCGACCTTGACCATGTACATATTCGAGTAAGAGGTCAGGTCCGAGCTATAAAGCACCGCTTTCCCATCCGGCGTGAAGCGCGGGTGCGGGTGGGCGTGCTGGTTGCTGAATCGAGTCGTAAGTCGTACTAAGCACTTGACACACACATCGACTCATATAGTATCTCTGGCGATAAACGAGAAGCGAGAGCAGATATGTGCCGCTCGCTCAGAGATGCAATGTCGCAGGCAACGTGAGCTGGGCCATACCCAGCTGCCGTCGAACTGACCATAGCGCGCGGATGCGCAGACCGATCAATCGAGGTAAGTGCACTACCATGGATGCGACGCACCGAGGTGTGTCATGCGGGAATGCTGCACCTGCGAAGCAGGAGTCCCTTGTTCTGCCGGCGATCCTACTACTGGGGCTGTTCGTCCGCCTGATTGGCCTTGGGACTCATAGTTATTGGTTCGACGAGGCCCTGGAGATCAACCGAGCCTTGACCCCGTTACCTGATCTCTTGTTTCTGTCTGAAGGACCGGATCCTCCCCTCTATCGGCTCATCCTCGCCGTGATGCTTCTCTTTAGCCGCAATGAGGTCGTGACGCGTCTACCGTCGGTCATGTTCAGCGTATTTACCGTGAGTCTCACCTACCATTGGCTGAAGCTGGCAAAGCATCGTCGATTAGGATACGTAGCTGCTGTTC
>Ga0334892_1001505_pt1 | contig 19606 bp, 24 predicted proteins | sample GraSluR3_MG_4_FD_207213 | JGI IMG/M metagenome (GOLD analysis project Ga0334892, IMG submission 207213) | Sludge microbial communities from methane-producing bioreactor in Wageningen University, Netherlands - Granular Sludge_15_04-R3 | ecosystem: Engineered > Bioreactor > Anaerobic >...
CGACGAACTCATTGAAGTCATCAACGCCGGGGGGGGGTTTCTCCCGCACAACCAACCCGCTCACGACTTACTCGAAGCAACAACCAGGGGTGAGGTGATAACACTGAACGAAGTCACGGCGAGGGATTTGAAAAGGCATAGATGTTACATGGCACTACTGAAAGAAGTCTATGGCTACCTGCCGCAGTCGTTTCAAAAGAAGGTTCCGCAGAAGCATTTCTACCAATTCGTCAAGCACGTTCAGGGAAAGTATAAGGTTTTGTTTTCCTTTAAGGACGGAACCCGCATGGTGGAATACGAAAGCATCAGCTTTGCGAAAATGTCAGAAATCAGGTTCCGGCAATACATCAAAGAACAGATGCCGTTTATATACACTGAAATTATCGGGGCTTTTTTTGAGGGTGAAATTTACAACAGCATTATCGATACTATTGAAGAGAATTTTGAGAAGTTTTTTTTGAGATTGTGAACTAAAAATTAACTAAATGAAAGCAACTTACAAATGCCCCAAGTGTGGGTGCGAAATCGAAAGAGAAATTGACTGCGGGTATGAGGAGTACCGCAAGTTAGAAAACTGCCCGAAGTGCGGACAATTATTTGCCGTCACACTATCGCTAATGGCAACAGTATACACACTTCAACAGTACAGTAGCAAGATGAATGAAGAAGCTGAAAAGGAGATGAAGAGCAAAGTCGCTGCAATGGATACTGTGGCGAAAATTACCCGCAGGCGGAAAATTCAAGGAGTACCGAGAGGCAAGACAATGAAAACTGTTTATTCAATGGTGAAACCAAATGATGATTATTTGCCATACGGTGTACAGGTGTCAGCAGGTGCTTTCAGTGTCAATCATGCACACTTCAGAGGCAAGTTGATTATTCGTGCCAACCAATATAATGAACACAAAAAAAGCAATGATTCGCCACTGACATGGCATGAATGGGTTGTTGCTAATTGTGCCGGTGCAAAAAATCGAGAGATTGATTGAAAAAAGGCAGACGCACAGAAAATTGTTGACAAAAATTACACAATCATGAAAACAATAACACTTCTTTTGATGACATTGATGTCGCTTAGTCTTCACGGGCAGGCAGACACGACTATCTATTGTGAGATAGAGATGACCCCCAAACCATTGGGTAAGGCCAATGAGTTTGTAATCACAATTGACTCTGGGCAAATCGTAACCAGGATAAAACCCTGCGAGTTCACGAAAACAGTCGATGTCCTTAATTACATGGAATCAATCGGCTGGGAGTTAATTCATGTGTTTACAGTTACATCTGCGGAATCTGTAAGCAAAGGAACTGGATCACGACATTTTTTACTGCGGAAAAAAAAGAAAGTATTTGCAGATTAAATAAATGTACTATATTTGTCTTAAGATTAAAAACAGCTACAATGAATAAAGAATCTTACATTTTCAAAATAGCCCCTCCCGGGTTGGAGTGCCACAAGGTTTTCGTAGCTGTTTTCCTTGTGGCTTCTCTTTTCCGGGAGTGCGGCTTTTGCTTGGGAGGGCAATAATATGAGTAAAGACCCCGCCTTTTTAATGTACCCAAAAGATTGGCTTAGTGGCACGGCGGAATATATGCCAGCCGAAAAAGGAGTGTATATTGACCTGTTATGCCACCAACACCAAAAAGGAGATTTGCCGGCAGATATTGATAGGTTATCCCGAATGGTTGGATTAAGTAAAGATGATTTTATTCCTATTTGGGGTGTGATAAGTGGCAACTTCGAGCAAATGGATAACCGTTTGGTTAACCGTAAACTCAGGCGGTTGATGGATGAAAGAAGCGAAAAGGGGAAACTCAACACAATAACTGGTACGTTTGCCGGAATGTTAAGGCTTGGAAATTACCCGAAGGCTGAATATACGCACCTGAGAAAACATTTTAAGCCTTCGGATTTTATGATATATGATAAGGATGAAATAACCGTTCGGTTAACCGAATGGTTACATAAATGCTTAAAAAGCATTGGAAATGCAAATGAAGATATAAGTATAGATATTAAGGGTAATATACTTACTATAGAAGAGAGGCAGCAAAACTTTAAAAACGAAATAGAACAAATTGCAGAAAGTAAAAAGTACAGTATTGATATGCTGACTTCGTTTTATGCTTATTGGAGTGAACCGAATCGGGCAAAGACTAAAATGAAATGCGAAATGCAAAAGACATGGGACACGGCCAGACGACTAACGACGTGGGCAAACAATGATAAAAAGTTCAAGAGATGAAAGCGACGTTCAAGAAATACAAGTCCTACGGGTTAGCTTGTTTGCCGGTTCAAAAAGATAAAAGCCCGTTTAATGTCACGGGGTGGAAAAGTGGAGTCGATGAAGAGTCGTCTTACAATAGCTGGGGAATTGGTTTGGTTTGCGGCCTTATGTCTGGGGGTCTGGAATGTATTGACTTTGATAACCATTTTGGCGACGCACAGCAGAGAATAAGCGAGTTTATTCAGTGCGACGAAATAAAGCCCTTATACGACAAACACAAATTCCCGATTGAAAAGACGATGAACGGCGGTTATCATTTGCTATATCGCTGTGGTAGTATTGAGGGAAACAAGAAGCTCGCCCGCCGTCCGGTGTGGAAAGAAGAGAGGAGGAGATTCGAACCAGATGTAATAATTGAAACACGTGGCGAGGGTGGGTACTTTGTATGTGCGCCGTCACCGGGTTATAAGTTGGTTCGGGGTTCGTACGCGGATATTCCAGTAATATCTCCAACAGAAAGGAAATTAATATTCGAAGTTTGCCGGAGCTTTAACGAATGGAAGGAAAGAGAAATTACCAGACCTGAAGAGGCAAAAGAAAAACCTGGAGATATTTACAACCAGAAATCAGAGGCTATTGATGACGCTATACGGTGCTTGAAGGGCGAGGGATGGACAGAAGTAACCCCCGGTAAGTGGAGGCGGCCAGATAAGAAAGACGGCATATCCGCTACTTTTGGAAAAGTTGCGCCAAATGTATTCTACAACTTCAGCTCGTCGGCTTATCCTTTTGAGCCGGAGACAGCATACAAGCCTTTTCAAATTGTTGCGCTCTTAAAACATAACGGCGATTTTTCGGGATTCGCAAAAGAGCTGGCAGAGAAATATACCGACATTGTAAAAGACACTAAGCCCGAAAAGAAGAAAAATGAGGTATTTTCAAAGGATCAGTTAGATGACGTTCTGCGAAAGTCATATATTGATTTGGAAGTAAAAGAGGTTCGCCCGCCGGTTATTATGGAAATCAAAAACGGATTCGATTGGCAGAGGCTTTTTACTTTGGGTAACTTTTCGGCTATTACCGGAAAGGGCAAAAGCAAGAAGTCTATGTTGTGTTCGCTATTTGAAGCGGCGGCGGCAAAAAACGGAATCGTAGAAAGCAAGTTTAGGGGTATTCTTCCGGGGGGCAAAAAGATGGTTTTGAGATTTGACACCGAGCAAAGCCGATACGATGCATGGGCAACAGCAAAAAGGGTACAACAACTAACGGGGCTTGATTTGCCTAACTACGGAAGTTTTGATTTGAGGGAATTTGAACCGATGCAGAGATGTGAGATAATTGAACACGCCCTGATAAAATTTGGTACTATTGCCGGATTAGTTGTCATTGACGGAATAGCGGATCTTGCAAAAGCAATAAACGATGAAGAAGAGGCTACCCGTGTGGGTTCGTTTTTAATGCGACTGACAAAGGTTCACAATATCCACATAATTACCGTAATTCACCAGAATAAGGGCGACAACTTTGCAACTGGACACTTGGGCTCGATGATAATAAAAAAAGCCGAGGCCGTGATTGGAGTTGAAAGAGATGTGGATGATAGAGTAAAGAGCATAGTCACTAACGACAATATGAGAGGTGCAGCCGACTTTGATGATTTTTGTATGAAGATAGAAGAACATTTACCGAGAATAGATCATGACTACAACCCGAAAAGGAAAATTAAGGACATTTAAAGAGTCCTACAAACACGCCGCCGCCGTTAAGGTTTTAGCTGGCTGGTTAACAGACGACTACCGTGTAGAGGTTGAAAAGTACCTCGGCTCTGATTTGCCGTTCAAGCCTGATATTGCTGTTTATACCTATGACAGGCTCGACGCTATTTATGAGGTCGTACATATGTGCGCTGTTGACGGTAAAAAGCTGGGCCGGATTCAATATTTTGCCTATCTTCAAGGCATAGAATTTCTCTGTCATGAAGTCAGCGCAGAGTGGATTTTAACGCAAACCGAAAAGCCCAAAAGAATACTAACTGAATTTACTTTTGAGATATGAAAAAGCACGTTAAAATATACATGGACTATTTCGGCTATGGCGAGCAGGATTACATCCCTTGTGAACGGTGTATGAGCAGCGCCAATGACATCCATCACATCAATTATCGAAGTCGAGGTGGTGAGGATGAAGTGAAGAACCTTATTGCATTGTGCCGCAAATGTCACGATAAAGCCCATGCAGAGAAAATTAAACCCTCCGAACTTCAGCTAATACACGGTTATTTTACCGCTGGGGTGCGGAAAGTATTTGGAAAATAAAACCTATAATCATGAACTCAATCACAGTAAGAAAGCCCAAAGTAGCCGCAATAGAGACTACGTACACGACTACGGTAAGAATTGACGGCAATGATCATGCCTTTGTCACACGACATCACAGGCGGGTTGAATCACCTCGAAAATCGGGTATACTTGAAACCTATCCCCGGCACAATTCAGGCCGGAATTGGTTTCATCGTTTGTTCGGCTTGTTTCCTTCCAACAGGCTGACAGATGAGGAAATAAATACAGCAAAGATTGCTGTTGAAAATAAAATTGCGGAATTGTTGTAATATATTTGTTTTATTGCAGGTTTGTTTTTAACTTGCGGGTATGAAATATAGAGAGATGGAAAAGATTATCGAACACGAAGGAAAGAAGTACAGGGTGGTAGACGACGACATTAGTATTTGTATGGCATGCTGTTTTTTCGATGATGATATTCATTGGAATTGGGTAATGTGTCGTGATCATGAAAAGAAAGGCTTCCCGCCTTGTTATATTAATAACTGCCACTTTGAGCTTGTAGAAGAAACTAACCAAAAAGAATAAGGAGATGGAAACAATTAGAGAAACCAAGTATTTGTTTTTTGTGGCCGAAACTATTCCCGGCAGACTGGCTAAAATAATCCACGTGGTTAATAGATCATCTGAAAGCACAATAGCAACTATTGAATGGTATAGTTCATGGAGGCAATACTGCTTCATGCCTAATCCCAATACAGTATGGAATCCCGAGTGCTTAAAGTCTGTGAATGAAGTCATTTCTATTTTAATGGAACAGAGAAAGTCAAAATTATCTAACCCCTAAAGGCTATGGAAAAGAAATACAAATTAACCGAAGAAACAATCAATGTATATGGCGTAACTCTGTATAGAATTGAGGCTATTATTTCGTTTGGTAACGTGTCTGCCGGAGAAAAGGGTGGATATATCCAGAAAGAAGAAAACCTGTCTCAATTCGGCGATGCATGGGTATACGGCGATGCAAGGGTATACGGCGATGCAAGGGTATACGGCGATGCAGAGGTATACGGCGATGCAAGGGTATACGGCGATGCAGAGGTATACGGCGATGCATGGGTATTCGGCGGTGCAAGGGTATTCGACGATGCAAGGGTATTCGGCGGTGCAAGGGTATTCGACGATGCAAGGGTATTCGGCGATGCAAGGGTATACGGCGATGCATGGGTATACGGCGATGCAGAGGTATACGGCGATGCAAGGGTATACGGCGATGCAGTCATTAAAAACAAAGGTTGTGAATCACCAAAATCATACCTTACCATTGGGCCTGTCGGAGACAACAGATTCATTACGATTGAAAAATCAGTCAGCATAATCAATGCAGGGTGTTTTTCAGGCACTATTAATGAGTTTGAGCAAGCCGTAAAAGATAAATACGGAGACGAAAGCGATTACTATCCTGTAATAGAGTTTTTCAAATCAATCTTATAGGCTATGGAAAAGAACTGTAAAAACGCAGCAACAGAATTAGAAAGAAATTGGCCGGAAGACTATCTGCACGAAAACGGATGTTATCAGAACAAATGCAAAATTTGCGGCAGTTTCTTTTTAGGGCACAAGCGCAGACCTGTTTGTAAGGTGTGTTTTAATGCTGCATCTGCCGACATCTCCCCCGACCTACCTACCGACAAAGGAAAGAGATAACCAACAAACAATATTATGACAGCATTTGAAAAAACAGCAAAACAGTTCGATGTAACAGTCGAAGAACTGCAGGGTAAATCAACTTACATTCCCCTGCCCGATGCAAGGCATACGCTTTGCATGGCCCTTTTTCGCAATGGCCACACGAATAAAGCCATTGAGAGACTTCTCAATTACAATCAATCCCGTGTAGCGCAGTCACTGAGAATCGCACGGGCAAAGATGAAGGAACCCAAATTCGCAGTAGGTGTTTACAAGCTGCAGAAAAAACTGAAAGATGAGTCAGAAAGCTGAAATAAGGCGGTACCTGGAAAAGGGCAAAACCCTGACCCCGATGCAGGCACTGGGGTTGTTTGGCTGTTTTCGTCTGTCGGCCCGGATAAAGGAATTGAGAGAGGATGGCCATTCAGTCATCACCCGCATTGTGACAACAAAGTCCGGTAAGCGAATAGCTGAGTACCGGATGCCTCTTTTTAACCTGACGTGCAGTGTTTGCGGTCAGGAGTTCAGGAGTGATGTTACCGGTGTTGCGCCGGAGTTATGCGGTAAATGCTTTCAATCATGAGTAATATGTATGTCGGAGTTAAGACATGGAATCCCCTCGGCGGCGAATGCCCTCATAAATGCGGGTATTGCAGCACAAAAACAATGAGTCGGTTTCCTGTTGTGGCTGAGAAATATTCCGGACCACTCAGACTTTATGTTGATGTTTTAAGAAAAGGACCCGGATGTGAGGGCAAAAGGGTTTTTGTTGCTGCTCAGAATGATTTATTTGCCCGTGAGGTTCCTGCTGATTGGATAAGAGAGGTTTTGCATTATTGCCATACATGGGATAATGAATACTTATTCCAAACCAAAAACCCTGCACGCCTTCATCAATTCATTGGCCTGTATCCGCCAAATTCGATTCTCTGCACAACTATTGAAACAAACAGGTCTTACCCTCAGATGGGTAAAACTGTTAGTATGTACGACAGGGCGATTGCGATGAACCAATTAATCGGGGTCAGGAAATGGATAACGATTGAACCAATTATGGATTTTGATTTAGAGGCCTTCTGCAATCTCGTTGAAATATGCGGAGCGGATCAGGTCAATATTGGAGCTGACAGTAAGGGACACAACTTAATTGAGCCCTCATCTGAGAAGCTAAATGCTTTGATTGTACGATTAAGGCAATCAACAAACGTTGTATTGAAAGACAACCTAAAACGACTGTTATGAAAATCCTACTCACCATATTATCGGTTCTCGGCATGATTGCCTCGTGGTTTGTGCTGATTATATTCTGGGCGTGGTTTTTGAAGAATTTTTACATAAAGTGGAAGCGATGACAGCCCTGATAATCGCAGCAGTACTCGCCTTCATTGCCTATTTCCTTCACCGGGCAAAGAAGATAAAAGAAAGCAATGACGCTATCTACAGGCGGCAGTTGTGGGAGGTGAGGGAGAGAAATAAACCTTAAATACTTTCAGCCTATGGAAACAGTTTAAAAAAACCGGTTCGACTAAAGCCCCTTCGTGGGGCTTTTTCATTTCAGCCGAATCAGCAAAAATATCAACAGCGCAATCAATTCGCCTATGACAATCCACATAAATACCTTGTAGATTTTCGGCACAAATTTAATCGGATGGGGTGTAACTGTTACTTTCTCGTATTCGTTTCGCCAGAAATAAGCCTCTCTAAGGGCTTTTTCCAGCCTCAGGGTTATCGTAGTATCTCTTTGGGTGAGATAAAGCCTTAGTACCCCGTTTCTGTTGACGTACGCAAAAGATTCAGCCAGCTCTGTACTGGCAAAAACGGTATCAGGTACAAAAGTGGGTGGAAATTCAGGGCAGGGAATGAAAATTGAATCAACAACTGTCTTTCCGGGAAGGGTTATCATGATAGTGGTGTCACGAAAGATTACACTATCCCTCCGCTCAACAACCTTAATAGTGTCGGTTGTGGGTGGAAATTTCTGCAAGCACTTCTTGTAAGTGACGCATGATGGTAGCATAACTACCACGCAAAGTATTAATAACGCTCTCATAGTTGTAAAATAAAGCTGGGAGGCCGCACAGTGGCGGCTACCCAGCAGTCAGATTACCTCCCAAATGAAGCATTATTATCATTCGAGACATCATCAACTCCAGAAGCCTTAGTCTTTCCCGGAGTTCCTTTCTGCCATCCCGACACCCAGCATAAGCCGAAGCCGAGAGCAAATCCTAAAATAAAACCAGCAAGTGCCATATAAATAGAATTAAACAATGATATCAACAGGCAGATCAGCAAATACAGATCCAACTGTTACCCGTATGACCGCAGTAGCCCAGCTACCCGCCCCTTTCAGATTCATTTGAACAGTCAAGCTGTCCCCATTACCTCCGCTCCCTGTGAACGAACTTATTATATTGTCGGCGTCGCTTATTTTTGCAGCCGTCCAATTATGCGAGCTTGTAACTACAGTGCTGTCAGATAATCCGTCGGGGATATTAAGAGCCGCAGGATTTAGCGACACACTATAAGCTACAGCATCTATTCCGTTGAACTTAGCAAATGTTATCCTCTCATTCAGTGCAGCGATATCGCCCAGTGCAATGTCGTTTATTTTAACAATTACTGTCATACTTCGATAACATCAAATGAGGGATTAAAATATAAAACTGTTTCAGCAAGGGCAACGCCAACTCTCTGAAGCCTGTCACCACTACCCGCTACCGGTGCTGTTGTCAGATCGCCTGTTGTTGTGCTGACATATACAGGCAACCCCCCGTCAAAACTCCATCCACTATTAACAATTACACCCAGTAATAATATTTTTTTATTACTACCAGTACCGGTTTCCAAAGCAAGACCCGTGCAGGGAAAATAACTCCCGCTATCGGCATCGAGTTCACGCCAATCACCATCTCCATCCACGCCAAGAGCCGAGCCAAAACCATACGAATTACTATCAACATCACCAAGTACAACCAAACCTTCATAGTCGCCATTTGAACCGCCATTCATTATACTGATGTTTTTGCCATTCAAATCCAGGTCGCCACCAAGCACGGGAAGTGTATAGCTCATAGCGTCAATGGCCGTTCTCATATTTGCAGCCGAAAGCGCCGAAATACTATTATCAGCATTGATACGGATAAATGTAACAGCAGACGGATTCGTTAAATCTACAAGCGCCTGCCCGACAGTAGAAGCGTTTGTTATCCATGACGGCCTGCCTGTTATATCTACCCATGCCACTGACCCTCCCCCTGAAAGTTGTGTCGTAGTGCTTTCTGTTGTCTTGCCATCTATGGTCGTTAGTGGTATTTCGAGGAAATCAATATCAAACAAAGCGTCGAAGATGACTTCTCTAAGATGCAGAGTCACCCAGCTGTGGCGGTAGGACTTTTCAAAGCTGACAATGTTGTATGATACGCCGTTGTATGTTATTGTGTTTATTGGCGTTATCGCTGCCGCCGAATCTTTGACATTCAACACTAAGTATTCGCTATACTCTTTCCTTGTGCAAAGATAATTCAGAGCCTTGATTCTCAATAGCGGCATTTCATCAGTACTGCCATACCTATCCCACTGTGATGTGTTCGCAGCAGAGTAAACAATGGCCGCTAAATCGTTAGTACCAGGGCTGTCTCCGAAATACAATTCCCTGTCTTCTTGTATTTTTTTCCCGTCGCCGGTGCTGCGATAATACCTGTCGAATGTTATATCACTATAAGTGTCGTCACCAACAGCAACAACTTTTGTCAAACTCACGTCCTTGATATACGCATCCTCACTGTATGCACCTGCGGCAGACGGCGACTCAAAGAACTCCATTATGATATTATAATTACCATCTTCGGTGACTCTGAATACTTCATCCCGTGGCGATTCATACAGCTCCCATTGTGGAATAATAGGTATTTCAAATGTCGTACTATTACCACTTGGCTTAACGACTGTTATTTTCATCGACGGGAACTTGTCGAACTCGCCGAGCATATCCGCTGACTTGCGCTGGAATTTTAAATTAATGTAATCATTGTCAGTGACTTTTGTCAGCCCAAATGTAGAGGTAAGTGTAACCTCCCTGCTTCCGACGTTATTATTGGTTATATAACAATGCAATAATGTGTCGCCGTCTTCACTGTCGGGATCATCGGGGGTAAATCCGGATAAATCCCACGGCCCTGCCCCGGAGAAATCGTCAAGATCGGCAACAAGCTCCTCCCCCATGTTGCGATTAAGTAGCTTGTAGCCTATTTGCTTTACGGAAGGAATAAGCGATAATTCGGCATCACGACTAAATTTCATCGAATCCACACTAACGGCATCCGTAGCGGCTGCTTTAGATTGAAATGCCAGGGCCCAATTATATGTATAATTCTCGCTATCCCTCTCGTAGATATTTCTTATCCGATATTGCCCTCCCCATTGCTGAAGTGTACAATCAAAAGGTGCAAGGACTTTCTCGATAACAGTTAAGCAGTTGTCGACATCTGTCTTTCCATTCTCTGTCTTAAAGAATCTCCTGCAATCGAGAGTCGTATCGGCCAGTGCGTTTTCATTTGCACCCATTCCGTCAGGTTTGGTTCCCAACTTAACGACAAAATTATATTGAAACTGGCTGTCTGTGTCGAGATTTGAAAGGCATTGTTTGATTATAGCAAGAGGAGATAGTTTTCCGGTGACAATATTCCCTGAGTTGAGAAACTCAAAATCCGACAAGTCCTTAAGCGCATCTGTAGCCGAAAGATAGATATGTAAATTACTTTCAAATACAGATTTATACATACTCTCAGGCTGAAGATATCCCTGCCACAAAAGAGTAGAGGTGTCGTCGTCATAGAACTTAACGATATGATCCCGGTATTCGCTTTCAAAGAGTTCATCATAAGCGGCTTCATTGGCTCGCTTTTTCAGGACAAACTCAAAAGTACACTCACTGCCTATTACGATCTTCTCTTCTTCCCTCTCGGAAGATAGTGTTCTTATCTGAAGTGGATCTGCACCCATTTTATCGGGAACCACCACGGCCCCGCCAGTTTCAGACAAGATATCAACACGATAAGTCTTGGTTACACCGACTCGCTGAAATTTCTTACTGTATTTAACTGAAAACGCCATTAGAATTTCCTTTGATTACCGGTTGCTCCTTCATTCAAAATAAAAAGTAAGTCCCCTCTCGATACCCTGCACGTCAGCCTACCACTACCTCCTACCCCCATCTGTGCGAGTTGAGCTGCCGTACCAATGTACTCCGGATTACTTGCTGATATGCCCGGGGCCTCACCTACCACAGCAAGCGATGGGCCTGAAACAGCACCACCGGCAGCGAATGAGGGGACCAATGAATTAAATAGTGCAACTGTTGCACCTGCAGCTACACCTGCTGCTATTAAACCCAAAGGCCCTGTTCCTGCCCATATTTTAACCTGTGATGCAACAGCTTCAGCCAAATAAGCAGATATAACCTTCTTGGCCACATCAACAGACGCTCTCGCAAAGTCTTTAACTGACTTTACACCCTGAAATGACGAAGACACAACGGCGTCGCTAAACGCCATTGCCGCTTGTTGTGCGGCAGTATAAGCCTCTGCCGTGTGAGCCAGTCCTGTATATAATGCCTTAGTATCTATCTCTGGAGCAATAGATATTCCTCTTGAATTTAATTTGTCAAACGCCGATATTACCCGCTCGATACCTTCAGCATATTCCTCTACGGCAACAGCGGCTGATTCAACGGCTTTAACTTCAGATGTTTCAATGAGCTTTATTTTGGGCCGCTCCTCCATATTCTTTTTGAGCTTATCCCAGTTCTCAGAAATATCTTCAGTAAACTCAAGGGCATTGTCTTTTATCGCTGCAAATGCCTCTTTAGCGTGTGTTTTTATATCGCCCCAGTTGCCCGTGAAAACATCGCGTATAACTTGTCCCAATCCAACAAATACCTCGACTATATTCTTGACAGTCATTTTGATGAAATCAAAGACGCTGCGAATACTGAATTTGATACCCTCAACTGCAACCCTTACAGCCGTTGATTCATTGTATAAATCAATGAAATAATTGATGACATCAACAATAGGCTTCTTTACCTTCCCCAATCCCTCGGCCGCACGTGTCATGCCCTGAACTAACCTTTTGAGAAAGTCGTTGAATTTACTCCCGGCCGTGAAAGCAGATGACAAGGTGTTGACAAATACCTTCCATGCCCCCTGAAGGGTGTCAACTCTTTTTTCCTGCTGCTCGTATGCTACATTAGTACCAGTTACTGCTTCGGTGTATTTGGCGAATTTCTCCCTGTTTGAAACAAGGATAGAGGCTGCCTGCATATTGCGAAGCCCGAACATCTGCACCATCTCAGCAGCACTGAGATTAGCATTGGCGAGATTATCGAGAGCGGTTTTCATTCCCACTACTTTGGGATTGAATTGACTCGCTCCCTTCTGAAGCAATAAAATAACGTTACGCAACTGGGTGCCTGACTCTGCTCCTGCTATTCCTTTCTCAGCAAGTGTTTCAAGCATCCCGACTGTTTCTTCCAAGGATATGCCCGCAAGATTAGCGGCAGTACCCATTGCCAATATGCCATCGGCAAGCCCAGGGATTGCTTCAGCACCTTCCTTACTACCTGCTGCCAAAACATTTATTACCCTCCCCGCCTCGCTTGCCGGAACATTAAATTGGTTCATCGCTCTTGCGAGAGCTTCTGTTGCTGTCGGCAATTCAAGTCCGGCTGCTTCAGCCAGCACTACAGCTTCTTTAGTTACAGCTGCGAGCGCTTCCTTGTTTTTCAACAATTCAGGGCGTGCCGATCCCATCAACTCAAAAGCCTTAACAGCTTCGGCAGCTGATATAGTTGTTATCTTTCCTATCTGCCTTGCCTGTTCGCCATAAAACTCAAGGTCTCTGCCTGTGGCCCCGGTGATAGCAGATAAGTTAGCAAGCGCCTGATCAAACTCAGCCGTTAGCCCGATAATTTTTTTAAAGCCCTGGAAAATTTTATGAAAAGCAAACACGCCAGCGACCATGCCGCCAACTTTCTTCATCATCTTTCCAAACCCCTCGGACTTCTTCTGTACCTCATCAGTCTTTCTCTTGAAATCCTTGTTGTCGGCGGTGTATTCCGCCCTGATTTCCTGCTTGCTCATCAGTTCTTTAATTTACCGTATCTTCTCCAAATCTCATCCAGTTCAGCTTCTGTCATCTCCTTCGGCTTTGACTGCCCTATAGGCATATAGGTGTCTATACCGGGAGGGAACTTAGCACCCTTGCGCCATACCTCGTATGCTATCTGCCTGAACTTCAGCCATTGCTCCTCATCCTTTTTTGAGTAACCTTCAAAAAGTCGCTCTATCTGCGCAAACGACAACCTCAGCAGCTCATCTTCCGTCACTCCGGCTTGCCATCCTGAGATAAAGAGTTCACGCCAGCTGGTACTTTTTTTTTATCGTCCCCGCCCTTTGGCTGAGTAGATAACATCACAGCCAACATCTCGTCCCATTCTTTTTTGGGCATCGTCGAGACGAACTTCTCAGTCGCCGATAGAGTCAGCAAGTCCTTCCGCCTGCGCCACATCTGGTACGAGCGGTGAGCTGACCACACCCACAGCGATGTATACTCCGCCTTGGGAATAGTGTCAAGCTCATCCAACTCAATACCTTTGTGCTGGCACATGAGAAAGACAGCCAGCGCATCAAATCGAAACCCGATGGTGCGCCACCTTCTCCTTAACTCCAGCATCATGATACCTCACCCGTTCCGATGAACGCCGCTGAGAACTGCACGTATGAAGCACCTGTGCCACCTGAAGGATTCAGATTGGTGAGGTACCCAACACCTGAATAATCGACGCCGCTCTCAAGCTCGCACCTGAGCGTAAGCGGTGTCTGATTCAGGTAAGCATCCATAACATCATCGAATCCTGCACCGACTGCGGCATTGTTATACCACGCCGTGGTATCTACATTCCACCTGTTCAGCGTCGGCAGGTTTTCTGCCCAATCCCCGGAATCAGCGTCAGTCACCTCTTCGGTGTCAGTGACGAAATTCATCGAAACCTCGGTAGTGTGCGCCAGCAAATCACTTCCAAGGTAGAGTCTTACGTTGTAACCTTTAATCTTTGCCATTGTTTAATTGTTAATTGTGAATACTAATCTTCATCTATAAGGGTTGATATTGTCAGTAATTTTCTTATCGTTGTTTTTGTGCCATCGTATTCGGGCTGATAATTCAGCGAAACAAAATAACAGCCGTTATCGGTAAAGCCTGTCATTGATATATGTTTGGCCCTGTCTGCTGTCGTCACTCCCTTGGTTATCAGCCTCTGCATGATAATCGTCATAATGTCATCGCTCTGCTTGCTGCCGAAGTTGCCGGGATCACCGATATGAGACGTAGTCACCATTATATCGGTTGTAACGACCTGAACAAAAACATCGTCGTCTCTTTCGTAGGTACTTGACATATTCAGTACCTGTACATACGGAGTCTCTTTTTCGGCTTCGGCGTATTCGCATACAACCAAGTTAGTACCGTTATATGTTAACGCCCTGAGTGCCGATACAAGCCCTTTGCGATATTCGTAGAAACAATCTTTCATGCCAATTTTTTTAACCTGTTTTCGCAGTCTTTAACGAACTTCTCCCTGTGGATAAAAAACGCCGGGTAAAGGTAAGGGCGTGCGGGGAGGTTAACGTCTCTTATTCCTTTGCCTTTAAATTGCATTGCATAGTCTTTTAGTTCGGTTGGTACCACTACCTTACTTCCTGTTCCGAATTCCACAAACGGCGCATAATCAGCCCTAACCACTACTTCTCCGTTTTTGCCCCTGTGGTAGGGACGGATGCTTGATTTTAATCCTCCCTTATCAACTACAACAAACATCTTCGCAGCCGCAGAAGTATTGCGCACGGCCTGAGCAACAGCCTTTTCGATTTCCCCATCAAGCTGCTGCTGGATTTTGCGAATCTTCGCATTCCATTTACGATTGTCTATCTGTAACTTTATTCTCACTTTTGCAGGTGAATTTAGTGTAATGTTTGTCAATCTCTGTCGACACTATCGAAAGCCATATATCTCCATAAATGCCTTCGTATTTTATCAGGTACTTTCTGTCGGGGACTCTTTCAAAATCACTTCTCACCCAGACAACAAATCCTTGGGTGCCGTGCATCTGCTGAAACGTCATACCCATCATCCCCCCCATAGGCTTAACATTACCCCACAAACGAGCCACTTCAACAGGTGTAGAGGGTGTTTTTCCCCCGGCCCCATCATCAACAGAAGCCTCAGAATATAGTATCAGCGCATCTTGTAATTTCATGGCTGTCGGCTGTTTAGCATTATCTTTTTCTTGATCTCTGCAGGCAATGGTGCAGCGGGATCGTCTATGTCGTACCAGAACTTAATCAGATCTGTGATAAGTCGTTTAATGTCCGCCGGTGTCTCCGTAAAGCCCCCGGTGTATTCGTGTACGTACACTTCGTTAGTTGTATCCTCGGTTACTGTCAAATCAGCAACCGGACCAAAAGGCAACTCATCTTCTTCAAGTTCATCCTCATCCGTGACCTTTAATTCTCTTTCCAGAACTGAGATATCACAGGCTTTTTCCACGTACACACGGGCGTCTGTGATAAGCCTCGACAACTCATCATCGTGTCCGGTGCCGGTTATCTTCAGTGCGGCTTTAACCTCTGGTAGGGTTACCGGTTCCTGCACTATATCTGTTACTATCTCTATTTTCATATCTCTACCATTATTGGTTCGTTTGTTTCTTCACTGATTAATTTAACGTGACCAAGTGTAAGCAAATGATAATATGCGGATTTGCTTATCCTTCGCCTCTCACCTTCCTTGTACAAGCGGCAATAATTGCGGGTAAATTCCACCTCGACTTTTTCTTTACTGCGCTCAATGTCCAATGCCCGCATTTCTTTTACTCCTTTAAGTCTTGCGACTATATCTTCAGGTAACCCTATGCCGTCAATAGTCATTGTCGTAGATAGCCACGGCAGCTTGGGTTTGTCAAATCCCCTCCTGCGGGTAAGGCTGACGATGTTCATCCCTGTAGTTGCTACACAAGGATAATTAGTCTCATCAACATATTTGTCATTAACGTAATTTATCATCCACGAATGTATGCCTTTGTTGATTTTAGGATCAGGCATTGAGCGGATAATCTGAGTCCGAACAGCGATATTGAATCCGGTTTTCCATCTTTTCTCAGTGGCTACGTAATCATATAGCATCATCTTCCTGTCGGGGATGTTATAATGCCATGCGTAGCGGGTGTCATACCAAGGCTTATCGCCAATGAGTTCCATTGTCCTTTGAATCCTCAGAGGATGAGTATAATCGTCGCTGTCGTGAAGAATAAGCACTTCACCTCTCGCCTTTGCCGCTATCTCTTTCCATTTCGTTGACAAGTCAACTTTATAGCCTTTGTTGATGTAAACAATTCTCTGGCATCCTGCTGCCTTTAATCTTACAGCGTATTCATTTATGCCATCAACTCCCACGGGGCGGGGACTGGGGCATTCAAAAACTATCAACTCCCAGGGGAATGATGTCTTTTGCCGACACAAAGATTCAATACTCAACCAGTATATATCGGCATTGTTCCACGTCGGGGTACCAACACTTACAAGTCCTTTTTCTATTCCCACCTGTGAAGTTATTATCTCTGCAGGTGGTACTTTGCCGTGATTGTTTTTTTTGCCCTGAGTGCCGGTGAGTAATTTATCTACCCATTTAACTTTTAGTTTTTTACTCAGTGTGTCGATGACATGAAAGTCCCCCATCCTGCGAGCTTCCCACGGTACAGGCAAATGCTTGCTGTGAAATGCAAAACCTATTCCGGATATTTGACCAGCCTTGATAACTTTTTTAAAGTATGTATCGTTGGGTACTATCTGCTCACCGATTTTCACTCTCCACAGAAGTAACTGATCCTCATTTTCAATTTCATTCATTATTTCTGCCGCAGCACCGGGATGCAAGAACTTATCGTCGTCATCGAGATACATCACCCATCCGGTTTTAACGTGCTTTGCCAAGTCGTTGAGATGGAGATTCCACGGCAACCAGTTACCTGATTTGCGGGTGAGTTTAATAGCAGGATGATAATCACAAATCACCTCACTACCGACAATGTGATTCACTGCCGGGTATGTCTGAGATTCTACGCTCTCCCTACAGGCGGCAAACGAATTCGGTCTTTGGAACGTCCGTGTCAGGACGTTAAGAACCGGAGCTGTCGCTCTCTCGCTTATCCAGTTATGATCGGTGTCATAAAGCCTCATGTTGCCGACTTTCTTGATGTTCTTGCCCTTCATCCGGGCGTTAGTGACTGTATTCTCGTGTTGCACCCATTTAACAAAGCCTTTGGGAATCTCGAATACCTTTTGCCCATATTGATATAACTGGCCGTGAGATCCCTTGTAAATGGGGTGTATGGGGCTTTTCTGGCAAAGTGTCGAGAACATACTTATCCTTCTGTCATGATAAGGGGCTATCTCAATTATTTTCTGCGACGGCCATTCCTGCTTTACCGGTTGAGCGTGGATAACAAAAGAATCGTATTTATCTTTGTTTTCAAAGTATATTTTCTGAATTTCTTCGATATACCCCGGAGCCATCCAGTCGTCGATATCGTGACGTGTCTGAATCGTGTAACCTTCTTTCTCGGCTACTCCCCTGAACTCTTCTATACCTCCGGTGAAAGACGTGAAATCAATGCCTAATCTTTCACGCACATAATCGATGTGTTCAGCCTTTAAAAGAATGCCAAACTCAAACGCTTTACAAGTCTGCGATTTAAGAGCAGGTACAAGTACCTTGACTGACACATCAAGGTACTTATCCATAAGCTCAACACTGTCGAACCAAAGTCGTGATATTACGAGATGCTTAACCATTCCAAATCAAATCCTTGTGGCTGCACCATACAATTTCTTACTCTTTCAGCAAGTAACTTGTCGGTATAGCCGATGTTTTTCTTTTCCTTTTCAACGGCCATTCTTACGTCTGATGCCGACTTCCAGTGAATCACGTGAGGCATTTCAATGACATTCGTCACTACTCTCATGCCTCGGAGCCCCATCTCTAACGCACCACCGGCGCCACCAGCAAAGTCAGAGAGGAACAATCCAATATAACACTGACCGTATATTTTGTCAGCGTAGCCTGCCCTCCACAGGTCGGAGGGAATGCTGAAGTCACCTACAAGCACATTGGGCAGGGTGTTGACTATATCACTGCCATGATACTTGGGTTTGTGTTTGTTCAGATAAGCATATACCTTATCTCCTTTTTTCATCGGCTTTCCGTTATCCCAGACAGGGAATTTCATTAACCTGCATCCTATGCCTTTTGCGTTGAGATAACTCCAAACCGCAGGAAGTGACGTGGTGTGAAGGCATTTCTTCAGTAAGGGTAAATTACCTCTACGGTCTTGAATCCTGCAATCATTACCGGTCCAGTTCAATACAACTCCTGAACGGTGTTCGCTGAGAAATTTCAAATCGTACACACCAAACACAACAACAGGTTCTTCCGGGTTGTCATATGGCCTGAGCCTGTACTTACCCAAAAAATCAAAGTGCTGCACCCACTTACCTACTATGCCTTGACGTATAACCATTTGTCGCCTATGTCTATGTAGTTCTTTACTTTCCTGCTCAGTTCCGAGTTGTCGTCGTTGCGGTTCTGATACTCTTTTTTGATGGCATCATACACGTCTGTCATGTTGCGCCACTGAATAGCACACGGTAATCGGCTATTGCTTATCGTCCTACGGCCCATAAGCCCCATCTCGAGAATCGAATTACTCAAGCCGTCGTGATCCAGTAGACGCACACCAACAAAGCACTGCTCGTAGATCTTCATAAGCTCGTCACGGGAATAGCTGTTGAAATGAGTGTAATAGAATTTGAACGGCAACAGTCCTTCGAGCCTTTTGATATTGGCTACCTTGTATTTTTTGTACATCCCCGGCGATGAATTACCGATATAGCAATAGACTCCTTTACCCATGGGTTTTCTCCCGATGTCAACAGAAGTAGGAGTTATAGGCATAAACGATGCCCTGATGCCTTTCTTTTTCAGTGTCCGCAGTACCTCCATCGACTTGGCGTAATTAATAGCACCCTTTGAATTGATAATCTTAGCCTTTGCGTCATTAACCAAAACAGCATCGGTGCCGCACCAGACGATAATCAAAGGCATAGCAGCAGCGGCGATAAATTCGTAATCATCAGCCTTGTAGACACCATATACCACGCATGGAGCGGAGGGGTTGTTATATGGTGTAAGATCGAACTTATCCATAAGCCGGGAGGCAAACGTAGTGACGCTGCTGCTTACCTTTATCTGATTAACCCTCTTCACGCCTCTTGATTTCTGCTTCTGCAACTCTTCTTG
>Ga0334892_1001515_pt1 | contig 19524 bp, 18 predicted proteins | sample GraSluR3_MG_4_FD_207213 | JGI IMG/M metagenome (GOLD analysis project Ga0334892, IMG submission 207213) | Sludge microbial communities from methane-producing bioreactor in Wageningen University, Netherlands - Granular Sludge_15_04-R3 | ecosystem: Engineered > Bioreactor > Anaerobic >...
TGAAAGATGGGATGATATATGCAAAAGGTGATAGCAGTATTATTAACTCCAAAAATATTCGTGAAGTATTTAATATAAATGCCTATGTTGATAAATATAATGGAATACCTATTGTAGTAATGGCATAATATAAAATTTTATCAGAAAACATCCACAAAATACAAATTCAGATTAGTTGTATTAAAAAAATATTATACAAATAAATTGTGTTTCCATATACCATATGCTAAAATATTTTAGAAATTATAGAAAAATTAAATATAGATCAAATACAGTTATGGTTCTTATGTGATTAAAAAGGAAAACGGTGTAAAACCGTTGCTGTTGTCGCATCTGTAATCAGCATAACCAGGTATTGTTCACTGCCCAGCAGGTGGGAAGGATGATACTAAAATGGGCTGAAAGCCAGAAGACTTGCCATAATTGTCTGCTTAATTAACTTCCGACATAGAGGGAAAGCAGGATTAACCAATATTTGGTAAGTTATAAAAGCTGCCTTCTCGTTCGAGGAGGCAGCTTTTTTATTGATAAAAACTATAGAAAGAGGGTGAATACAAGAAATATTTTTAAATTAGTCGTAGATAATAAAGAAAAAAATCAAATTAGAGAAAGAAGGTAAAAATGAAAAAAAATACATGTATTATTGCACTTTTAATAATTCTTTGGTTTAGTGTAATCTGTTTTTTCACAAATGTTTTTGCTGCTGAAAAACAGGAATCACCTTTTATGCTTGAAGATATTGTGGTTGTTGCCTCAAAATATCCACAAACATTGCTGGAATCAGTAGTAAGTGTAGAAATTGTTGATGAAAAAGAGATTGCTGCCTCTCAGTCGGAAAATCTTGCAGGAATTATAAAAAACATAGCCGGCCTTGAGATAACAGAATATGGTACAGCAGGAGATATTAGAGCAATTAGTATACGTGGTTCTTCACCAGAACAGGTTTTGGTTTTAATAGATGGGATTACCGCAAATGGTCCACAAACAGGCAAGATTGACCTGGGTCTAATTCCGGCAGATATCATTGAAAAAATTGAGATCTACCGGGGACCGGCCTCTGCCCTCTATGGGGCTAATGCCCTTGGCGGAGTTATTAATATAATTACTAAAAGTGCAGAAGTAACAGAAAAAGGTATTGCTGAAACATATTATGGAAGTCATAATACCCAAAAATATCGGGTTTCTTATCAAAATAAAGGTAGTGACATAGATTATTATATGTCCGGTGAATATTATAAGAGTGATGGTGACAGGGAAAACAGTCAATTGGATAAAATATCTTTAATGGGTAAATTACTGAAAGAACTTGATAGCCAGACTAATCTTGGCCTGACATTCCGATATCATGATTATCAAAGGGGATTGCCCGGTTCTCTTGATTATCCTACTCCTGATGCTCAACAAAATGACCGGAATTTTAATATTAATTTGAAATGGGGAAAGAAAGATGAAGAAAAAGATTTGAATATTTTAGCCTGGTATGATCTTCACCGGGTTTATTTTGATAATCCTGGAGAATGGGGACATTCTGGCCCGAGTATCCATAATACTCATGTTACCGGAATATCCATAGATAGCACTCTTTATAATTTTACATTTGGCAATAAAGATAACTCAGGAAGTAATCATATTCTTACATGGGGAACAGAGCTAAGACAAAACAGAGTTGAAAGTACCGATATTGGCAACCTGCGGGATTTAAACGGAGCAGTGTTTATTCAGGATGTCTGGCAACCTAAGGTGTTAGAGCAGCTAAGTATAACAGCAGGAATCCGGTATGATTATAATCAAACTTTTGGGGGACAATTCAATCCTCGTGTGGGTATTCTATATAAGCTACAAGACTATATAAGTCTACACGCTTCTATTGGCCGTGCTTACCGGGCTCCAAATTTTAATGATCTATACTGGCCTGAGGATGGCTATGTCGGTGGTAATCCGGATCTGAGCCCGGAAACCGCCTGGGCGTATGAGGCTGGAATGCGTTTCGTAAATGAAAAAGGGGATGCTCAGGCTGGATTAACTGTATTTAGAAAAAATGCCAGTCAATTGATTAATTGGGCAGTTGATTCTGAAGGAGTCTGGAGGCCTTCTAATATTAATTCTGCCCGTGCAGACGGGATTGAAATCACCGCCAAGAATCAGCTTAATGAAAACTTTATCACTAATGTGAATTATACATATTTAAATATGATAGATCTTGATACAGGAGAACAGTTGAAACCAAATCATAAAATCGGACTTGGTTTGACCTATTTTAATCAATTTGGAAAAAACAATAATGATTTAACTATAGATTTGGAAGGATACATGGTGGCTGGTCGACCTGATAATCAAGATAATTATTACCTCTTTGATGCAAATATTACCAGGGATTTTACTATAAATAAGGAAAAGAGACAGAAGGTTAAATTAAGCTTGTCAGTTAAAAATATTTTTGATGAAAGACCAGAATTAGTCAGCGGCTATCCTCTTCAGGGGAGAACATTTTTACTGGGTGTTAGTACTGATTTTTAAATTCAACGAAAATAATTCAGGTATTCAGGCTGGTTTTGTGTTTTGCATAATATGCTAGAGAACAGGTTAAGAAGAAAATGAAAAGTAAAAGATTTCTTATTTCTTTAATGATTTCATTATTTATTAATATTTGTTTAATCAATATTTTTTCCCAAATATTGGCTGTAAAAGATTTTTTGGAGAAAAAAGAAACATCAATGTCAGTTATTAATATAGAGTTTTTAAGCCCGGAATATTTTCAGCAACCATCTGAGGAAATAAAAAATCATCCTGAATTACCCAAAAATAAAGATTTAAAGACTTTAAATGAAGAAAATAATAAAAATATTGTATCTTTATCAGAAAATGATGATGTAGATAATAAAAAAGAGGATAAAAAAGCACGTGAAAATATGCAAATAGCTAAAGAAATACAGGAACAGGATAAAGCATTTATTACTGAAATAGAAGACAAAAAAATAGAGCAATTAGAAGAGGTTGTCCTTAAAACAGACAGTGAAACACAATCCACGATTGAAATTGAACAAGAACAAGTTAAATCCTACGATATTGAGGCTAAACCAGAGATTGAAAATCAGCCTGAAAATGAACTGAAAGATAATAGTTATATTATTTCTGATAGTATCCAGGCAGAGGAATCAAATTTATCAAAATCTAATTTTTCCGTAAAAGAAAAAATAATTGACGATATGATAAATGATACAGATACAATATTAGACTTAACTGGTCCATATGAAATGGGGAACCAAATAGATCCTCCAAGGATTATTTCTTTTTCATATCCGGATTATCCAGAAAATCTAAGAAAAAGAGGAATTGAAGGAGATGTACAATTAAGGGTGTATATTGATAAGTCAGGCAATGTGATTAAAGGGGATATTTATAGTTCTTCCGGATATATTAATTTTGACGAACAAGCACTACAAGCTGTTTATAGATGGCAATTTGAATCTGCTAAATCGGGAGATGTTGCAAGAGAAAGTCTTGTGATAATCCCTATCAAATTTAAATTAAAATAAAAAATAAAAAAAAGGTTTCCATTTTCCCATTTATATTACTTGTATATTCAAAAAAGAATCCAAAAAGTCACAGAAATGATGGAAAAATGAAAGGAAGAAGAAATGGAAGAAATAAAGGAATGGGAAAAAGAAGTAATAGATATCATTAAAGAACATATTGTTGAAAGGGATTTAGGTGAAGAGTATTAGTTTGAATACCAGTTGTAGTTGATTTATATTATAATCTACATTAGTTTGCTGATTATTAATCTTTTGATTTTAGAGATTAAACTGCCAGTATATCAGATAGAATATAAAGGTGAATAAAATTTTTTCTTGTTTTTTTGATATTCAGTGTTACAATCATTATAATAAAAACATTATTTATTTTACCTGTTATTATAAGCAGGTAATAAAGGGGGAGATTGTATTTGAAAATTGCACTGGATATTATGGGTGGTGATTATAGCCCTGAAGAAACTGTAAAAGGGGCTTCACTCTTTTTACAGTTTAATAAATGTGAAATTACACTTTTAGGAGAAAAGAGATTAATAGAAGAGGGAATAAAAAAATACCCTTTTGATACCGGAAAATTCGAGATAATTGATTGTCCTGATAAAATAGCAGGGAATGCCCTTCCCACAGAAATTATTAAAGGGAAAAAGAACTCTTCAATAATGGTTGGGATGGATTTAATTAAAGAAGGAAAAGTTGAGGCATTTGTATCTGCAGGTAATAGTGGTGCAGTTATGGCTGCAGCCCTTTTAAAATTAGGTTGCATACCAAATATACGACGTCCGGCAATTGCGGGCATCATCCCGAGTTTAAAAGGACAGAAAGTTCTATTGGATATAGGTGCCAATGTTGACTGCAGGCCGGTTCATCTGCTTCATTTTGCATTAATGGGCTCTGCTTATGCCAGGCATGAATTAGGAATTGAAGACCCAAAAGTAGCATTGGTGAATATTGGTGAAGAAAAGAATAAAGGAAATCGTCTCAGCAGAGAAACATATACATTACTGTCAAAAAGGTCAGATATAAACTTTATTGGCAATATTGAGGGAAGAGATATTTTTATGGGTAATGCTGATGTGATTGTTTGTGACGGTTTTGTAGGGAATATTATTTTAAAAACGGCTGAAGGACTTGCAAGTATGTTTATGACAGATTTTAAGGTAAGCATCTTAAGAAATCTTCCTGAAGACAATACTGTAAAAATGTTAAAAGAGAAATTTAATGAATATTCCCAAAAAAGAAGTTACAAAACCTATGGAGGAGCTCCGCTTTTAGGTGTAAACGGTCTGTGTTTTATCTGTCACGGCAGATCCAAAGCAGAAACCATTAAAAATGCACTCCAGAATGCATGTGTATTTGCAGAAAATAATGGACTTGAACATCTGAAAGAGCTTAACTTTAAATCAAAATAAACGTCCCAGAATAAAGCCTACCAATAAACCGATTAAAAAAATGGTAGTAAGAATTCTGGCATCTTTAACCATTGCTATTCCTTTAAAGCGAATTACAATTAAAGAGACAAAATAAGCAGCAACATTGAGCGTAACAAATATTGGCCAGGTAATTACCTTTGTAATTATCGGGCCAATGTGAGGAATTGATTGAATTAGTGTCAGGGAATAGGTAAACAGATGGCTGAACATTTCGATACCTATTCCTATTAATGCAAGTAATGCTGCTATTAGTATATTGTCTATATTACTGTACTTAAACAGATAGTAGGAGAGAGCTATTAAAAGAATAGACAAAAAGATATTCCAAGTTGAGATTTGACCTTTATTCGGAATTCTTGGTTTAAATTTGTGAGTATTCTGCTTTTCTTGTTTAGAGCTACTATCATTCATTTCTATTTAAAATTACCCCGGTTTAATATATATTTAACAATTAACAGTTTGTTTAATTTTTAAAAAGAAAAAATAAAAGAATTTTATTAAAAAATCATAGCTTTTGTTTCATCTTATAGAAGTTTTATGTTTATTGTCAAATCTATAATACAAAATACAGGATAACCCCTGAAATAATCGTTAATGGAATAGCAAATAAAAGCCTTAATCCAAAAATGTATGGTTCGAAAAAAATAAAATCATAAGCAATGCGACTTAGTCCAATTGCTCCATAACCAATAAGCATGGTTATGATTATACTTACATGCGCTCCTTTCTGGAGGAGAGAATGAATAATAGGATATACTGCGTATGGTCCACCCTGCAATAATCCTGCCAGAATACCTCCGCTAATAATCCCCTTCAAGCCACTTTCCTTGCCAAACCATTGAATAATCAATTTATCAGGTAGTAAAATATTTATTGCCTGAGCAATCAACATTGCTGCAAATATCAGTGGAAGAAGGCTGAAGAATGAGCCAAGAGCTTCTATGAAACTTTTCCTGGCAGCTTCCGGTTTATTTATAAATAAGTACAAATATAATACAAAAGCTCCCAGTATGATAATTCGCTGAGCCCAGTTTTTACCGATAAAAAAAATAATCCAGTTCATGATATTAACCTCCTATATCTTTCATTAGTATAGCATGGCAAAATGTTTTATTAAAAAAATAGACCTGAGATGTAATATTTGTTAAAATCATAATATTCATTTATTAAAATAGTTATTATCCATAATAATAAAAAACCTTCTATGGGAAATTATAAGGATGGATAACACTATATATCTATAATTTATAATTATATAATATTAAAACAGCAGGTGTTAGTGATGTCCTTTCTGTCGATGCTTTTCCTGGCAATTGGTTTAGCTATGGATGCTTTTGCTGTTTCTATTTCAGGCGGTATAGTTTCAGCAAATGTACACTTTTTATATGCTTTTAGGATTGCATTATCATTTGCTCTTTTTCAAATGATAATGCCTTTGCTTGGATGGTGGCTGGGACAAAGTGTCAGCCATTATATAGTAAACTATGACCACTGGGTTGCATTTGTGCTCCTGTCAATAATAGGAGGAAGGATGATTCATGAGTCCTTTAAGGACAAAAAAAAATGCAAACCCATTGATTTTAATAAAATATCAGTGCTAATATTTCTGGCAATTGCAGTAAGTATTGATGCTTTTATTGCAGGTGTCGGTATTTCATTATTAAATATTAATATTACACCAATTATTATTACTATCGGAATAATCACTTTTCTTTTTTCACTGATAGGTGTAAAAATTGGTAAAATACTGGGATGTTTGGTTGAAAGATATGCTGAGCTGACTGGTGGAATAATACTAATACTAATTGGGATTCAGATTTTGGTACAACATTTGTATTTTTAAGCACAAAGACAGGCTTGATTGAAAGGTTCATGTTTTAAAAGATAAGCCATTTGATTTGGTTGCATAATATATAAATAATATAAATTATAAAGAGGTAAAAATGTACAAATTTAAGAAGAAAAAATTTCCCTATAAAACTATTGTAATATCATGTTTATTGTTTTTAGCACTATTAATTACATTAAATGGCTGTATTTTTATCCCCAAAGGCTCTATTTATGTAACCAGTGAGCCTTTCGGGGCAAAAATTTATCTTAATGATAAAGATACAAATAAAGAAACACCAGCCTTGATTTCAAATATTTTTCCCGGTTCTTATTCAATCAAAGTAAACTTAGAGGAAAAAGCTATTACCAGGGAAGAATTAGTAGAAGTATTTCAAAAGCAAGTTACATCTGTACATTTTGAATTACTGCCGGTTGTGACTTATAGGGCCTTATGTGTGGGTGTTAATGATTATAAAGATCCCGGTATAATGGATTTACGTGCACCTTCGTATGATGTTGAGAGAATTACTGAGGTTTTTGAAAATTCCCGTTTTGGCGATGAGAAGCGCACTTATAACAGCATAGATGTCCTTCTTGGCAGTCAGGCTACCCGAAATAATATCTTACAGTCAATTTCATCATCATTTTCTGAAACAGACCAGAATGATGTTTCATATTTCTATTTTTCAGGTCATGGTTGGGGCAATGGAAATATAAGCACTCTCTTGCCTTATGATGCCGACGCAGGTGATGAATATAATGATATCAGTGCAGATGATCTGGCATCAGCCCTTAGTGTAATTCCCGGAACTAAAGTCGTAATCCTTGATTCCTGCTTTTCCGGGGGATTTATTGGAAAAGATGTTTCTGTTGCCACTCGCAGAATGGAGATAAATGATACTAAACAGTATAATGATAATATAATAAATTCCTTTGAAAAATATGACTTGCAATTAAGCAAGGATAACCTCGCAAAAAACTCATTTAAAGTAATAACTTCAGCCTCTGGCGATCAATCTTGCTATGAAACTCTTTATCATCCGGTTGATGGCAATCCTTTCGGATACTTCTCTGCTTCGATATGTGACGGTTGTGGATACAATGATTTTTTCCCACCTTTCCCGGCTGATTTAAATGCCGATAGCAAAATTACCATCAACGAAATATACGAACATGTTGTTGAATTACTAAGAGGTATAAACCAGGATGCCCAGGTCTATCCTGCTAACTCTTCCTTTTCATTTATAGAATACTAAATAAATGTAATGAGCTGTAAAGGTTGACAAATAGCTTATATTCGATATAATAAGTACACGAGTTATTATTTCAGAATAAAAATATAAAAAAATAAGCTAAAAATATATATAGTTATTACACATAGTCTCTAATTATCAAATCATATTGCTTCTTTGGCTACCTCAGTGCTGGATGAAATTATCCGTTAGTTTATCTTGAAAATCATTACAAGTCTAAAGATTTGTAATCAAATAATAACTATAGAATTATAAGTATTATTCTGGTTTAATTAACAAAAATTCGCAGGAAGACTGTGAATTAAAAATAAAAGGAAGGTGAAAGAATTTGAAAAAAAATTATTTTAACATTTTTATAACCGTTTTGGTTATAGCAGGTTTAGTACTAAGTTTTGGAATTAGTACAATGGCACAAGGAACAGTTGTTTTTGGGGATGCCGGATGGGAAAGTATTCGTTTCCACAGCTATGTTGCCGGAATAATAATGGAAAAAGGATATGGTTATACAATGGATATGGTTTCCGGATCAACACCGGTTGCATTGTTAGGTATGAGACAGGGAGATATTGATGTTCAAATGGAGATGTGGACCAGTAATATAGCCGAAATTTATCAAGAAGCCCTTGATTCCGGTGATGTTGTAGAGCTGGGCATTAATTTTGATGGTAATACTCAGGGTTTATATGTACCCACTTTTGTAATTGAAGGAGATTCTGAACGGGGTATAGAACCAATGGCTCCCGGATTAAGAACAGTAAAAGACCTGGCTGATTACTGGCAGGTTTTTGAAGACGAAGAGGATAGATCTAAAGGTAGAATATACGGTTCACCTCCAGGATGGGCTGTTGATGAAATCATGAGAACAAAAGTTGAAACTTATGGTCTTGATGAATACTATAACTATTTCAGCCCTGGATCAGATACTGCTTTAGCAGCAGCTATTGTTTCATCTTACGAAAGAGGAGAACCTATTGTTGCTTATTACTGGGAACCTACCTGGGTTATGGGAATGATGGACATGACCCTTTTGGAAGATGAACCATACAGTGAAGAGCTCTGGAATAATGGTTATGCCTGTGAATTTGAGGCTATGCAAATTACCATAGCTGCAAATTCTAATTTTCCGGAAAGAGCTCCTGAATTGGCGGAATTTTTAGGTAAATACCGTACCAGCGAGCAATTGACAAATGAAGCCTTGGCTTATATGATGGAAAACGAAACTGATGAGGAAGATGCAGCTATGTGGTTCTTGAAGACAAGAGAAGATATCTGGACTGAATGGGTTCCTGAAGATATTGCTCAGAAAGTAAAAGAATCATTATAATTTTTATTGTCAAGTATTATAATAAATTTTATAATTAATAAAAATAGTTGTATTTAACGTCAAATATAGAAGTTCCAAAATTACTAGATTATAAATTGTAGAAAGGAAAGTTGCCTGCCTTAATTGTACCTAATTAAAGCAGGCAACATTATCTAAAGATGACAAATATGTTTTTAAATTTTCCCGAAGCATGGCAAATAAATTTTGGCAAACACGTAGGAAATTTTGTTAGATGGATTGTTCAAAATTATTCTGCCGTCTTTGATGCTATCAAGGATGGCATTTTGTGGTTTTTACTGCAAACCAGGGGATTGTTTTTATGGATTCCCTGGCCGGTTTTTATTATAATTGTGTTTATTTTAGGATGGAAAATCAGGAACTGGAAATCAGGAGTTACTTTTGCTGGTTTAATATTTCTGATTGGTGTTATGGGTCTTTGGGAAGAAATGATGCTGACTTTATCAGTAGTACTGGTAGCAGTTGTTATTGCAGGCCTTATAGGTGTGCCTTTAGGTATACTGGTCGCTTATAACGAGAGATTGGAAACTATTGTTAAACCAATTCTCGATGCTATGCAGACCATGCCAAGTTTTGTTTACCTGATTCCTGCAATCATGCTGTTTGGATTAGGGACTGTTCCTGCAGTATTCGCAACAGTTGTATATGCAACCCCTCCGGCAATCCGTCTGACTGATCTGGCTATAAAGGGGGTTTCCAGGGAGATGGTAGAAGCAGGACATGCTTTCGGTTCAACGACCTGGCAAATTTTAACTAAAATTGAATTACCCCAGGCTTTTCCGACTATTATGATGGGAATCAACCAGACAACAATGCTGGCAATGTCAATGGTAGTTATTTCTTCAATGATTGGCGCCCAGGGACTGGGCTTAAATGTTTTGCAGGCTATTAATAGAATCGATATCGGAATGGGATTTGAAGCCGGGATAAGCATTGTGTTTTTAGCTATCATTATTGATAGAATTACTCAGGGAATTGCAAATAAGTATAAATATCCCAAATAAGAAAAAAATAAACCGGAATTTTAAGGAGCTTACCATGAGCGTAAAAATAAAAGTTGAGAACTTAACAAAAATATTCGGGAAAAATCCCAAAGAAATACTCAAGAGAATTAAAAAAAACCAGTCAAAAGACAAAATTTTCAAAGATACAGGACATACTGTTGGGGTTAGAAATGCCTCTTTTTCAGTTAATGATGGAGAAATATTTGTCATTATGGGTCTTTCCGGAAGCGGTAAATCTACACTAATAAGATGCTTAAATATGATTAATGTTCCCACCAAGGGAAGCATATTTGTCGATAACGAAAATATAGTGAAGTATAATAAGCAACAATTACGTGAATACAGACAAACAAAGGCTACCATGGTGTTCCAAAACTTTGGCCTACTGAACCATCGGACTGTTTTAGGTAATGTGGAATATGGTTTGGAAGTAAAAGGTATGCCATCAGAGGAAAGAAAAAAAATTGCCATGGAAACAATAGAGTCAGTAGGTCTTTCCGGATGGGAGGATAAGTATATTACCGAATTAAGCGGGGGAATGCAACAAAGAGTAGGTTTAGCCAGAGCACTTGCTAATAATCCGGATATTTTATTGATGGATGAGCCATTCAGTGCCCTTGACCCGTTAATCAGAAGAGATATGCAGCTGGAATTGCTTGATATTCAGTCAAAACTGCAAAAAACAATAGTATTTATAACTCATGATGTTAATGAAGCCTTTAAGTTAGGTGACAGAGTTGCAGTAATGAAAGATGCTGAAATTGTTCAAATAGGAACCGCTGAAGATATTTTAAATAACCCTTCAAATGCCTATATTGAGGATTTTGTTAGAGATATTGATCGTTCAAAAGTATTACAGGCAAAGCATATTATGTTTAAGCCTGGTGCTTTAGTAAAAAATACACAAGGACTAAAAGTTGCAATCAGGGAAATGGAATCAAATGGCATTTCCAGTGTATTTGTAGTCGGAGAAAATCGTAGATTAGAAGGAATCGTTACTATCGATGATGCTGTTGAAGCAGTCAAAACAAAGAAAAAATTATTTGATATCATAAAACAGGATTATTTTACCACTGACGAAGAGACTTATGTACAGGATCTTATTCCAAAGGCAATTGAAAGCAAATATCCTATTGCTGTTGTTAGCGAAAATAATAAACTGTTGGGTATTATTGTAAGGGTGTCAGTATTGTCCGGATTAACACAGGGCAATAATGATGAAAATAATGATGAAAATAATCCTGATTCTGACTAAATGATGCCTGGTAAATAAATATTTGACATTATGTAGAAATAGTGTATACTTGTGTAGTCACTTAGCAATAGGTGAAATCAATTCTTTATTAGAATTGATTTACAGTAATATAAAAATAGAGTCCCAGATATCTTGTCATATTTTACCTCTAAATTTAATGTTACTGAAGAATAAGAAAAAAGGAGGAAAAGATATGCAAGGTAGTAAAGTATATGTAGGGAATTTAAATTATTCTGTGAACAACGAACAACTTGAAGAGCTTTTTGCTAACCATGGTACTGTCAAAAGTGTCAATATTATTGAAGGCAAAGGCTTTGGATTTGTAGAGATGTCTTCTTCAGAAGAAGCAGAAGCAGCTATGCAGGCATTGAATGATACTGAGTTTAATGGTCGTCCATTGAAAATTGATGAAGCAAGACCACAAAAACCCAGAAGAGATTTCAATAACAACAGAAGACGCTACTAATCTTTAATTTTAGATAATTTAAGATTAAAAAACCCCTCTTTTTTTAAAAGAGGGGTTTTTCTATTTCCTATATTTATTACTGTTTCCTAAAACCTTAATATTCATAAAATAAATTTAATGGAAATAAAATAGGAGATTAGTGATACTGAAACAGAAAGTGTCATACCCCAGATTATGTCAACTATTGTGACTATTAAAGACCAGTCTTTCAGTGTTGCAAGATTAGTCAAATCATAGGTAGCATAGGTCAATAATCCGTAGAAAGCTGCTGTTAAAATAAGATACAATAGATCTCTTCTTTCCAAACTCGGCATCAGAACAAAAAATACTATTCCGGCAACAAAGAGAAAATAAAAAATAATTGCTGCAATCCAGTTAATATTTGTTTTCATTAAAAAACCAATTTGGTTCTGATAGAACTGTTTTGCAACCAGCCCCAACCATAGCATATCGATAATAAAGAAAACAGGCACTGTGATAAGATAAAGTCTTATAAACATCATAACACCTCTTTTTATATATTGATTTATTAAATCTTAACTGCAATTGGGGAGATAGTTGGTTTTCTAAAAATATAATTATTTTGCAAAAATTATATCATATCATTTTGACAAAGTGTCATTAATTCACTTTATGTTATAAATTTGTTATAATAAAAAACCTAATAAATAGCTTTTCGAGAATTGGCAGATACCTGTGATTGTCAAGCTGATAGGTTTGTATGTTTTAATAATAATGGTGCCGAAGGGGGGATTTGAACCCCCACAGGTGCAAGACCTACTACGCCCTGAACGTAGCGCGTCTACCGATTCCGCCACTTCGGCCTGCAGATATGATTAGAAACTGCGGTGAATAATCACTTTATTAGAATAGATAAAATCCGATGGCTTGTCAAGAAAATATCTTTTTATATTACTAATATTATTCAAAGGCTATTAATAAAGTGATTCATTAGATTAAATACAAAATGCTTTTAGAAGAATTATTACACATAAAGGGACCAAAATATCAGATTATATATTGAGCAGTCCGTTTGCTTGTTTTCAAAAAGCCGATTTTAGTATATAATTATTTCTAATTGTTTGTTTGTCCATTTCTTTGTAATGAAGGAGAGGTTTATAAAGTGAAGAATAAAAAAAGAATTATTGACCTGGAAATAGGAGACAGGATTAAAGAAGTGTTTTACATAAGAGAGGCCGAGTTCAGGTTGCGAAGGAATGGTGAAACAATTGATGGCTTTTTAAAGATTTGTGATAAAAGCGGTGAAATAGAGGCGATTTATTGGGATATATCAGCGGAAAAGATTAAATTGATTGAGAAAATAAAAATCGCTGAAATTGATGGACAGGTTAGTAAAAAAAGAAGTAATGGTCAGGTTCAATTGAGCGTTAAATCACTTATCAAAGGGTATGTAAGTGACGGGGAAGAGTTTATTCCTTCTACCGAAAAAGATATTGAAGAAATCATGAGGGATATTGATGAAAAGATTAGCTCAATTAAAAATCAGCATCTAAAACAGCTTTTAATTTCTTTTTTTGATGACATAATATTTAGAGAAAAATTTAAAAGAGCACCAGCTGCCAAGAAATTACACCAGGCATATATTGGAGGCCTGGCTGAGCATTCTAATAATGTAGCGAACATTTGTGAATCAATTTGTCAGATTTATCCACAGGTTAATCGTGATTTTTTGGTTGCCACCGCTCTTCTCCATGATATCGGGAAGATTGAAGAATATCAGCTCGATGGTATTATTGAATATACTGATAAGGGGAAATTAATTGGCCATATAATAATAGGCACAGAGATGATTCAGGAAAAAGTTCAGCAGCTCCCGGATTTTCCGGAAGATTTGGCATTACTGATAAAACATTCCATATTAAGCCATCACGGGAAATTTGAGTTCGGTTCACCAAAACTACCCAGTATTCTGCCGGCAGTAGCCTTATATTATGCAGATGATACTGATGCTAAGATCAATGGACTGATTACTCTAAAAGATCAGAATAAACTGATAGACAAAAAATGGAGCGAATGGGTCTGGTGGTTGGAACGTTCTATTTTCCTGGATGAAGAAAATATATTTGAAGAAAGCTTCAACAAAAAAATTGAAAAAATAGAAGAATAGAAAAACTGAAATAAAATCAGGGATATGCAATTAAGTGAGACAGGAGGAAGCATATGCAAAACATATTAGTAGAAGCGCTTAACAGCCAGCAGGCAGATTATATTGAAATCCGGCTTGAGAGATACGAATCCACACATATCCGTTATCAGGGAACAGATATGGAAAAAATCAGCAGTTCACAGGAGATGGGTGGTAATGTCAGAGCACTGGTAAAAGGTAAGTGGGGATTTATAACCTTCAACAAATGGGATGACTTAAAGGAAAAAGTAAAAAAAGCAGTAGAAGTTGCCACATTAATTGGTAATCAAGAAAGCTATCTTAGCAAAACAGAACCGGTAACTAAAATATTACGTCCTGATTGCGGTCGTGATTTTAGAAAGATTAGTTTAAAAGAAAAAGCCTCTATGCTTAGAAATTACAGTAATATCATAACAAATTATCATTCTAAGATACAATCTTCCATAGTAAATTATACCGACAGATACACAACTGTCTATTATGCAAATTCTGAAGGAGCTTACATTCAGCAGGAGAAGCCTTTTCTGAGTGTTCATTTTGCAGCGATTGCTCGTAATGGTGATGATGTCCAAATGGCAAGTGAGAGTATTGGTAGTGTGAAAGGATATGATTCTGCAGAAAGACTTTCATCTATAGCACAAAAGACAGCCAGACGTGCAATAAATCTTTTAAAGGCAGCACCTGTTCAAGGGGGAGAATATACTGTAATATTGGATCCTGTTTTAGCCGGTGTGTTTATCCATGAAGCTTTTGGCCATTTAAGTGAAGCAGATTTTTTATATGAAGATCCAAGAATGCAGGAATTAATGAAATTGGGGAAAAGAGTTGGACCATCGGAACTTAATGTTGTTGATGACGGATCTTTGCCAGGTTTGTTAGGCTCATCTGAATATGATGATGAAGGCGTACCTACCAGAAAGAATTATTTAATCAAGGAAGGAATTCTTGCCGGCCGTCTCCATTCACGGGAAACCGCTGCCCGCATGGGGGAAGAACTAACCGGGAATGCCCGGACGATAAATTATCATTTTAAACCGATTGTAAGAATGACCAATACTTATATTGAACAGGGGAAAACACCTTACAAAGATTTATTCAATGGTATTAAAAAAGGTATTTATGCAAGGCAGTTTTATGGTGGAAATACCACATTTGAAATGTATACTTTTAGTGCCGGAGAAGGATATCTAATTGAAAATGGAAGAATCACCAGGCCAATCAAAGATATTACATTATCCGGAAACTTGTTTGATACACTATACAATATTGATGGTATCGGTAATGATTTAAATATTGTTGAATCAGGGGGCGGTTGCGGAAAAGGGGGACAACAGCCTTTACCGGTGACTTTTGGAAGTCCTCATATTCGCATTCAGAAAGTTATAGTAGGGGGTAGTCATTAATATGCAAGACTTAATAGAAAAAGTAAAAAATAAAGCAAGTGCAGGTGAATTGTTCAAAGTAAATTATAGAACAGTTCCCGTGGAATATGAGATGAATCAATTGAAATCAATTAATATGGAAGAAACTGAAGGATGGGCATTGAGGGTGATTCATGATGGAAAAATCGGCTTCTCCTCATCAACTTCTCAGGATCAGATTGATGGTATGATTAAAAAATCACTTGAAGTAGCCCAATTTGGTCAGGAAGCGAAATTTGACTTTCCTGATAAAATTCCTTCTACCGGTAAGCAAAAAATAAAATTGTATGATGATTCAGTCAGAGAAAAAAGTGTTGAAGAGATGATAACAGCAGGGGATGAGATTGTAAAACAGGTATTATCAATTAATGCTGGTTTGCGTTGTGATGCAGGAGTGACCAAGCAGGATGGAGAAATTCAATATGGAAATACCCGAGGGGCATCATTTAGTTATAAGAATACAGGATTATCTTATTCAATTATGGTTCAGGATACCAGAGAAAATGACATGATGATGTTAATGGAATCAATGCAATGGGGTAATACAGATTTCTCTCTGGATGATCTCTGGGAAAGATTGGAAAGAAAGATAAAATGGAGTGAAAAAGTGGTTGATGCAAGCAGTGGTTCTATGCCTGTAATCTTTTCTCCAAAGGCATTACTGGTATTGATACTTCCCTTTATAAGCGGTTTAAATGGCAGAATGGTCAATAAGAAGATATCACCTTTACAGGATAAAAAAGATACTGCGGTATCCAGTCCCTTATTTTCCCTGTATAGTGATGGAACAATAGATTATGCCGGGGGCAGTGCTCCTTATGATGATGAAGGAATACCGATGCAGAGATTGCCCTTAATTGAAAAAGGTATTTTAAAAAACTATTATTATGATTTACAGAATGCCGGTGAAGCGGGAGTTAAAACAACCGGTAATGGAATAAGACATGGTTTTCATGCTTCTCCCTCTCCGGGAGTAGCCAATCTGATTGTTCCTGAAGGTAAAACTTCTTTTGATGATATGATAAAGGATATTAAAGAAGGAATAATAGTGGACCAGGTTTTAGGACTGGGACAGGGTAATGTCTTAAGCGGGGCATTTTCCAATAATGTGCAGCTCGGCTTTAAGATTAAAAATGGCAAAATAGCCGGTAGAATCAAAAATGTTATGATTGCCGGTAACGCCTTTGAAGTCTTAAAGGACGTTGCAGCAGTAGGAGATAAAGCAAGATGGATATCCGGACAGTACTTTTTCCCTTATATCTATATAAAGTCTTTATCTGTATCTACAAAGAGTTAATATATATAATTATGTTAGAATTATAATAACAGCAAGGTCAGGTATTATGTTAAAATTTTTAATTGTCCGGCACGGGGAGACAGTAAGTAACGCTGAAAAACGTTTTTCAGGACATCAGGATGTCAGGCTAACTGAAAAAGGAATTTGGCAGGCAGAACAATTATCCTGCAGGCTTAAAGAAGAAACCATCGATATTGCATATAGCAGTGATTTACAAAGAGCAATTCATACTGCAAAAATCATTTTGGGAGATCGTGATATCCCATTACTGAAAGAACCTTTGTTCAAGGAAATCCATTTTGGAAACTGGGAAGGATTGAAATGGGAAGAGATAGATGATGAAAAAGAAGAAAAAAAATATGGTGATTGGTGGAAAAAGCCCGATTTAGCCCTTCCTGAAGGAGAAAGCCTTCTTGATTTAAAAAAACGTGTGCAAATCGGTTTGGATAAATTAATCCAAAAACATTATGAAGAAGACAAAAAGAAAACCATTGCTATTGTTTGTCATGGCGGAGTAGCGAAGACTATTATAGGAATAGCCCTTGATATTCCTTTGCACAAGGTATGGCATATAAGACAACAGTCTACTGCTCTAAATGTTTTGCTGTATGTGAAAGATGTCGGCTTTTATGTTGGTTCTGTAAATGATATTGCCCACCTTACTTTATTAAAAGAGAAGGGGGAACAAATTGAACAACATTAAAATCAAGGATTTAGTGAAAAATATCAAACCTGTCAATAAAGAAATTGAGAAAGAAGTTTTAAAAAAGTTTGATAACTTAACCAAACCCAGAAAAAGTCTGGGGTTGTTAGAAAATTTAATAGCTAGAGCAGCCGGGATATATGCTACTGCAAAACCGGACCTCAGTAGAAAAGTAATTTTTCTGATGGCAGCTGATCACGGGGTTACTGCCGAAAAAGTAAGTGCATATCCATCTGAAATTACCCGGCAGATGATTTTGAATTTCTTAAATGGTGGTGCTGCAATCAATGTGCTCACCCGTCATTTTGGCATAGAGGTAATAATTACGGATATGGGAATAAGAGGAGATATTACAGATATCAAAGGCTTATTTAATAAGAAATTAAACCATGGAACCAAAAATATGGCTGTAGGACCAGCTATGTCAAGGGAAACAGCAGAACAATCAATTATTCACGGATACGAAGTTTTTGAGCAGGCTTATACGGAAAAAGAGATTGGTTTAATAGGGTTAGGTGAAATGGGAATTGGCAATACCACTGCCAGCAGTGCAGTAATATCTGTATTAACCGGTGAAAAAGTAGAAAAGGTAGTTGATAAGGGAACAGGGCTTAAGCCGGAAGAAGTATTACATAAGATTTCTATTATTAAAAAAGCTATTGAAATAAACCGGCCAAACCCTGATGATGCCATAGATGTCCTGGCAAAGGTAGGAGGATTTGAAATTGGCGGACTGGTAGGTTGTATCTTAGCCGCTGCAGCGAAAAGAATACCGGTGGTTATGGATGGATTGATATCAGGTGCCTGTTCACTATTGGCAGTGAATATTGCTCCTATAGTTGAGGATTATCTCTTTGCCAGCCATTGTTCAAAAGAGAAAGGTCATAAAGTTGCCTTGTCTAATCTCCGGAAAAGACCAATCTTTGATTTGGAAATGCACCTGGGAGAAGGAACCGGAGCGGTTTATGGTATGAATTTTATTGAAACAGGATTCAAACTTTTAAACCAAATGGCTACATTTGATGATTTGATAGAATCTTAAAAATATTTAAAAAAAGATTTCAGAGTAATATGTATGAATAAAAGATTACCCAAACTGGTTTTAATTACCGGTGGAGTACGCAGTGGAAAGAGTACATTTGCGCAAAATATGGCTGAAGGTTTCGGTAAAAAAATAACCTTTATTGCCACTGCCCAGCCCCTGGATAAAGAAATGAAACAAAGAATTGAAAGTCATAAAGCAAACCGGCCGAAACACTGGGAAACCCGGGAAGAACCCTGCCAGGTAGCCAAAGTTATCTCAAAAACGGGACAGAATACAGATGTAATACTGGTTGATTGTCTCGGTTTGCTGGTATCCAATCTGATGCAGGATTATCAGGAAAAAGTATTCAGTAATTTGCTGGCTGAGAATATTATAAAAAATATTCAGGAAATTATTGCAGAAGCATTAAAATGTCCCGCAACTGTTATTATCGTGTCCAATGAAGTAGGATTAGGGTTGGTCCCCGAAAATGCTATGGGGCGTTTTTTTCGCGATATTTTAGGACAGGCCAACCAGTTAATTGCCTCAAATGCGGACAAGGTATATTTAATGGTAACAGGCATTCCTCTTTTGATTAAGGGAAATAATAATGAGAAACATTTTTAGAAGATTCATATTGGCTATCTCCTTTCTTACTGTTTTGCCTGTTGATTGGCTCTTTATCAGAAATACCCCTGAAAATCAAGACTTTATTAAAGATGACCTCTCAAAATCCAGTATATTTTTCCCGATAGTGGGCATCCTGATTGGCCTCATTCTGGCGGGTACTAATTATTTGCTCCAGTATACTCCATTTGAT
>Ga0334892_1001526_pt1 | contig 19429 bp, 16 predicted proteins | sample GraSluR3_MG_4_FD_207213 | JGI IMG/M metagenome (GOLD analysis project Ga0334892, IMG submission 207213) | Sludge microbial communities from methane-producing bioreactor in Wageningen University, Netherlands - Granular Sludge_15_04-R3 | ecosystem: Engineered > Bioreactor > Anaerobic >...
GCAGTTCGGTGCTGTAGTGCCTGCCAGCGATCCCGGAGCTATAACCATGATGTTGTCTTCATCAAGAGGATGAACCGAAGGATCAAGCCTCTCATAAAGAAGCTTTGAACTCAGGACCCGCCCTCCTGGAATCTCAGTGTATGCTTCCCTGGTAACCTTGCCCGATGTAAGGTCTATTGTGACTATGCTATCCTTCATGCCTTGAGGTTCACACTCCTTTATTTCTGACCGTAGTTTTCCCTGATGAACCTTATGCATTCCTCGGCATCTTCAGGGGGAATAACATGCACAGGTTTTCCGGAAGAAAGCGCCAGGAGGTAGATCATCGCGGTTCTTTCAACAGATTCACAGAGGCTGAATGCCTTATCCAGATTCTCCGCTCCACATATCAGACCGTGATTGGCCATCAAAACTGCCCTTGAGTTTCTCATGGCAGCAAGGACGTTTTCTGCAAGCTTTTCAGAGCCTGAATTGCCATACTCAGCTACCGGTACAGAGCCGCCTATAAGAACGGTTCCTTCTGTTACGGCGGGAATCGGTTCGCGGATTATTGATAGTGCTGTTGCATGAACAGCGTGAGTATGAACTACTGCCTTGATTTCAGGAATCTCTCTCAGAATGTCGCCATGCATCTGGTATTCAATCGAGGGTTTTCGCTTTCCATCAACCATCTTTCCTTCGAAGTCCAGTATGGGGATGTCTTCTTCAGTTACACGGTCATAGGGCATCCCGCTCGGGGTGATAGCGAAAAGATTCTCACCTTCTATGCGAATGCTTATATTGCCTGCGGTTCCGGAAACGTAGTTTGAGTTGATCATTTTCAAACCGGCTTCTATTAGTTGCTTCTTGTAGCTTTCATGCATACTTTCATCTCCTTGTTTTATTTTTTCTGAGTCTTGAGAAATGCTTTTGCTTCTTCGTGGTTCAAAGCATGAGGAGGGACATCGTTGTTAGCAAATGCGTTGATGTCTTCAAGGATCATTCTGGAGTGCTGCCTGATAACATCTGAACTGGCACCCCCGATGTGGGGCGTCAGAACTACGTTATCGAGTTCCAGAAGAGGGTCATTATCAGAAAGGGGTTCATTCTTGAAGACGTCCAAAGCAGCACCAGCTATCCTCTTCTCACAAAGGGCTTTGACAAGAGCGTCCTGGTTGACCAGTGCCCCTCTACTGTTATTGATGAGGAAAGCCGTCGGTTTCATAAGCGAAAGTTCCCTTTCGCCTATCATGCCAATCGTTGACTCATTTACGGGGGCATGAAGGCTAATGAAATCTGCTTTTGAGATAACATCGTCAAGCTCTGCCTTGTCTGCACCGATCTGAGTAACTGCGTCCCTTTCGAGAAATGGATCGTAAGCTATCACTTTCATTCCCAATGCATTTGCCTTTTTCGAAACGGCGGCTCCGATATATCCCAGACCGATCAGTCCAAGCAATCTACCTTCCAGTTCAATCCCCTTGTAAAGCTCGTAGGGTCTCTTGTTCAGGGAGTTGTGGACCCAGATCACATCTTTCTGAGGAGGTCTGGAATCGTATGGTTCATCAATTGTGTGCTGTCGGTTGAACAGGGCGCAATGTGCCTGCGGTATCATCCTCGCACAACAGATGATCTCTGCAATAGTGAACTCAGCAACAGCATTTGCATTGCGTCCAGGCGCATTGGTTACAATGATGCCTCTCTTGGTGCAGTTTCTTATGTCAACGTTTACCGGATTACCCCTTGCACAGATCACCAGCTTGAGGGACTTTGCTTCTGATAGCACCTTCTCTGTCACAGGTTCTGCCTCGATAACGAGAATCTCCGGATCTTCTCTGCGTACAATTGCTGAGAGCTCTTCTTCCGACATGAGCTTTTTGGATCCAGCGACTTTACCTTGTAAGATAAGGTCAAATCGTTTCTTCAATTCTTCGAGCACGGGGTTCTCGATCTCAGGGGTAACTAGGACCCTTATACTATTCAATTTGGTTTCCCCCATTCTTCTGAATTCTGACCGCCAGGTTTTCGCTATTCAGCCTCTGGTATGTGTCCAGCCACTTCTCGTATTTCTCCGAGTAATAACGTCTGTCCGGGTCTCGAAGATCAACCTCAAGAGGTGCAGACCTGGCACTTACGTTTTCTGCAGATTCTTCGAGAGTGTTGAAGTGGCCAAGTGCATGGTAAGCAAGGACCGCTGCTCCGTTCGACGTGGTCTCAGCGGTCTCTGTCATGAAAATCCTGTTGCCTTTGGAAGCAGCCATTATCACATGTCTGAGATATGAGTTTCTTGCCGATCCTCCAGTAAAACGAATTCTGCCGGCATTAGCCCCGCTCACTTCTTCAAGAAGCTCAATATTAGCAATCGCTGAGAATGCCATGTTCTCAACAAAGGCTGGCAGGATGGCACTGAAGATGTCGGGTTCTTCACCCTCAAATACTATGCCCAGCCGGTTGGCTGTGGTCCTGGAAACATTTGACACAACAGGTCCAAAGAAACCGAGAACAGGCTGATACTTCAATCCCATCTCAAGAGTGAAGCGATCAATCACTTCTGTAGAAACCGATTCTCCCTGACAGAACGAAGCGATCATTGAGGACAGTCCATTAGTGATACTCCTGTGAACAATCCCTGTCTTCCTGCAGTTTGCTTCGAGGACCCACTTGTTGCATACGTAAGGTCCGGTAATAACCCGTCTCATTTGATCTGCTATCGGATGAACAAGAACCTGCTGAACAGGTGTAGTTGAACCACTGACCACCGTGATATCACCAGGATCAAGAGTACCAGCTCCAAGCAGGGCACTCTGAGTGTCAGAAAGAGAAAGAACGACGGGTACAGACTCTGGTAATCTCAGTGAAGAGCGAAGTTCATCTTTGAGATAACCTGCGATTGTGCCTGGCGGAACGAGCTCGCTCAGTGTCAGATCTTTCAAACCAAACAGCTCTTGTAGTTCATCTGACCAGGACTTCTTTCGGACATCAAACATGAGTGTTTCTGCGGCATTAGTCCATTCAATACAGGCTCTGCCTGTAAGCTTGAACACGAGCCAGTCGTTGAGCATGTGGAAAGTGTGAACCTTTCCGAATAATTCAGGATCGTTCTCACGTAGCCAGATCAGCCTCATCGATGGGTAGAATGCCTCGGCACACCTCATCGTTTTTGAGAAGATCAAGTCGTTATGTGTGCAGGCAATTCGCCTTGCCTGTCTTGATGCCCGGGGATCGACATTTGGGAATGCGCAGAGTTCATTTCCTTTTTCATCTGCGAAGACAGCACCATGCCTCTGGCTTGTGACAGAAACAGCGATTATTCTGTCACCTTCAGATAGAACAGAAGCCACTACCCCTGACGCAATCCTGAGACAGTTATTGAGTAGTGTCCCAGGATTCAGCTCTTCGAACCCTGTCTTGCAGCACCTATCATAGTCAAGCTGCTCGTATCTTCCAGAGACGAGGCTTCCGTCGGGTCCAATTGCAGAGACATGAATGCCGCCTGTTCCGATATCGAATACAAGAATTCTATCCATACTATCTCCTGATCTGTTACGTTCTTCTGTTCTTCAGTGTTGCTACAACGAGTATCGCCAGGATTATCAAACCTCTGGCGAATTCCTTCCAGTAGAAAGGAACACCGATGAGTGTCAACCCGTTGTCCACAGTTGACAGTACGACTGCACCAAATAAGGCCCCAAGGATGTTGGGTCTGCCGCCCTTTGAGATGATCGTGCTGAGAAACGCAGCACCTATTCCGTCCCAAAGATATGCATGTCCAATAAGCGGTTGTCCAGACCTGACCTGCGAAGCAACTATGATTCCTGGCAAAACAGCAGACAAGGTTGCAAAGAAGTAGGCTATTCCATAATAGAGGTTCACCCTGATTCCAGCAGCACGAGCTGCCTTTATGCTCAGTCCTGCTGCATACAGGCGGCGTCCGTATTTCATCCTTTCCAGTACCAGGTAGTAGATTAGAACAGTCACGAGAAGGATGAAGATTGGATTTGGAATGAAGAATGTGCTACCCCGATATATGTTGGAAAATGCTTCTGGAGCTCTGTATATGTATATGGGAAGCCCACCCTGTGTTGTTACCCTCGCGACACTATCACCAACAAACATTATAGCGACCGTCGCAATAAATGGATTCATTTTCGCTTTGGCAACCGCAAATGCTGTGACAAGACCAAATGCCGCTCCAACCAGAAAAGCCAGAAATATGGCGGTCGGTAGCGCATAACCAGCCCTGATAGTTGCCGTTACTGTGAGTCCCACCAGACCAACTACCGCGCCAGGAGTAAGATTTATACCTTTCAGAATAATCGAAAGCATTATGCCGAAAGCAATTGGTCCGGTTATGGAGATTCTAAGAAAGATATCAGTGATGTTTGCTCCTGTAAGGAAGGACGAGCTTGAAATTGAGAAAAATACGAGAACGCCAGCAAACCCCATGAACACACTTGCGTTAATGAGGAATTCGTTCAGCTTCCTTCCCGCAGGTTTCCCGACCTGAATTGCCTCTGACGGCTTTCGTTCGGATTTATTAGAGCTGAACAAGTTCATCACTCCCCAACGAATTACTCATTATGACAGCAATCAGAATAACCCCTTCAACCAGTTTGATCCAGTAAGATGACACTCCGGCTAGCGACAGCCCGTTTCCCATAAGCGCGACAAATACTGCTCCCAGAACTGTTCCAGGGACATTGATCACGTTCTTGGTAGAGATGGCCATCCCAAAAAAGACGGCAAGAATAACAGTCAGAAGGCTTATGTTTGCAGCCTCTGGTGGATAACCAGAGAGCTGAATAAGGTACATGAATGAGGTAACCCAGCTGAGTATAGCCATGAAAATCCATGGAATGAATTTCACCAGATCGACCTTTATTCCAGCTTTGCGTGCAGCCTCAGGATTCGTGCCAACAGCATAGATGTGAAATCCTAGTGGCCGTTTGTGCATCACATAGTAGAAGACCAGGAAGACCAGGGCGAGTATCCAGACGGCAAACGGAAAACCCAGGAAGCTTCCAAAACGAAGATCCATGAAGAGACTTGAACGGGCAGATATGAAGTAACCCCCGCTTATCGCAGTTTCCAGGCCAAGCATCGCAAGCATGGTCGCGAGTGTGCACAACCAGGGGTGGATCTTCATCTTTATTATGAGAAAGGCATTCGAAAGATCAACTGCCAAACATATGGCAAGACCAACCAGCAATGCGATGAACAGCGGAACCCCCCTGCTCATGAGTACACCAACCGTGACTGCGGATACTCCGATTACACCAACGAAAGACAGGTTGAAGTTACCGGATATCATGATCATTGATAGACCTACTGCGGGAATTGCAACGAATGTGGCTTGCCCGAGTACACTGAGAATGTTGTAAAAGTCAAAGAAACTCGGAGAGATGAATGCCAGAGTAATGATTACTCCGGCGAAGATGAATATGGTGAAAGATGTGCTGAAGTTTCTCTTGATAATATTAAGCATCATTCATCCTCCCTCTCTTGAGTTGCCTGTTCCAATAGCCCAGGACAACAACAGGTCCTCTGAGAATTTGGAACCATCGATATCAGCAACTATCTTCCCATCTCGCATTACGAGAGACCTGTGGCAGAGAGCTTCAATCTCTTCGTATTCAGGAGTTATCAGAATTATCGAAGTTCCTTCTTTGGAAAGCTCTTTCAGGATATCGTAGACTTCACTCTTTGCCTCTACATCGATACCACTGGTTGGATAGTCAAGTATGAGCACCTTCAACTTCAGAGTGAAGTACCTGGAGATAGCCACTTTCTGCTGATTCCCTCCGCTCAGATAACGGACCACATTGCGGAAGTTGCGACACATAATTGACAATTTCTTTATCAGTTTCTTTGTGGTGCTTTGTTCTTCCTTGGTCTTCAGGAATCCAAAACGGGCGTATTTATCAATATTTGCTAGCGTGACGTTCTCAAGGATGTTGAAGTCCTGAACGAGTCCTTCCTCTTTCCGATCGCGAGACACATATCCAATTCCCATCTTGATGGCGCGGTCTGGTTTTCCCAGTTTCACGGTTCTGCCTTCCAGTTCGAGTCTTCCCGATGTCGCCTTCTTCAACCCGAAGACAGCTCTCGCCAGGTCTTCCTGTCCTGCACCTTCAGCACCGAATACCCCAAGAACCTCTCCTTTCTTCAGGCTGAATGCAACTTCTTTGAGATACTCTGTGTTCATATCCGAGACTGAGAGCATTTCTTCTTCAGATGGTTTGTGGTGTATGTCCTGTGCCACCAGTTCGAAGCTTCCCCCAGTCATATGCTTAATCAGTTCATTCTCATTTGACTTTGCCAGTTCAAGATCAGCAACCTTCTCCCCATCACGCATGATAGTGACAGTATCGGCGATCTCAAATATCTCTTCGAGCCTGTGACTTATATATACGATTGTTGATCCTTGCTTCTTGAGACTTCTGATAATCGCGAACAACCGCTCGATCTCGCTGGCGTTGAGGGGAGCAGTAGGCTCATCAAATATGATCAGTTTTGGTTTTTTGACAAGGCAGTGGGCAATCTGCACAAGCTGACGTTCTCCTACACTCAAATCTCTGACCAGCCTTCTGGTGTCGAGACTAATCATAAGGTGTTTTGATAGGATCTCAGCTGCCTGCTCATGCATTTTCCGTTTGTCGATTGTTAGTCCCTTCATCCTGGTGATTTCGTTATTCAGGAGAATCGACTGAGCTACGTTGAAGTGTCCGACAAGATCGTTCTCCTGGTATATTGCTTCGATTCCGAACTTGTTCATGTCACTTGGACTGAAGTGCTTGATTTCAGCTGAATCAAACCAGAATTCTCCAGAGTCCGGAACATTGATACCCGTAACAACCTTTATCAGTGTTGACTTCCCCGCCCCGTTCTTACCTATCAGGGCACGAACCTCGCCTTTTTCCACTGAGAAGTCGACATCCTTTACTGCATGGACCCCTGGAAATATCTTGTTGATCTTCCTCATCTCAAGGATCTTTTCTGCCATGGTTACCTCCTTCTACGCTCCTTCACGGAAGAGCCGCGCAAGAGCGAAGATGAGTTATCTTACGAAACCCCGGCCCAAAAGGCCGGGGCGCCTGTTCAGGGTATTTGCACGGAATTACTGATACTGAGGAAGGGTATCGAGAACTTCCTGCACATTATCCCTTGTAACGAGAACATGTGGTACGAAAACCATTGGAGGGACATTCTTTCCAGCAAGGATGTCAAAAGCGACATCGACTGCAGTCTGACCGATCAAGAATGGCTGCTGAGCAACAGTTGCTGCAAACCCTGATGTTGGATCAGCGATCATTTCCATCGCAGTCGGATCGCCATCGAATCCGTAACACTGAACACTATCAGCCATACCGAGGTCAGCGATCGCCTGCGCAGCTCCTATCATGGGCATATCGAATACAGTCCAGAACGCCTGGATATTCGGGTTGGCTCTTAGCATATCGCGTGTCTTGTTGTAAGCATCTGGAACCGTACCAGGTAGAACATAAGCCTCCTGGGCAACTACCTTAACACCAGGGAATTCGCTCAGGACCATGTCAAAGACTTTCTTTCGCATTTCAGCAATAGGAGAACCAGGTCTGTAGAATATCCCGACTTCACCTTCTCCTCTAAGGTCACTAACCATCTTCAAAACAAGCTCGGCCATGGCTGTGAAGTTGTTTGTTTCCACGTTACTAATACTGTAAGGAGTCCTGAAATCGACCGTAACAACAGGAATGCCGCGGTCTCTGGCCAGCATGATTAGTGGCTCTATTGCGTCTCTGTAGCCCAGGATCACTATCAACAGGTCAACACGCCTGTTTATGAGTGTCTGGATGTCACTGACCATCTTGTCTACTCTTCTTTCTCCATCAAATGCAAGTACATCTGCACCCAATTCCCTTGCTCTGCTGATTGCTCCGTTGTAGGCCTGGATGTCCCAGTCGTGTTCAGTTCCGATGACTGAGATTCCAATCAAGGGCTTGTTTGCGATTCCAATCACAGCAAAGCTCACAAACAATACGATCAGTGTGGCAAGAACTATTCTTCTCATTCTGTGACCTCCTTGTTTATCCCATAAATGGGAGTAAAATAAATGATAATGAAGCTTACACGACTTTTATCAAATGATAATCCTATTTATCATATGTTGATAATACAGACAAGTATTCTTCTTGCCAACTCTAAATAGACCTGAATAGATCTGATTTGAGACAACGATCATTGACTAAGGATGAAATCCTTCGAAATACTCCGATTTGGGAGTTGCGCTTTGTCAGAAGCATACAGACAATATCCTTACTACACGGAAAGTGAATATTCACATGTGTAATATTTCGGCAATGGTTCAGTCCACCGCCAGCGTTGACTAATGAAGCTGTTTCTGATTTCCTGCAGTAACTTTCAGCATCGTACGGAGTCCGGGAGTATCATTGCATTATCTAACAACTGTGGGCATCCAGAACCTGGGCGGACTTGAAGCTGGTTATCTCGAGAAGGGGCAAGGTAGTGAAGAGAGTCACGAATATTCTCTGCATGTGCAAAAGATTGGCGGTACTCTTACTGTGAAGCGAGATGTTTGGTTGCTGGTTTGCTCTGCGATTGCGCTTGGTCTTGCTCCATTGCTGATGCCTGATAGCTATTCCTGGGTAGCTCACACGACCAGTGAATCTGCTTCACAGGGAACAGAGGGAGCCTGGATGGCACGTTCTGGATTCCTTCTTTTCGGTCTTGCTGTAGTTATCATTGCAGGCTCCAGGGTGCAAGTCTGGAGCCCGATTGCCACCATTTCACACAGGCTCTTTGGTCTGCTAATGATAGCAACAGCAGTGTTTTCTTCGAGATCATGGATTGCGGGAGCTGCTTATGACAGGATCGAGGATTTTCTGCATTCCCTCACGGCCAGTGCGATGGGTTTTGCATTTGCAGTAGGCGTTTTCGCTAGACTGATTGACAGAGAGAGAAAGAGATCCAATCGAGTTCTTGACTCGATGGCGCTCTTGACTTCAATAGTTATCCCTTTGCTAATGTACTGGTATTCACATAGTGCGGGACTACTTCAGCGAACAATGTTTGCTGTCGCCTATGTATGGTATGGCGCTGAGGCGCTTTCAACAGCAGGAAGTAATCTGCAAGATAGGAGAGCACCTTCGAATCTCTGATACCCTGTTTCTGAAATGCTTCGCAGCATATGAAAGCCGTCTCAGAGACTGAGTTATTACCGGGGGGAAACGAGTTGACAAAGCAGTCCGGCCAGATTCCGAAAGACTCCATGTTCTACAGATTTGCCTTCTACGGCTTCTTGAAGAATCTCAAATTCTTCGATCCCTTCATTGTGCTCTTTTTCAGAGAGGTTGGACTTTCTTTTTTGCAGATAGGGGTTCTTTTCGCGATCAGATCGATTTCGACAAATATCCTCGAAATCCCTTCAGGAATCGTGGCCGACCTGATGGGACGCAGGCGTTCAATGATCATCTCGTTCATGGGGTATATTGCATCTTTCATCTTTCTTTACTTTCTGGGAGGGGTGTTTGGCTTCGCAGCAGCGGCAATGTTGCTATTTGCTGTTGGGGAAGCTTTTAGAACCGGAACTCACAAAGCGATGATAATGGACTATTTGGAGAGGAACGCACTCTCACATCTCAGTGTTGCATACTACGGCAACACCAGGAGTTTCTCACAGATTGGTTCTGCTCTGTCTTCGGTCCTTGCGGCTCTGCTGGTACTGTACACGGGTACGTACCGTGTCGTCTTTCTTGCATCCATAGTCCCGTACATTATCAACCTGGCGATGATGACTACGTATCCAAAGTACCTGGATGGCGCAAGGGCTTCAAGCTCCTCCAGATTCAGGACCTTTCTGACATTTGCGAAAGAGAGTTTTGTCGATGTTGCAAGAAGGCCAATGTTGTTCAGAACAATGGTGAGTTCCTCAGTGTGCAGTGCGAACTATAAGATATCTCGAGACTATCTGCAGCCGATCATAAAGAATTGGGCACTGTTAACACCGTTCATGCTTGTTCTGGAAGATACGCAGAGAGTAGCAATCGTCATTGGTATTGTCTATGGGCTGATCTACTTTATGACTGCGATCGCTGCCAGGAGGTCTTCGGCGTTCCAGAAGAAACTGAAGAGCACGTCAAGAGCACTGAATGTCACGTTCCTTCTAAATGCTGCAGTCCTCTTAATTGCTGGTCTGATGATCGCCATGGGGCAGTTTCTGATTGCTGTGCCCGTACTGATCCTTGTATTCATCGTGGAGAACCTTCGTCGACCTATGGTCATAGGCTATGTTAATGAAATCGCAGACAAGAAGAAACTCGCAACAATGCTCTCTGTAGACTCTCAGTTCAGCACATTGCTCATTGCGATCTTTGCACCTCTGGTGGGCTATATCGCTGATAAAGCAGGAGTCGGGATGGCCCTGTTTACCTTTGGCCTTCTGATCCTCGGAGCATACCCCTTTTCTCGCGTTGCATCAGTTTCCCATGAAGCTCGAGATGATGAGAAAAGTTGAAGCGTGGATGTCACGGATATACTTAAGGAGCACACTGCCAGATCAGCTTCTGCAAGACACTCTCATCAATTTGCCGATATCAGCTCAAGAGCAAGCTCAAGATCCAGGTCTCTTCCGGAGATTATGTCCTCGAGTGAGTAGATAACTTCATGATCAGGAAGAACACCTCTTCCATCATCAATTCCGCGTGCCGCGATAACGTACGATATGGGTAAACCAAAGACAAGGCCAGATTCGGGAAGCATATGCCATGTGAGTTCACCGCTATATGAATCAGGATGGGCAGTTTCTCTTCCGATTATTGTTCCGACTTCGCCGGTTTTGAACATCGCAGCAAAACTTACTGCAGCAGATCCTGTTTTTTCATCAATCAACAGAATGGATTTGCCATCATATCTGTATCTTCGGTCAACAGGGTTTTGCCATATTAGAGGTCCTGTTTCAACCATATCGCCACTCTTACCATAAACTACCCGACCAATGTGTCGGGTCTCCCTGAACAACCAGTGAACTCTCCAGTTCCACATGAAACGCGGAACACCCAAATGGTAGTACCTGTTGTGCAATTCATACTTCATCTTATCAATGGCTGTATCACTGACTCTGAAAACCTTATCGGAGCTTCTCTGAATCGCTCTGAGGTTTGTGAGATGTCCCAGAACGTATTCTCCCCAGGTCAATGAACCACCACTGTTTCCCCTTGCATCGATAATCACCCAGGAAGCTTCAGAATGTTCTATGAAGAACTCCCGAACATAAGGAAAGAAAGACCGGTCTTCATCGTCAAAAAACCTGTTCAGAACAAGTACAGGCACAGACGTATCACTTGTCTCAATAACATATGAGTCTACAGCTTCTTCTCTCGTTCTCAGAGCCGGTGGAATAGCTTCAAGCGCCGGGACACTCTCAACATTGATCTTTCCCTGGTATGAGTACTCTATTATGTAAGGGTCATTGAGGCTGAACAATCTATCAACATACACGATGAACAAACTCTCAATATCTCTGAAGGCTGCTTCAGACATAGGAGTTCCCATGAGTTTCTTGGTCTCTGACACAATCGTGTCTGAGCTTACGCCGCTGATTGAAAGGATCTCTGCACCCTTGGGAATATGCTGGTTGTCGTCGAAAGAACCGAGGTTGAATATCTTACCTTCGATTATTCTTATCTGCAGGGGAAAGATCGAATCGAGTTGCATTGTTGGCCGTGAAATGAAAGTGTGAATATCGAGAAGTGAAGCAGCAACCCTTTGCAGTATGAAGTATAATTCTTCTTTGGTTATAGCATAGCCTTCCCTGGAAGAGAGTAGTGCTCTTGCTTCATGGACTTCCTGCAAGAACCGGGACTCCTCGGTGTACCTGAAGGGCATTGGATGGACTTCATACAACCTGGATACGAAATAGTCAAGATCTGCAATAGCAGATCCACTGTCAATAGTCTCTCCGGAATCAACAGATGGCCACTCAACCTGGTAATAGTCCGATTCCCTTGGTGGCTCGGCATAAATGCAGATTGACATCAATACCGGTAACAATAAGAGTATCAACCTTCTCATTATTATCACTCCTTGAGGATACAAGCGTTAGCGGTCTCCAGCCGGGTGGTTTCATCTAAGTGTACCCTGATGAGGCCATCGACTGCCACCCACTCCACATGAGTGTCTACAGTTCCTTCTATATAGTGCAGCAATCAGAGAAACACTTTCCCGCGCAATACTTGTGCAAGCAAAACTACTGAATCATGAGCTCTGCTGCCTTCATCCCGTATTTCGAGCCTGGAGCAGTCTCTACTGCTTTGCGGAGATGGAAGAGTGCCTTACCCATGTCACCTGAATCCTGATAATAGTCACCCAGCAGGTAGTGAGCATGTGCAAGCAGCTCATCGGAGACAAGCCAGGGTAGTCTATCTCTAAGTACGATCACATGTTCAAGATCACCGATAGCTGTACCTCTTTTCATGAAGATTGCTGGGATACTGATGTAAGACACTGCTCTTATTACTCTCAGTAAAGGGTTATCAGGGTCAAGAGAGATAGCCTTATCAAGATCGCGGGAACCAGCGTTCATATACCAGAGCTTGGATGGTGGAAACCAGCTGTCGCGTGCTCGAAGCAGCTTGATGCTGCCAAGCCAGGCAAGTGCTTCAGGATCGTTTGGGATATTGTCTAGGGCGCGTTTCAGAAGAGCTTCCGCTTTGTTAAGTGATTCGGTATCACCATCTACTGCCCTTTCTTGATAGATCCGTGCAAGTAAGATCAAGGTTTCAACATCGTTGGGATCGTCAGCAAGCCTTCTTTGGAGTTCTTCATATCCCGGTTCATCTGCCATCAGAAAGACTGGGACTATCAATGCGATCAAGACCATCAAGAAGATTCTCCACGTGGACTTGTGACTGTTCAGCATCAGAACACTCCCTCAAATAGGTTTCTGGCCATAGCAAAATACTAGCATATCGTACTGGCAGTCAGCCCCCTTTTTTCTTCTGACCATATGAGGTTCTTATATAATCTCTAAGCTCGTCGCACTTTTCAGAGTCTATAGGGCACACTTCTCCAAGTGACCTCGCGAGTATATACATGTGAGCGCAGTGTTCAATACCCAGGCAGCCCTTGAACGCTTTTTCAAGGTTCTTCTCAGCAACCAGCAGACCGTGATTTGCCATGAGAACAGCCTTCTTGTTGCCAAGGGCTTTGACAACGCTTCGCGCCAGCTCCATACTCCCGTGCCTGGCAAATTCAGCAACTTCTATACTTCCGCCCATAAGCACGATGGTCGATTCAATTTCCGGAAGCGGTTGTCTTGCAATCGATAGTGCTGTTGCGTAGAGTGAATGCGTGTGGATTATCGCGTTTACATCTTCTCTGTGCTTATAGACCTCTCTATGCATACCGTGTTCAATAGAAGGTGCTCTCTCACCCTCTACTACCGAACCACTCATATCCATGATCAGGATATCTTTCGGTTCAATAGCGTCGTAGTCGATCCCGCTTGGTGTCATAAGATAGTACTGTCCGTCATTTCCAGCTCTCAGGCTGAGATTTCCGCCCGTGCCCTGAACAAGTCCACCCTTGAAGACTTTGATTCCGTATTCGATCAGTAGTGCCTTTTCAGTTTCAAACATTCTTCATCAACCTCCATATTTGATCAGACAACCCTGTTCTCAGTATTGCATATGGTTTCTCTCTGTGCACTACCAGTCTATACGATGTCATGGTCAAGATCTCAAGCTCTGAAGCTACAGGGAAAGGCTTTTTCCTTCTGAGTAGGCTAAACTCCTGACATGCTATATCGTGTCTGAAAGGCACACACAACACGTACTGGTTCTGTTGTGGGCGATGCACCATTTTACTCACTACTCGCTTATGTTTCATAAAATCATGTTGGCTCAATCTCGAGAACTCATGTGATCAGAGTGTTGGTATTCCAGGCAGGTGATTAATCAGCAGAAGATGTTCCTAAGAAACACGATACCTTTAGGGGCAAACTCATTGCTGAATACCCAAAGGGACATTCTTGATTAATCACTCGCTGTTGTGAGAACATTGGAGAGTGGCGCTTGCAGGGTACTCGATACAATGAGCAGGGAGTCTCTTCTTTCTTCACGGAGTAGAACTTGAACAGAGATCGGAAATCGGTCCAATAACTCACAACCTGCATTCTTGTGGTGCTTCTGGTAGAAGAGCGATACTTGCTTCAGGTAAGAGACTCTTGATTTGGAGGTGTGTATATGGCAGACGGAAAAGCGACAGAGAGAACAGAACTGACATATGGCCAGGTTGGAGGAGGACCAGGATCGTTGATTGGTCCTGTACACAGAGCAGCACTGGCAATGAACGATCAGGCTGAACTAGTTGCGGGGAGCTTCTCCTGGCTTTACGATGAAACCCTGGAAGCTGCAAAGAACCTCAGAGTATCTGCTGAGAGAGCTTACCGCACTTTTCAGGAAATGGCAGAGAGAGAGTCACAGCGCGCAGATGGGATAGATTTTGCTGTTATTACAACGCCGAATCATCTCCATTATGAAGTCGCGAAGAGCTTTCTTGAGAACGGCATACATGTCGTGTGTGACAAACCTCTTTGCCTCACAATGGAGGAAGCGGAGCACCTTCTGGAGCTGGTAAGAGAGACCAAACTGGAGTTCATGGTTACCTACACATATACCGGTTATCCAATGGTCAGGGAAGCCAGACAGATCATCAGAAACGGAGACTTGGGGGACATAAGGATTGTTGTTGCTGAATACCCTCAGGCATGGCTAGCTGAACCCGTTGAAGAAAAAGGGAACATGCAAGCTTCATGGAGAACATCTCCGAAGTACGCCGGTGTATCAAATAGTGTTGGTGATATCGGGACGCACATCGAGAACATTGTCCATTTCGCCACAGGACTTGAGATAGAACGCTTGTCGGCAAAGCTCGAGACATTCGTCCGGGGAAGAAAACTTGATGACAATGCTTACATTCTTCTTGATTATTCAAATGATGCGAGTGGGAACTACTGGGTATCGCAGGTTGCGGTTGGAAATGAGAATGCTCTCAGATTCAGGGTTATTGGCACTGAAGGGTCTCTTGATTGGAGACAGGAACAACCCGATCTGCTCCTCCTTTCAAGAAAGGAAAAACCTGCGATGATTCTTTCCAAGGGAAACGACTACCTGAACAGGGAATCCCGACTCTTCGCAAGACTGCCCCCTGGGCATCCAGAGGGATACTTTGAAGCATTTGCCAATCTCTACAGAGATTTCTGCGGGAAACTCGTTTCGATCAAGCAGGGTCGTAAGGACGAGAAACTGTTTACAGATGTCCTTGATGGCGCAAGAGGCGTCAAGTTCGTGCATGATTGTGTTAGGAGTAGCAAACAAGGGTCAGAATGGATCGACGGTTCTTTCAATCTGTAGGAGGTGGTAGTTATGAGGCCTGTGACACTGTTTACAGGACAATGGACTGACATGCCATTTGAAACCATATGCAAAAAAGCTTCGGAATGGGGTTATGAAGGTCTTGAGATCGCATGTTGGGGTGGACACCTTGATGTTCGTAAGGCTGCTGAAGATGATGGATATATAAGGGGCAAAAAGGAAATTCTTGAAAGATACGGACTCAAAGTATGGGCTATCAGCAATCATCAGGCTGGTCAACTGGTAACAAGCATTAATGATGAAAGGTTCGAAAGATTTGCACCATCAGATGTACGCGGCAGTGCAGAGAAGATGAGAGAATGGGCGATTGAAGAGATGAAAGTCACTGCAGTTGTGGCGAAAAGTTTCGGTGTGGAGATCGTTGCTGGGTTTACCGGATCTCCGATTTGGGAGGCCTGGTACGCATTTCCCCCAATAGAACAGGAGAAGATCGATCAAGGATTCAGGTATACTGCAGATCTTTGGAACCCTATTCTGAAAGTCTTCAGCGAAAATGGCGTGAAATTCGCTCTTGAAGTCCATCCCACAGAGATTGCCTTTGACATTCATTCGTCAAGAAAACTACTCGAGTATATCAAGGAAGACTCTTTCGGTTTCAACTTTGATCCCAGCCATCTCTACTGGCAGGGTATTGAACCACATCTGTTTATATACGACTTTGCAGATAAGATCTTCCATGTCCATGTGAAGGATGCGGCTATCAACCTCGATGGAAGAAGCGGTATACTTGGTTCTCACATTGCCTTTGGGGACGCAAGGAGGGGATGGAACTTTGTTTCACCTGGAAGAGGAGGCGTTGATTTCGAGCTGATAATCAGGGCTTTGAACGACATCGGCTACAACGGACCACTCTCTGTAGAGTGGGAAGACAATGGGATGAATAGAGAGTACGGCGCAAGAGAAGCTATCGAATTTGTTAAGAAAATGGATTTCCCGAAATCTGATATCGCTTTCGATTCGTCAATGAAACACTAGTCCAGTTATTTCGTGTTGCGAATCACTATGTTCACACTGCTGCAATGGAGCTAATAACAGCTCTTTATGCTGTCGTTCTGTCTGGGGAACTCTCAGCTTATCTGGGACAACTAGACAGGATTTTCGTCGTTTTTTGTATGCTTGTGGTGGTCGTTTTACCATGTTAATATTGGTCAAATCAGAGTAAACAAGGTCTGTTTGACTCAGATACTTAATTGGCTTCCAATAATCACACAACTAATATATTCATGTTCTTCATTTCTCTTGCGGTTCTTGTGGTTGTTTCGGCGCAGACAGGATTTCAGATCCTGAATCAGTATCAAAATCTCAAGAGGAGGGATTTCGGTGAAGAAGGCAAGAGTAACGGTCCTTATAGCCATTCTGGTTGCGTTTGTTCTTGGAGGTACTGCTCTCTTTGGTCAGCAGCTGGTATATGGCTACGTTACACCTGGTCCAGACACCTGGTATCTTAAGCATGTCGAAGGATTCGAATACGCAGCTAAGCTTGCTGGCGTAGAAGTTGTGGTTCTGAATTCAGACTATGATGTTGAGAGGGAGATCACTAACATCCGCACGATTATCGACATGAACGTCGATGGAATGTGCATCTTCTCTTTCAACCCTCAAGGCCCATTCATTGCTGCCAGAGAAACTGATAGGGGCGGCGTGCCTCTGGTTGTTGCAGATAACGTTGGGCAGGTACTGGCATCAGAACACGATATTGTTGGGTGCGTTGACTTTGACTGGGAAGGAATGGGTGAAAACGTAGCAAAGTACATCGCAGAAAACTACCCTGGCGAGAGAGTAGCCAGCGTAATGGGACTCTTTGAGCACGTGCCTGTTCAGATGTTCCGCAGTACATTTGAGCCAAAGCTGGAAGAGCTCGGCATGAACGAGCTTGTTGCGGTGAGAGACGGGCAGTACACTCCTGACGTCGCAGCTGCCCAGGCTTCCGACCTCATTGAAGCAGGTTATGATTTCACAATTCTCTTTGTCTTCAACGAAGAGATGGGTGCAGCAGTTGTAAGAATGCTCGAAGCGAGAGGCCTGCTTAACAACCCGATCAAGGTTATTACGACAAATGGTGCGCCTTACGGTATCGATCTCATAAGACAGGGAAAAATCCAGTACTCGATTTCAACATCACCCGGTTGGGAAGGATTCGTCACATTTATGATGCTTCACGCCTACGTAACTGGAGAGATTGTTGAGTACAATCAGCAGGAGGTACTCCCCAACACACCAATCACACCTGAAACCATTGACGACAAGATGCTTGTGGTGCCATGGGATGTAGATCCGGTATGGATTGAACTCACGAAGCTTTACTTCCCACAATACGACGTTTTGGGAATCTATCCTGAATAGTATGTGTCTGTCAAAGGGGATGAAGGGGACTTCATCCCCTTCTTGTTAATTATGCGCGGATTCTCGAGCAAGAACTGGTTAAGTGTTTTTGCACATGTAATCAAATGTAGCGGTATGATTATTCAAGAGAGAGCTTATGAGTGGTAACTCGTTCGGGAGTGAGTGTTAATGGAACACAACGATGAGCTGGTACTGATGAAAGATATCACCAAAGTCTATGGATCGCAAGAAGTCCTGAAGAGGGTATCATTCGACCTTCGAAGAGGAGAGGTCCATTGCCTTGTCGGAGAAAATGGTGCCGGAAAATCCACACTCATTAAGATCTTATCTGGTGCGGTGACTCCTGAAGATGGAGAGATTTTCATCAATGGGCAGCAAGCAAGCGACCTCACACCGCGTTCTGCAATGTCTCTTGGGATTTCCACTGTTTACCAGGATGCTGAGCTCGTAGATTCCCTTACGGTTGCTGATAATGTATTTTTGGGGGATGAGAGGCTGTTCAGGTTTCCTCCGATCGTGAATAGCAGGCTGCAGGTTTCGGAGGCAAGGAGAATAATTGATACACTGCAGATGAAGCTTCCTGCTGATGTTTTTGTAGAAGAGCTTTCGGCCGCTCAGAAACAGGAGCTACAGATAGTGAAAGCCCTGTATCGTAATGCAGATATTATCATCATGGATGAGCCCACGAGCTCTCTCGGGCAGGAAGAGACAAGAGCGCTCATGAAGATCGTCAGGAGTCTCAAGGAACGCGGAATGGGTGTCATATATATTTCGCACCATCTGGAGGAGATATTTGAGATTGGTGATAGAGTCACAATTCTCAAAGATGGTCAACACATGGGTACTCATTCAATCTCGGAAGTGGACATGGATTTGGTAATACGAAAGATGGTTGGGAGAAAGGCTTCGTCGTTTTTCAGCAGGAAACCTGTTGAGATTGGAGAAACACAGGTAGAGATTGATGGTCTGACTCAGACCAACGTTATCGAAGATGTCAGTTTTTCTGTAAGGGCAGGAGAGATATTCGGTATTGGTGGGCTCGTAGGTTCTGGCAGGAGCGAGCTGGTGAACCTGATATTTGGCGCTGAGAAGCCTGATAGAGGAACGGTCTACATAAATGGCAGAAGGGTTAAGCCCAAATCTCCACGACGCGCGATCAGGGCAGGGATGGGCCTCGTAACAGAAGACAGAAAGAGACTCGGAATCCTTGTAGGCAGAGATATCGTGGAAAATATGGCGGTCGTTCATAATGAGGTATTCAAAGGACCACTTATTGATGGAAAAGAAGAAGATCGTCTAACTAATAAGATGGTGAACGAACTGTCTATAGTAGCCAGCAGGGAAGATCAAACACTGGAGGAACTCTCTGGCGGAAATCAGCAGAAAGTGATTATTGGAAGATGGTTGCTTGATGATGCAACACTTTACATATTTGATGAACCGACAAAAGGTGTTGATATAGGGGCAAAAGAGCAGATATACGATCTTCTGGTTGAACTCGCCGAAAGAGGAAAGAGCATAATAATGATCTCATCTGACATGCCTGAACTCATTTCAATGAGCGATCGAATAGGGATCATGAGAGAGGGTCACATGGTTGAAATCGTTGAGGCGAAAGGAATTGAGGAAGAAGAATTGCTGAGATCCTTCATTGGTATCGATGATTCGGGAGGGAA
>Ga0334892_1001527_pt1 | contig 19415 bp, 20 predicted proteins | sample GraSluR3_MG_4_FD_207213 | JGI IMG/M metagenome (GOLD analysis project Ga0334892, IMG submission 207213) | Sludge microbial communities from methane-producing bioreactor in Wageningen University, Netherlands - Granular Sludge_15_04-R3 | ecosystem: Engineered > Bioreactor > Anaerobic >...
ATTAAATTAATTTTTCTTATATTAAAAAATAAAAATACATTCAACAATAAACCAAATATTAGGTAATATACGAACAAAATAAACAAAATAAATAATTATCCATCAGCAGGATTTTAGACAGTGCCATGATTAAAAGTTAAATCAATAAAAAAAACAATAGAATTAAATAATATTTAAAACAGAAAAATTATTAAATGGAAAACATCTATAGTTTTTTAAAATATTGGAGGTTTTTAAAATGATGAGAAATGGAAAACCTTTCCCAAAATTAAATCATAAAACTAATAGCATTCGTATCGCTCAAAAAATTCCAGATAAATACAAAAAATTACTTGAAAAAAAAGATTGATTTTTAATTTTAATTAAAGAGAATAAATATGAAAGAATCTGAAATTAAACAGAATTGGTTCCATATTTATGATGAAATTTTAGATAACAAAATTAATAAACGAATTGTTCATGTATCTGATTTATATACACAAAATGATTATCTATGTATTAAAATAGATAAAACAATTTATGCTAATATGTCAATTCGTGCAAGAAATATTAACTGTGAATTAGCTTATATAGAAACTAAAAATAATGATTTAAGAATATCATTAGGGCCATTAAATAGATTCCCATCTGTACCTTCAAATAATTGCCATGATTATGAAAATAAAATAATAGCTTCAGAATTTGACATACTCTCTGAGTGATCATTTTATGAAGTTTCAATCGGAGATTTTTGCTCTCTATTATAAGCTACAGTTTCTTGTTTAGATAGAACTAATGTTCTATAGTAGCACAAGCTTAAATTCCTACATGTCCTGTAGTACATTTATTATTTATTCGGATAGCTTCATTGAGAATGTTAATAGATGCATTAATGTCTCTATCATGTTTTGTCCTGCATTCTGGACAAGTCCATTCTCTTATTGTTAGTGTTAAATCTTCTTTTTTGTATCCGCATTTGTTACAAAGCTTTGATGATGGGAAAACTTTACTTATTTGTATGCATTTTTTACCATGCCATTGGGCTTTGTATTTTATCATGTCAATAAGTTTTGACCATTGATATTTGGCTTATACTGTGACTTAATCGTTTGTTTTTTATCATGTTCTGTACTGATAAGTTTTCTAAACCGATTAAATCAAAATTTTCGATTATTTTTGTGGATAGTTTCTGATATTCATCGTTACGGATATCAAAGACTTTATTATATAATTTATGTAATTTCTTAACATTTTTAATGAAGTTTTTAGAACCTTTAACTTTCCTTGATAGATTTCGGTTTAATCGTGCTATTTGGTGTTCTATTTTAGTTAGGCGAGTGATTGGCTTTCTCTTTTCACCATTACTAAAAATCATCAAATCCTTTAACCCTAAATCAATACCAACATTATCTCCAGTTTTTGGTAATGGAGTTATTGGGACATTTTTACAGTTTAATACTGCAAACCATCTGTTATTTTCATATTTAATAGTAACAGAAAGGATATCTCCTAAGATTTTCCTATTATCTTTATATTTTACTAGTCCAAATCGTGGTAATTTTAATTTATTATGTTCAAATCGTATACTATTGTTATTGTTCTTTAAACGAATACTTTGTAAGGGATTTTTTCGTGATTTGAATCTAGGAAACTGATTTTGGTGCTTGAAAAACCTAATCATACTGTCTTTGAATATATCGCAAGTTGATTGTAAGCTAGTGCTTTCACTATTTTTTAGGATAAGAATAGTCTGATTTAAGTACATTTAACCATATTATTAAGTGTCGAACGATTAAGTTTGAGTTTTATAGTTATGAGGATTGATTTTTGGATTATTAACAACTAAACTAAAAATTAACCGATTATAGTTAAGTAATTGGTTGAATACAAATCTGTTGTATCCAAAATTCTCGTATAATTTATCTTGCAAGGATTTATTTGGATATATCCTAATTTTATAAGATTTCACTACTGTTTTCATAGTCTTTTTTTTGTTTTTTTGTATATATCTTATCACAATTTCTAAGCTTGCTCCACCAGTAATAAGATATGAAGTATCCTATTTTCCAAAAGGATTCTTTCCAAAGTTTTTTCCTAATCTCAGGATATTACTTTTTTTTATTAAACGACTACTAGCTGATTTGTAAGCATTTATGAATTTTAATAGTTTGTATTTGAGGTTATAGTTTTAAATAACAAATGTATATGGCCTGATTCAAAATTTAGATTCTTCTAAAAACTATGTCATAAGTTAGAAGCATTCTATATTAAATATTATCAATTAGTCTATTGAATATTTCAGGAGTTATATACTTGTCTTCTGTATTTAATACACAAGCACCAAATGATATGTCAACTTATATACTGAATGTTGATTCTTATCTAAATCATGACCCATAGGTACTTATATTTATTTTAAACTATTTAAAACTTTTGATTCAAACCATAATACTGAAATTCATCTATGACTGAAATATTTCATTAAGATTCAGACATAGTATTCTTTCGGGTCTAAGATAAAATTTATTCATAGTCTTTTAAATATCCTAAAACCTTATAAACACTTTCTATTAAATAGCTATCTTCTTTTATTCTTTTAATTTCAATAATACGAATTTAATAATGAACATATGTTAATATCATATTTAAAACTTTAACAGATAATCGTATATATAATATAAAACATAATATATCTAAATAAATCTGAGGTTTAATAAAATGATTAAAACATCATTATTTAATGGTTTTCAAACAGTAATTCCATCAAAAATACGAAAAAAATTAAATTTAAGTATAAATGATTCTTTAGAATGGGAATTAACTGATGATAATGAAATTAAAATAAAAATAATTAAAGAAAATCAATTAAAAGATTTAACTAAATTTTCTATAAATGCTCCCCATAAAACAGATTCTGTTGATTTAAAAAGAAAATCAGCAGCAGGAGAATTTTAAATGTTATTTATTGATAGTAGCTATTTAATAGCTTTACTTATAGATAATGATAAAAATAATTCCAGAGCATCAGTTCTTGCAAATAAAATAAGTGAAAAAAAATTAATAAATAATACTGTTTTAAGTGAAACTTTAAACTCCTATATAAACTCTGGTGGAAAACTCACAAAAGAACTTTTTTCAATGATTAATGAAACTTATGATATTCATTATTTAAGTGAAAAGGAATATGAAAAAACAATTGATACTTATTTAAATTATGATTCAGCTATCAATTATAATGACTGTACAATACTCCAATCAATGAAAAAATTTGATATTAATAGAATAGTATCTTTTGATAGTAATTTTGATAAAATAGAATGGATTAAAAGAATTTATTAATGATAAATATTGTCCTTCTTCAACAGTAATTATTTTATTAGTTTCAAAATTATCATTAGTTATAATTCCATCAATTTGATGCCTACTATTACTAGATACTTCAACATAACCCACATCTTCAGCTTCTAAGGTGTACTCGCCAGGTTCAATATCTTCACCTACTTTATACATACCTTCTGGATAAAAACTATCTTTTGCTTCTTGTTTAGGTGCATCAGAAATATTATAAATATCTCCACCAGTAACTTTAAGATATTCTCCTTCTTCAACAGTAATATAAACATTTCCAGCACTATTTAAATTATAAATAATACTTTCTAAAAATTAGAACTTGTACCTACAACATAATATTCTCCTGTAGGTAAATCTTCACCTATTTTATATCCACCTGAACCTTTTAAAGCGTTTTCCTGAATCTTCACCAAAACCTAAAAAAGCTGATGCAGTACTTAAACTTAATAGCATAATAATTAATGTTAATAATATAATTGGTTTTTTATAATTCATTTATCTTTGCTTTTCATCATTAAGATACTTGGGATTTTCTCAAAATTAATTAAATAGGGTCCTAGATTTTTGGGAAAAATCGAAGGTATTTAATATCTCATTTCACATGTTTAGAGTCCATTGAGTATTTATCCTATAAAAGTACAAATTGTATTGTCCTTTTGAGTACAAATTCTAAAATTTAAAGCTCTGATTTTAATAATAAAGAAAATTCACATACCTCAAAATCAGGTGAAAATCAACTTTATGGAAAATACTTTAAATTAATGTGTATTCGTTTTACTAAATATATATGAATTTTAAGACGAAATTCATTTGTATTTTTAGAAAATCAACACAATTCTATCTTAAAACACATCAAACAACCATCAGACATTCTTCTTTTTTTCATAAAAACCTAGAACCCTATAATTAAAGTTTTGATGATTTATATAATATAATCACAAAATACTTAAATAAAAAACTACAAAATACTTAAATAAAAAACTACAAAATACTTAAATAGGCATGGTAATTATTATGGAAAAAAAATATTTAAAACGTATACTTGATGATATATTAAAAGAACGTTTAGAAATGATCGGGGCAGTTGTTATTGTAGGGCCTAAGTGGTCAGGTAAAACAACAACAGCTGAAAAACATGCAAAAAGTGTATTAAAATTACAAGATCCAGATAATAGAAAATCATATTTAGAATTAGCTGAAATTAAACCATCTTTGCTTTTAGAAGGAGAAAAACCACGTTTAATTGATGAATGGCAAATGGCTCCAGTATTATGGGATGCTGTTCGAACAAGTGTTGATAATTTAAATGAAGATGGATTATACATTCTTACAGGTTCAACTTCAATAAATGAAGATGAAATAATGCATTCTGGTACAGGAAGGTTTAATAGATTAATTATGAGGCCTATGAGTTTATTTGAAAGTAAGGAATCAAATGGTAAAATAAGTATTATGGACTTATTTGACTCACCAGATATGAATATTGATGGTATTAAATCTGAATTATCTATAGAAGATTTGATTTTTGCAAGTTGTCGTGGAGGATGGCCAGAAAGCTTAAATAAAAAAACTAAAAAAGCACAATTATTTGTCGCATCTAATTATTTAAGTAATATTTGTGAAAGTGATGTATCTAAAGTAGATGGTATTAAACGTGATCCTAAAAGAGTTAGAATAATTTTACAATCTTATGCAAGAAATATATCAACACTTGCATCTAATAAAACAATACTAAAAGATGTAAAATCTAATTTTTCAAATATAAGTGAACCAACATATTATTCATATATTGATGCATTAACAAGATTATTTGTTATAGATAATATTAAAGGATGGAATCCTAATATAAGATCTTCTACATCTATTCGATTAAGTGAAAAGAAAGAATTTATAGATCCTTCAATTGCAGTAGCTTTATTAGATTTAAGTCCTGAAATGTTAATATATGATTTAAATACATTTGGTTTTATATTTGAAAATTTATGTATTAGAGATTTAAATGTTTATTCAAGTGCAGTAAATGGAGAAATATCTTATTATAGAGATAGAAATGGACTTGAAGTAGATTGTATTCTACAATTAAAAAATGGAGATTATGCTTTTATAGAATTTAAACTAGGTAGTAGTGAAATTGAAAAAGCTGCAAAAAATTTATTAAAATTAGATAAAGCTATTAAAAAAGAAATAAATGAAAATAAAGTGAATATAAAAGAACCAAACTTTTTAGCTATTATAACCAGTGGAGAATTTGCATATACTCGAAAAGATGGTGTTAAAATATTGCCAATTGGTTGTTTAAGATAATTTATTATACTAATAACTAAAAATTCATGTTAGAGTTATAATTATCAAAAAGATAATAAATACATAAAAAAGACTATAGTTAACGACATGGGAATATTTATATATTATTTTTTACAAATATTTTATTATGAGTCGCAAAGCTTTTTTAAATAAGGATCATGCTACTGTAGAAGAGATTCAAACTAAAATTAAAAGTTTAGAGCAAGATATTAAGGTTTTAAATAAGTTATATTTTATTAATGATATTTATCATGGATATACTGTTTCTAAAACTTGTGAAAAGTTAGGTATTACTAATCCTACTGGTTTTAAATGGTTAAAAAATTGGAATACGAATGGATTTAATGGTTTAGAACGTAAAAAAGGTAGTGGTGGTCAAAGTAAACTATCTGATAGTGAAAAAAAATATTTAGATGAAGAAATTTTAAATAATAATTTTAAAACTACTAAGGAAGTTAGACAATTCATTATTGATGAATTTGGAGTAGAATACAGTATTAGACAAGTTGAAAGAATATTAAGAGATTTAAATTATAATTTTTCTAAACCATATGTTTTATATTCTAAAATGCCTGATGATGTAGAAGATCAGCTTAAAAAAAACTAAAAAATATCAATATGGAAAATGATATTATTGGTTTTCTTGATGATAAACTTCTTGTCAAAATAGAACCAATTCTGGAAGAATTTGGTTTAAAAAAGAATTAAAAAAATTATTTAACAAAAAATCCAGAAAAAATATCAGTTATATGCATCAATGGTAAATCTACACTTGAATGCTCTAATTCAATGAAAACTTTCGATTTTATTAAATTCTTAATCGAAATACGATTAAAAAAATATGTAAAAATTATATAAACACTTTTCCACTAAAAAATGCATTAAAAAATAAAAACATTAATGAAAAATGAATTAATTACTTATTTAAAAGACAAACAATCAAATAAAAAAGATTTTATAAATACAATATGAAAAACAAATACATAGGAATGACTTAAGCAAAGAACAATTAACAAAAAAACTACAATTAAGTATAAATAAAGAAAATAACAGAAATAAAAGGCTTTTAAATAGTTTAAAAAGAAATAACTTATATAATAATATAAATAAAGATAATATAATTGATGATTTAAAAAACAAAAAACGAATTGTTGTTATTTTAGATAATGCTAAAGTTCATGATGCTAAATTAGTAGAAAAAGCATGTGAAATATTAAATATAGAACTTATACCATTACCCCCGTATTCACCTAAATATAATCCTATAGAACAAATTTGAAGAGTTATAAAAAGAAAACTTTCAATATTAAATATAACTGATAAAAAAATTCTTAATTAATAGATTTAAAGAATATTATAATGAAATTATTGAGGATAATACTTTTTATAAAAACTGGGTGGAAAAATTCTTACATTAAATTTTTCATGTTGTTAACTATAGTTTCATACATTTCATTTGTTAAAGTAGTGTTTTCTAAAATTTTTTTATTTTCTTTAGATAAAATGGATTCTAAGCTATTAAATGAATTATTAATATTTAAATTATTTTTAAGTATTTACCCACAATTAGTGCAAAAAGAGCTATCTACATTATTTTCTTTTCCACAATCTGAGCAAAATGTTTTATTTTCCATATTATGACCTATTTTATGTATTTTATAATTATATTAATCCCCAAATTAATCCCGAAGATAACAACATATTTTATACTAAAAATTTATTTCTATTTAAAATTTTTAAAAATTTTTTATAAAGCTATAAAATCTTAAAATTAATGTTTATGAGCATATTGACTATTTTTAACCATGTATCTCCAATCATCATATTCTTGACCTGAAAGAATTCCATCTCCATTTTCATCACAACTATTAAACATTTCTCTTGCTGCATAATCTGGGGTATGGGCCAAATTAGAATTAGCTTCTTCAAATGTAACTGCAACATTCCCATAAGCAGATGGTTGTTCTGCCTTAGGAATTGAAACTTCTTCTACTTCATTTATAGATTGATTAGACATATCCATATTTTCACTAGAAGTATTATTAATTAATTCTTTAGAATCCACATTATTTTGAGGAAGCACCACAAAAATTATTGTAGAACAGATGATTATAAGTAAAATAACTAATCCAACAATAATAACATCTTTATTATCCATAAACTTATTTTGTTTTAATTATTATTTAAATACTTATATTTTTTAAGTATTAATCAATTTTAAAATACCTTACAGGATTTTTACATGGTCCAGAACAAGATAATATTTCTTGGGAGGAATAATATCTTAAATATCTATTACAATCACATGAAAATACATTTTTTAAATTATTTACATTATTACAAAAAGTTCTAACCTCCTCCATTGAAATATTTAAACTTAAAGGATTATTATGTGATAGCATATTGCCTATTACAGAACTATCTAATTTTTGAAATGCTAAATCAATTTCTGCTTTTTTATCCTCATTTTTAATTTTTTTAAAAATTTCTCTTAAACGAGGCGTTATAGCTTGTCTATAATTACAAACTGTATATCCTGAACTTTGTAATGGTAGTTTTGCATTAATATTGCGGCAAATATTTTCTAAAACTTCTTCATAGTATTGTCTAGCTAAATTTCCAGCACATATTTTATCTCCACTATCTAATTTTTCTTCAATAATTTGCCAGCTATCTTTATGGCCTTTTAAAATAATTCCATCATCACTATTCCACTTATTAATTTCATATTTTAAAATTTTTACTATTTAAACTATAAGGACCAATCATTTGTGACATTTGCCTGTACCAAAGCTTATCATGTGTTGTAATAATAAATTGTTTATCACTAAACTTTGAAAAAAGTAATTTAGCTATTCTTTCTCTGTGTTTTGCATCAACAGTTGTAACAACATCATCTAAAAGAATATAAGGAATATTATTATTGAATCTTTTAACAAAAGCTAAAAAAATACATAATCCTAATGTATCTAGATGTCCTTCACTTGAATAGACTCTAGGATTTTCTTTTCCTTGATTAAAAGAGTTTATTTTTAAATTTACAATATTTTTTGAATCATCCACTATTAATTCAATATCTTTATTTGATTCATTAGGATGTATGAAATTGTAAAATTCTTCTAAATCTTTTTTAATGTCTTCAAAAATCAGCTGAATTTCATTATTTTTAGTGGATTTGAAAACAATGTATAAATTATTTGCATAATTTAATTGTTTAGTGTTAATTAATAATTCTTCTTCAGTTTTTTTAATATCTAAAATTTTACTTTTAATTAATGTTAATTTTTCTATTAGCTGGTATCTTTTTTTATCATTATCCGATATTTCTAATTTGATTTTAATAGATTCTAAATTTTTTTTAGTATTTTTTAAATAATCAGAATTAAATTCTTTTATATTATCATTGAAATTATTATTATCATTTAAATAGTCTATTAATTCCTTTAATTTTTTTATATCTGCGTTGATTTTTTCATTATCTTTTTTAGTTTCAATTATATTATTTAATTTTATAGTCATTATGGTAAAGTTTATCATTATTAATTTATATTTATTCAATGATTATTTATCCAATTTACAGCACATTTAGTTGTTTTTTTTTAAATTCTTCAGATTCTTCAATTACTTTTTCTTTAATTTTTTCTGCATTTTCAAGAAATAAAGGTGATAAATATCTTTTTATTTCTTTCATAGGAGTTTCAGTGGGATTTAATTTAGGCGTATATTTTGGAACAAAAAGCAAATAAACGTTATGATATTTAGTATTATAATTAGTAACCAAACATTTTTTAATAATGAAGTTTAATATATTTATTTATGGTGGGAAAAAGTAAATTTAAAGTTAAACCTCATTTAAATAAAAAAGAAATTAATGAGCTGATTAAAGAACATGAAATTTCTGTTAAAGTTTTAAAACGATTATATTTTATTAAACAACTATTATAAGGAAGTAATATAAAATCTGCTTCGAAATTCATAGGAATTACAGAACAAAGTGGCCATAATTGGTTGAAATTATATAATGACGAAGGTTTTGAAGGATTAATGCCTAAATATGCTGGTGGAAGACCAGGATTTTTATCTGACAAACAATTAAAAGAATTAGATGAACTTATAATGTCTGAAAGCAATCTTTCTATGAAAGATGTGCATAATATCATTAAAAATCATTTTAAAGTTGATTATAGTATGAAACAAGTTGGTGTAATCACAAAAAAGCTTGGATATACTTATACTAAAGTATATCCTAAATTTTCAAAAAATGTCAGAGGATGCTGAAGATTAGCTTAAAAAAAAACTAAAAGAAATAGATTTAGAAAACAACGATATTATAATGTTTTTTGATGGTTTAACAATACAGAATACTCCTAATACTGATAGAACTTTATGTAAAAAAGGTAAAAAGAATATTGCAATTAAAAATCCTCTTAAATTTAAAATTAATACTCTTGAAGCACAAGCTATAAAATGGAAATTCACACCTAACTATTTCAAATTCGTCAAAAGCACATGAAATAGGTAGATATTTTATAGAAACAAGATTAGCAAATACAAAATCTAAAGAACTAATCGATATTCTTGAAAATTCTTTAAAAAACTCAAAATTAACAAAAAATAAAATAAAATCCATCATGAAAGAAAATAATACATCTTTAAAAAAATTCATAGCAAAAATTAATAAAAAACTAGAAAACAAAGATTTATCAACTAATGAAATTGCTAAAAAAAATTAAAAAATAATGTCAAAAAGAAAGCTTAGAAAATAAAAGAAAAATCGACCACATAAAAAGAACTAAACTATTAAAAACAATAAATTTAATATTTACGTTCTCAATGCTCCAATGAATGCAAAATACATATAATATTAGACAATTACAGTGTTCACAAATACTTTACTAATTGAAGAAATGTGTGAAATAATTAATATTAATTTTTTTACCGCCTTATTCTCCAAAATTAAATCCAATAGAACAAGTATGGAGAACTGTCAAAAAAAAGAATAAGTAGGTATTATTATGAATCAAAAGAAACATTAAAAGAACAATTCCATAAAATATTTTATGAAATTATAGAAAAAACTTCATTCTACGAAGAATGGAAAAAAACATTTCTAAAAAAAGTTAAGTAATTACCTATAAAAGAAAATTACTTTCTTTAAATCAACAACATATATTTAATATCATATTTATTTTTTCTAAAAATTCTTTTTTATTTAAAACCAAAACATCTTCATTAAAAGCTTTTTTACTTAAATAACCTTTTCTTTTCCAAGAAATTATGACTCCAGGAATATCTTCAGTAAAAGGAACTCCATCAAAATCTCCTAAATATCCTAAAACCTTATAAACACTTTCTCTTAAATAGCTATCTTCTTTTGTTCTTTTAACTTCTATTATCCTATAAATCTTTTTATTATCTTTTTCAAACTCTAAAATAATATCTGGGCGTTTTAAACTTGCATTTATTTGATAATTTTCAAAAATATTTTTATATTTAGAATTTTCATAAAAAATAGTTGGAGTATTTTGATAATATATTTTTAATTTTATATCATCATCTTCATATTTAACAGAATAATCATTTCCAGGCATTAATAATCCTAAATTAATTTTATCATAATCTAATGCGCTTATTAGTTTAAAAAATACAAATAATTCATATAATGTATCATCACTAGCTGGTTTAATTAATTGTTTACTTAGTAATTCTTTTAATTTTTCTAAAGTATTTTTAATAAATAGCTCTTCATATAATTTATATAAATTAGCTACTTTTTTATAGTATTGATTCCTATTATTTTGAGTTTTTCTTAAATGTTTAGGTGATATTGCTTTAACTGATGAAATATTATTAAAATAAATATTATTCATAGCTTTTTCAGCTTTAAAATACCTAGAACTTATAATACTATGCCAGTCTGTTTTTATTCCATCAATATTTTTAATAAATTGTAATGGATTTTCATAAAGGTAAATAATTTTCTCAATTAAAAACTTTAAAACTTGGTTTTCACATAAATCATATGATTTTAATGGAGGAGTACAAACAAATAAACTTGGATCATTATAACCTAAGGTATACCTTGATTTATAAGTATAATTCCAATCAACTCGACCTTTAATAATTCCTCGTGATTCTATTTTTTCTTTTAAGGTTGAATGAGTAAGATTTCTAAGTAATTGAGGTAAAACTTCAATAAATTCTTTTAATTCCCTACTTAATAAAAAATGTGCTGCTTTTAATGATTCAAATTCTTTCTTTTTTAAATTAAAAAGTTCACAAATTCCATTTTGAATATTTAAAAAATTTCCCTTAAATAAATAAAGATGGAAATAATCTTCAATTTCTTTTTTTATTTCTGATTTTTCTAACTCAGACCAAATATTTTCATTCATAAAATGATACCTAGTAAGTTATTAAATTTTTTAAAGCAGCTTCAATATTGGGAGTCATAATCTCTTTATCTTCAAATAAATTACAGATTTTATTAATCTTGTCATAGTTAAGTCCTTCAAATTGAGGAACTATATAACTCAATATAGCTTCTTCCATAATTTCACCGTGATTTCCTAAATTTTTTCTAAATTGAATATATTTTATCATATCTTTATAAATAGCTGGACCAATTTCTCTGTATTCATTTAAAGGTAAAAGGTATTTTAGCTTATCTAAATATTCAATTTCTAATTGATCACCCCATATATCAATCAAGTCTTCAAAATCACTGTTTTCAGGTAAGTCAATATTAATAAATGCAAATCTCCTCATAAATGCATAAGATAAATCAAATAATGAATCTTTATCATAAATATTCATTGTAGCTATTATTCTCCAATTCTTTCCAATAAAGTACGTTGCAGTATCTTCTGAGTAATAGCTATTTAATTCTTTTGAAATAGCTATTTTAATTGATTCTCCATTTTCTGATTTGTATGGAAGTTCAACACTTTGACCAGATAAAACTGTAAATAACTGACCAAATGCTTTATCAATATCTGAACGATTAATTTCATCAATTATTAACCATTTGTTATGTCTTATAGCTTCTAAAAATTTACCTTCATTGAAATACAATTTACCCTCTTTATCAGGCATGAGTCCTCCAATTGTATCAAATGTAGTCCAATCAGATGTTGCAGTTGTGATAATAAAACCATCAATTGAAGCATTATCTGATGAATTTTCTGCTAAATCAATAGCTAATTCTGTTTTACCAGTACCTGGTGCACCATCTAAAATTATATGTTTTCCAGAATTTAGTGCAGCACATAATTTATTTAAAACATTTTCAGGAACTTTAAGATTTGTTTCTATTGATTTTGGTTTTAAGTTTAATTCTTCAGAAATTTCTGTTTCTTCACTATCTTCTTCAATATCTGAATAACCAACAAGAGGCAAAGGTTTATCTCTTGCATAATTACCTAAATCTGAACTACATAACCAATGTGTGAACATATCAAAATATCTAAAATCATCTAAATTATCTACATAGTCTGATAATTCTATTAAATTATGATGTAATATGATATTATTTTTAATATAACTTGTTAATTCACTATCAATGGGCTTTATATTGTTATTTAATAAATTAAATAAATTAATAGAATCAATTGTTTTTTTATTTATTACATAAAACTTGTTATCTAAATAATACAAAGTAGGGCTTAAAAGTCCTGTTTTAAAACCTTTACTAAATTTATTTTGACTATAATTTTTTAAAATCTTTTTTTGAACTTCTAAATTTGAATCATTATCTTTTAACTCTTTTATAGTATCAAAATATAAATTAGCAGTTTCATCAAGTTCTTCTTCCGATAATTCATAATTTTTCTCAAATAACAATTTAGAATTACCATATGCTTTAAAAAGGCTTTTTTTAGGGCTTAATATTTTATCCCAAATATCATCACTTACTTCTTGTCCATTTAATTTCTTATGAAAAATTTCATTAAAATCTTTATTAATAGCTATTTTATCTGTAGTATACCTTTCAAAATGTTTTAAACCCTTATTTGTATCTAAAAATTCTTTTTTAAAGGCATTATATAAATAACTTATTAATTTTGTTGTATATTGTGGTGTTGATTTCCCATATGAACTTATTATTTTATTCCATTTAATGAAATTTATTTTACTAATTGTAGATCTTACAAAAAGATTCTTTTTAACAGGAATTTTATCTGTGATTAACCATTTAACATTTCTTCTATGATTTAATTCAAATTCATTTTTATCAGGATTTTCATCAGGAGAAATATAATCACTTGTTATAATTCCAATACCATTAAAGTAAGATCTTCCAATATTAACAATTACAATATCTCCAACTTTCATTTCATGAACAAAATTCCATATCATTGAAGGAGCTTGACTATTTTTTGTTTCATTTTCATAAAAAGGTTTTAAATATTTATCAATATCTTCCTTTGTTTTAAATTGCCTATAATCAAAGTCATTTTGACCACCTTTATCACTACCCCATGTACCAATACCAATATATTCTTTTTCTTTAAAAAACTCCCATGCTTTAGCTGCAATATCTATAGATCCTGGAGCAATTCTCCAAATATTTTTATTTTCAATATTTATAATATTTTCATCAGTAAACTTAGGATTAGGATTAATTTTTAGTTTTTTAATAATTTTATTATAATTAGGAATTGAATCTTCATAAATACTTATCAAATAAGTTAAATCTTTATATAATTCATCAGAATTTAATGAATCATAAGAATATGCTTTAGAAATAATGCTATCTGGATGAATTTTAGAATCTTTTAAAGTTGTAAAACCTTTTGGTAAATTTGTTAAATTTGAAGTTAAATGGTTTGCTATTTTTATTCTTGTTTCCTCATCAGGATTATTATTTCCTTGATCTAGAGATAAATAAATATTAGATTCATCATCTTTAAAAGTAAAAATTAAATATAATCCTTCTTTAAATGTTTTTGCAGATTTATAGTTTTTAATTCCTGCCCATGGAATATTAACCCAATTTATAGAACCATGAGATACTTTAACATCATAATTAATATTTGCATTTGTAATATTTGAAACTAAATTACTTAAATGATTCTTAAATTCAGTTCTCATCTTTTCTGCAAAAGAATTATCTTTTAAAGGTTTTTCTTTTTCAATCCCATAGTTAGTTAAAATTTCTTTAAAATCTTTAACAACTAAATCACAATCTTCTTTTTCTATAATTTCTTTATATTTTGGAATTAAATATTCATAAATTTCAATAGCTTTTTTTAAATCACTTAAAAACTCATCTGAATTTAAATTATCTAAATAATAATCTTTATATGGTACATTATTATTTGATAAATCAAAATCCTTAATATATTTATCATAAATATCTAGAAATTTTTCTTTAACTATTTCAACTAATTTTTCCGTTCTTTTTTGAGTAATTTCTGAAGAAGTTTTATCATACCCTTGAATAATCCTAAGAGTTATTTTTTTATTATTAATATCAAATGCATATACTACAGTTAAGCCTTCTTGATAAGTTTTAGCAGCTTCATAATTTCTAAAACCAGCCCAAGGATAGTTAGCCCAATTATTTTTCCCTGGAGAAATCTGCACATGATATAAAGGATTTCCATCAACAATTTCCATAATTATTCTTTTAAAATCATCTTTAAATTCCTTCCTCATTTTATTAGCTAATGGATTATCTTTGAATGGTTTTTGTTTTTCTTCATTGTAATTTCTTAGAATTTCTTTAAAATCTTCTACTACTTTTTCCATATTAATTTTCCTTAAAAATAAATAATTAATTTAATATATGTATTAATTATTTTTAAATTTAATTATTAATTTTTTTCAAAATGATTTATATTGCTTTATTAAAAATATCCTAGTTTGTAATTTGATTTAATATCTAAAATATATTTTCTCTTTATTAATAATATTAGTCTGTTTTGAAATAGTAGTTAAAAGAAATTTTATAATTGAAAAGAATATCATAGTTAAAACAAAAAACAATGTATGCAATTTTCAATAAAATATCTGATTAAAAATAAAAATTTAAAAATATTTCTAAAAATAAAAAAATTTCTGAAAATTCAGTTATTTGGAAATTCCGAATAACTGCTTCAGATAAAAAATATAACATTAGAAAAATCTAGAAAATCAATAATACAATTAATTAAACAAAGTTTTATAATTATTACAGCAGTTTATAGTTAACCATTTTGATACGTAATCAACAAAAATGACATATGTTTTAACACATTTTTTTTAAGAAAACTGATGAAAACAGAAAATTTTACTTGATGAAAATTTTATAAAAATCCTTTAAAAATAGCTATTTTTAAAAAATAACAATTTATAACCATATTATAAAAATAATTTTACTTGATGAAAAATAAAAAAATAAGTTGATGAAAATTATTTTTCTAAAATATAGTGAGTATTTCTTCCAATTCCTACAGATTTAATTAATCCTTTTTTAATAAGCTTACTAAGATAATTATGTGAGGATTGAGAAGATATATTAAATAATTCTTGTATTTCCTTATTTTTAATAGACTCATTTTCATCAATATAATCTAAAATTATAATTTCTTTTTCACTTAGTTCTAATTTATTATTAAATTTATTTGTAATCTTAGATAAATGTAAAATTTCTTTTTTGATTTTTTCAATTGATTGTAAAAATCCAGTGGTAAAATATTCTAACCATTCTGTTAAATCATTAGTTTTATCAGGTGATCTAAGTGCACTGTAATATTTTTCTCTATCTGTGTTGTAAAATTCATCTAAAGTAAAATATTTTTTAAAATCAAATCCTCTGAAATATAAAATATATGTAGAAAATGCACGACTAGTTCTACCATTACCATCAATAAATGGATGAATTCTAACTAATTCATAATGGCTAATTCCACTAATTAATACTGGTGATAAATTATTTTCTTGATTTAACCAATGAATTAAATTATCAACTAAAAATGAAACTTTATTAAAATCTGGTGGTACAAAATTTAGTTTTCCAGTTTTTAAATTTCCTATAACTACACGACTTTCTCTAAATTCACCTGGATTATTTAAAAGGCCTTTAGAAATATCTTTATGAAATGATAAAATAAGATCTTTAGAAAAATTAGGATAAATTTCAATATACTTATCAAAATTTTTTAAAACTTCAAAATAATTTAAAACCTCTTTTTCAGACTTTGAAATATTATTAATCTTTTGATTTGAATTATATAAGTTTTCAACCTGTTTTAGATTTAAAATGTTTCCTTCAATAGATGTAGAATTATAAGTTGTTTCAATAATAGCTTTATTTTTAAGTAATAAATCATATGATGGAATTATTTTAGCATTATTAATAATTTCTTTTGCAGATTCTATTTTAATTAGATTATTAACTATATCTTGAGTATAGTTGAAATTAGGTTCATACATTAAAATATAATTTGTTTTTTATTAAATATAAAATTTTTCATTTTACTTGATGAAAAATTTATAAAATTCTTTTCAAAATAGCTATTTTAAAAAAATAAGCTATTAATAATCATTTTAAAAAAATTATTTTACTTGATGAAAAATATTTTTAATTAAAAATTTCTTTATATATGGTTAATAATAGAAAGAATAATAAGAATTTAAAAATTTTAAAAAGGTAATAAGATGTCTAAAGAAGAAATTAAATTAAAAGAAGATAAATTATTAGAAATGGTTAAAGCTTTTTGTGAAAAACACCTTGATGAAGAATATAAAGACCTTTCTATTAAACTAGTTAAAAAAATGGGGCGAAAACATGATGTTCCATTTAAAAGAGGTAAACTTGAAATATGGGCAAGTGGTGTAGTATATGCATTAGGTCAAATTAATTTTCTTTTTGATGATTCTTTTAGTCCATATTTAAGTGCTGATGACATATGTGATTACTTTGGAACTAAAAAATCAACTGTTGGTGATAAAGCAAAAAGAATTAGAGAAATGTTTAAAATGCAACATTTTGATAAGGAATTTTCTACTTCTCAAATGAAAGATAAAGGAATGGTAGTTATGGATAATGGATTTATGATTCCTGAATCTTTTTTAAAAGAAAAAGAAGAAAGTAATATAAATTTATTAAGTTTAATTGCTGAGCAGTTAGGAGATGATGATAAAAATTTAGAATCATTTATTAAAGAAGAATTTTTAAAAGGTAAAAATGAAAAAGATACTGCGATGTTTTTAGATATTATTTCAACTCCTATGCCTGAAGAAATGGCTTATGGTTTATTCAATGAAATCTTTAATGAAAAATCAGATAGTTCTTTTTTTGATTTCGATTTTGAAGAAGATGATATTGAATTATTTGAAGATTATGTTATTGATGAAAACAATCCTTTAGAAACAATTGAAGATTATGATAGAGCTATTGAGCTTTTCAAAAATACTAAGGGTGAAGAATATTTTGAAGAATATAAAGGCTTTTTTTGGGGAATGCATGAAACTCGCCCGTTTATGACTAATTTATTTACACTAAGTAGGATGTTATGGGATGAAAATCAAAAAGAAAGAGCTATTAATCAATTAAAATATTGTTTAGAATTAAATCCAGAAGATAATCAAGGTGTTAGATATTTATTAATTGATTATTTATTAGAATTAAATAAATTAGACGAAGTTAAAGATTTACTTGACTTTTTTGATGAAGAATATTCTGCAAATTGGAATTTCTCAAAATTATTATTTTCAATAAAAAGTAAAGATGATAAAAAGATTATTAAAAATTTATATGATGAAGCTATTGCAACTAATGAATATGTTGTTCCTTATTTAATTGGTAAAAAGAAAATTCCTCAAGATCCTCCTGAATTTTATAGTATGGGGGATGAAAGTGAAGCTTTATTTTATATTAATTCATCATTTAATGCTTGGAATAATGATAAAATAGCTATTGATCTTTTAAAAGAATTATATAAATAACTTATTTATATTTCTGATTTTAAAAATTCTTTTATGTTTATCTTAGACCCGAAAGAATACTATGACTGAATCTTAATGAAATATTTCAGTCATAGATGAATTTCAGTATTATGATTTGAATCAAAAGTTTTAAATAGTTTAAAATAAATATAAGTACCTATGGGTCATGATTTAGATAAGAATCGACATTCAGTATATAAGTTGACATATCATCATGGTGCTTGTGTATTAAATACATAAGATATAGTAATAATTCCTGAAATATTCAATAGACTCATTGATAATATTTAATAAGGATGCTTCTAACTTATGACATAGTTTTTAGAAGAATCTAAATTTTGAATCAGGCCATATACTATTTGTTATTTAAAACTATAACCTCAAATACAACTATTAAAATTCATAAATGCTTACAAATCAGCTAGTAGTCGTGAGGGTCGGCCAAAATTCAAAATTATTTTCTTAAAACGATAGATTAATCCTTTATTTGAGATTTGAAGAAACATCTTTCTTGAAAAAGGTATTTTTTGTCCGACACTCGTCGTTTAATAAAAAAAATTAATATCCTGAGATTAGGAAGAAACTTTGGAAAGAATCCTTTTTGGAAAATAGGATACTTCATATCTTACTACTGGTGGAGTAGGCTTAGAAACTGTGATAAAATATATACAAAAAACAAAAAAAGACTATGAAAACAGTAGTGAAATCTTATAAAATTAGAATATATCCAAATAAATCCTTGCAAGATAAATTATACGAGAATTTTGGATACAACAGATTTGTATTCAACCAATTACTTAACTATAATCGGTTAATTTTTAGTTTAGTTGTTAATAATCCAAAAATCA